>CEBY01040191.1_pt1 | contig 81990 bp, 80 predicted proteins | sample 554731 | NCBI WGS metagenome assembly CEBY01 (sample SAMEA3182050, study PRJEB8094) | gut metagenome | biome: human; feature: gut; material: Stool; isolation source: human stools | place: Canada | collected 2012-02-22
CTTGAAGCAGTTGGTCTGGATTACTATGACCGCTTTGAGTGGCTGCTCCGGACGGATATGCGCTGCGGTACCGATAACCTGATCGTTGAGCGGGCAGAAGCTGCTCGGACTATCACATTTGAATCGATCAACAGCCTGCCGTCCGATCTCCAGCCAACCGACCTTGTTACGATTCAGGGATTCCAAAGCATCGCAAAGACCAGTTACCAGCTCAGAAAGATTCTCCTTCAGATTTTGAGGAGTGGCGCTCATATCTGGGATGAAACAGACTCGCGCCAGCTCTCTGAAGAGGAATGCAGTCTGCTGCTAAACCTGCTCATGGTTGAGGAATCAATGGAAGCGAAGCAGAATAAGCAGCGTCACCAAGAAGGTGTCGCACTGGCAAAGAACAGCGGAAAATACGCTGGTCGGAAGAGGATTGTGGTCGATCCAAATCTGTTCCGCCAAATCGCTGAGGATTTCCGCAACCATAAAGTAACGGAAGAAGAAGCCATGCATCGCACCGGTATCAGATCGAGATCAACCTTCTACAGGCGCCTGAAAGAGATATAGATCAAGAAACGAGAGGGTTCCCGCATATTACGCTGCAGGAATCCTCTCCTTAGTTAATACAATGTCCACCAGTAGTCAAAAAGGCGGCGATAGTGGTTTCCCTTTCGGGGTAGATCCTGACAGTTCCGAAACTTTCGGCTGGTCTCCCGTTTCATCCACCGCTGGCAATTACTGTTCTTGGGATACTTGATGTACTTCCCTGAATGGAGCAGCGTGTTACCATCAAAGCCGTAATCGATATAACCGGCATGAGGCACATACCTTCTTGTGACAATGCGCATGAGCGCGTCATTCTTGCGGATGCGCATTTCTCTTCGATACGCAGAGCCAGTTCGTCTGGATGGCTGCCCGGGAGCTGACTCAGTCAGCAAATTCTCGATCTTCTTGTTTAACTCGATTTCGGTCATAGGCTTTACCATTTGGCACAGTTCTTGTGACAGGAGAAATACCATGCCAGCTACCGCGCTGCTTCGCATGTTGCTCCTTTTGCGCTTTCTTACTCTGCTTTTTGAGTGGTATCATCTGTTTCATTGGTAAGAACACCTCCATTGTCTCGAACGGTTTGGACTTTCTTTTTGAGATCCGCACTGAATGTTAAATAATCAGGATGCCCGCACAGGAGCATCTTGTTGGGCAATTCACGGATCGCTGCCAGAAAAGCACCGACATCACGCTTCCGGCACTTGCACATGATGACGCGATAGGGAGCATCCGGGCACACGAACTCAGGGCCAAACCAAACTCTGACCTGATGCTTGATAAAAAGCTGGTCTGCAAGGTAATCCGCTGTATCGATGATTGCGAAGTAGTTGTGGAAGAATGAGAACTTTTCAATCATCCAGCAGTAGGATTCATTGTATTCTCGACTCACGATTGGACCTCCTTATGTGACAGTTTCTTTACAAAAGTGCGTTTGCTCTTGCTTTTTGAAGCCTCTTCCAGTATTCTGGAATACTCCCGTTTGGGAAGACTCTTTAGATGGAGGCGATTGCCATGAACACGAAGCAGTTTCCGGTCATTGATCCGATTGCGACCGGAAAGAACATCATCCGTCTTCGCGTCGAGCGCGGGATGAGTGTCCGCGACCTGCAGGCATACTTCGGTTTCGAAGAGCCACAGGCGATCTACAAATGGCAGCAAGGAAAGAGCCTGCCTTCCGTTGATAATCTGTATGCTCTCGGCGCGTTGTTTGAAGTACCTATGGAAGACATCCTGGTATCTCGGACATCAAAATTGAATCTGATGATTTGTGAGCAGCAGGCCGAAGCCTGCTGCTCGCCTCTATTTATGGGAGAACTGCTCCGACTATCACGGATACGGCAGAGAGCCAAGATCGCTTAGACCATTTTTGCCAAGGCCATGCGCTCGCTGGCTCCCTGAGGAGCGAGGGTAGCATTCCTTGACGTATGAACGGCTCAAAGGCCAGCAATATCAAGATAGGAAATCTATCTATATCCAACAGAATAGGGAGATGTGAGGTGGCAAGGTCGAGATTCGGCGTTAGCGTATTCACGATATGGTGAAACAGCGTTGGGCGCTGATGGATAGGAAGACGGTTCGTAGCATCCGTTAATGAAACGGATCATGTCTTCTTTTGGAGCTCAGAATCAACCGAGCGGATTTTTTAATTTGCAGCACTATAGTTCGTCTGCAACTGAACCGGTCGCCACGTTCTCTTCTTCTGCCGCATCCGTGATAGTCGGAGCAAAGTCGCAAAGGCTTGGTCAGCTCAATGCGGACATATGCGCTTCAAAAGCCTCCGCAAAAGTCTCGTTCACATCGAACGGAGCTTCGTACTCCACCGGGGTGTTGACCAGAGCGGCATCCAGAGCGGCAGAGGTCTCATCGGACTTCTTGCTCAGATCAGCGCACATCTTCCGGATCTTATTGCGATCGAAATTGATGGTAGTCACACGTTTGACATCGCAGCGGTAGGAGACCTGATTTCCCTCGTTGTTGAACCGATAGCCGATCCCACCGTTAGGGATCAAAACCTCACCATTGCGCAGGCCGGCCATGTGGCGGAGCAGAGTGGCGATCTCCTGACGCTTCCCATTGAGGCTCACTTCGCCATCCAGGCCAGCGTCAAGAGGAAGGGACACCTTCGCCTGATGAATTGCCGCACTCAGCTTTTCCCGTTCATCCAGAAGGAACAGCAGAAACTCTGCCATCTCGGTGATATTCTCGCTATACTCGGTGGAGGGGGCCTCCATAGTGACCTCATCCTCCGCCTCTGCCATGACCTTGTGGCGGAGGTAGGTGTTCTGTACCTTGGTAATGTTGCCGTTGTTGCCGAGGATGCTCTGCGCATCGGCCATCATGGACTGCAGCTTATTCTGAAAGCGGAAAGCTTCTTTGAGGTTCATTGTATTCACTCCTTGTCTCTTTTCGTTGATCCTATGATATCTGTCTCTGCAGCAGTTGTCATTGAACTGCTGGTTTAATCGCCTGAAAGGCTCAATTATGGTCAAAGGTTTGCCGTAGGAGTCTGTCCCTCATTTTCCCATTCGAACAGCGCAGGAAGCGCGCGAGGCGCATAGTCGCGGGAGCGCGTTCCCACAATTCTGGGAGATGGGTCATTTTCTATGAATCAATCCGGAGCCTGCTCCAGAATATAGTCGATCCAAGCGATCGCGTTTTTACGCTGAGGATATAATATCGTTTGGGGAGACGACCTTGATTTATCGTGTGATGAATTACGGGAGCATGGCACTTCGGTCAAAAATCCATCTCCTTCTGCCCTGCTACGATGAAAAAAGATGGAGAATGCTTTGAGCATTCTCCATCTTTTTCGTGCTATGGCGATGGTTACTTGAAAATATTGACATCTTTGTTTCACTTAGCTTCAGTGCCGTGAATTGCATCCTCAAAATAGGTCGTTCGCACAATGGCCTCCACGTCATTCGCCCTATCGCCTTTCAGCATTTCAAGCAGCTGGCTGTGAGCCGCGACCAGCTCGTCACCGCGACCGCTGTTGATCATCGTTGTAACCGTATCATAACGCACCGCGTGCGTGAGCGTTCGTACCACGCGACTGATTTTATCCGCCAAGGGATTTTTGCCCATCTGCGAGATCAAGTCGTGGAACTGATTATCTACTTCAAAGAAACGATCCACCTCATCACTGCCGCTGCGAATGATCTCCTTCATTTGATCCAGCAGAGCCTCGAGCGCGCGACCATCCTTCTCGTCATACTTCTGGCTGGCAAGGCGCATAATGCCCGCTTCCACCATTTCGCGCAGCTCCATCAAGTTTTCAAAGGAGTCCTGATTGAGGATGATGCCATAGATCATGGGGTCGATCATGCTCTCCTGAAAACCGCTACAGACGAAAGTGCCCTCCGAACGCTTGCTTTCCAACACGCCGAGGTAGGACAGGATCTTGATTGCCTCGCGCACCGAGCTGCGGGCGACGCCCATTGACGCGGCCAGCTCTGGCTCGGGCGGAATGCGGTCGCCGGGCTTTAGTTCCTTATTTCTCATGGCATCCGTCAGGCAGTTGATGACGCTTTGCACAACAGATTCCTTTTTCAAATTCTTCACATAGCCGGGGGTCTCGCTCATGCCGATCCGCTCCTTCCGTATCTGGGGAAATATTGCTCTATGTATAACATAGTACAAAGCGGCGGCCACGTCAAGAAAAAGATTCTACCAGACAGAGCGGCAGACGGCAGGGAAAGAACTGCCGTCCGCCGCTCTGAGGAGGAAATGGGCTTAAGGTCACCGCTTTGTACAGGAAATACGCTTTCGATCACCGGCCAAGATAAATGGACTGCTTTGCCAGGACGAGTTGGAGCATCAGGTCGTTGCAGGGCGTGGGGACACCGTGCTCACGCCCAAGGCGGCATACCGCACCGGTGATAATGCGGATCTCGGTCTCGCGGTGGCGCTGCACATCCTGCACCATGGAGCTGATGGTCTCGTCGGTCATACGAGAGACCTCATAGGCGTGCTCCAATTCCGCATCGTGATCAAGCGTGCAGCCGCAGGCATTCGCCACGCCGATGGCCTCTTCGACCAGCATACGGGCCGCTTCGTGAGCGTACTGGTTACCGTCAACAAAGCCGTTCTTGGTCTCAAGCAATGCACTCATGCCGTTGATGGCAACGTTTGCCAGCAGCTTGTGCCAGATAGCGTTCATCACGTTCTCGTGGACCTGAACCTCAAGGCCGGCCTCGCGCAGAGCATTGGCCATTTCTTCAACCCTTGCCATGGGGGCCTTCAGGGAACCCATGTTCGTCACGCCGGTGCCAGTGTGCTTGACATGGCCGGGAGCCACGGGCGTGGAGCCAAACGCAGTGTTGCCGATGATGATCTGCTCTTCGGGCACGACCTTGGCGATCTCATCGTAGTTGCCCAGACCGTTCTGCAGGCAGAGGATCATGGTGTGCTTGTCGATCATCGGCAGCGCGTTGCGCACAGCCGCCTCAAGATACTGATAGTGGACGAACACGATCAGCAGATCCACGACGCCGATCTCCTTTGGGTCAGTAGTTGCCATGGCAGGATGGAAGGCGAGCGTTTCGCCGGTGCCAACGCCCGGAACGCACTGGTCCACAAGAATGCCATTTTTCCTGATGGCCTCAATCACCGGGGCATAGGTATCTAAAACACAAACCTCATGCTTTTTGGACAGAATGCTTGCATAGCAGCTGCCGATCGCACCGCAGCCGACAAATCCGATTTTCATGGTAATAAACCTCCTGTATCAGATGATTCTGTATATCCGTATTGCTTTTCGACCGTTTTCCTCAGCCGTTAACAAGGCTCTCGGCGATCGCGATGATGTTTTCGACCGTCACACCATTCATGGCGAGCAGGCGCTCATAGGACGCAGACTGACCGAACTGGTCCTGAATGCCGACTCTCTTGACAATGCCCTTGCCCATTTCCGCGGCAACCTCGCACACGGCGGAGCCGAGACCATTGAGAATGTTATGATCCTCGACGGTGATGACCTTGCCGATCTCGTTGATCGCGGCGGTCACAGCCTCGGTGTCGAGCGGCTTGATGGTGTGCATATCGAGTACGCGGGCGGAAATGCCCTTGTCCGCGAGCGCCTTGGCAGCCTCGACAGCAAGACGGACGGTGTCGCCATTGGCGATCAGAGCAACGTCCTTACCGTCCCGGATCTGATGCGCCTTGCCGATGGTGAACTCCACATCCTCGTCGTAGATCTGGGGAATGGCGTCACGGGTAAAGCGCAGATACACGGGGCCGTAAACCTCGGCGGCCTGACGGACGAGCTTGCGGGCGGAGTTGTAGTCCGCGGGCATGATGACCGTCATGTTGGGGATGGTGCGCAGCACGCCCATATCCTCAATGGCCTGGTGGGACGCGCCGTCGTTGGCGGGCGTCACGCCGCCGTGGGAACAGGCGATCTTCACGTTCAGGTTGGGGTAGCAGATCTCCTGACGGATCATCTCACACATACGCAGAGACCCGAACACCGCGTAGGTGACGACAAAGGGGATCTTACCGCAGGTGGCAAGACCGGCAGCCACGCCCGCGCCGTTCTGCTCGGCAATGCCAACGTTGATGTACTGCCCGGGGAACTCCTTGCGGAACTCGCCGGTCTTGCAGCTCTTGCCGATGTCAATATCGACGACCAGAATATTGGGATTCTCCTTGCCCAGCTCCACGATCTCCTTACCGAAGCCGTCGCGGGTGGCGATCATTTTCTTTTCGCTCATTGCTCTTCCCTCCTCGTTCAGCCGGCAAGCTGAGCCTTCAGCTCAGCCATTGCCTGTGCATACTGCTCATCATTCGGGGCAACGCCGTGCCAGCCGCACTGGTTTTCCATGAAGGAAACACCCTTGCCCTTGACGGTGTGACCGTAAATGCACTTGGGCTTTCCGTTCTTTGAAGCATAGCACTTATCGATCGACGCTACGATCTCCTCCATGCTGTGACCGTCGATTTCGAGGACCTCCCAACCAAAAGCGCGGAACTTCTCACCGAGGTCGCCGTTGGGCATGATTTCATCACAGGTGCCGTCGAGCTGTAGGTTGTTGTAGTCCACAAAGGTAATGAGGTTATCCAAACCGTACTTGTGCGCTGTATTGGCAGCCTCCCAGATCTCACCCTCCTGCGCCTCGCCGTCGCCGACCACGCAGAATACCTTATAATCCTTCCGGTCCATTTTGCCGGCCATCGCCATGCCGACCGCGCAAGCAAGGCCCTGCCCGAGGGAGCCGGTGGAAATGTCGATGCCGGGGCACTTGTTCATCGAGGGATGGCCCTGCAGCATGGAGCCCTCCTTGCGCAGCGTGTCCAGCTCGGCTTCAGGGAAGAAGCCGACGCTTGCGAGACAGGCATACTGAATGGGGCACACATGGCCCTTGGAGAGAACCATACGATCGCGGTCCGGCCAGCGGGGATTCTTCGGGTCCACGTTCATATACTTGAAGTAGCAGGCAGTAACAAAGTCCGCTGCGGAAAGGGATCCGCCCGGATGCCCGGACTGCGCTTTGTAGATCATGTCAATGACCTTCATGCGCATCTGCACAGCGGTGTTTTTCAGTTCCTGAATGGAAATGTCTTTCACAAAAATCACCTCATAGAATGTATTCAGTAGCTCTTTTTTGTTTTATGTCGGACAAATGACAATTACAGTATAGCGCTTTGTCAGACAAAGTCAATAGCTTTTTCAAATTTTCCCGTTTTGACAAATTATCTGTCTGCTTTTTATGAATAATGCCCGCAAAAAGCTCCGGACGGAAGCACTTTCCGTCCGGAGCCCTGGGCATTGTTTTGTTTGCGGCGCTTATCCCACCAGCATGGTGGAAAGGCCGGGAATATAGGTGACCAGAAGAAGAACGATCAGCTCGGCGATCAGACAGGGAACGATCCCCTTGGTGATCTGCTCGATCTTGATATCGCCGATGCCGCAGGCAACATACAGGTTGACGCCGACCGGCGGTGTGAAGAGACCGATGGCAAGATTGACGATCATCACGGTACCCAGATGGACCGGATCAATACCGAGTTGGAGGGCGACGGGGGCAAACAGCGGCGTGAAGATATAAAGCGCGGAGGTGGAATCGAGGAAGCAGCCCGCGATCAGCAGCACGATGTTGACGATCATAAAGAAGACGACCGTGCTGCCGCCGGTAACGTTCATCATAAAGCTCTCGATCGCAAGGTCGAGTCTTGCGCGAGTGAGCACATAGCCGAACAGCGTTGCGCCCATGGTGATGAACATGACGGTAGCGGTGGTGCTGCAGGAGTCGATGAGGATATCCTTCATCCTTTTCAAATCGATCTCATGGTAAATGAACACACCGACGATCAGTCCGTAGAATACGGAGACAGCAGCAGCCTCCGTCGGTGTAAAGATGCTGCCATAGATGCCGCCGAGAATGATGACCGGCATCAGCAGGCCCCAGAAGGCATCCTTGAACGCCTTGAATCGTTCCTGCGCGGATGCCCTAGGCATCACCTTGAGATCCATCCTGCGGCCGAGGATCAAGGCCGCCACGATCAGACCGGCGCCCATCATCAGGCCCGGGATCACACCCGAGATAAAGAGATCCGTGATCGACGCATCCGCAATGGAGCCGTACACCACGAAGGTGATAGACGGCGGGATCACGACACCGATCGCGCCGCCCGCGGCCATCAGCGCACAGGAAAACGATGCCGGATAGCCCGCCTTCACCAGCGCGGGGATCATGATCAGGCCCAGTGCCGCGACCGTTGCCGGACCGGAGCCGGAGATAGCCGCAAAGAAGCAGGAGACGACCACGCAGACCATCGCCATGCCGCCGCGGATGTGGCCGAGGCATTTTTCAGCCAGATTGATAAGCCGGCCGGAAATGCCGGCCTTTTCCATCACGTTTCCGGAGAGAATAAAGAACGGAATTGCCAGCAGGACAAATTTGCTGCTCGCCGAGGAGCACAGGCGGGGCAACACGCTCATGATGGCGTCAAGCGGCTTACCGGCGCCCTGCACTAAAATAGCGCCTACGCTGGACATACCGAGGCATACGGCGATCGGCGCGCCGAATGCAAGCAGCAGTACAAAGATACCAAGTAAAACGATACCGACCATTTCAGTTGTCCTCCTCTGCCTGATAGTCCTTATACATCTGCACCATCGTCTGCAAAAAAGCAATCATGGCAAATGCTGCACCAACGGGAACGAACGAGCCGTAGATCCACTCGGGCCACTGCATCGTAGCGGTCTCTTGCCCGAGCCGGTATTGGCTGACGACCATCTGAATGCCGAAAATGACGATCAGCAGGCAAAACAGCGCGGAGACCGCATACATCAGCAGCCCGATGATGAGCCGCGCACGAGGGCTGACGTGGTCGGTGACAATAGACAGGCCCAGATGTGCCTTGCGGCGGGCGGCAATGGCCGTGCCCATAAAGCTCATCAGAACGAACAGATAGGTGGACATCTCATCCGAGACTGCCATAGAGTGCTTAAACGCAAAACGGGAGACTACATTGGCAAAAACCAATATTGCCATAACGGAAACGCAGACGCAGGAAACGAATTTCTCAATTTTCTCAAACATACTCGTCCCTCCTTAGTTGATCCCGAAAGCGGCGCAGGCATCCTCGCCGTAATCAGCCTTTAACTCCGCCGTAAGCTCTGCCACCGCGTCCTTGAATGCCTGAAGCTGTTCCTCGGTCAGAATATCTACCTGCATTCCTTCATCAATAAAGCCCTGGATCAGGGAATCCTCCTCTGCCTCCAGACGGTCACGGCCCCACTCACAGGCTTCCGCAGCACACTCCTGAAGCAGCAGGCGGGTGTTTTCCTCCAGGCTTTCCCATACTCTCGTGTTGGCTACGAAGAGGTCGTTCTCATAGCTATAGTTCCAGATGGTCATGTACTTCTGGATCTCATCCATCTTGGCGGACTTTGTCACGGAGCAGCCATTCTCCTGTCCGTCAATGGTTCTCTGCTGGATCGCGGTAAACACCTCGCTCCAGCTCATGGCGACCGGGCTGGCCCCCAGCGCGTTGAATACACCCATATACACCGCCGAGCCGGGAACACGGATCTTGAGATCCTTCAAATCCTCCGGTTTGGTGACCGGATGCTTGCTGTTGGTGAGCTGACGGAAGCCATTGTGGAATGAGCCGAGATAAGTGATACCCTTGGCCTCAAGAAGCTCCGCGTAGTATTCGCCGCCGGTTGAGTCGATCACCTCACGGGCCTGCTGATAAGAGGTAAACGACCATGGCAGGGTCGCGACCGACAGCTTCGGTTCCAGATTTGCCAGCACACAGCTGGCGTAGGCGCCAAGGTCAGAGCCGCCGACCGCAATGTATTCCACGCCCTTTGTGCTGTTGCCGCCGGCCAGCGTGTCGTTGGGGAACACATCAATGACGATGTTCCCATCCGAACGCTCCGCGACAAGATCGGCAAAATGATGCGCCACCAGAGAATCAATTTGTGTGTCAGTCCCGTTGACCGCCATGGAAAGGTTGATTTTTTGGTATTCTCCGTCATTTGTATCGGATACTTCCCTGCTGCCGCAGCCGGATAGGCCGGTAACCATCAGCATCGTCCCCAACAGCGCGGCAACGACCGCTTTTCCGTGTTTCATACGCCGTTTCCTCCAACATTGTTCAAACTTTGTCATTTGTTCTATGTCCGACATATCTTCGGTTATTATATTGTTGCTACAGAAGAAAGTCAATAGTCTTCCTCAATTCCGCTGTTTTCAACAAAAAAAAAGAACAAGATTTATGAAAAGAGTTAAATCAAGGTAACAGCTTATTGGTTATTGCATCGATGACAGTCGTTTGGAACGGATGCTCTCTGAACTCCAGCGAGAGTCAGCTGGCCTTGAAAAGACGGTCGACAGTCTGAGCGTTATTGATTCAGTAAATGAGACACAGGAAAGCTATCGGGAGATTCACTTCACCAAGATAATATCTGCATACATAAAACCCACCAGTGAAGCCATTGGTGGGTTTCTCATCTCATTTCGGTTGTATAAAGCGGAATCGAGCTTGGCTGTTTATAATATTATGTCAGGTTTGTTCTTAAAAGCTCCTGAGTTAGTTCTACGCAATCTTTTGTACCTGAGCGAAAAATGCAAACAAATATGCCTTGCCGCTGATACTTACGAAGTGCAGATTGTACTTCGCTTTCGTCTGTTTCCTTCGTTACCCACAGTTCTACGACATTCAGAGAGGAATTCTTCTTTTGATAAATCACAATGGCAACCTCCAAGACGAGTATTGCCAAACTTTTCCAAACTATTCTCCTTTGTAAAAGACATGCAAAAAAGCGTGCCATCTGACACGCTTCTCCGAAGCCGTATGATAGCCGCACTCGAAAAACAGCATACTTCTCCTAAGACACATAAAACAAAAGAAACATGGCTGCCTGTATGCAGCAGAAAAAGAAACAAATCAAAGAGATAGTATCTGTAGTATATCCATTTTAAGGGAAAGAGTCAACTGCAGAAAATTTTGTTATGGATACAGACTTGATTTTTCATGCTCTTTAGCTTACAATGTTGCTATAATTCTATTCAATAAAAATTATAACATTGGGGTTTTCGTATGAACATATCTGGATACACCCGAATTTCTGTGGATATTGAGCAGGACCGCGACAATACATCCATTGAAAACCAAAAGGCCATCATATCGGACTATGTTGCAACTTATTTTCCCCAAGCAAAGCTCACCTTGTATGAGGACCGTGATCGCTCCGGATATACCTTTGAGCAGCGCGAGGGCTATCAACAAATGCGGCCCAAGCTGTTCTCCGGCGAATCACAAATCCTGATAATCAAGGACTTTTCCCGTTTTTCCCGGCGGAATAGCCTTGGTCTGCTGGAGTTGGAGACCCTGCGCGACGCGGGCGTGCGGATTATCTCTATCAACGACGGCATTGACTACCCCACCAAGGACGACTGGATGCTGATTCAATTTAAGTTTCTTATGAACGAGATGCCGGTCACGGACACCAGTAAAAAGATCAAGGCAATCATTCAGCACCGCCAGAAGAATGGAGAATGGGTCTGCGCCGTACCCTACGGCTACCGGATGATCAACACCAAGGAGATGGTTTACGAGGTGGACCCACCCGCCGCAGAGGTTGTCCGTGAGATTTTCGCTTTATATAACAGCGGTTGGGGATATAAGCGGATCGCCAATCACCTAACAGATAAGGGCATCCCAACGCCACGAGCCAATGAGATTGCATGGAAAGAAGCCCAGGGACGGCAAACCAGACTCAAGTCCAAGGCCGAATGGTCCATTGTCTCCGTCTCGAGCATTCTCTGCAATGATTTTTATGTAGGGACGCTGCGGCAAAAAAAGTATACCCGAGCCAATATCAATGGCAAGGATAAGCGATTGGACGAGGATGAGCATATCGTCATTGAGAACGCACACACCCCGATCATCGACGCCCGCACCTTCGCCTATACGCAGGAACAGCTCAAGCTTCGTTCCAGAAGCAACTACCGCGGCGAGAAAAAGTATGCTACTGATTACTCTGGCTTTCTGTATTGCGGAGACTGCGGAGCGCCTATGTTCTCCATGTCACGCCCTGATTTGAAGCCTGCCTACACCTGCGGCACATACCACCGCAGGGGACGCAAAGGCTGTACCAGCCACCATGTCCGCGTGGACAAGCTGGACGAGCTGCTCAAGAGCTATATCCAGATCGTCCGGGACAATTCCACAGCTATCCTGGAACGCCTTCAGGATGCCATCAAGCAGCAGCCGGAACGGGAACAGGAGATTGGAAATGCCATTGACTCTCTGGAACGTCAGCTCGCCGAAAGCAAGGAGCAGCTCAAGGCCATGTACAAGCGTAAGCTGATCGACACCATGGGAAAGGCCCCTGACGAAGCTGTCATTATCGACGAAGCATATACGGAATTGGAAAAGGATCTGACCCACCGCATTGCCGGCCTGGAGCACCAGATTGATGTCAACATTGATTCTCGCAATCACCTTCTGCAAGCCAACCGGGCTGCCAAAACAGTCATCGAAGTGTTTGATGACATTCTGACAAAGCCAAAGCTGGACAAGCGGGACATCTCCCTGATCGTGGATCGCATCACCGTTTATGAGGGCCACATTGACATTCAGCTAAAACCGGATATCGATGGATTGCTGTCCACCGGAGTGTGGGAGGAATCCTCAAATTTTCCGCAAGACAGTAGAGACAACACAAATCTGCCCGCAAAAATCGTTCAATCGGCAACACGCCGGCCGAGCAAGGTCTTTACTGTCAATGTTGTCAACAACGGCGACCCGTTGGAGATCTACACGAGCAAGGAGGGCGAGGTCATCTTCAAGAAATACTCGCTCATGGGCGGTGTGGACGAGTTTGCCGCGCAGATCTGTGAAACACTCAACAAAACCACCGGCCTGACCGTCGCCGTGACGGACCGCGACAGCGTGGTGGCCGCGGCGGGCTGCGCGCGGCGCGATCTGATCGGCAAGCGCATCAGCACCGAGCTGGAGCAGATCATGGAGGACCGCGCCATCTACCGCACGCAGGGCAGCGAGCGCAGCGTCTACGTCACCGACACGCTCGACCGCTGCTGTGCCGCCATCGCCGCGCCCATCATTTCCGAGGGCGACGCGCTGGGGCTGGTGCTGTTTGTGGAGAACGAGGGTGAGAACCACGTCGGCGAGACGGAGTACAAGCTCGCGCAGACCATCGCCTCCTTCCTCGGCAGGCACATGGAGAGCTGAAAAAGAGAAGCGTCCCGCAAGCGGGACGCTTCTCTTTTTTCTTTAGTCGTTGACGACCTTGATCTGGCACATCTTCATCGTCTCGAGCGCGTGGCGGTGGCTCTCCGGCGTGACGCCGGCGCAGCAGCTCGCGTCCACGGTGATGGGCGCTTCGGGCATCGCCGCCTTGAACAGCAGCGCGTTGGACACCACACAGATGTCGGTGCAGAGGCCGACCAGCTCGATCTCCAGCGCCTCCTGCGCGCGCTCGGTCATCAGAATACCGGCGAGCCGGTTGGAGCCGAAGGTGGGCTTGTCGATAACGGTCGCCTTCTCCGCAGCCTTGGCGACCGCATCGTTGAGCTGCCAGCCGTGGGTGCCCTCGATGCAGTGCTCGACGGGCAGATTGCGGCCCTCCTGCGTGTCGAGATAGTTTTCGTAATGCGTGTCGCGCGTGAGATAGATGTTCCACGGGTCGTACTCCTTCATCTTCTCCACAACGCGCGGAACGATCTGCTGCGCCTCCTTCGTACCGAGGGAGCCGTCGATGAAGTCATTCTGCATATCAATGACGACGAGAATCTTACGCATGGCAATGCCCTCCTGTTTTTTCAGATGCGCTTCCACTTCGCGCCGTTCGGCACATCGGTCACCTCGATGCCCTGTGCCTTCAGCTCGTCGCGGATGCGGTCGGCCTCGGCGAAGTTCTTCGCCTTTTTTGCGTCTGCGCGCTGACGGATCAGCGCCTCGACGGCCTCGTCCGGCGTGCCGTCCTCGGCGATGACGGTGAACGCGCCCGCGCTCTGCGCGGCGGCCGCGGCGTTCTTCTCGCGCAGCGCGGCGGCCTTGGCGATGAGGTCAAGGCTCAGGACCTCGTCGAGGTCGGCGATGATCGCGAGCTTGGTCGCGCCGCTCGTCTTGGCCTTGAGCACATCGTAGAGCACGGTGACGCCCATGGCGGTGTTGAGGTCGTTGTCCATCTCCTTGGAGAATTTCGCGCGGTACTCGGCGCGCACGGCCTCGTCCACGCCGCCCTCGTCCTTGAGGTTGGCGATCTTCGCAAGGAGCTTGTTGTAGGCGAGCACGGCGTTGTCCAGATTCTCCCAGGTGAACACGAGGCTCTTGCGGTAGTGGCTCTGCAGGCAGAAGAAGCGGTAGGCCAGCGGGTCGTAGCCCTTCTGCTCAAGCAGGGAAACGGTCAGAAATTCGCCCTTGGACTTGCTCATTTTGCCGTCCGTTGTATTGAGGTGGGCAACATGGCACCAGTGGGGGCACCAAGGATGTCCGAGGTAGCTTTCGGACTGGGCGATCTCGTTCGTGTGGTGCGGGAAGGCATTGTCCACGCCGCCGCAGTGCAGGTCGAGGTATTCGCCGTTGTACTTCATGGAGATGCCAGAGCACTCGATGTGCCAGCCGGGATAGCCGACGCCCCAGGGCGAATCCCATTTGAGCGCCTGATCCTCGAACTTGGACTTGGTGAACCAGAGGACGAAGTCGTTCTTATTCTTCTTGTTCGTGTCCTCCTCCACGCCCTCGCGGACGCCCACGGCGAGGTCCTCCTCGTTGTGGTCGTTGAAGATATAGTAGCGGTCCAGCTTGCTCGTGTCGAAGTAGACGTTGCCGCCGGCGAGGTAGGCGTAGCCGGTGTCAAGCAGCCTGGTGATGATCTTGATATAATCGTCGATGAGGCCGGTGGCGGGCTGCACGACGTCGGGGCGCTTGATGTGGAGCTTTTGGCAGTCGGCAAAGAAAGCGTCGGTATAGAACTGAGCGATCTCCATGACGGACTTGTGCTCGCGCTTGGCGCCCTTGAGCATCTTGTCCTCGCCCTCGTCGGCGTCGCTCGTAAGGTGGCCGACATCGGTGATGTTCATGACGCGGTTGACGCTGTAGCCTGCGAAGCGGAGGTACTTCTCCAGCACATCCTCCATGATGTAGCTGCGCAGATTGCCGATGTGGGCAAAGTGATAGACGGTCGGGCCGCAGGTGTACATCTCGACGTGGTTCGGGGTATGGGTCTTGAGCTCTTCCTTTTTGTGGGTGGCGGAATTATAGAGATACATACAGAAACTCCTTTTCAGAGCAAAATTAACTTGGCTTCAGTCCGGCTCGCGGAACACATCGGCATTTTTGATGAAATACTCAATGCCGGAATAGGCGGTGGTCAGCACGATGACGGCATTGCACAGGGGATCGAACCACGCGTACGCGCCGAAAACGTTGAGCAGCATCGCGCAGAGGCAGACCATGGTCGAGGCCGTTTTGACCTTGCCGGACCACGCCGCGGCGATCACGCGGCCCTGCTCGACGGCGACGAGCCGCATTCCGGAGACCGCGAACTCGCGCAGCAGCACGATGGCCAGACACCAGCCGGGCATCTGCCCGATCTCGACGAGGTAGCACATGGCCGCCATAACGAGCACCTTATCCGCCAGCGGGTCCATGAACTTGCCGAAATTCGTGACCTGGTTGTAGTGGCGGGCGATGTAGCCGTCCACGAAATCCGTGAGGCACGCGACCACGAACACGCCGAAGGCGGCGCAGCGCGCATAGGGGAAATCCAGATACAGGATCACAAGAAATACGGGGATGAGCGCCACCCGCGCAAGGGTGAGCTTATTGGCAGTCGTCATCTGTGAACAGTCCTTTCAAGGCGCTCGCGCGCCGGTTTGCTATTTTGCCGCGTCCGCGCGGCGTCTTATTCCTCGGCCAGCTCGCCGGTCAGCTCGCCGTCCATCGCGCCGGTGATGCGCACGGGTACGAACTCGCCCGCCGTGACGTCGCGCGGGGCGGAGAAATAGATGCGCCCGTCGATGTCCGGCGACTCGGCGTAGCTGCGGCCGACGAAGAGCATGGATTGCCCGTCGAAGCCCTCGCAGAGGACCTCCATCACGTCACCCTGGCGTTCGTCGTTCCACGCGTCGATGATCTCGCTCTGGATGTCCACGATCCGCTCGGCGCGGCGGGCCGCCTCGTCGGAGTCGACGCGCTCCATCTTTGCCGCGCGCGTCCCCTCCTCGGGGGAATAGGGAAACACGCCCGCGCGCAGCAGCTTCTGCTCGCGCAGGAAATCGCACAGCTCGTCGAACTCCTCCTCGCCCTCGCCGGGCAGTCCCGCGATGATGGACGTGCGCAGCACGAGGCCGGGGATGCGCTCGCGGAGCTTATCGAGCAGGGCGCAGAGGTATTTCTTGTCGCCGCGGCGGTTCATCTTCTTGAGGATCTTATCGTTGCAGTGCTGGAGCGGAATGTCGAGGTATTTCAGAATTTTGTCCTCGCGGGCGATCACGTCGATCAGGCGGTCGTCGATCCACTCGGGATAGAGATAGTGCAGGCGGATCCAATGGAAATCGAGCTTGCAAAGCTCCTCTAAAAGTTCGGCCAGATGGGGCTTGCCGTCCCAGTCCATGCCGTAGCGCGTGATGTCCTGCGCGATGACGATCAGCTCCTTGACGCCGGAATCGGCGAGCTGCCTTGCCTCGGCGAGAACATGCTCCATCGTGCGGGAGCGGTATTTGCCGCGCAGCTTGGGGATGATGCAGAAGGCGCACCAGTTGTCGCAGCCCTCCGCGATGCGCAGGAAGGCGTAGTGACCCGGCGTGGTGAGCACGCGGCCGAACTCGTCGACCGGCGCGTTGATGTCGTCGAAGCGGCTGACGGTGCCGCCCGCCATGACGGTCTCGACCGCGTCCACAATGTCCTTGTAGCTGCCGGTGCCGAGAATGCCGTCCACCTCGGGAAGCTCCTTTGCCACCTCACCCTGATAGCGCTGCGTCATGCAGCCGGTGACCAGAATTTTCTTGAGCTTGCCGGCCTTTTTCAGCTCCGCCATGGCGAGAATGTTCTCGATGGCCTCCTCATTCGCGCTCGAGAGGAAGCCGCAGGTGTTGACCACCGCAGCGTCGCAGTCCTCGGGCGACGGGCAAAGCTCCATGCCGGCATCGCGGCACAGGGCCATCATCTGCTCGCAGTTGACCATATTTTTCGCGCAGCCGAGCGAAATAAAGTGAAGTTTGTATGCCATAGTCCTCTTCCCGTCCGCCGCGCACCGGCGGCAAAAATCGTTTTCGGTCACAGCCAGTCGTCCGCGTCCGTCAACGCCGCGCCCGCCGTCCGCAGGGCAGTCTTGACCTCGCCCCACGAAAAGCCGCGGCGCAGCAGAGCGTCCGACAAGCGTTTATAGTCCTTTTCGTTCAGGGGCTTTCCCCGCGTTTTCGACGCGATGACGCGCGCAAGCGTCTCCTGCGCGTCGGGGGCTGTTTCCAGCGCTGCGTCCCACAGCTCGCGGGGGACGCCGCGGCGGTAAAGCTCGTCGCGGATGCGGGCGGGACCGCAGCCCTGTGCGCTGTAATGGCGCACGAGCATGGCGGCATAGGCCGCGTCGTCCAGCGCGCCGATATTCTCCAGATACTCCGCCGCCGCGCCGGCGTCATCCGCCTCGGAGCCCTTTTGCACGAGGCGGCGCGTCAGCTCGCGCTTGGAGAGCGGGCGGGCGGAGATCATATTGGCGGCACGCACGCGCGTCTCGCTGCGCGCGCCGCTTTTTTGTAATTGTACCACAGTCTCGGGCGAAATGTCCAGCCCCACATATAAGCCGAAACGCAGAAGCTCGCTCTCGGTGATCCGGAGGAGGTTCCCCCCCTCCAGATACACGAGAACGCGCTCCTGCTTATGCTTTGACCGTTCGATGCGCTCGACCTTCATCAGCCCTCAAAATCGTCGGCGCTGACGTCCACGGCGCGGCCCGCCGCCTTGGCGGCGATCCTCGACTGATTGCTCATGAGCTTGTGGAAATCACGGCGGATGTCACTCTCGAGCTTTTCGGCGACCTCGGGATTGTCGCGCAGATACTGCTTGGCGGAATCGCGGCCCTGCCCGATGCGCGTTTCGCCCATCGAGTACCACGAGCCGCTCTTCTGCACGAGGTCGAGCTTCACGCCGAGGTCGATGAGCTCGCCGAGCATGGAGATGCCCTCGCCGTACATGATGTCGAACTCCGCCTCGCGGAACGGGGGCGCCATCTTGTTCTTCACGACCTTGGCGCGGGTGCGGTTGCCGATCATCTCGCTGCCGTTCTTGAGCGTTTCGATGCGGCGCACGTCGATGCGCACGCTTGCGTAGAACTTCAGCGCGCGGCCGCCGGTGGTGACCTCGGGGTTGCCGTACATCACGCCGACCTTCTCGCGCAGCTGGTTGATAAAGATGACGATGCAGTTGGTCTTGTTGATCGCGCCCGCGAGCTTGCGCAGCGCCTGCGACATCAGCCTTGCATGCAGGCCGACAAAGCTGTCGCCCATCTCGCCCTCGATCTCCGCGCGCGGCACGAGCGCGGCGACGGAGTCCACCACGATCACGTCGATCGCGCCGGAGCGCACGAGCGCCTCAGTGATCTCAAGTGCCTGCTCGCCGGTGTCCGGCTGGGAGACGAGCATATCCTCCACATTCACGCCGAGGGCGCGGGCGTAGCCGATGTCGAGCGCGTGCTCGGCGTCGATGAACGCGACCTCGCCGCCCGCCTTCTGCGCCTGCGCGAGGACGTGCAGGGCGAGCGTCGTTTTACCGGAGGACTCGGGGCCGTAGATCTCCACGATGCGGCCCTTGGGCAGTCCGCCGATGCCGAGCGCGAGGTCGAGCGCCAGCGAGCCGGTGGAGATGGCCTCCACGTTCGCGGCCTGCTCGTCGCCGCAGCGCATAATGGAGCCCTTGCCGTAGAGCTTTTCGATCTGTGCCATCGCCGTTTCGATGGCGCGCTTCTTGTCGGCGTTGGGCGCGGTAGGCGCCGCCTTAGTCACTTTCTCTGCTGCCATTGGTTCATCCTCCTGTTTCTGCTTCTGTATCTTAAAATTTTTTGTCAGATCTCTTTGCAAAGCCGTCCGTAGACCACGCGGGGGATACCGTGCAGGTCCTTGACGATCTGGATGTCGCCGAAGCCGTTCGCGCGCATGATGCGCAGCACCTCGTCCGCCTGCCCGATGCCGACCTCGAAGGCCATGAGTCCGTTCGGCAAGAGAGCGTCGCGCCATTTATCCGCGATGACGCGGTAGAAATCCAGTCCGTCCGCGCCGCCGTCAAGCGCGAGGTGCGGCTCGTGGTCGCGCACGGAGGGATCGAGCGTTTCAATGTCCGCCGTGGGGATATAGGGTGGGTTGGAAACGATGCAGTCGAACTCGCCGAGCTGGCGCGAGGGCTTCTCGCGCGCGTCCATGCGCAGGCTCGTCACGCGGGCCGAGAGCTGGTTGCGCCGGATGTTCTGGCGGCAGATCTTGAGCGCCTCCTCGTCCCACTCGCCGAGCAGCACGCGGCTGCGCAGCACCTGACTGGCGACGGCGAGGCCGATGCAGCCACTGCCCGCGCACAGGTCGAGCACACGGCAGTCCGCGCCGGAGTCCAGCTCGTGGACGACCGTCTGCACCAGCACCTCGGTGTCGGGGCGCGGGATGAGCACGGCGGGCGAAATATCCAGCCCAAGGCCGTAAAACTCCCACTCGCCGATAAGATAGGCCACCGGCTCGCCAGCAAGGTGCCGCGCGCACAGGGAATACGCCGCACGCTCGACCTCGGGCGAGGCGTAGAGCAGCCCGTCGCGCAGAAGCTCATTTTTCGTTTTGCCCGACGCGGTGCAGACCAGCTCGCGCGCCGCCTGCGTCGCGTCCTCCGCGCCCGCCTCGCGCAGGCGCCTGCGCAGGTCCATATAGAGGTCGTTGTACTTGATCGCCATTTACCACTCGTCCTTGCCCTTCTGCTCGGGAATGACCAGCTCCATCGCGCGGATGGCGACCTCGAGCATACTGTCGTCCGGCTCGTTGGTGGTGAAGTTCTGCAGCCAGAGGCCCGGCTTTGCCAGCGCGTTCGTCACGGGATTGTCGTGTCCGCCGACGTAGCGGTTGAACTCGTAGGTCACGCCCACGACCGGCACGAGCAGCAGCAGGTGCAATCCGATGCGCACCCAGACATTGCGCCAGTCGACGAAGCTGAACACCACGCTCGAAACGAGGATGGACACCACGACCACCACGAACAGAAAGCTCGTGCCGCAGCGCGGATGGTGGCGCGGCTGGATGCGGCAGTTCTCCACCGTCAGCGGCAGGCCCGCCTCGTAACAGAAGATGGTCTTATGCTCCGCGCCATGGTACTGGAACACGCGCTGAATGTCCTTCTGCTTCGAGCACAGGAGCAGGTAGCCGAAGAAGATCAGCAGCTTGATGACGGACTCGACCAGATTGTGCACGACCACGTTCGGGATGAAGCGCCCGAGCAGGCCCGCGAGGAAGGTCGGCAGGATCATAAAAAGTCCGATGGTCAGGCCCAGCGACAGCACGACCGCCAGCGCCACGACGAGCTTCTGCAGCTTTTCGCTGCCGAGCTTCTTCTCCAGCCACAGATCGAGCTTCGACGGCTCGCCCTCCTCCTCGGGGAAGAAGTCCGCCGAGTACATCAGCGCCTTCACGCCGCGGACCATGGAGTCCACAAAGGTCACAGCGCCGCGCAGCACGGGCAGGCCGAGAATGGGATAGCGGTCGCGGATGAGCTTCAGCTCCTCGACCTTCTCGACCAGCCCCTCCTTGGAGCGGACGACGATGGCCTGCTTTTCCGGTCCGCGCATGAGGATGCCCTCAATGAGCGCCTGACCGCCGATGGAGGTACGGAATTTGGGTTTTGTCTGGTTTTGCTCTGCCATGTAGGTTTCTCCTTGCAATGATGGTATCATACTTTTTAAAAAATTGCAACAGCTGTTCTAAAATTTATTTTTCCATAGGAAGCGTCATGGTCACGACCGCGCCGCCGCCCGGGGCGTTGGCAATGTCGAACGTGCCGTTGTGCAGACGCATGATCTCGTCGCACACGGCGAGGCCGATGCCGCTGCCGCGCGCCTTGGACGAGCCCTTGTAGAATTTCTGCTTGACGTAGGGCAGCTCCTCGACCGGGATGCCGGGGCCGAAGTCGCGCACACGGATGACCATGCTGCCGTTCTCGGCCGCCACGGACACGTCGATGCGCTTGCCGCTGCCGCCGTGCTTGGCGGCGTTGTCGAGCACGTTGCAGAAGACCTGCTTCATGCGCTCGCCGTCGGCGATGATGGGAGGCAGGTCGTCCGCGCACTCGTAGCGCAGCTCGATGCCCTCCCGGCTGAAGATCTCGCGGTAGGTGAAGATGGCGTCCTCCAGCTCGGCGAGCAGGTCGGTCTCCTCCACGCGCAGGGTGAAGCGCCCGTCCTGCATCCGGGTGAAGTCCAGCAGCTCCTCGACCATGGTGGTCAGACGGCGGGACTCCTTGACGATGATGTTGAGGCCGCGCTGCGTCTGCTCCGGATTCGCGCCGGGATCGGCGGCGAGCGTTTCCGCCCAGCCGTTGATGGCGGTGAGCGGCGTGCGCAGCTCGTGCGAGACGGAGGAGACGAACTCCTGCTGGATCTTCTCGGACTGCGAGATCTTGAGCGACATATCGTTGATGTTGTCCACCAGCTCGCCGAGCTCGTCGCGGTAGCGGTTATCGATCAGGATGCCGTAGCTGCCGGCGGAGATGCGCCGCGCGGCGTCGGACACGACGGCGACCGGCTCGACGACGTTGTTGATGAAGATGGCGTTGGAGAAGATGGCAAGGCCCACGCACAGCAGCGCAACGCCGATGGCGACCGCCATGCTGACGAGCACGCTGCGGTCCGCCTCGTGCAGCGCGGTGACGTAGCGCAGCACGCCGATCACACGGCCATTGAACCGGAGCGGTGCGGAGACGGAGAGGATCCTCTCCCCCGTCTGCGGGTCAAGGCCCTCGAAGCTCGCCGGCTTTCCGGTGGCGACGGCCTCGGTCACATCGCTCGTTCCCGGCTGCGTGCCGGCGGTCAGGCCGTAGCTCGACACCTGCACGCGGCCGTTGACGTTGATGAACTGAAGCTCAAGCCGGTCCTTTTCCTCAAAGGTCTCCGCCGTGATGGAGGCGTAGCGGAAATACTCGCTGTAGCTCTTGAGGCCGTAGCTCGAAAAATTGTCGGCGGCGACGCGGGCGCGGGTCTCAAGGCCCGAGCGCATGGCGCTGTAGTAGGTCCGGCGCACGCCGAGGGTGTAGACCGTGACGATGGCGATGACCACCAGAACGATGGGCAGCACGGCATTCACGAGCCAGCGCTGGCGCAGGCCGCGGATGCGCAAGCCGCGCTTTGCGGACATGGCGGTCACTTCCTTTCTGCTTCAAATCATCCCTGTTCCTGGATTCAGTCCGTGCTCCACTTGTAGCCCGTGCCCCAGACGGTGGCGATGTAGCGCGGCTCCTGCGCGTCGTCCTCGATCTTCAGCCGCAGGCGGCGGATGTTGACGTCCACGATCTTCACCTCGCCGAAGTAGCCGCGGCCCCAGACCGTGTCGAGGATCTCCTCGCGGGTGAGCGCCTTGTCGGGGTTCTCCATGAAGAGCTTCATGATCTGATATTCGAGCTGCGTGAGCTTGAGACGCTTGCCGTTTTTCTCCACCACGCGGTCGGTCATGTTCAGCAGAAACGGCGGCTGGGATATCTCTCCGACCGCCGCGCTGGCGAGCGGCGCATCGCCCGCGCGGCGCAGCAGCGCGTCCACGCGCGCGGTCAGCTCGGCGGGCGAAAAGGGCTTGGTGACATAGTCGTCCGCGCCGGTCATCAGGCCCGTGACCTTGTCCATCTCCTGCGAGCGGGCGGTGAGCATGATGATGCCGATGTGCGGGTAGGCCGCGCGCACGCGGCGGCAGACCTCAAAGCCGTCGATGCCCGGCAGCATGATGTCGAGCAGCGTGACGCGCACATCGGGATTCTCGCTGAGCTTTTCCAGCGCCTCCTCGCCCGTCTCGGCCTCCACGACCTCGTAGCCGGCGCGGATCAGATTGATGACGATAAAGCTGCGGATGCTGGACTCATCCTCCAGGACCAACACTTTTTTCATCGTATCTCGGTTCCTTTCTCAGTTTTCGCCCGTCGTCCACTCGGCGACGATCAAGCTGAAGCTCTTCTTCACGGTCTCCTCATCGACCGCGCCGTCCCAGTCGTCGCAGGGCAGGAGCTCGGCGGTGTAAACGGTCTCGACCTGTCGGGCGAGCACAAAGCGGTCACCGCGCCGGGCGTGCTCCTCGCGGGCGCTGCCCGTGAGGGCGCAGATCTCCAGAAACGGCTGCAGCTGTCCGTCGCTGCCGCGGCAGAAGAAAAGGACCGCGTTTTCATCGGGCGTTCCGGCGCGCAGGAGCGACACCCGCTCGTCCCACGCCTCCGGCAGGAGCAGGCTCCAGCCGTCGGCGGCGTTGTGGAAGGTGCGGCACACGACCTCGCTCTTTCCCGCGCTGTCGTAATCGCGCCAGAGGATGCGGTAGTAGGTCTCGCTCTCCTCATCGAGCGGCGGGAAGGGGATCGGCTCGGGGATCTCGATCACGCCGCTGCCGTCGATGTCGGTCGGATAGAGTGAGAGGAAGCGGAAGCCGCCGTCCGCGGCGGAGGAGGCGGTGTTCTGCGTGACATTGCGCAGAACACCGTTTTTCACGGTCAGGATATCGTAGGCCGCCACGCTGTTGCCCGCCACGCCGGTGACGTAAAGCGCCTGCTGCCCATCCGAAAGAGCACCCGCCGCCACGCGCGAAAGCTCGGACGCAGAGAAGGACAGCTCGAGCGTCGAGATGCAGCTCAGCTCGCGGTCGTCCCAGGTGTAGCAGTCCGCCATGCAGCGGTTCTCCTCGCCGCTGTAGAGCACCGTCAGCTCCTGCCGGCCGTCGCCGTTGAGATCGCTCACGGCGTAGCGGAGGTAGGCGGTGGTGAGCAGGTTGAGCGGCTCGCTGCCGCGCAGGGTGTAAACGGCGAGCACCTGCAGCTCCGTGCCGCTCTTGAAGCCAACAAGGATCTCGCGGCGTCCGTCGCCGTCGAGGTCATAGTACGTGATGGAGTAGATCGAGCTGGCGGTCCCCTCGATGAGGGCCATCTGCTCGTAGCTGTCGCCGTTGGAGCGGAAGAAGTAGATCTTCACGGGCCGCTCCTCCGTCGCCTTGCGGAAGAAGGCCACCGCCTCCTCTACGCCGTCGCCGTCGAGATCGACCATCTGCACGCTCTGGAGGTTACTGCCCGAGATGGGCGCAGCGTGCTCCGCGCCGTCGGAGAGCAGGGCGTTGATCTCCGCTTCGAGCGAGGCGTATTCCGCCGGAAGGCTCGGCAAGGCATAGAGCTTGTCGGTCGAGACGTTCGTCGCACAGCCGCCGAGCAGCAGGCAAAGCACCGCAAGCGCAAGCGCGCGGGCAAATTTTCTGCCGTGGTTCGCCATGCTTTCCCCTCCCTTGTCCCGCTTTGGGCATAATCTACCGATACAGAGTATAGTATAGCACAAGCCGCATAAAAAGGGTAGTCCCCTTTTGCACTTTTCGCCGGAAAAATTTATCTTGCAAATCGACGCAGCGTCCTCTATAATAGCTTTTGTTATCGCCGGTGTGATGGAATGGTAGACGTAGCGGATTCAAAATCCGCCGGGGGCGACTCCGTGTGGGTTCGAGTCCCACCACCGGCACCAAAAAAGGGAAGGCATGGCGCGCGCCATGCCCTCCCTTTTTCACATATTGAAGCGTCGGCGGGCCTCCTCGCGCAGCGAGGGCACGCGGCGCACGACGCGCAGCGGGATGATGAGCCCGACGCAGATGACCACCACGACGAGCGACCACGTCGGCTGCCACGCCGCGCGGAAAAAACGGTCCATGCAGTATTCCACGCCCAGCGCCATCAGGCCCACGGTGCCGATGCACATGGCGATCGCGGAGAGCCTCGACCGCCGCCCGCCGCGCAGCAGAAAGCTCAAAAGGAACACCAGCACGCACGCCCAGCCGAGGATGGGCAGGGCGAGGCCGCGGAACCATGCGCCGCCGCTCAGGTCGATGGAGATGAGGAAGACGTACACACCGACCGCGGCGACGTCCGCCGTCAGGCGGAAGAAGATGGGGATGCGCCGCGCGAGCATCGGCAGCACGAACCAGATCCAGAGCATCACCGCCGCGCCGATGACGTAGAGCGACCAGGGCCGCTCGGTGGGCAGCAGCAGGTTCAGCACGCCGCAGCACAGGGATACCGACGCGAGCATCGCCGTGAGCAGCGCGGCCGCCGCGCGGCGCGAGGCGGGCGGCACCTCGGCGGGCTTGGTGGGAAAATAGCTCGGCACGTCGGGGTCCGGCTTCCAGGCAGGCGTGCCGCAAAGCGGGCAGCGCGCCGCGCCGGGATCCAGCTCCACGCCGCAGTTGACACAGTATGACATATCGTTTTCGTCCTTTCGCTCCGCTCTTCAGCGGTTGCTCTCCACGCGCACGGGGATGCCCTCGCGCACGAGGAAGCGGAAAAAGTCGCGCTCGGTGTCCGTCTCCGCCTGCGTGCCGGCAAAGGTGATCTCCATGGTATCGCCGTAGCTGATGGAGGCGCAGTGGCAGCGCGGCACGGTCGCCTGACCGAGAATGACCTCCGCTCCGCGGATGTGCGCCGCCATCTCCGGCGGCACGGTGAACGCGCCGGGATTGGTGTAGGTGCAGGAATAGGGGCGCACACCGAACAAGCGGTAGTTGAGCGCCATGACCGGATTCTTGAGCACGACCGGAATGAGGCGCAGGGCAAAGTTCTCCGTAAAGCGGACGTTGCCGGTAAACGCCGCCTGCAGCTCCTGCCGGTTGATGTGCAGCTTCATAAAATGGCGCACCTGCGAGACGATCTCGGGGAAGGTGTAGTCGCCGAGCGCCGGGTCGATATACGGGCGGACGGTGGTGATGAAGTTGCGCAGCGTCTCGCTCGGGAACCATGCGCGCAGGTTGATCGGCACCGCCAGCGCCACGGGGCGCTCACGGTAGGGCCTCTCACGCTTCTGCTTTTCCAGAATGACGTGGATGAGCACGGCGGAGAGGTACTCCGTGATGGAGACGTTATGCTTCTTTGCCTGCTCGCGCAGGCGGGAGAGCGGCACGAAGCCCATCGTGACATGGAAGGTGTAGAACGGCTCCGGCGTGCCGGTATTCTGATAGGCCCTCGGCAGCCGCCGCAGGCCGAAGGCGTAGCGGGCGTAGGCGTCCTCCAGCTCCTCCTCGCGCGGCGGCTCATTCAGGTCGAGCACGCCGTTTCCCGTGGGAACGTCCACGCCGGTCTGGCGCAGGTATTCGGCAAGGAGCGTGCGGAAAAAGACGATGGCCCCGCCGCCGTCGGAAAGCGCATGAAAGACCTCGACGGAGATGCGCTCGCGGTAATAGTAAAAGCGCACGAGCCAGCCGTTGTCCTCGCGGAAGCGGACGGGCTGGCAGGGGTCGGAGACGTCCTCCTTCAAAAACGGTCCGGGCGCATGGTTCGGCTCGAGATAGTACCAGAACAGGCCCTTGCGGATGCGCACGGCAAAGCTCGGGAAGCGCGGCATACAGCGGTCGATGGCGCGCTGGAGCGCGGCGGGATCGACCTCCCTTTCCATCCGGGCGGAGAAGCGGTAGATGGCGGAATACTCCTCCTTTTGCAGCGCGGAGTAGAGAATGCCCGCGCTGTCGAGCTTGTACCATTTGCTGTCGGGTCTCGCCATCGTCGTTTCCTCCTTCCGCGCGGAATCGCCTCGGATGGCTTATTGTAGCACAGCGGCGCGCACACCACAAGAAAAATGACGGTTTTCCTTTTCTTTTTTACGCAAACATGATATTATACAGGCAGGAAGACCAATCACAGGCAGGAGATAACGATGGAAAACAAGCTGAACCTTCCGCTGAAAAAGAAGAAAAACGAGGCCGAGAGCCCGCGCCTCGATCCGCTGATGCGCGCGCTCAAGGCGCTGCACAGCGCGGGCGCGCCCGAGACCATGACCGAGGAGGAGCTGGAGCATCAGCGCCGCAGTCAGGAGGTCCTCGGCCGGCTGACCGCGCCGATGGCCGGCATGGACTATGAGGAATTTTCACTCGGCGGCATGAACGCCGCGTGGATGCGGCTCAAGGCTCCTCACGGCAGCCGTCACGCCATTCTCTACTGCCACGGCGGCGGCTACACGAGCGGCAACCTCGGCTACGCGCGCGTGCTCGCATCCAAGCTCGCGCACGTCACGGGCTACGACGTGCTGAGCTTTGAATACCGTCTCGCGCCCGAGCACCCCTACCCCGCCGCCGTCGAGGACGCGCTGCGCGCGTGGGATCATCTCATGCTGCTCGGCTACGGCGCGCGGGATGTCGTGCTCGCAGGCGACAGCGCGGGCGGCAACCTCGCGCTCGTGCTGTGCCATCGTCTCAAGGCGGCGGGCCGCCGCCTGCCCGGGGCGCTGGTGCTGATGTCTCCGTGGACGGACATGACGATGTCGGGCGCGTCCTACGCCGAGCGGGCGGAGAGCGACCCGATGCTCACGCCGGAGTACATCGAGGCCGTGCGCACCGCTTACGCCGGCGGGCGGGACTACGCCTCGCCCGATCTCTCGCCGCTCTTTGCCGACCTTACCGGCTTCCCGCCGACGCTCATTCAGGCCGGCGATCACGAGATCCTGTATTCGGATGCCGAGATGCTCTGTCACGCGCTGGAGCGGGCGGGCGTTCCCTGCCGCTTCGAGGTGAGCGAGGGGATGTGGCACGTCTTTCAGATGTTCCCCCTGCGCAAGGCCGCCGCGGCGATGGAAAGCGTCGCGCGCTTCCTGCTGGAGCGGTGACGGCGCACCCCCTTCTGAATCCCATACCCTGAGAGGAGAAACGAATATGAAGCAGCCTCATATCCAGCTCGACGAGAGCTTGAACGTCCGCTATGCCATCCTGCCCGGCGACCCCAGGCGCGCCGAGCGCATCGCGTCGCACATGAGCGAGGTCGAGGACCTCGGCATGAACCGCGAGTACCGCAGCCTTGTCGGCGCCTACCGCGGCGCGCGCATTCTGGCCATGTCCACGGGCATGGGCGGCGTCTCGACCGGCATCGCGGTCGAGGAGCTGCATAACATCGGCGTGACGCACGCCATCCGCATCGGCTCCTGCGGAGCCTTACAGACAGACATCGCTCCCGGTGAGCTGCTCATCGCCGCCGGCGCGGTGCGCGACGACGGCACCTCTCGCGCCTATGTGCGCGAGGGCTATCCCGCCGTGCCGGACACGGAGCTGCTGCTCGCGCTGACGGAGAGCATCCGCGCGCAGGGCTTCGCCCACCGCCTCGGCATCATCCGTAGCCACGAGAGCTTTTACATCGATGACATCGAGGAGATCAACGAATACTGGTCGAAAAAGGGCGTGCTCGGCAGCGACATGGAGACCGCGGCGCTGCTGACCGTCGGGCGGCTGCGCGGCATGAAATGCGCGAGCGTGCTCAACAACGTCGTGCGCTGGAAGGAGTGCATTTCCCACGGCGTCGGCTCCTACGCCGCCGGCGCCGACGCGGCCGCCGCGGGCGAGGAGCACAGCATTCTCGCCGCGCTGGAGACCTTTGCGCGGCTAGAAGCCGATAAAAAATAAGAAAAACGGGAACTTTTTCCAGTTTTCAGCGTCAAACCCTTCAGAGACCCCAAATAAAAGATCGAGGTGACGGAAGATGAAAAGAACGCTTGCCCTTTTTCTCAGCGCGCTGCTGCTCCTTGCCCTGCTCGCGGGCTGCGGCAGTAAGGCGGCTCCGCGCGGCAGCGCGGACAGCATGATGACGAGCCAGAGCTACTACGACAAGGCGGAAAACGGCTATGCCTACGAGCCGGAGACCCCGGCGGCGGACGCCGACTACGGCTGGGACGACGGCCAGACGCTCACCGGCGGCATGACCGCTCCGGGCGACGCGAAGATGATCTACCGCGCGAGCATCGAGGTGCAGACGCAGGACTACACGACGAGCGAGGCCGCCATCACCGAGCTGGTGAAGTCCTGCGGCGGCTACTTTGAGAGCAAGAGTCTGAGCAATCGCTCGAGCGGCTACCGCTACGGTGAATTCACCGTGCGCGTGCCCGCCGCGGAGTACGAGCACTTCTGCGAGCAGGTCGGCTCGCTCTGCCACGTCACCTATATGTCCTCCTCGGCGGAGAACATCACCGAGGAATACTACGACACCGACTCCCGTCTCAAGACCGCGCAGATCAAACTCGAGCGGCTGCAGGAGCTGCTCTCGAAGGCGGACAATATGGCGGACATCATCACCATTGAGAGCGCCATCAGCGACACGGAGTACGAGATCGAAAGTCTCTCCGGCACGCTGCGCCACTACGACGCGCTGGTGGATTACGCCACCGTGAGCCTGACGCTCAGCGAGACCTACAAGCTCGATGAGAACGAGGGCGCGCCGCTGACCTTCGGCGCGCGCATCGCGCGGGCCTTCACGAACGGTCTGCGCGACACAGGCGTATTCCTTGAGGACCTTGCCATCGGCATCGCGAACAATCTTGTGTTCCTGGCGGTGCTGGCGGCGCTCGCCGTGGTCGTCGTGCGTGCGGTGCGCAAAAAGAAGCCGTTCGGCAGGCTCGGCAAAAAGAAAAGCAAGCTCCCCGCAGGCGAGGAGCCGAAAAGCGAAGAATAACCGATAAGGAGAAAACGCCTATGAAGCTCACCTTGCTGGGCCATTCCTGCTTCGCCGTCGAAAGCGGCGGCTATCGCGTCGTGCTCGACCCGTATTATGTGGAGAGCTATCCGCCGCTGCATACGAGCGCGAACGAAGTGCTCTGCTCGCACCATCACCGCGATCACGATTTTGTGGAGGCGGTGGAGCTCACGCCGCGCGGGGGCAGTCCCTTCACGGTGGAGACCGTCCAAGCCTTCCACGACGATCAGGGCGGCGCGCTGCGCGGGACGAACACCATCCATGTCCTCGCTGCCGAGGGGCTGCGCGTCGTGCATCTCGGCGACCTCGGCCACGAGCTGAGCGGGGAGCAGCTCGCGCCGCTGCGTGGCTGCGACACGCTGCTGATTCCCGTCGGCGGCTTCTACACCATCGACGCGGAGACCGCCAAGCGCGTGGCGGACGCCATCGCGCCGCGCGTGATCGTGCCGATGCACTACCGCCACGGCAGCCACGGCTACGATGTGATCGCCACGGTGGAGGACTTCCTGCGGCTCTATCCCGCAGACGAGGTACACTGTCTTGACGGCAGCTCCTTTGAGCTGACGCCCGACGCGCCGCGCGGCGTGATCGTGCCGAAATTCATGGGCTGACACAGTAAATATAAGAAAAAGGAAGCGAAGGGGTCTCCCCTTCGCTTCCTTTTTTCATCTTAGAACCACTTCTTTTCCTGCGCCTTTTCCAGGACAAAGGGCAGCATCTCTTCGCGGTCGAGGACGGTGGTGTGGCGCACGGGGCGCTCGCGCAGACCGCGGAGGTTCTTCGGCGCGGGAATTCTGGTCAGACGCTCGAGCTGCTCCATGACGGCGAACTCATCGCCCTCCGCCTTTTCGCCGAGCCCCCCGAGCACGGCGGCGGGGAACTTGTAGGGCGACGCGGTGGAGAGCACCACGACCGGCGCGTGAGCGGGGTTCGCCGCCTTGTACTGCTGCGCGACGTTCCACGCCACGGCGGTGTGCGTGTCGCAGAGATAATGATGCTCCTGCCAGACCCTGCCGATGGTCCGCTTCGTCTCGGCGTCGCCGCAGCAGCCCGCCCAGAAGAGGGACTGGATCTTCTCCTTCAGCTCCTCCGGCACCTCATAGGCGCCGTCCTCGGTGAGCTGACGCATGAGCTTCGCCACCAGCTGCTCGTCGCCGGAGAGCAGGAACAGCAGACGCTCGAGGTTGCTCGACACCAGAATGTCCATCGAGGGCGAGCTGGTGAGGTAGAACGGGCGCTTTTTATCGTAGCGGCCCGTGCGGATGAAGTCGGTGAGCACGTTGTTGGCGTTGGACGCGCACACGAGCGTGCCGACGGGAAGCCCCAGCTCGCGGGCGAAGTAGCCGGCGAGAATGTCGCCGAAGTTGCCGGTGGGAACGACGTAGTCCACCCGCTCGCCGACAGCGACCGTGCCGCGGCGGACAAGGTCTGCGTAAGCGCGGAAGTAATAGACGACCTGCGGGGCAAGGCGGCCGATGTTGATGGAGTTCGCGCTCGAAAGGCGCACGCCCTTGCCCGCGAGCAGGTTTTCGCCGCCGACCTTGGCAAAGACCTGCTTGACGGCAGTCTGCGCGTCGTCGAAGTTGCCGCGCACCGCGGCGACACAGGTATTGTCGCCGCCCTGCGTGACCATCTGCGCCTTCTGCACGGCGGACACGCCGCCGTCCGGGTAAAAGACGATGATCTTCGTGCCCACGACGTCGCAGAAGCCCTCCATCGCGGCCTTGCCGGTGTCGCCGGAGGTCGCGGTGAGGATCAAGATTTCATCGTCCACACCGCACTTCTTCTTTGCCGCCGTCATCAGGTGCGGCAGCATCGAAAGCGCCACATCCTTGAAGGCGCTCGTGGGGCCGCGGAACAGCTCAAGCACCGTGTCCTCGCCGACCGGAACGGTGGGGGTCAGGTCCTCGGTCTCGAATTTGCCGGTGTAGGCGGCATGGACAAGCTGCTCCATCTCCGCGTGCGTGAAGTCGGGCAGCAGCGCGCATAATATCTCCGTCGCCATGCCCTGCGTGGAGAGCGTCAGGCAGCGCTGCCAGTCGAAGTCCAGCCCCGAGAGGGCCGGCATGGCGTACAGCCCGCCGTCGGGGGCAAGGCCGTTCAGGATCGCTTCGGCGCTCGAGGCGGTGAGGGCCGCGTTGCGCGTGCTTTGATAGTTCATATTAAAAATACCTCCGCTTTTCGGTTTTTTTCATTTGCCATATCAAAATATTTTTTCGATTGCCTATTGCATTTCGACAATGCTCATGTTATATTGTTCCCATCAAAAAGTCAAGTGTTTTTCTACCGCGGACATTTCCGTGCAAACTGCACAAATCGTCCATACTTGGCGGATTTTACAGAGAGAAAGGCAGGCACACCCCATGAACATTGCATTGCTCGGCTTCGGCACCGTCGGCAAAGCCTTCTACGAGCTCACGCTCGGGCGGAGCGATCTGCGCGTGACGAGCGTTTTGTCCCGCCGTCCGCGCCCGGAGCTTCCCTGCACCGTGACAAATGATTTCGACGAGATCGTGCGCGACCGCTCGGTCGGCATCGTGGTCGAGGTCATGGGCGGACTGGAGCCGGCTTACCGTTATATCTGCGCGGCCATGCGCGCAGGCAAGCATGTCGTCACCGCGAACAAGCAGCTCGTGTGCGCGCACTACGACGAGCTGCTGGAGCTTGCGAGGGAGTGCGGCGTGTCGCTGCGCTGCACGGCGGCGGCGGGCGGCGGCATCCCGTGGCTCACGTCCCTCTCCCGCGCCGCGCGGCTCGATGAGATCACCGCCGTCGGCGGCATCCTGAACGGCACGACGAACTATATGCTCTCAGCCATGACGACCTCTGGCGTCGATTATACCACCTGTCTGCGCGAGGCGCAAGCGCTCGGTTACGCCGAGGCCGATCCCACCGCGGACGTGGAGGGCTACGACGCGCGGCGCAAGCTGGTGCTCAGCGCGAACCTCGCCTTCGGCGCGTCGGTGCGGGAGGAGGAGATCCCCTGCTTCGGCATCTCGAGCGTGGAGGAAAAGGACTTTGCCGCCTGGCGCGAGCTGGGCAGGGTCTGCAAGCTCTTCGTCCGCGCCGAGCGGCACGAGGGCCGCATCTCCGCCTTTGTCTGCCCCACGCTCTTCCCCGCCGCGTCGCCGGTCGCGCAGACGAACGGCACGGGAAACCTCGTCACCCTGCGCGGCGCGCGCTTCGGCGAGCTGAGCTTTTCCGGCGCGGGCGCGGGCGGCTACCCCACCGGCAGCAGCGTGCTGAGCGACTGCGTGGACGTCATCGAGGGCTGCCCGAGCTTTTATGTCTCGCGGCACGAGGCGAAGCACATCGACAATTCCGCGGTGGCCGGCCGCTTCTACCTGCGCACGGGCAGCGAGACCGTCTGCACCGGGCCCATCATCGTCGCCGAGGCCTTTGCGCGCGCCGAGCGCGCGCTCTCGTGCGGCGAACCGGTATTCTTAGCAAGGATCGAGGAGGAGTAAAGGAAAATGCTTAAGGTTCTGAAATTCGGCGGCTCGTCGCTCGCCGACGCCCAGCAGTTCGCCAAGGTCAAGGCCATCGTGGAGGCCGACGAGTCCCGCCGCGTGGTCATCGTGTCCGCGCCCGGCAAGCGCTTTTCCGGCGACCACAAGATCACCGATCTTTTGTACCTCTGCGCCGCGCACATCAAATACGGTGTGAGCTGCGAGGAAATTTTCGACATGATCCGCACGCGCTATCTCGAGATCGCGCACGACTGCGGTCTGAAGCTCGACCTGAATCCCGACTTCGACGCCCTGTGGGCGAAGATGCAGGAGGGCATCGAAAAGGACGAGCTGGCCTCGCGCGGCGAATACTTCTCCGCGCGGCTGATGGCCGAGTACCTCGGCTACGAGTTCCTCGACGCCGCCGAGTGGGTGAAGTTCCGCTTCGACGGCACGGTGGATACCGACGCGACCTACGAGGCGCTGCGCCGCGCCGCGGGCGACCGCAGCGTGGTCATTCCCGGCTTCTACGGCGTGATGCCCGACGGGCGCATCCGTACCTTCTCCCGCGGCGGCAGCGACATCACCGGCGCACTGGCGGCAGCGGCGCTGGACGCCGACGTCTACGAAAACTGGACAGACGTCTCCGGCATTCTGATGGCCGACCCGCGCATCGTGGACGATCCCGCGCCCATCCGCCACCTCACCTACGGCGAGCTGCGCGAGCTGAGCTACATCGGCGCGCAGGTGCTCCACGAGGGCACCATCTTCCCCGTGCGTGAGAAGAACATCCCGCTCAACATCCGCAACACGAACGAGCCGGAGCACCCCGGCACCACCATTCTCGAGAGCATCGAGGAGGACACGAACGACGGCAGCTTCATCACCGGCATCGCAGGCAAGAAGGGCTTCTCCGTCATCACCATCGCCAAGACCGGTATGTCCGGCGACCCCGGCACGCTCGTGCGGATCCTGGAAATTCTCGCCAAGCACGAGGTCAATGTGGAGTATATCCCCTCCGGCATTGACATCATCTCGCTGGTGGTGGAGAGCAAAAAGGTCTCCAAATGTCTCTACGCCATGCTGGGCGAGCTGCAAAAAGAGGTGCAGCCGAATAAGATAACGGTGACGGAGCACATCGCGGTCGTCGCGGCGGTCGGCCGGAAGATGGCGTACCGCCCCGGCGTTTCCGGCAAGATCTTTGCCAAGCTCGGTGAGAACGGCGTGAACATCCGCATGATCACGCAGGGCCCCGAGGAGCTGAACATCATCGTCGGCGTGGAGGAAAAGGACTTCGCGCAGGCCATTCGCGTACTGTATGACAGCTTTGTCAAGGAACATATTTAAGGAAAAGGTGAGGGCAATACCATGAAGCTTTATAATGTAGGCATTCTCGGCGCGACGGGCGCCGTGGGTCAGGAAATGATGAAAATTCTGCTCGAGCGCAAGTTCCCCGTCGGCGAGCTGCGCCCCATCGCCTCCGCGCGCAGCGCGGGCAGCGAGATCGACTTCGGCTGCAGGAAGTGCACGATCGTCGAGGCGTCGGACGATGCCTTTGAGGGTCTCGACATCGTGCTCGGCGCGGCGGAGAACGACATTGCCGAGCGCTTCGCGCCCGCCATCGTTAAGGCCGGCGCGGTGTTCGTCGACAACTCCAGCGCCTTCCGTCTCGATCCCAAGGTACCGCTGGTCATCCCCGAGATCAATCCCGAGGACGTGAAGTGGCACAGCGGCATCATCTCCAACCCCAACTGCACCACCATCGTCACCCTCGTCGCCATCAACGCGCTGGCGAAGGAAAGTCCCATCGAGATCATCATCGCCAGCTCCTATCAGGCGGTCTCCGGCGCGGGCAAGAACGGCATCGACGAGCTGCACGATGAGGTCGTAGCGCTCGCCGCGGGCAAGCCCGTCGAGCCGAAGGTGTTCCAGTACCAGATCGCCTACAACGTCATCCCCCAGATCGGCGGCGAAGCGTACATGGGCTACACGAGCGAGGAGATGAAGATGCAGAACGAGGGCCGCAAGATCCTCCACCTGCCCGAGATGAAGGTCAGCTGCACCTGTGTGCGCGTGCCCGTGGTGCGCAGCCACTCCGTCTCCGTCGTGCTGCGCACAAAGGAGAAGATCAGCGTTGAGCGCGCGCGTGAGCTGATCGCCGCCGCGCCCGGCTGCAAGCTGACCGACGACCTTGCCAGCAAGGTCTACCCCATGCCGCTCGACACGAGCGATCAGGACCTCGTCTACGTCGGCCGCATCCGCGACGATCTGACCGACGAGCGCGGGCTGAACCTCTGGTGCTGCGGCGACCAGGTCCGCAAGGGCGCGGCGACCAACACCGTACAGATCGCGGAGCTGCTGCTCGAAAAATAAATCCGATTTTTGTGAAAGGGAGCCTCTGTCCGACGCCGGGCAGAGGCTCCCTTTGTTCATTGCGACATTTTTCTTGCTGTTTTTTTGGTAAGATGGACAGGGCAAAGTGCTTTGACTTTTTGGGAAGAGACTGCTACAATAAAAGAAAAGTGGAAACGTTACCGGTAAGGTTCCCGGAAACGGGCTTTGATTTTTTCATGCAGAGGGTGTCGCCATGACCATCAAGGACATTGCAAAGCTCAGCGGCGTGGGCGTGAGCACGGTCTCCCGTGTACTCAACGACCGTCCCGACGTGAGCGAGGAAAGCCGCCGCCGCGTGCTGGAGGTCATTGCCGAGCACAACTATCTGCCCAACAATTCCGCGCGCAGCCTTGTGCGCACGAAGTCCGACACCGTCGGCCTTGTAGTGCGCGGCGTGCAGAACCCCTTCTACACCGATATCATCCGCGCCATCGAGCATAAGCTCGACCTTGCAGGCTACACGATGGTCATGCGTCAGATCGCCTCCTGCGACGACGAGGTGAAGCGCGGCGCGGTGATGGAGCGCGAAAAGCGCCTGCAGGGCCTCATTTTTCTCGGCGGACGCTCGGATTACTCTCCCGCGGAGCTGGCGCTGCTCAACGTGCCCTTTGTCTGCTGCACCTACACCAACGCCTACGGCACGCTCGATCCGAGTAAGTATTCCTCCGTCTCCATCGCCGACGAGCAGGAGGCCTACCGCGCGGTCATGGAGCTGGCCAAAAAGGGCCACCGCCGCATCGCGGCGCTGACCGCCGACCCCGACGACAGCTCCATCTCCCAGCTGCGCTACTCCGGCTACGCCCGCGCGCTGCGCGAGCTGGGCATCCCGCCCGAGGAGGAGGACGTCATCTGCGCGGACGATTTCACTGTGGAAAGCGGCTGCCGCGCCATGCGCGAGCGGCTGAAGCGTCCGGCGGACTTCACCGCCGTCTTTGCCATCGCGGACGATATGGCGATCGGCGCGATGCGCGCCCTGCGCGAGAGCGGGCGCAGCATTCCCGAGGACTGCTCCATCATCGCCATCGACGGCATCAATGTCTCCGAGTACATCCATCCCATGCTCACCACCCTCTGCCAGCCGATGACGGCCATGGGCACGAAGAGCGTCGAGCTGCTGCTCGGCGTCATCCGCGGCGGCGCGCACGACCATCTGACGCTGCCGACCACCCTGCGCGCGGGTGAATCCGTGCGCGACCTGACGAAATGATTTTCCCGCGCCGAGCGCGTGAAAATAAATTTGAATAAGGAGATCAATGAAACATGAAGAAGTATCTTGCGCTTGTCCTGGCACTTGTTATGGCTCTCAGCCTCGTTGCCTGCGGCAACAAGACGGCCGAGGAGCCCTCCGGTGACGGTGACGCCACCGAGGCCGCCGGCCGTGTGTTCTGGCTGAACTTCAAGCCCGAGGCGGACGGCACCCTGCAGAAGGTCGCCGCCATGTACACCGAAAAGACCGGTGTGCCCGTCACCATCCAGACCGCCGCGTCCGGCACCTACAACGAGACCCTGACCGCCGCGATGGATAAGGAAGCGCCTCCCACGATGTTCGTCGTCGGCAACCAGGCCGCCGTGGACACCTGGGGCGACTACTGCTACGACCTGACCGGCACGCCCATCGCGGGTGAGCTGACCACCGACGCCTACAACCTCTACGACGCCGACGGCAAGCTCTGCTCCATCGGCTACTGCTATGAGTGCTACGGCATCATCGTCAACGAGGATCTGCTGGCGAAGGCCGGCTATCAGCTCAGCGACATCACCAACTTTGAGACCCTCAAGGCCGTTGCGGAGGACATCCACTCCCGCGCCGCCGAGCTGGGCTTCGACGCCTTCACCTCCTCCTCCATGAGCGGCGACTCCAGCTGGCGCTTCACCGGCCACCTCGCCAACCTCGAGTATTACTATGAGTCCGTGGACGATCCCGACGCCTGGAAGGTCTGCCCCCCGAGCATCAAGGGCACCTACATGCAGAACTTCAAGAACCTCTGGGATCTCTACATCAACAACAGCGCGGTCGCTCCCTCCACCCTCGCTGCCGGCGGCTATGACGCCCAGGCCGAGTTCGGCAAGGAGCAGGCTGTGTTCTATCAGAACGGCTCCTGGGAGTGGGCGGCTCTGACCGGCACCGGCGATGGTCAGTACGGTCTTGACAACCTCTCCATGATCCCCTTCTACTGCGGCGTTGCCGGTGAGGAGAAGGCCGGTCTGAACTGCGGCACCGAGAACTGCTGGGCCGTGAACGCCAAGGCCTCCGCCGAGGACATTCAGGCTACGCTCGACTTCATGTATTGGCTCGTCACCGACGCTGAGGTCTCCCGTATGCTCGTCGATGAATTCGCCGTCATGCCCTACAAGCAGGCTGCCGAGTCCACCTGCGGCTTCCTGGCCGACGCCAACGCCTATACCGCCGAGGGCAACTACGTCATGCCCTGGGTCACCAACTTCCAGCCCAACGTCGACGCCTACCGTGAAGCCATCGTCGCCGCGATGAACCAGTATGACAACGATCCCACCGACGCCAACTGGGAGCAGGTCAAGACCGCGTTCGTGGACGGTTGGGCCGTGCAGTACGCTGCCGCCAACGGCTAAGCGTCTCCATACCGCAAAACCTACCATTCTTATGAAGAGGGCGGGCCTTCGCCCGTCCTCTTCTTCTACCACGGCAGAGGCCGCAAGAGGCCCGCGCCGTGCTCAGTCAATCTATCTCGATGGGAGTGATCGAATTGAAGCGTAAACACGACGCAGCAGCCGTCAACAGCTCGCTCGTCCGCCGCCCGATCCGGCGGTGGGCCCCGCTGTTCATGGGTCCCATGCTCTGCGCCTTCGCCATTGGCTTCGTCTATCCGTTCTGCAAGGGCGTGTACCTCTCGTTCTGCAAGTTCAAGACGACCTCGGACGCGCAGTTCATCGGCTTCGGCAACTACATCAAGGCGCTGAACGACGCGAGCTTTGTCCATTCGTTCTGGTACACGGCGCTCTTTGCGCTCGTCTCGCTCGTGTTCATCAACGTGCTGGCCTTCGCCGTAGCCTATGCCCTCACACAGGGCATCAAGGGGAGCAATCTCTTCCGCACGGTGTTCTTCATGCCGAACCTCATCGGCGGCATCGTGCTGGGCTATGTGTGGTCGATGATCTTCGACGGCATCCTCTCGCGCTACGGCACGTCGATCCTGCTGGAGACGAAATACGGCTTCTGGGGCCTCATCATCCTCATGTGCTGGCAGCAGGTCGGCTATATGATGATCATTTACATTGCCGGCTTGCAGGCTGTGCCCGAGGATATGCTCGAGGCCGCGAAGATCGACGGCGCGAACCGCTGGCAGACACTCTGGAAGGTCACCATCCCGAACGTGATGCCCTCCATCACCATCTGCACCTTCCTCACGCTGACGAACAGCTTCAAGCTCTTCGACCAGAACCTCGCCCTCACGGGCGGTCAGCCCTACATCATCCAGTCCGACGGCTCAGCCATCAAGACGACTGAGATGCTGGCGCTGAACATCTACAACACGTTCTACGGGCAGAACGTCAACTCCCGCGGCACCGCGCAGGCCAAGGCCGTTTTGTTCTTCCTGCTCGTCGCCGCCATCGGTTTGATCCAGCTGCGCGCTACACGCAAAAAGGAGGTGCAGCAGTAATGAACGGTTCCCTTTCCGCCGAACGCCGCCGCAAGACCATTCTTTCGGTCGTGCTGGCCTTTATCTGCATCCTCTACATCCTGCCGGTGCTGGCTGTGGTAGTCAACTCCTTCAAGCTCAACACCTATGTCAAGACCGAGACCTTTGCCCTGCCCACCGCCGAGAGCTTTGCCGGCTGGGCGAACTACATCAAGGGCGTTACCTTCGGCAACTATCCCTTCTGGAAGTCCGCGTTTTACAGCCTTTTCATCACGCTCGTCTCCACGGCGCTGATATTGCTGTGCACCTCGATGGCCGCGTGGTACATCGCCCGCGTGAACAGCAAGCTCTGCCGCAGCGTCTATTACCTCTGCGTCTTTTCCATGGTCGTGCCGTTCCAGATGGTCATGTTCACCCTCTCCAAGACCGCCGACCGCGTGAAGATACCCTACTTTAACTTTGCGAGCGGCAGTCTCGAAAAGGTCGCGCTCAACACGCCCTGGACCATTCCCATCATCTATCTCGGCTTCGGCGCGGGGCTTGCCATCTTCATGTTCGTGGGCTTCGTGAAGTCCATCCCGCTGGAGATCGAGGAGGCCGCCGCCATCGACGGCTGCGGTCCGCTGCGCACCTATTTCTCCGTCGTGTTCCCGATGCTGCGGCCTACGATGATCTCCGTCGGCATTCTCGAGATCATGTGGGTGTGGAACGACTATCTGCTCCCCTATCTCGTGCTCGACAGCACCAAGTACAAGACCATTCCCATCCATATCCAGTACCTCAAGGGCAGCTACGGCACGGTCGATCTCGGCGCGACGATGGCGCTCATCTTCCTGAGCATCGTCCCCGTCATCATCTTCTACCTCTGCTGCCAGAAACACATCATCAAGGGCGTCGCGGCCGGCGCCGTGAAAGGCTGATCTCACATGAATCGTTCCTCCGGCATTCTGATGCCGATCTCCTCGCTCCCCTCGCCCTACGGCATCGGCACGTTCGGCAAGGCGGCGTATGACTTTGCCGATTTTCTCCACGCGGCGGGACAGGGCTACTGGCAGCTTCTGCCGCTCGGCCCCACAAGCTACGGCGACTCGCCGTATCAGAGCTTTTCGACCTTTGCGGGCAACCCGTACTTCATCGACCTCGATCTGCTCATCAAGGATAAGCTGCTCACGCGCAAGGAAGTCACCTCCTGCGCGTGGGGCTCGGAGCCGCGCTACGTCGACTACGGCAAAATTTACGAGAGCCGCTTCGCGCTGCTCGAAAAGGCCAAGGTGCGCGGCTGGGAGCGCGACCGCGAGGCGGTCGCCGCCTTCGAATCGGAAAACAGCCGCTGGCTGCCGGACTACGCGCTCTTCATGGCGCTCAAGCGGCATTTCGGCATGAAGTCCTGGACCGAATGGCCCGACGAAGGCGCGCGGCTGCACAAGACCGACGCGCTCGAGCGCTACCGCGCGGAGCTGCGCGGGGACGTGGAGCTGTTCACCTACATTCAGTTTCTCTTCTTCCGGCAGTGGAGCGCGCTCAAGAGCTACATCAACGGTCTCGGCATCCGCATCATCGGCGACATCCCCATCTATGTGGCGATGGACTCCTCCGACGTGTGGAGCGAGCCGGAGAAATTCCAGCTCGACGAGCGAAACGTACCCGTCGAGGTCTCCGGCGTGCCGCCGGACTACTTCAGCGCTGACGGTCAGCTCTGGGGCAACCCGCTCTACGACTACGAGGCCATGCAGAAGGACGGCTTTGAGTGGTGGATCCGACGCATCGGCGGGGCGGCGAAGCTCTACGATGTCATCCGCATCGACCACTTCCGCGGCTTCGAGAGCTACTGGGCCGTGCCCTATGGCGAGACGACCGCGAAAAACGGTCGCTGGGTCAAGGGCCCCGGCATGGCGCTCGTCGGCGTGCTGACCGGCTGGTTCCACGACATCGAGTTCATCGCCGAGGATCTCGGCTATCCCACGCCGGAGGTCACGCAGCTGCTTGCCGACTCGCGTCTGCCCGGCATGAAGGTGCTGGAATTCGCCTTCGACTCGCGCGACACGAGCAGCTATCTGCCGCACAGCTACGGGGAGAACTGCATCTGCTACACCGGCACGCACGACAACGCGCCCCTCGCCCTCTGGCGCACGGAGGCGGATAAGGCGGATATTGCCTTCGCCGTGCAGTACCTTGGGCTCAACGACCGAGAGGGCTTCAACCGCGGCATCATCCGCGGCGGCATGAGCTCGGTGGCAAAGCTCTTCGTCGCGCAGATGCAGGACTGGCTCGACCTCGGCGCGGGCCACCGCATGAACATCCCCGGCACGAGCCGCGGCAACTGGGAGTGGCGTATGCTCCCGGGTGAGGCGAGCAAAAAGCTCGCCGGGCAGATCCGCGAAATGACGCGCATCTACGGAAGATCATAAAAGCTGTGAGCGAAAGGGCTGCCGCCGGCAGCCCTTTTCCATTTGACGCGGGCGCAAAAGCATGGTATCGTAGAGAAAGCGGATGCGCCGCGCCGCGGCGCTTTTTCAGAGGACAGGCTATGAAAAAACTCACCATTGGAATACTCGCCCATGTCGACGCGGGCAAAACGACCCTCTCCGAGGGCCTTTTGTATGCCGCGGGCGCGCTGCGCACGCTCGGCCGCGTCGATCACGGCGACGCCTTTCTGGACACCGAAGCGCTCGAGCGCGAGCGCGGCATCACCATCTTTGCCAAGCAGGCGGTGCTCGACTGCGGCGGCACGCACATCACGCTGCTCGATACGCCTGGCCACGTCGATTTCTCCGCCGAAGCAGAACGCACCCTGCAGGTGCTCGACTACGCGATCCTTGTCATCAGCGGCACGGACGGCGTGCAGGGCCACACCCGCACGCTCTGGCGGCTGCTGGAGCGCTACGGCGTGCCGACGTTCCTCTTTATCAACAAGATGGACCTTGCTGGCGCGGACCGCGCGGCGCTGCTGACGGATCTGCAAAAGAGCTTCGGCGCGTGCGTCGATCTCGGCGCGGAGCCGAACGAGCGCGACGAGCACGCCGCGCTGACCGACGAAGCGGCTCTCGAGGAGCTGCTGGAGCGCGGCGCGCTTTCGGATGACACGCTCGCCGCTTTGATCTCCGCGCGAAAAATTTTCCCCTGCTGCTTCGGCTCCGCGCTCAAAAACGAGGGCGTGGAGGAGTTTTTACAGCTGCTCACGCGCTTCACGCGCGAGCCGGCGCGCGGCGCGGACTTCGGCGCGCGCGTCTTTAAGATCTCCCGCGACGCGCAGGGCACGCGGCTCACGCACCTGAAGGTCACCGGCGGGACACTGCGGGCAAAAATGCAGCTTCCCTGCGGTAAGGCCGACCAGCTTCGGCTTTACTCCGGTGCGAAGTTCCGCCCGCTCGACGCGGCGGGCGCGGGCGAGGTCGTGGCGGTCACGGGCCTTGCGGACACCTATCCAGGGCAGGGGCTCGGGGCGGAGGCGGACGGCGAAAAGCCTGTGCTGCAAAGCGTTTTGACCTACCGCATCCTCCTGCCCGACGGCACAGACGCGCACACCGTCCTCCCGAAGCTGCGCGAGCTGGAGGACGAGGACCCGATGCTTCGCATCGTGTGGGAGGAAGCGTCTGGCGAGCTGCACGCCGAGCTGATGGGCGAGGTGCAGCTGGAAATTTTGCAGCGTCTCATATCCGACCGCTTCGGCCTCTCCATCACGTTCGGCGAGGGCGGCATCGTTTACAAGGAGACCATTGCCAACACCGTCGAGGGCGTCGGGCACTTCGAGCCGCTGCGCCACTACGCCGAGGTGCATCTGCTGCTCGAGCCCGCCCCGCGCGGGAGCGGTGTTCAGCTTGCCTCCGCCTGTCCGACGGACGAGCTGGACCTCAACTGGCAGCGTCTCATTCTCACGCACCTTGCCGAGCGCGCGCATCCCGGCGTGCTGACGGGCAGCGCGCTGACCGACGTAAAAATGACGCTCCTCGCGGGCCGCGCGCACCTCAAGCACACCGAGGGCGGTGATTTCCGGCAGGCGACCTACCGCGCCGTGCGGCAGGGTCTGATGCAGGCCGAGAGCGTGCTGCTCGAGCCGTTCTATGATTTCCGTCTCGAGCTGCCGCCGGAGTGCGTGGGCCGCGCGATGACCGACCTTGCCGCGATGGGCGGCTCGGCGGACGCACCGGAAACGGTCGGCGGAGAAACGGTGCTCACCGGCTTCGCGCCGGTCAAGGGACTGCGCAGCTACGCGCGTGAGGTCGCGGCCTACACCCGCGGACGCGGACGTCTGAGCTGCACCCTGCGCGGCTACGAGCCCTGCGCGGACGCGGAGAGCGTCATCGCCGCCATCGGCTATGATCCCGAGCGCGACGCGGAAAACCCCACCGGCTCGGTGTTCTGCGAGCACGGCGCGGGCGTCTACGTTCCGTGGAACGAGGTCAAGGCCTGCGCGCACGTCCCCTGCATTCTGCAGGAGCGTCCTGTTGAAGCCGCCGAACCCATGCCGACACGCAGCCGCGCGTCCTCCGGCTCCGCCGCCGAGGACAAGGAGCTGCTCGCCATCTTCGAGAGCACCTACGGCAAGGTCGAGCGCCGCGCGTTCGAGCCAAAGCGCGCGCCCGCGCGCACCGCGCTCGACGAGACGCGCTATAACATCAAAAATCAGAAGACCGGTCCCGAGTATCTGCTCGTGGACGGCTACAACATCATCTTCGCGTGGGACGCGCTCAAAAAGCTCGCCGCGCAGGACGTCGCCGCCGCGCGCGAGGCGCTCGCGGGCATCCTCGCCAACTACCGCGGCTGGCGCAGATGCGAGATCATTCTGGTCTTCGACGCTTACAAGGTCAAGGGCAATCCCGGCTCGATGGAAAAGAAAAACGGCATCTACATCGTCTACACCAAGGAGGCGCAGACCGCCGACAGCTACATCGAGCGCGCGACCTACGACCTCGGCAAAAACCACCGCGTCCGCGTCGCCACGTCGGACAACATGGAGCAGGTCATCATCCTCGGTCACGGCGCGCTGCGCATCTCCGCCCGCGCGTTCGAGGAGGAGATTGCCGAGGCCGAGGGGCAGATCAGCGACCTCATCGAGCGCTGGAACGTGCGGGACTTCGATCTGCGCCGCGTGCGCGCCACCGCGACCATCATTGACAAAAAGGAAGAGAAAGGGTCCTGAGACCTTTTCTCTTTTTTCCCCTTGACAAATACCCCATAGGGGTATATAGTGCAGATACCCCCAAGGGGTATATCGCTATCAGGGAGGCACGGTATATGGACCGATCGGAATGCTGCCGCTGCTCGCAGCGCAAAAAGGAGCGCTCGCCGGAGGAGTACAAAAAGCTCATTCACCGGCTCAACCGCATCGAGGGGCAGATCCGCGGCATCCGCAGCATGGTGGAGTCCGGCGCGTACTGTCCCGACATTTTAGTGCAGGCCGCGGCAGTCAACGCGGCGGTCAACGCCTTCAACAAGGAGCTGCTTGCCGCACACATCCGCACCTGCGTGGCGGAGGATATCCGCGCCGGCAGGGACGAGACGATCGACGAGCTGGTGACGACGCTTCAAAAGCTCATGAAATGAGTGAAAAGCGCACAACCTAACCGCAATTTCACAGAACCGAGGAACACGCAATGACACAATACAATGTGACCGGCATGAGCTGCGCCGCCTGCTCGGCCCGGGTCGAAAAGGCGGTGAGCAGGGTCCCGGGCGTCACGTCCTGCTCGGTGAGCCTGTTGACGAACTCGATGGGCGTGGAGGGCGCCGCCGCGCCGCAGGACATCATCGCCGCTGTGCAGGCGGCGGGCTACGGCGCGTCCTTAAAGGGCGCGGGCAAAGCCGCGCCGAGCGCTGCCGAGGCGGAGGCCGCGCTGGAGGATCACGAAACGCCGAAGCTGAAGCGCCGGCTGCTCTGGTCGCTCGGCTTCCTGCTCGTGCTGATGTACTTCTCAATGGGACACATGATGTGGGGCTGGCCGCTGCCTGCGTTCTACACGGACAACCATGTGGCGATGGGCCTGACCCAGCTGCTTTTAACGGTCGCCGTCATGGTCATCAACCAGAAATTCTTCATCAGCGGCTTCCAGAGCCTGTGGCGCCGCGCACCGAACATGGATACGCTCGTCGCCCTCGGTGCGACGGCAGCCTTCGGCTACAGCACCTACGCCCTCTTCGCCATGACCGGCGCGCAGGTGCGCGGCGACACGGAGGCCGTGATGGCCTACATGATGGACTTCTACTTCGAGTCCGCCGCCATGATCCTCACGCTCATCACCGTCGGCAAGATGCTCGAGGCGCGCTCCAAGGGCCGCACGACCGACGCGCTCAAGGGCTTGATGAAGCTCGCGCCGCAGACCGCGACGGTCGAACGCGACGATAGGGAGCTTGAGGTCCCCATCGAGCAGGTGCAGAAGGACGACATCTTCGTGGTCCGCCCAGGCGAGAGCATCCCCGTGGACGGCGTGGTGCTTGACGGCGCAAGCGCCGTCAACGAGGCGGCGCTGACGGGCGAGAGCCTGCCGGTGGACAAGACCGCGGGCGACATGGTCTCCGCTGCGACGGTCAACCAGTCCGGTTTCCTGCGCTGCCGCGCCACGCGCGTCGGCGAGGACACCACGCTTTCGCAGATCATTCAGATGGTCAGCGACGCCGCCGCGACCAAGGCCCCCATCGCAAAGATCGCGGACAGGGTCTCCGGCGTATTCGTGCCGGCCGTCATTGCCATTGCGGCGGTGACGACCGCCGTGTGGCTGCTGCTCGGTCAGAGCGTCGGCTTTGCCCTCGCGCGCGGCATTTCCGTGCTCGTCATCAGCTGTCCCTGCGCGCTGGGGCTCGCCACGCCCGTCGCCATTATGGTCGGCAGCGGACTGGGCGCGAAGAACGGCATCCTCTTCAAAACCGCCGCGTCGCTGGAGGAGACGGGCCGCGTGGACATCGTCGCGCTGGACAAGACCGGCACCATCACCGCAGGCGAGCCGCAGGTCACCGAGCTTCTTCCCGCAGGCGGCGTGCGCGCATCGGAGCTGCTTCGCGCAGCGCTTGCGCTCGAGCAGAAAAGCGAGCATCCGCTCGCCCGCGCGATCCTCGCCAGGGCGCAAGCCGACGGCCTGACCGCAGATGAGGTCACGGACTTCCGGGCGCTCTCCGGCAGCGGCCTGACCGCCGTGCGGAACGGGCAGACGCTCTGCGGCGGCAGTCTCGCCTACGTTTCCGCCGCGGCGGAGGTCTCCCCCGCCATGCGGGCGCGCTGCGAGGCGCTTGCGGAGGACGGCAAAACGCCGCTGCTCTTCAGCGAAAACGGCAGACTCCTCGGCGTCATCGCCGTGGCGGACGTCATCAAACCCGACAGCCCGCAGGCCGTGCGCGAGCTGCGGAATATGGGCATCGAGGTCGTCATGCTCACGGGCGACAACGAGCGCACGGCGCGCGCCATCGGCGCCGCCGCGGGCGTGGACCGCGTGATCGCCGGCGTACTGCCCGACGGCAAGGAAGCGGATATCCGCCGCCTGCGCGAGCGCGGCAAGGTCGCTATGGTCGGCGACGGCATCAACGACGCTCCCGCGCTCACCCGCGCGGACGTCGGCATCGCCATCGGCGCGGGCGCGGACGTCGCGCTCGACGCGGCGGACGTGGTGCTGATGAAGAGCCGTCTGAGCGACGTGCCCGCCGCCATCCGCCTGAGCCGCGCGACGCTGCGCAACATCCACCAGAACCTCTTCTGGGCGTTTTTCTACAACACGCTCGGCATCCCGCTGGCTGCGGGCGTGTTCGTCCCGCTGGGGCTGACGCTCAACCCCATGTTCGGCGCGGCGGCGATGAGCCTGTCGAGCTTCTGCGTGGTGTCCAACGCCCTGCGGCTGAATCTCTTCAAGCTCCGCGACCCAAAGCACGATCATAAGCGCAGAAAAAAGCCTGCCTCTGCAAACACAGCACCGGCAGAAGAAAAAACTACAACGAAAAAGGAGAAAGAAACCATGAAAAAGACGATGAAGATCGAAGGCATGATGTGCGCCCATTGCGAGGCGGCCGTCAAAAAGGCGCTCGAGGCCATTCCCGAGGTCGTGGATGCCGAGGTCAGCCACACCGCCGGCACCGCCGTCGTGACGCTGCAGTCCCCCGTGGACGACGCCGCACTCAAGAAGGCGGTGGAGGACAAGGACTACAAGGTCCTCGGCATCGAATAAGGCAAAAGAGAAGGAAAGCGCGCTCGGATCCGAGCGCGCTTTCCTTCTCTCTTTTCTTTATGCCGCGATCGGCATTACCGGGGGGAGCGTGATGATCGTCGCGCCCGCGGGCGGGGCGGCAAGGGGCTTCTCGCTCGTCGTGCGGACGCTGACCGCCGCGTCAAAGGTCACGTCGCAGACGTTGCGCACCTGCACCGTTCCCTTGGCGGTCATACGACTGCTGTTGCCGGCGAGCGTGTAGTCGATGCGAAGCGCCGCTTCCTCATTGATGCTCGTCGACGCTGTGTACTTGAGCTCCACGCCGCCGTCGCTGCGCATCGTCAGGTCAATACTCAGCTCCTCGACGCCGCTGTCCGCGATAAAGCCCGGGACCGCCTCCGCATCCACGCCCGCTTCCGTCAGCAGCTTCGCAAGCTCCTCCTTGCCGAAGTGCCACTTATAGCCGCTGCCAGACTTGGTGAAGGTCTCGTCGCCGAACATCTCGGCCGCGGCGGCGGCAAGCTGCTCCGTACCGCTCCAGCTCTCGTAGAACCCATTCGCATCCCCCTGCTTCATCATGGCATAGAGAATGTGGCCGACGGTGCGGCCGTCCCCGCTGCCGTACATCGACTCGTAGAGGTCGGGGAAGCTCATCACGGCGTCCGTCGCGTACCATGCGCCGGAAACGGCCTGCGTGCCGTCTACCTTCGCCATCGCCGCGTCAAGGAGCGGGGACCTAAAGTAGAGCTTATCAGAGAATATAGCCTCCAGCTCGGGCTTGACGGTCAAGGCGCGGTACGCCTCCGGCAGCTTTCCGCCAAGCCCCTCGAGGAGCTCCGCCAGATCGCCGAGGTCGGCGCTCAGGCTCATGCTCATGCCGTCCTTGCCCAGCAGCACGGACGCCTTGCCGGAATACGGATAGCTGCGGTCGCCCTTGATGGAGTCGATGACCTTGACCGTGCCGGAGAGGGTCACATCCTCCTTATAATTCTTGGAGGCGTCAAAGCGCTTCGCATTTCCGGCCAGATAGCCGTTGAGAATGGTGAGACGGCTGTCCACCTTCTCCGCGAAGGTCTCCTCGTCGAGCAGGAACGCCATGCGGTAGCCGTTGTCCCAGAACACGTCGTAGCCGAGCACCTGCGAGAAGAAGCGTACCGGCACCATCGTGCGGTTGGAGGGCGTCACATAGGAGTGGACGTCCATCTTCACCGTCGAGCCGTCGGCGCGCGTGATGACGTCGCTGCCGACAACATGGGTAAAGCTCGCCTTCTCACCCGTTACGATAGCGGTCTTGGTGGCCTGGTCAAATTCGATCCTTGCGCCCATGGCCTCCAGCGCGGCGCGCAGCGGCACCATCGTGCGCCCGTTCTTCACCTCGGGCACCGCGTCGGTGAAAGCAATGCATCGGTCGCCCAGCAGCACATTGACCTGCCCGGCCACGCCGCCGAGCGCCTTGATGTTCTGCTCGCGCTGTTCCTTTGAAACCGTCGCGGCAGCCTTCGGATCGGCGCTGACGAGAATATAGGTCGGACCGTCGGCTCCGCCGATGATGCCAATATCCTCGCCCGCCGCGCTTGCGGGGACGGCCAGCGCCAGCGCCAACATCAGCGCCAGCAGAAGAGCGATCAGTTTTTTCATTTTTCCATTCTCCTTCCCTGTGTGGGTCCATTGGGTATCCTGTTCCTTCAGCGTACCATAAACGCCGCTCTTTTGCAAGGGCTTTGCCCCGTTTTCCGCCCTCCTACGAAATGTCCGCCAGTTCCAGATACTTGTAGCCGTTCTCTGCGATATGGTCCTTGCGGCCCTGCAGATTGTCGCCGAGGAGCAGATCGAATACCTGCGCGGTCGCCTCCGCGTCCTCGGGCATGACCTTGATGAGACGGCGCGTTTCGGGGTTCATGGTCGTCAGCCACATCATCTCCGGGTCGTTCTCGCCGAGACCCTTGGAGCGGTCGACCTTATAACGCTTGCCCTCAAGCGTTTTCACGATGTCGTTCTTCTCCTTGTCGGAGTAGGCGAACCACGTCTTGTCGCCGCAGTTGATCTCAAAGAGCGGCGTTTCCGCGATGTAGACGTAGCCCTCGCGGATGAGCGTGGGGCAGAGACGGTAGATCATCGTCAGGATCAGCGTGCGGATCTGGAAGCCGTCCACGTCCGCATCGGTGCAGATGACGACCTTGCTCCAGCGTAGATTGTTGAGGTCGAAGGCGTTGAGCTCCTTGACCGCCTTGCCCTGCACCTCCACGCCGCAGCCGAGCACCTTCAGAAGATCGGTGATGATCTCGCTCTTGAAAATGCGGGCGTAGTCGGCCTTGAGGCAGTTCAGGATCTTGCCGCGCACGGGCATGATGCCCTGAAACTCCGCGTCGCGTGAGAGCTTGACGCTGCCGAGAGCACTGTCGCCCTCAACGATATAAATTTCGCGGCGGGACACGTCGCGCGTGCGGCAGTCCACGAACTTCTGCACGCGGTTGGAAATGTCGATATTGCCGGAGAGCTTTTTCTTGATGTTCAGCCGCTGCTTTTCCGCGCTCTCGCGGCTTCTTTTGTTGATGAGCACCTGCTCGGCGATCTTGAGCGCCTCGACGCGGTTCTCGATGAAGTAGGTCTCCAGGCGGGACTTCAAAAAGTCCGTCATGGCCTCCTGCACGAATTTGTTCGTGATGGACTTCTTCGTCTGGTTCTCGTAGCTCGTCTGCGTGGAGAAGTTGTTGGACACAAGCACGAGGCAGTCCTCCACGTCCTGCCAAGTGATCTTGCTCTCGTTCTTCTGGTATTTGCTGCTGTCCTTGAGATACTTGTCGATGGCGTAGACGAAGGCGGTCTTAGTCGCCTTTTCCGGCGCGCCGCCGTGCTCGAGCCACGAGGAGTTGTGGTAATGCTCGATGACGTTCACGCGGTTGGAAAAGCAGCACGCGCACGAGAGCTTGACCTTATACTCGGGCTTATCCTCGCGGTCACGTCCGCGGCGCTCGGTCTCCCAGAAAACGGGCGTGGTCAGCGCGCCCTCTCCGGCCAGCTCGGTCACATAGTCCACGATGCCGTTTTCGTAGAGGAACTCCTGCGTCTCAAATTTTCCGCCCACCTGGTCGCGGAAGCGGAACGTGATGCCCGCGTTGACGACCGCCTGTCGGCGCAGCACGTCGGTAAAATACGACGCGGGGATATTGATATCAGTAAACACGTCGAGATCGGGCAGCCAGCGCGTGAGCGTGCCGGTCCTCTTGCCGCGGTCAGTCGGCTCGATCTTCAGCTCCTCGCCCTTTTTGCCGGTGATCTGCCCGCGCTCAAAGTGGAGGGAATATTTGTTCCCGTCGCGCCAGACGGTCACATCCATATAGCGCGAGGCGTACTGCGTGGCGCAGGCGCCGAGGCCGTTGAGGCCGAGGGAATATTCGTAGTTGTCGCCGTCGAGATTGTTGTACTTGCCGCCGGCGTAGAGCTCGCAGTACACAAGCTCCCAGTTGTAGCGCTTTTCCTTGGGGTTCCAGTCCACGGGACAGCCGCGCCCGTTGTCCTCCACCTCGATGCTGCCGTCGGCGTAATGCGTGAGCGTGATGACCTTGCCGTGCCCCTCGCGCGCCTCGTCGATGGAGTTCGAGAGGATCTCGAACACCGCGTGCTCGCAGCCGTCCAGTCCGTCCGAGCCGAAAATAACGCCCGGGCGCTTGCGCACGCGCTCCGCGCCCTCGAGTAGGGAAATGCTCTCGTTGCCGTAATTCTTTCCTGCCTTTGCCATTTGTCTTCTCCGTTTCCATAGGATACTATTCCTTGTATATTATAGCCGCTCCGTCCCACAATAGCAAGTGTTTTGATGCGCTCCCGCGCCGCGTCCCGCGCTTGTTAAAAACTCGCGCAGCATTCTCAAATAGTTTTCGTATCGGTCAAAAAATAATCGTGCGTCAACCTGTAAATTTCTTGTAAAATCAAGGTTATTCACAGTTTCCACAGAGTTATCCACATTCATTATGTCAACACAAAATCACGCAAAAAATGCGCTTTTTCTCTCCCCTTCGACCTCTTGCAATGTGCGCGCAGGTGTGCTACCATAGGCGCAGAAAATCCGCGTGCGCTCCATTCCGCACGCAGACAAGGAGGACCCATTCCATGCAGGCATTTGAATTTTACTGCCCGACTAAGATCTATTTCGGCAAGGGTGCGGAGGCCCGCGTCGGCGAGGCGGTCAAGCGCTTCGGCGGCACGAAGGTCTTTATCGTCTACGGCGGCCACAGCGCCGTGAAGAGCGGGCTTATCGCGCGCATCGAGCAGACGCTCACCGACGCGGGGCTTGAGCACATGAGCTTCGGCGGCGTGCAGCCCAACCCGCGCCTGTCCCACGCGCGCGAGGGCGTGCAGAAGGCGCTCGCGTTCGGCGCGGACTTCATTCTCGGCGTCGGCGGCGGCAGCGTGATGGACACGTCCAAGGCCATCGCCCACGGCGTTGCCAACCCCGAAACGGACATCTGGGATTTCTGGAGCAAGAAGGCGGCGCTCACCAAAACGAGCAAGCTCGGCGCGGTGCTGACCATCTCCGCCGCCGGCAGCGAGACAAGCGACAGCGCCGTGCTCACGAACGATGAGACCACGCTCAAGCGCGGTCTGAACACCGATCTGCAGCGTCCGCTCTTCGCCATCATGGACCCCGAGCTGACCTATACGCTCCCACGCTATCAGGTCGGCTGCGGCGTGGTGGACATCATGATGCACACGCTTGAGCGCTACTTCAACCCCGGCCATCCCTCCAACCGCATGACCGACGAGATCGCTGAGGGCCTGCTGCGCACGGTGATCGACGCGGGCCGCGTCGCTATGCAGGACAGTCACAATTATGACGCCATGAGCGAGATCATGTGGGCCGGCTCCCTCTCGCACAACAACCTCACGGGCCTCGGCGGCGTGAAGGACTTCTCCGTGCACCAGTTCGGTCACGAGCTCTCCGGTATGTTCGACGCCGCGCACGGCGCGACGCTCTCGGTCATGTGGCCGCAGTGGGCGCGCTATGTGGTGGACACCGATCCCGCGCGCTTCGCGCACTACGGCGAGGCCGTTTGGCGCCTTACCTGCAAGGACGGCGAGAGCGACCGCGACCTTGCCCTCCGCGCCATCGACACGACCGAGGAGTTTTTCCGCTCCATTGATATGCCGACCACCTTCACCGAGCTCGGCATCGGCGTGCTCAGCGAGGAGCAGCTGCGTGAGCTTGCCGAGCGCTGCACCTTCTTTCACACCCGCGTTGTCGGCAAGTTCTGCCCGCTCGATTACGACGGCATTCTCGCCGTCTACCGCATGGCAAACAAGTAAACCGCACTGAGAAAGGCGTGCCGTCCGGCACGCCTTTCTCTCTATTTACCGTTTCAAAATGCCCAGAAGCCCGCGCCTGAGGATCCGCCCACCCGCAGAGACGAGCTGCGTCTCGATCTTGGACTGGAGCCGCTCGGCCTTTTTCTTTGCCGCGGCAGCCTCACGCTCGCGCTGCCGCTCGAGCTTTTTCTGCTCGGCCTCGGCGGCCCTCTCCGCCTTTCGGCGCGCCTCGTCCTCCAGCTTTTGTGCGCGGCGGCGCTCCTCATCCTCCAGCTTCTGCGCGCGCCTGCGCTCCTCGTCCTCTAACTTCTGGCGGCGCTTTTCCTCGGCGGCCTCCTCCTTGGCGCGCTGCTTTTCCTGCTCCGCAGCCAGCCTTTCCTGCGCGAGGCGGTCCTCCTCCTGCTGCTTTTGCAGCGCCGCGGCATCCGCCTGCTCGGTCAGCACCTCGTAGGCGGAGAGATTGTCCACCGCGTCGTCGTACTTCTCCATGCCGTCATGCAGCATGGCCTTCATGCGCGCCATCGGCTCGGGCGCACCCATGAGGCTCTGCGGGCAGACGATCTTCGTGCGCTGCACGACCGCCGGCACGCCCGACGCATTCAGGAACGAGGTCAGCGCCTCGCCGACGCCGAGCTCCATGATGGCGTCCTCCGCGCGGAAGGCGGGGTTGGCGCGGAACGCCTGCGCCGCGACGCGCACAGCCTTCAGCTCGGCGGGCGTATAGGCGCGCAGCGCGTGCTGCACGCGGTTGGAGAGCTGCGCGAGCACTGCGTCGGGAATATCGCTCGGGCTCTGCGTCACGAAGAACACGCCCACGCCCTTCGAGCGGATGAGCTTAACGGTCTGCTCGATCTTCTGCACGAGGACCGTCGGCGCGTCGCGGAAGAGCGTGTGCGCCTCGTCGAAGAAGAACACCAGCTTGGGCTTTTCCAGATCGCCCGCCTCGGGCAGGCTCTCAAACAGCTCCGAGAGCATCCACAAAAGGAAGCTCGCGTAGAGCGTCGGGTTCTGCACCAGCTTCACGCAGTCGAGCACGTTGACCATGCCGCGGCCGTCCGCGTCGGTGCGCATCCAGTCATAGATGTCGAGCGGCGGCTCGCCGAAGAAGAGGTCGCCGCCCTGCTGCTCAAGCGGCAGCAGCGCGCGCAGGATCGCCGCGACGGACTGCGGCGTGATGTTGCCGTAGGTCATCATGTACTCCGCGCGGTGCTCACTGACGTAGTTCAGCATGGCGCGCAGGTCCTTGAGATCAAGGAGCAGCAGCCCCTTGTCATCCGCGATGCGGAACATGATGTGCAGGATGCCCTCCTGCGCGGGCGTAAGGCTGAGGATGCGGGACAAAAGCTCAGGCCCCATGTCGCTCACCGTCGCGCGGACGGCGTGGCCGCCGGTCTGATAAATGTCCCAGAAGGTCGTGGGATAGCCCTTATAAGTAAAGCTGCCGCGCAGGCCAAACCGATCGATGCGCTTTTCCATGCCCTCGCTGCTCACGCCGGGGGCGCAGATGCCCGCGACATCGCCCTTGACGTCGCACAGGAACACCGGCACGCCCGCGTCGGAAAAGCTTTCGGCCATCACTTTCATCGTGATGGTCTTGCCCGTGCCGCTCGCGCCCGCGATCAGGCCGTGGCGGTTGCACATATTGAGCGCAAGCTCCACGCGCGCGCCGTCCGCAAGTCCCATGTAGATCTTACCGTTTTCGTACATCGTGCCATCCTCCGTTGTTTGATTCGATGGCAACATTATAGAATACCGTGCGGCGCGGCGCAAGAGAAAAGCGCGGCCCCGCCGCGCTTTTTTCTATCCCATCAGCATCAGCACCACGCCGTACACGACGCTCGCAAGCGTGCCAAACACGATCACCGGCCCCGCGATGACGAACATCTTTGCCGCCATGCCGGTGATGATGCCCTCTGGTTGTGTCAAGATAGACATACAGTTTTTTCGGAATTTTTTCAGCTGCCTCCAAAGTGGGGGGCGCTTATTGTTTTAGCTTGCCGTTACAAATTCAAACCCGCTCGAAGTACGCATATCTATCTCAATCTCTCCTGAAGGGTACACACGAACCCGCTCTACAAAATTTCTAATTATTTCCGGATCATAATCTTTAAGCAGGATGATCTGATCTGCTGTTCTTTTTCCCGCCGCAAGATTACCTCGAGACTCATAGTGCTCTACCAGAAGCCGCTTGATCTCTTCAGCTCTACTTGAGAGTCTTGCCAGCTTCTCTGAATCTGTCTTCTGGATATCAGCAAATTTCTCCCTGCTTATGCGACCCGCTCGGTATTGCTCATATAGTTCAGCCTTTCTACTTTGGAGCCGTCTTGTCATATTGGTGTTAGCATCAAGCTCCGTTTGAATACTTGAAAGCTTTTTGTCAATGCATGCCTGCATCAAACAATGCTGCTCAAGGAAGCTCCTACTTTGTTCCCGCAGCATCTGAAGAACAGCTTGCTCAATTTGGGTCTGATTGACAAAGAGACCCGCACACTCAGCACCCTTAATACTGTCATTTTTCGGGCAAACAAGGTGTGGTTCTTTTGCTGGATTCTTTCGGAGCTTCCTCCCGCAGCAGCCACAAACAAACAGATTGTTGGCTCGGTTTCCGGCAGTATTCTTGTTAACATTCCGAATACGCCCTTGGAGCGCATTCTGTGCCGTTCGGAACAACTCCTCCGAAATGATTGCTTCATGTGTACCTGGCACTATGACCCATTGATCTCGGGGCAATGATCGCATCTTAGGCTTTCCTACTTCTTCTGTCTCTCGAGTATTGGTAATCATCTTACCGGTATAGCGTTCATCAGTCAAAATCTTTCGAACAGCCCCCTTGAGCCAGATTCCAGTCTCTTCCTTGACCACCCCATTATAAAACCCGCCATTTCGCCGTTTATGCTCTAACGGGGATGGAATGCCCATATCATTCAGCATTTGAGCGATCTCGCTCGTGGTCATGCCTGCAACGCAGGACTCGAAAATCATGACAATGATGTCACGAACCTGCTCATCTACGATCAATCTCTTTTTGTTATGAGGATGGACTTGGTAGCCATAGAAGCCGTTTCCTCCCCAGTATTCACCACGCAGATTGCGGGTACGAAAAGCTGAGCGCACCTTGGTTGATAGATCTCGGCTATACATATTATTGATGAGATTGCGGAGGGCTAACTCAAGTCCGCCCGTGACACCTAAGTAGTCATCACTATCAAAGGCATCATTGATAGAGATAAAGCGGACCCCATAAAGAGGCAGGATCAGTTCGAGGTAGTTTCCCATCTCAAGAAAGTTTCTTCCGAAACGAGATAGGTCCTTCACCATAATGCAATGAATTTCCTGATTGCGAGCCATCTCAATTAGCTCATCGAACTTTGGCCTGTCAAAATGTGTTCCCGTGACACCGTCATCGCAGAACACGATCACTTTATAACCATGGAGCGATTCATGTGTATCATAGTAATCCTGGAGTAACCGCCTTTGGTTGAAAACACTGTTACTCTCATTCTTCAATGCGTTTGTTTTGAGATCTCGGTCTTCACTCGACAAACGAATATAAAACGCCAGCACCTTATCCGGCATATCTCTCCGCCTCCTTTCCTCGGGTCGCAGCGACATAGAGAACCTGTTCAATCTCATCACGATGGCGGAATGCCACTTCAACATGGCCATCGTTAAACAAGGTAAGCGTCTCAATGAAGGCTGCTGCCATTTCAGCGTCAAGGGACTCCTGATCCTTATACTTTTCAATCAACAGTGCCCACTGCATTTTGCTGCCAAATCCCACTGAGTACTTTTCCTTTTCCTTCTCCAATTCAGCAATAAAGATCCTCAAATCATCCGCCCTCCTAGAGTAGTCCTCGCTCAGATCTGTGTAATCTTGATGGCTCAGAAGCCCATCTGCAAAATCGCCATACAGGGCTGCCTTCAGTTGATTGAACTTTTCAATTTTTCTCTTTGCATCATCAATCTGGGTTTCATATATCTGATAGCGGGTCTGCGAAGAAGGCGTAGCATTCAAGTTGGCAATCAGTCTCTGGGCATCGGAGAATGCTCTTATCTGAGTTTGGATAAGCCGCAGGGCAAGGGACTCTACATCCTCCTGTTTGACCGCTTTCTTGGGACAAATGGTGGCATTGTAATTCTCATGGAGAGTGCAATAATAGTAATAACCGCGATTAGATTTACTGCGCAAGTACATACTGCGACCACATTCTCCGCAACGAAGAATTCCTTTGAACATACTTCTTCGTTTACTCTTGGAATCGTAGATAGTCGCAAGGCCCTGTTCACTTTGCCTAGCCGAGAGGATGTCCTGGACCTTATCAAAAAGCTCTTTGGAAACAATGGGTTCATGCATACCTTTATTGATAATCCATTCCTCTTCGGGCGTTTTAACTGTAGTCTTTGTCCCCCGCTCGCACAGCTGGCTTCTGTACTTTCCGGACACAATCCAACCAAGATAGACCGGATCGACAAGAATTTTCTTGATCGTTTGCAGATACCAGATGGCATTTTTGAACTTCTCCGTCTTCCGCAAACCAATATCGTACAGATAGCGTCCGGGACTGGGCACCCCTTGCTCATTCAGAGTTTTCGCTATGAAGTGGAGAGTATGATTCTCTGCCACCATACGGAAAATGGCAAGAACGATTGGCCCCGTTTGCGGATCAGGAAATAGGTGGTACTTGTCATCCGGATCTAACATATATCCATATGGCGGAGTGCCAGTGGTCCACTTACCAGCAAGCTGCTGCGTCCGTTTCACCGCCCGAATCTTCTTGGAAATGTCTCTCGCATATGCCTCGTTTGCAAAATTTTTCAGTTGGATTGAAATGTCGGCATCATCCCGCAATGAGTCAAAGCGATCGGTAACGGAGATAAAGCGCACACCCATTCTCGGAAAGATCTGCTCAATATATTCACCGCTCTCAATCATATTTCGCCCCAGACGAGACAAGTCTTTGACAATCACACAGGTCGCCTTGCCAGCTCGGATGTCATTCATCATTCGAGCGAATTCCGGGCGCACAAAGCTAACTCCCGAGATATCGTCATCACAATAGAGGTCAAAGACAACTAAATCCTGATGCTGGGAAACAAAGTCCTTCAGCAACGCAATCTGATTACCTATGGTGTCTGCTTCTCGCTTTTGTTCGTTCTCAACCGAGATTCTGGCATAGAGCGCTACCTTGTACTGGACGGGGCCTACAACAACTGCGGGTGTGGCTTGGACATTTTTTCTGCTCTTTCTTGCCATGCTTACATCGCCTCCCCTAGTATTCCACGCGCGGCATATTCCTGCAGGCTGCTCACCAAACGGGCATAGTCCTCGGAATGCTCAAAGATGATTTCCAACTTTTCGTCTTTGTGAATAACAACTTTTTCAATGCACTCCAGAACAACTGCCCGCGTGAGTGATTTCAATCCTCGATGTTCGGTAAATGTCTTCATCCAGTTGTTCGGGGACTGTTCGCCCGAGAGATAGATACTGAGTTCTCGGTCGATCTGCTCCTGAGCAATCAGCGCATCGGCAATTCTTGCATCATACTGACCTCTGATGTCACAGAAGTCAGTCTTCGAAATGAGTCCTTCTTTCATATCTTCATAGAGAGATGCCTTCAGATCGCGATAACGAGCGATTTCTGCCGCAAGTTTTTCTCTGCGCTGCTCACACTTGGCAACATTGATTTTCTGATATGGCACCTGCTGAATTTCAGATAGACACCGGTCGAGCTCAACCACCGCGCTGATATGCTCTTGCAATAGCTGAAGGACAGCTGCCTCAACCTGTGCCTCTGGTACCTGCTTGAGTTCACAGCGATCCTCTTTCGTGCGCACGCTGCAGCGGAAATAGCTGTATAACTTATATCCGTTGTTAATTGTGCTTCGAGTAACTGCGTTCCCGCATTCTCCGCATTCCAACAAGCCGGATAGCGGATAAACTGTCGTTGCTCGTGGTGCTGCTCGCGTATCTATCAGAAGAGCTTTTTGAGCAAGATAGAATGTCCTCTTCGTGACAACAGGCTCATGGGCGTCGTGGATCACAACCCACTCGTTTTCTTCTGTTGGTATTGATTTCTTGATTTTATAGTTTGGTCTACGGCGAAGGCCTTGGCGGAGGGTTCCAATATAGATCGGGTTGGTGAGTATCCGGGCAACTGCCTGCGCTGTCCATTCGCACCGTTCCTTCATTTTGAAGCCGGAGAATAACGGCTCTCCCTTGTGGCGCTTATACTCCAGCGGCGCAAGAATTCCGCTCTCTGCAAGCCGAATTGCTATGCCATTGTTCGTCATGCCTTGAATTTTCCAGTTGAAAATATCCTGGACAACTGTGGCAGCATAGGGATCGGGCTCAATTCGATTGTGGTTTTCCTCGCACTTCTGGTACCCATACGGTGCAAACGGACAAATAAAGTCACCATGTTTCCGCTTCACCTGCAGCTGGCTTCTGACCTTTACTGAGATGTCACGGCTGTAGTTGTCATTCATCAAGTTCTTGAGCGTGATGCTAAACTCGCTACTCTCGTCACGGGTAATCGTGTCGATGTTGTCATTGATAGCGATCAAGCGCACCCCTAAAACAGGAAATAGACGGTGGATATACTTTCCGGAATTGATATACTCTCTTCCGAAACGGGACAGGTCTTTTACGACCACGCAATTGATCCGTCCAGCCTTAATATCGTTCAGCATGCGCTGAAAGGCTGGACGGTCAAAATTCGTCCCTGTATATCCATCGTCTATACGAATGGAGACAATATTAAATTCAGGCTTATCCTTCAGAAAGTCCAGAATAAGCTGCTTCTGGTTGGTAATGCTGTTGCTCTCACGGCCAGATTGCGCCGCAACGATGTCTTCCTTGGAAAGACGCACATAGATGGCGGTATTAAACACAGCCATCTCATTCGCATTATTCTGCATAATCTCACTCCTTTGGCGTGGTCTGTCTGCCTAAGGAGTGAGTATGCTTGATTTAGTCCGAGGCTATTATACCACATCTATGGCCCTTTATCCAGATGAAAAACGGACCTGGCAAGAATTACATCATGCTCTGCTGCTGCAGCAGATGCTTGAACACTTCCTCAAAGGATGGCCCGTCCTCTTTGTATTTCACCTTGACAGCAAAGTTGCCCACTCGGACACAGTATGGATTCTTCACTTGCTTCAGATAACTGAGCACTCTTTCACGCACAGGCAAGGATTCATCAATGTGAACGGTGCTCAAGTCTACAAGCTGAGACTTGTCTACTGTCCGAATATCAACCGCCTTCATCGCTTCCCACTGCTCGGGTGTGATGTCTCTTGGATCATCAGGGATTTCAGATGCGATATATGGCACTGTACCAGAAGTAATCTTAGGTTCTTCCATAATACCGATAGCACCTCCTTGGGATATTATCCCTAGTATTATTTGGATTATTCCAGCAGTTCACTCCTCATAATGAATGTAGAAATGAGGGCGTGTTTGACCACCCCCCTCTACTAAAAAATCGTGAGCTGCCCAAAATCATTCCGGTCTCTCTACGCTGAAAAGAGGGATAATATCATAATTCCCATCTTCTGCAGTTTCGAGCCCCAGCTCTTCCAATACCTGTCTTTGAATGTCAGGTTTCAAGTCATCAATATAGATCTCAACGCTCATTTGTCTTCCTCCTGATAAGACTTTTTCAAATCAATCCACTTGCAGTCCGGATAGTTCCCTCGCTTACAGCCAAGGCAGTTGGTCGCAAGGCACTCCTCGAGCCAACAGGTGTAGCAGGTATCCATCCCAATATAGTCGCTTGAGGCATACCAAAAACCTGCAGGGTGGCGCTTAACAAGCCAACCGCCACAGATATTACAGTTTTTTTCTTCCCAAACGACCTTTGCAGATTTATCCCACTCAATCTCCTGGCCGCACATGGGGCAGAAGTTCCATCTCGGATGGTCATCATCGCCATCAAACAGAGCCTTCTCACAGTTCGAGCAGGTATAGACTGACTTGATGTTCGGTCGCTCTTGGCTTTCAATAGGAACCATATAGATCCTCCTCATACGCAGAGGGCTGCAGCTAAAATGCTGCAGCCCAAGTCATAATCATTTGTTCCGGAAAAGGTGCTTATAGAGATCATCTACGCCTTTCCGCTTTTGTGTCCAGGTAATCGGAGCCACCTCAAAGCCAGCAGCAACCCCCATTTCGATATAGCGATCACGCGCCTTTCGGACCTCTTCTTTGACCTGGTAGTCCGAGTCAACCATAATGTTGATTCGTACCACGCCGATAGAGTTAAGCTCTTCAAGCGCACGCTCGAACTGGGAATAGCTTGGCACTCCGGTAAGGCCGACAAAACCACTTTCATATGAGGTGCCAAGTGCAAAATTGTAGGCAATATCTGCCTTCATCACGCCTTCTGTGAGACAGACTACCTCGTCGCCTTCGTGAACCCCGACATAATGTGGACAGCACTTGGACTGTGTCCCATAGTACTGATCGATGCTCGTTAGGTTATAGAACTTCTGGTTATAAACCTTATCGAGTCGAACCTGAATGGCCTCAATTTGCCCATTAAGATTTCGATCCGGAAGCATGATTCCAGAACCTCTGATGTCGAGCGTCCACTGCCCGGTATCTTTCTGGCAGTAGAAACCAGGAACACCATCAAGGACACAACCGCGCTCCAGCAACTCAGTCACGATCCGTCTCAGGCGTGTCGTGGGGGTTGTTCGATAGCCAAGCCAGTCAATCTCATCTCGGGTCAGGCCTCGTTCCTTCAGCGATGCTTGATGTGTGGGGCACAGGGTCAAAAGTGAGAGCAGATTTGAATAGGTGTTATCTCGCACCTCAGCTGAGGCTATCGGCAGTTCCGCTGTCTCAATTATCTTCCGCCTTCTCTTATACTCGCGCGGTTTTTCATTTCTGTCGGGACCGAATATCTTACAAAGCTCCTCATAGGCCGTATGGAGGGTGACTTCGCAAAACTCTGCGTAAAGGTGGAGGATGCCCCCACCTTTGCCGCAGCGGTTGCACCGAAACACATTGTCTCGGATCTTCACATTCATATGAGCTTTTCGATCTGCACAGAATGGACACCTACAATGTAGTTGCGTGCCGGTATCTCTGATCACTTCAATTCCAAGCAAATCAACTACCTGTTCGATGTCACATGGCAGATCTTGTTTTCTGCCCATCATCAATCACCTCCCTCGGTGAGGGGCCCAATCAGCTGGCCATCTGACCAACAGCTTCCAGCAGCTTTGTGGCACCTGCCTTGAGTGCAAGGTTATGGCCAGAATAGTTCTTCACATACCATGCCAAATCTCCGGGGTTCTTCATAGCAATATCGCCCAGGGTCCAACCGTTAAAGCGGCCGAAATCAACCTTAACGGCCTTGGCCTGCTCGATGGTCATTACTCTCATATACTCATCAACCGTCTTGGGCGGTTCAGGCGCAGCTGCTTTCGGCTGCTGTGCGGGTGTCTGAGGCTGCATCTGCTGAGGTGGCTGAGACACCGGAGCACTCTGAGCCGGAACTGCAGGAGGCATCGGCTGCGCAGTAAAGCTGGCCGCTACATTTCCCGGATGTCCGGCGTCTTCATCAGGCGGCATTTTGATGGGAGCGTCAGCGATGATACTCGCCAGGGTTTCTCCATTCATGCAGAACTGCGTACCATAGCCGGCATCGGCCAGCGCGCGCCCTTTTGCCACCGTTTCTGCTATCTCCAGGAAGCGATCTCCAAAACGCTCCTCAGTAGGAAAGCGCTGAGAGTAGGCTTTCCCAATGAACTGGTCAGCAGGGTCAGCCTTGTCTGCGTAGACCTTGCAGCAGACAACAGCGCTCTTCTCGTCTAGATGTACAAGCTCCGGATCAATCTTGCCGTTCGGGCAGTGCAGCCGGAACCAGAGGAGTCGGTACTTGACATCCAAATAGAGATCGTTTTCACCTTCTTCTCCAACGGTGTTACGCACAAAGTCAGCAGGGTTAAATCCTTCAACGGCATTGATGGCCGGGATCGCGTTCGTGTTCGTGTTCAATTCACTCATGTTGAGTCTTCCCTTCATAATAAATGTAGAAACGAGGTGGCTTCTGACCACCCCGCTTCCCAAAAATCAAGTCACTTGATTGCTGAGCTCGCGGTTGTAGTAGGCCACGATTCGATCAGCGAGGACGGTGTTCCGTTGACCCACATCACATTTGTGGATCGCAATAAATACGGCTTGTTTCTGCCCAATCAGAATGACCTTTTCCTTGGCTCTGGTCACCGCTGTATAGAGCAGGTTTCGCCGCAACATGATATAGTGCTCCTTCAGAAGAGGAACGATGATGACCGGATACTCTTGTCCTTGGCTCTTATGGATGGTCGTACAGTAGGAGAACTCGAGATCCTCCAGCATTTCCTGCGTATATCGCAGTTCACGCCCGTCCAAGAGTTTGACGCAGACGATGGTTTCATCATCCTCTTTCTCCATGTCACTTATAATTCCCACATCGCCATTCGACACATTGATTCTGTTTACGGTTTGCATTATGCGATCACCTACACGGAAGACCCTGCTACCGCACTTCACTTCCTTTTTCAGTTTGCCCGATGGATTGACCAGATCTCGGATTGTCTCATTCAGGGCATTGGACGCCACGGCACCACGCTTCCGAAAGGGAGATAGAATCTGAACATCCTCAACGCCATGAATTGCAACTTCACGCAGATAGTTTTTTATGACCAGCTGCGCTGCATCTTCCGAGTTTTGCACTTCGAGCATCTGAAAGTCATCTCCATACTGAAGATGTGTGTCATTATGGTTGATTGCATGGGCGTTGGTGATGATCCGACTATTGGATGCCTGCCGGAATACCGTTTCCAAAACTGCCGTTGGCACCTTCTCGCTACGGATCATCTCCCGTAACACATTGCCGGCACCGACAGATGGAAGCTGGTCAGCATCACCTACGATGATCAGTTGGGCTCCTGGCTTGATTCGCTCCAGCAGCACATACGCAAGGCGCATATCCACCATAGAGAACTCATCCACCACGATAAGATCTGCAGAAAGCATTTCCGTATCGTTGAGTGGACTATCCTCTTCGGTGACCAGACCAAGAGCAGAGTGAAGCGTGGAGGCATATTTGCCCGTTTGCTCCGACATTCGCCGGCTGGCTCTACCGGTGGGTGCAGCCAAAAGGATCTCGTTTGACGGGAACGCTGCCTGGTAGATGTCCAAGATAAACCTTAGCGTCGTCGTCTTGCCGCTGCCCGGTCCACCAGTCATGATGGATATGGGATAGGACAAGCACAGCTTCACAGCATTGCGCTGAGAAGGGGCCAGCCTCTGATGCAAGTTTTTCTCCGCCCGATCGATCTTTTCATCCAGGTCACGGATCTCATCGAACCCTTCCTGGAGGAGCATGGACACAATCCGCTTAGCAGCTTTGACCTCACACATACGCTCATAGCTCAGGTACACACGAGATCCCTCAACATAGACACGGGACTCAACACGCTCATTGGTGATGGCCTGTCGGATCTCCTCCTCGGAGACCACCTCTTCTTCACAATCCGAGTTGAGCAGGTCATAGCACTGACCCACAGTCTCATCAACGGTGAGAAAGAGATGCCCAGATACCCTGGCCTCATCCAGCACATAATTGATTGCGCCGGAGTATCGCATAGGATGCTTTAGGCTTACCTTGGTTTTGCGGGCAATCGAGTCCACGGTCATAAAGCCAAACCCTTTGATCTTACAAAGCTGGAAGGGATCCGACTTCACGATCTTCAGGCTGTTGTCGCCGAACTCTTCTTTGATCATCGCAGCCTTCTTCATTGAAACACCAAACGGCGCCAAGTAGATCATAAGGTCGCTCAGGGCCTTTGTCTCCTCATAGGAGGCGATGATGGCCTTGAGCTTCCTCTGGGCGATTCCCTTGATGCTCAGCAGCTTCTGTGGCTCCTTGTCCAGCACCTCCATGGTCTTATCCCCAAACCTTGCAACAATGGCTTTGGCAATCTCCGGGCCAACGCCCTTAATCACACCACTACTCAGGTATGCGAGGATACCAGCCTGATTTGTAGGAACAATCTCCTTACACATTGAGACCGATAGCTGAAGACCATGTTTCGAGTTCTCCCAGGTGCCATCAAGTTCTACTTCCACGGCATTTGAGGCTACAAGGTGATAGCCGATTGCCGTGAAGTGGATCTTGTCGTCGTGGTAGAACGATCGGTTATGCGCTTCCTTGGGAACTGACTGATCCTCGGTGCTGTAGGAGAAGATGCAGAAGCCCTTATCCGACTTGAAGATGGTGCGCTCATATCGACATAGCATTCGATCACTCCTTATGCGATGGCCGTCTTGACCACCTTGAAAATTCTCAATTCTGTCTGATCGACGAACTCGTCGTAGATTTCCGGATACTGGGCTCTCAGCGCTGACAGCCTGTCCTTGTTGATCCCTTCCCTGTATTGAGGATTGTAGGTTACTCTGAAGCACTCACTGCCGTGCTCACAGGACGCCTTACAGGCAGTCCCCATTTGCTCGACAATGGGGGCGTAGAGCGACTTGATGCGTGTCTCCAATGCTTTGGACTGCGCATCGATCACCTTCTTTTCCTCCTTCAGGTTCAGAATTTCTTTCAGGCTGCCAAGGAACTTGCAGTCCAAATCAACACTCGGCTCAGACTTATCGGCCGGCCCGAAATAACGACGAAGGGACTCCAGCACTGCATCCGGCTTTTCTACCAGAGGCGGTTCAACACGAGCCAGAACATGATTGCACCAGAACGCCTCCAGCTCCATAATCGTATTCTCCTCCTCATCGAGGTCGCGCTCAATCTTCTGCCATACGAAGTCGTTCTCATTGTTGGAAAACAGGCATGCGATAAAGGCGACATCGATGTTCATGACGGCCATGTAGTGTCGCACCTGCAGCTCATAATGGCGTGGCACAGAGCCATTCGCCCACTTGAACTGCATATCATAGTGCGCGGTTTTGCATTCGAGGATGGCCTTTCGACCATCCGGAAGCATAACGAACCGGTCTACATCGGCAATCAGGAACGGGAAAATAGGATGCTGGTACATCCAGTGGTCTTCAAAGACAGACAGGCCGGTCTTCTTGGCGAAGATCTGAGCCACCACATCCTCGAGCAGATGCCCAATTTGGAAAGTGATGCTCTTATCCGGGCCTTCATCTGCCATGACCACTCCGATCTTGTCATAGTAGAGCTCTCTGGCCGTGCGATACGGAGAGGAATTAAGGGCGACAGCTACATCGCTGCCGCCAATCCCTTTGCGCCGCCAGTCCAACCACTGATCCTCAGTGAGGGTGGTGATATCGACCAGCTTATTGGGTTTGTAATTCAAATTCAGCGCCATAATTCACTCCTCCTCACAACGGTCGAAACCACGTTCACCGCATTCCGAGCACTCAGCATCGTCCAGATCCTCAAAGGATCCGAAGAGGCTGATCTCGCCGCAGTTGCGACACTTGCAGCGGCTCAGGTCTCGTTCAGCATGGTTGAGATTGCCATCCTCGTCGCAGGTGACATGTTCCTCAAAGCACATTCCGGTCTCCGTAGAGCGGATTTCAACAGCTACATGATCCTCCATACAGGCCTCACTCAGCGTGATGCACTCGGCATCATTTCGCTGGGGGTAACCATCAATCATGCAGGACCAAACAGACCAGGCAAACATGATGAGGAAGGAATGCTCAGCAGTTTCGTTATCTGCTTTCCCTTCGAATTCTTCCATGGCATCCTTGACGCTCTGCTCTCGCTTCTGCTCGGAAAAGCTCCGGGCAAAAAACCGCTTTCCGGGGACAGTTGATTGATCATCGCTGCTGATGAAACGCTCCACAAAAGACTTGACACCCTCGCGAGTACCAGTCACCTTAACAGTTCCAAACGCCCAATTAGGCATAATCGATCCTCCTCATTCTTCAAAATCAGTGTTGTAGTGTTCAGCAATCGCTGTTGGCTCGTCCGATGCGCAATCGCCATAGACGACTGTCTGGAGCAAATCTTTGTCCGGATCATACTCCACACAAGCCAGCACGACCGTGGCGCCATCCTCGCGTACAAAGTCGATAAAGACGCCGGGATAGTCTTCCGCACAATCGCTCTTATCGTGCTTGGCATAGACCTCAAGCTTTCCAAGCGGAGTCTCAATGACGAAGCGTCGTGCCTTATTCATGATCAACCAACTCCTTTTTCTTTTGCTGTCTGTCGCTTGGCAAGCAGCAGATGCTTGGCCAGCTCAAGGCTGCAGGTATGCACTAAGCCAGTCTTCTCACTTCTGAACCGAACCATCGGCGACCGGAGCGTATGGTATCCTCCGGAGCCTGACGGGTACATTCCAGGCTGCAAAACTTCAGACACCACCAACACCTCTTTACTGACGAGAGCATAGTATTGCTGCCCAACTTCAAAGTGCTCATTGATGGCTTTCATGGGTTGCCTCCTGGTTCAAAACCAGATCGTCCACCTGGATCGAGTCATCTACATACTCGCCTTCAGGAAGCGGGCAATCCGGCCCCAAGGCGTATTCGATAGCGTCGTCCAGGGTATCAGCCTCTACATCCACATGCCCGTACATCTGCCAAACCAAGGGAATTCGAAAACTGCTCATGATGACACCTCCGAACCCTCGTTTCCCGCCGGGACACCGAGATCCTTCAGAACTGCGTCCATGTGACAGAACACCTCCCTGATTCCAGCGAAAATGTGGTCGCTATCCAGCACCCACATCAAATCATGGAAAACTCCATCCGGTGTATAGACAGAGCATTCCCACCAGTTGTTATGCTCCATATCGATCCAATACCGATTGTGCTTCCTGCAGATTGCTGCTACCAAAGCACGGTCAGTCTTGAGATAAGGCTGGATATCCGATCCAAATCGGCCGGAGTTGTTCTTGTCCTTCACATAGAGCAGTTCGCGATCGCGGTCGCTCTTGTCATAGAGCCATGCGTAGACATCGCCTAATGCATGGACCTCAAAAACGCAACCGTGAACCCGAATGGCAGCGATCTGGCCGCCGTACCATAGCGATGAATACTGTTTCCGTCGAATGGGCTCCATGAACTCGATTTCCACCGGTTCAGGAATGCTGCCAATCTCTTCGGTAATGCATTTGATCAGCATTCTCCGATGAGCGGCACTCAGTCCCTTACATGTCAGGTTTTCCATGCGTTCTCTCCTTTGTCTGAGTAATTAGGTCCAGCTGTGCGAAAATTCTCCGCCAATGCCAGACATCCCTGAAATACATCGGGGTGAGCCAGACATTGGGGCTGTTCTTGGGGATAAGTCCGTCCTCATCGTAGCTCTGCGCCGGATGGAGGATGGAATCGTCAATGACCACATAGCCGGGACAGCCGAGTAGGCTCATCTGGATGTAGCACATGCAGCCCGCCAAGAAGTCAATGTCTTGCGCGACAAAGAAAACGGAAGTCTGATAGTTGATGTGGTTCCTTTTGCACTCGTTTGCGAAGGCAAGCAGTAATGCGCCGGCCCCACAGGCGGGATCACTCACAGATACCCAGCCTTTTTCCTCTATCTGACTTTTCAGATCCTCACCCAGATTCATGGCTGCCATCGCTCTGCAGATGTCATAGGGTGTAAAGAACTGCCCCTTCCACTCATTCGCAAGGCCCAATGCCATGAACAGCTCGCCAAGCATATCCTGATCTGGATTTTGCTCCATCTCATCGACAACTTCGGCGAGCATCTGCGCTAAGACTTCCAGCTCGGAGGTTGAGTATTTTTTGCTACGCTCCAGATACATCGCTTCGCGTTGCTCTCTGTATGGGCCACCGAAAGCATTGGCAATGCTGACGGCAGACAGGACAATGAAATCCTGCCAAATATCCCACCTGGAATAGCGCCCTTCCAGAGAGTTCAAAAGCTTGATGATGGTCTTTTGCCTCTCACCCTTCGGGTAGTAAACAGCTTTGGCCATCGCAATCACCACTTGAAGTCGCCAGGGTGATCATACTCGTGCCAGTTCACATTCAGCGCCCGAGATACGATCTCCTCAAGCTGTGCAATGCGCATACCGGATGCGCCGTCACACTGGGCAGAGAAGATAACATCGCTCATCTGCATGAACAGGTCATACGCCGTACAGGGCGCATCACCGTGAATGGCCATAAAGTAGTCCATCGCCTCATAGGAAGCCTTCTTGGGCGCCTTGATCCGCTTCAGCACCCGCATTAAGGTAGTAACGGGATAGCGGATCTCGATGTTCATGAGCTGAACCTGCTTATCGACTGCTTTCTCGAACTGCGCATAGACCAGACCAAGCTGCTCCTCGAAGTACTCCATGCCAGATCCGTTCTTGTGCTCGGTGCGGATGGGATATCCCAGTGGGATAATCCGGGACTCTGCGCCGGCCAGGAAGATCGGATAGAGGTTCGCTCCACTCATGCCGACATCGGAGGTGGAGAAACGCAGTGCGGGAACCAGTTTGTCGGCACGCAGGCCTTTGGCGGCAATCTCCCGGTGGTATGTATCAAGGAGTTTGTCTGCCTGGCCATCCAGGCACCAGATAGCGGTTGCGATAGAGTGATCGAAGTGGGCGGTCATGAAGCGATTACCGGGATACTCTCGATTGAGGAAGTCATTGGTCGCTTTGAATAGGGGCAGCATCTCCATGACCGTGTAGTCCTTGGGATCTCCACCGTGTACTGCCGATACCTTCTCATCTGCGACTTTGATCAGGCTGTCGCCGGAGGCAACGCCCATGCAGTAGTTGAGAATCTCAGCGAATACGCTTTTGGAGACTTTGTTGAGGGCATGACCGGAGATGCGGGCACGCTCCAGAACGGTCTTGAGAGCACAGGAACGGACCGGGTAGTCCTTACCATCCACCTTCAACAGGAGACTGGTATTCTCCATCGTGTCCTCCAGAACATCTGCGTCGCCGTTGTGGTCGTAGATCTGCATATACAGATTTCCGAGCGTGGATCCCCGTTCCACCGGCTCAAACCGGAGTTCCTTGGACGGAGCTGTCATCCACTTGCTGCGGGCCTGCCGAGCGCTGAGAAACTGAAAGAAGTCCCCCGACTCGCTGAAGCTACGACTGAAGTTGTCCGCGAATACTTTGCTTTCCATCATTTGCTTGTTCCACCTTTCAAATAAATAATTCTCAAACCCGCAATGCGGAATTTGGACAAAAAAAGAGCGCTCTGATCTGAAAATTCAAATCAAAGCGCAAAGAGAGCGGCGAAACAAATTGTCCGCCCAGAAATGCCAGAATGTGTTGGCTCACAGCTTATGAAGCTCCATAACGGAGATGAAATCTAATAAGTACAGAGTCAGAATACCATTGGAGCTTTACTCGTGCCAGAATACCTAATTCTGCTTTCCAGACGAAAAAGGATCGATCCCATTCAACAGAGATCGATCCTTCCGTCTTTATTCAGTTTTTGGGATATCTCATCAAGGTCGTCCAGCCACAGGGAAACCTGTACCAGTGACATGAGACCAAAAAGCCGTAGCAGTGGCCAGTTCCTGCGTTAAGCGAGGAATGAATTGATCGGGCTCAGAGCCCACCTCACAAATCGTCATATGTGTATGGCCTTCGCCCCAACCACACAGGAGCAGAGTCCCTTGCTCAGTCAGCTCGATCGTGCGCCAGATGGGATTGCTCCCATCCCGCTTGATGGAGCAACCAATCATCTTACAGTGCAGAGGCATCGTGGGCTCTGGAAGCTTCATTAAAACGCAGAGCCGGCCAGCCGTGTTGCCGGCCATGACATCGAAGTCTGTAGCAAGATACTCGATAATGTCTTCATTGTCAGCCTCGCTGGGCTCGACATAGTTGTATGCGGTTGCCATGAACGCACCCTTCTTCTTGAGTGCATGTCGGATAAAACGCTGAGGCTGCAGGAAGAAGGAATACGGCAGATGGATGTGCTCATTGAAATATCTCTGGATAGCAGCGCTATACATTGTTACCTCCTCACTTACTCGAAATCAAAAAATATCAACCATCTCAAAAATAAAGCTCACAAAGGCGTCGTGGTCCGCAAACTCACGAAGCGCACAATCTAACACCGGATGGAACGAGCGGATCGTCTCACCCTCGTTCAACCAGCATTGGTGTTTTTTATCATCAGTTCTCATAAAAATTCCTTCAAAGGCACTTTGCGCTCAACAAACCAGCGCCCGATCTTCGTGTCGGTCGGATTGGAGGAGCGTTCAAAATATAGATAGGTTCGTGCTCCGTTAACCTGAATGGTATAACGGTCGCCTTGTCCACCTGCCTTTGCTGCATAGGCAGGCCGAATATCAATCACTCGGTCTATGTCATATTTCAGACCATCTTCCCAGACTATTGTGCGTGGAAGCATTAGTCCCTCGGTAGTGTGCTCTACAAAAACATTGACATAGACCTTAAATGCTGCCCCCGGTAACATACTCAATTCAGAGGCTGCCCCAGATCGCGCTTGAGAAAATCCCCATGTGCGATGTAAGGGGCATTGATCTTGATGCCCTGCCGCTGCAAGATTCGCAGCTTGAAGTCCAGCAGCTCGGGCGGTACATACAGACATCTGGCCATCTGGAAGAAGTCCATCTGCATCTCCAGCGACTCCATGACCTCGTCATCACTCAGCATGAACTCCGCAGCGAACACATTTGCCTCATACTCCATACGATCCGTGTCATCAAACATCGCAAACTCATGGAATGCGCTGATGGCCGAATCGCTGTGAAGAACAGCATGTCCCAGCTCATGAGCTATGATAATCCGTTGAATGCTTTCGGGTAAATCACTGTTGATCACGATCAGCTTGCACCGAGAAGAAACCAGGAAAAAGCCCTTGCAGGACTGGGCGCTTGCGCCCATAGGCCGCTTTATTACCTGGATGTCCATGCTCGTGCAAATATCATACGGGTCGGTAGTCTGGTATTTCATTTTCAAACGATTTGCTTCCTGTTTAATCGCCATCGTCAGCAATCCACTCACCTCACTTCAGAAGTAGAATAGCCTATCGTACAGCATAAAGGTACCAAAAGGGGTGTCCAATAATCCGTACACACAGAGATGATCCGGCTTATTTCTTATAATCCTTGCGGGTGAACTTCTCGCTGGCACGCTGCTTGTTGGCAAAATAAGCCTCGGTGACTGCCTGGAAGAAGAGTTCCTTATCTTCCTCCGGTACATCGCCACCGGCGAAGAGGGCTCTGGTCTGAGTCAGTAGTTGCTCGACATCAGCGGCGCCTCTCTTACCGTAGACTGCCCGAGCACTCTCAATGTAAGGAGATTCCTCGAGTCCGTAAGCGGGATCTACGATCTCATCGTTGCTCAGATATGCGATGGAAACGCCAAGAACCTCGGCCAGCTTTTGCAAATTGGCGCCACGAGGCATCACACCCTGCTTTTCATATTTGGAGATCGTGCGCAGCGTAACGCCAATCTTTTCGGCCAGCTCAGTCTGGGTAATGCCCAGGTTTGCACGGCCTTCTCTGATTTTTTCTCCAGTCGTTTTCATAACTGTGCCTCTTTCTGCAGATCGGGAAAAGTTTTTGAAAGTTCTATTGACAAACCTATCTTCGACCTGCTATTTTGTTGTTAGAACTTTTATGGAACTATTTAGAACTTGGTTGGAACTTTAGCCTCATTATATTCTGGAAAGTAGAACTTGTCAATAGGAACTTTTAGGAACTTGATTGGAACTTTTCTTAAAAGCCACAGACAGGAGGCACACCGAATATGGGAGGTCGGGTTGTATTGCATAGCGACCTCAATAACTGCTATGCGAGTATTGAATGTATGCTGCATCCGGAATTGCGTGGAAAGTACATTGCGGTTTGCGGCAGCACGGAGGATCGTCATGGAATTGTTCTTGCAAAGAATCAGTTGGCAAAGCAGTGTGGGGTGAAGACAGGTGAAGTGATTTGGGAGGCGCGCCAAAAGTGTCCGCAATTAACGATCGTCCCTCCGCACATGGATCAGTACCTGAAGTTTTCCAGGATTGTGCGTGCAATCTATCTGCGGTATTCCCCGGAAGTGGAGTCCTTCGGCATCGATGAGAGTTGGATCGAGCTCACCGGCTCGCCCCTTTTGGCACATAAGACACCGGCCGAGATAGCCAACGAGATCCGAAAGGCAGTAAAGGAAGAAGTAGGGCTTACCGTATCTATCGGGGTCAGCTTCAATAAGATTTTCGCCAAGCTGGGATCCGATATGAAGAAACCGGATGCCGTAACAGAAATCACGGAAGCGTCCTTCAAGGAGCAAATCTGGCCCTTGCCAGCGTCGGAACTTCTCTGTGTTGGACGAGCCACCACAGAAAGGCTGCGGTGCTACGGGATCCACACCATCGGAGATCTGGCCAAAGCAGATCGTCAGATGCTTATCCGACTGCTCGGAATCAACGGCGAGAAACTGTGGATCTTCGCCAATGGACTTGATCAGTCCCGCGTGATGCCCTGCGACTATGATCCCCCCATCAAAAGCGTTGGTCACGGCATTACCTGCACGGATGACTTGCTCTCGAAAGATGAAGTGCGCCATGTTCTCATGGAGCTTTCTCAGGAAGTTGGGCTGAAGCTCCGGAAGAATAAGCTGGCTGCCACACGGGTCCGCATCAGCGTCCGCGACAACACCCTCTCGCATCGGGAATACCAAGGAAAACTGACATTTCCAACGCAAAGCTACACGGAAATTGCAGCGGCAGGCTTTGAACTGTTCTGCAAGAAGCATACCTGGAACAACAATATCCGGTCTCTGACCATCAGCGCAATCGACCTTATCCCGTCTGACACGCCGATCCAGCTCGATCTCTGGTCAGACTTTACCAAGCACAACAAGCGCCTCATCCTGGAGCGCACCATGGAAGACATCCGTCGCCGCTATGGCCTCCATTCCATCAATTTCGCCGCACTCACCACGGGGCTGAAGATGCCTGCCCATCGGGAGGTTGAATACAAGATGCCCTCTGTTATGTATCACTGAGGAGGTATTGACTATAAACGCAGCAGTTGAAACGACTCAAGCCAGACACCCCATTTTGAGCAATGGCTATGGCTCCATCCAGATCGACGGATTTTCTGGTCTGATTCCCAAAAAGTGTTTTTGCATTATGGCCGATGGACATCGTTATCAGGAGCACGGTATTTCCACCGGCAGCGTGTTGTTCTGTCAGAGGGCAGCCGAGATCAATGACGGTGACCTGATCGTCGTGAAGGAAAATGGAGCCTTCGCACTCTATCTCTACCTGAAAGATCGTAAAGTCAAGGCGGACGGCGAAAAGCGCATCCTCCACAATAAGTCCAAGGCCTATGCCAAAGTTCTTGGCTCCTTCAACTTTTACCATTAAAGAGGCCTGGCAGAAAGGACGAATAATGAGTAAATTCCAGAACTACTTGAAAACCTTTGACATCACCAGTACCCTCACCGAGGAGGATATTGATAAGACTTTGGCGCTGCTCCAGATTTACGGCCCCGCCGTTCGAAGGACTGCCTCTCGCATCGGTGAGATGGAAGAAGAGTGCTATGAAGGTAGACGGCAAAGCATCTCCGACTTCATCAATCTGGCCATCGACTATGACCGTGACACTGACCGGAAACGCATCGCCGATCGCCTTGCCGAGATGGGCCACTCCATGCAGCTTCTGTCCGTTATGGAGGATGCCCTGGTGCTCGTGAAGGACACGCCGCCCAATGGAGGCACCTATTTCAACATCCTCCAGGCAAGGTACTTTGATGTCTACTGCACCTCAAATGAGGAAGCATATCTCAACCTCGGAATCTCCTCATCTACATACTATCGGCACATCAAGCCAGCTATCCGTGCCTATGCGGCAAGCCTCTGGTGTGTCGTAATCCCTGATCTGATCATCAGGGAGCACCTGCAGCAAAGCGGTAGCGTCACCGCTCAGGTGGAAGTCTCGTGAGAGACAAATGAGAGACAATGTGGCAGTCAGATGAGAGAAAACATGATAGAAAATTGGGAGGAAATTGAGAGCCAAACGAAATTGTAGTGTAGAGACTCAGCCGGTATAATGGATTATGCTGGAGCACCTATAGCCTCTCGGGTCTATGATCCGAGGGGCTTTTTTCATACCCTTGTGCGCCAGCCAATACCGGAACAAAGAGCCGACCATTCTCGAAAACGAGAGTGGCCGGCTTTTTTGTTGCCCTGATTGGGAGCGTAATCCATGTCAAGAGCCAGCTACTGGGCCCGTGCGCCCCCTTCAAGTCGTTCGTCCGCATCCGCTAATGAAACGACTTGGAGGTAACACATGAAGACAATCAAAATCAAGGACTACTATGGCATTTATCAGGAAATTCCCGTCAGCGATGAGCTGTACGAAGAATGGCGTGCGCTGCAGAACGAAACTCAGCGTATTCATCGAAAGGAAGTATATCACCGCGACTGGACCCCGATGGACGATCTGGAGGAAATGCCGCAGCACTTTACGCTTAACGAGCTTGAGGACGCTCTGATCTGGGACGAGCAGGTCGTAGAGCTCTATGCGGCGATTTCTCAGTTGACGCCCATCCAGCAGCGCCGCATCCGTATGCTCATGGATAATATGTCAATCCGTGAGATTGCAAGGCGGGAAGGCTGCCATATGAACGCTGCATTGAAGTCGGTCAACGGAGCCCTCAAGAAGCTCCGGGGTCTTCTGCAAGACCACTAAACTACACGCAGAAAAACATTTTGCGTAGTTGTTGTTCTAAGAAAACACTATGCGTAAATACTAACAGACACATCAAGCGGGGCTTCTCGCCTCGCCTTGTTTCACCGGATAAGGAGGTAAATTTCCATGATTATTTCTGTCGATCACGGCAATAAGTCGATTAAGACCCCCAACGCGCTGTTCACTTCCGGCCTGATTGTATCCGAGGGGCTCCAGGGCTTCAAAACGGACTACATCTGCTGGAACAACAAGTACTATACGCTGACAGAGCAGCGCATCGCCTATCTCCGCGATAAGACGGAGGATGAGCGTTTCTATGTCCTCACCCTCTTTGCCATCGCCAAGGAGCTGGAGCGTCGCAAGGTGCCCGAGACCCTCGATCCCATTGACATTACCCTGCTTGTGGGTCTGCCTCCCGCACACTATGAGCAGCTGCACAGCCGTTTCGAGCAGTACTTCCTGCGCCGACGCGAGATCGTGGATTTTGAGTATAACGGAAAGTACTACTCGATCCGGGTCAGCAAGGTACTCAGCTATCCCCAGGCATTTGCGGCTGCCGTTACCCAGTTCGGCACGCTGAAAGCTCATTCCGTCGCCTATATCATTGACATTGGCGGCTTTACCATCGATGTCCTGAAGCTGCGCAGCGGCCATCCGGATCTGGCGGTGGTAGAGAGCTTCGAGAAGGGTGTCATTACCCTCTACAACGGTATCGCAAGCAAGTGTAATGCGCTCTATGCCCGGATCCTGGAAGACTGCGATATCGACGAGGTCATCCGAAACCAACCCACCGTCCTTCCCGGCGAGGTACAGCAGTTGATCCGTACCATGACCAATGACTTCCTTACGGAGTTCTACAACTTCCTGCGTGAGCGAGGCGTTGATGTCTCCACCAGTAAATGCGTCTTTGCTGGTGGCGGTTCCTTGCTCCTGCGTGGAATGATCGAACGCGGTAACAAAGTAGCTTTCCCCATTTTCATCGAGGATATTCATGCCAATGCTCGCGGCTATGAGCTCCTCTACCAGAGTGAGGTGGCGGCAAATGGGCAGCAATAAAAAGGCCCGTGTGGTCCTTCAGTTCAATGAGATGGACTTTCGGCACCGGCGTGCTCTGGAAATCCTTCGCCAGCGACCACGCAGTATGTCTGAACTGGTTGTAAGCGCCATACTACACTACACCAGCTGCCCTGAGGTTGCTGATGAGCATAGCAAGGAGTGGATTGCAAGCACTGTGAAGGAGATCATTACCGAAATGATCTCCAGCGGCGAGTTGCAGATCTCGGCGCAAACTCCGGCTCCGGAGACAAATGGATCAAGCCTTGCTGCAGATGACCTCGCCGAGCTCGGTGGCGTTATGGGAATGTTCCGGACCAAGGGGTGAGCATATGAGTAACAAACGCTTTGGTTACGCTCGCGTGTCCACCACGGATCAGAATGAGGACCGACAGGTTCTGGAACTCCTGGAGTCTGGGATCGAAGAGCGTGATATCTATGTGGACAAGCAGAGTGGCCGCAGCTTTGAGAGAACCAACTATTTGGCCCTGCGCAACACCATCTTGCGAAAAGGAGATGTGTTAGTTGTCAAAAGCATCGACCGCTTCGGTCGCAACTACTCTGCCATCCGCGCGGAATGGGAGTTTCTCACAAAGACTCTTGGTGTTGATATCGTTGTTCTGGACACCCCCATCCTCGACACCACCCAATATAAGGACCTGCTTGGCAGCGTCATCACCGATATCGTCCTCGCTGTGCTCTCTTTTGGAGCACAGCTCGAGGTCGATACCAAGTCTAAGGCACAGGCAGAGGGCATTGCCGCTGCACACCTAAAAGGCGTCAAGTTTGGCCGGCCACGATGCACCGTCGAAGGCTGGGATACCTACTACCCCCAGTGGAAGCAGGGCCAAATCACCGCTGTCCAGTGCTATAAACAGCTCGGGATCAGCGCATCTACATTCTACCGTCTTGTACGGAAATATGAATTGGAGGACGAAAGCGAATGAGTCGTTGTTGCATATATTGCCGCATTGGCGGCACCGCAAATGAACCCAACCAAATAGCCATGAACAGCCAACTTGAGATGCTGCGAAAGGCTGCTGAGGATCTCGGCCTTACCGTCGTGGCAGAAGTGACTGTTTTTGAAAGTGGCACTGACCCGCAGCGGCAGAGCATCAAAACGCTGATCCGAGATGGAAAACACGGCGCCTATGATTGCGTGCTGATTGTTGATCCATCCAGATTATCAAGGAGCACTGAGGGCTGCACCTTGATTGGCCAGAAGCTGAACCGGCATGGGATCAGAGTCTATACCCCTCAGGGAAAGATCCAGCTGCCCCCGCCTCACGCCTTCTTCTATTCCAGATACCATAAGGAAGGAGAAAACGATTTTGGCCCAGGAAAGTAAAAACGAGAATCGCAAGCAAAGGATCCGCGAGGCGTTCCATGATGGGAAACAGGTAGAGCGAATGCCTGCCCGAGAGGACATGGCTCCTCAGCATTCCGACGATGTTATCTATCGGGTTGCTCCGTACTGCCGAGTCAGTACGATGTCCGAAATGCAGGCAGAGAGTTTTGAAATCCAGCAACAGTACTACAACGAGTACATTGCCAAGCACCCGAATTGGACGCTGGTTCGCATCTATGCCGATGAAGGCATCTCAGCAACTTCGGTGAAGAACCGCAAGGACTTCAACAACATGATTGAGGACTGTAAGGCTGGCAAGATCGACCTCATCGTCACAAAGTCTGTCAGCCGTTTTGCCCGTAATGTCGTGGACTGCATCAAGTACGCCCGTGACCTGAGAGCCCTATCGCCACCCGTCGGCATCTACTTTGAAACAGAGAACATCAACACGCTATCCCAAAATGGCGAACTGCTCCTAACCGTTTTGGCCGCATTTGCACAGGACGAGAGCGTCAACAAGTCCATCAGCGTTGCCTGGGGTATCCGACAGCGATTTGCTAAGGGCATTCCCAAACTGGTCAAGCCCTACGGATATCAGAATGTTGATGGCAAGCTTGTCGTGGATGAGGAGGAAGCCGGTGTAGTTATTCGGATCTTCGCCTTCTATCTCGGGGGTAAAACCCCATATGAGATCGCAAAGATACTGACGCACGAAGGTATCCCCACTCCCACCGGAAAGAAGCCGTGCTGGACGATCTCTTCCGTCACCTACATTCTCGGCAACGACCGATACTGTGGAGATGTGATTATGCAAAAGAGCCTATGTGTAGACCTGTTCGCTCACAAGCGCGTTCGCAATCTGGGCCAGGTGGAACGGTACCGGATGCGTGATGTTCACCCGCCTCTGATCTCCAAGGAGGAGTGGCGTGAGGCAAAGAACCGGATCTCTATGCCCGATCGCGAAGCTGTTATTCTCGAAGAAATTACTGGAGAGGGAATTCTCTCCTCACTACATCCGATACTATTCAAGGAGGACATTGATGTATGAATGCCTGCATGTCTGAATTCCGCATTGTCAACCCGACCCTTCGCACCTTCAGCGCCGCTGAGGCGCGCATCGCCCACTCGAGCATCCGGTTCAATAATCTGAGTGCCGCTGAGTTGGGCTATCCGGAGCATATTCGCCTGCTGATCAGCTCGGATGGCTGCACGCTGGCCATTCAGGCCTGTGATTCGAAGGACAAGTGCGCCGTGCCCTTTATGGCCGGTCGCACTGCCGATGATCTGAAAGGTCAAAAAAAGTGGACGACTGTGAGTAACCGGATGCTCACCCACATCATCCGGAGCAAGCTGGGCTGGGAAACCGCGAAGACGCCGCGCCGGTTCTATGGCGTGCCCTGGCCTGAGCAGGGCGCGATCATCTTTGATCTGACCAAGATTGCACCGCCTCGTACCCGGACCCCGAACCTGTCTGCGGAAGATATGCTGCGTGCCTATGAACTGGCCGAGTCCGGCTCTCTGCTTCCTGTTATGGCCCCCGCATGGTCCCGACAGCCCTTTGCTTCCGTGCCTCCCAGTGAAGTCATCGAAACTCAGTATGTGCAAGTGAGCTAACAAGAAGCCCCCGGCATCCATAACGATGTCGGGGGCCTTCAACCTCTTGATAGTGAAGAGGAAAAATGGTATTGTAGGGTATGTCCGTTCTATTGGACAGCGAGTGCGATATCTTTAGGTAAGCTGGACCTTTGGCATCCGATCCTCCATGAGCTCTACTTTCCTGAGCATCAGGTCGTAGATCATGCCACGGAATTCAGCATCCGATATTGACTCGTTATTTGCCTCATGACAGACCTTCAGGAGCATTTCATCCAGTTCGCCAACAGTCTGCGCTTTCGGATACTCCTGCATAATTTCCTTTGTCCCCATCAGCAGGAACTCGAAACCGGGCAATACGGATTGGTTCATCTTCTCTACTCCTCTTTCGTGTTCTTTACAGACGATTATAGAGGGATTTCAAAACAAATCAAGACTTGACTTCTTCAGAAGGAGGCATCGCAAGTGATATACTGTATGTCCGACATCCATGGCGAGTTGGATCGCTTCAAGGCGATGCTCGACCTGATCAATTTCTCTTCAGACGATACGCTATACATCATAGGTGATGTGATAGATCGCCATCCCGGAGGCGTGGAAATCCTCAAAATCATCAAGGACACACCGAACATGTTCATGCTGCTAGGCAACCACGAGCAAATGTGTCTGGATACCCTTGGCCCCAACAGTGTGTATGGAAGCAGACGGCTATGGCAAGAGAATGGTGGAATCAGTACATATCGAGAGCTGCTCTATGTATGTTCGCCCACTGAGCGAAACAGGATCATACATTTCCTGAGTATGCTGCCGGATCATTTTGATGTTGAGGTTGGCGACCGCAAATTCCATTTGGTTCATGCTATGCCGTCAGATGACCCGGATGATCGGATTTGGAGGAGGCCTAAACCGGATGATCCTCCGTACTTCGAGGATCGCATCGCAATCGTCGGCCATATGCCCACCTGCTACATGAGTGGCGATATGGAAAGCCCCTTCGCCATCTGGCATGGAAATGGGCTGATCGATATCGATTGTGGGTGCGGGAATAAGACAGAACTGCGGCGCCTCGCCTGCCTTCGACTGGACGATCTGAAAGAATTCTACATCTAATAACCAATCAACATGAGGATGCCTTCTGCTTATACTGCTAGAAGGCGTCCTTTTTCTTGTCAGCGATAATTCCTGCAATCGTACTAATTTGGTATTATCCGTACTGTTCTGCTCATTTTTGAGTCGCCGTTAATCTCCTATACTTAAAGAAAGATAATGATAGGTAGGAGATGTTCAATGAGCACCAATTTACATGTAATGGGCAACCGAATACGGACTGCGAGGCAATTCAGGAAACTGACTGCGGAACAACTCTCTGAGCAGCTTGGCATTGCCACGGAGTCTCTGCGCCATATCGAAAATGGTACCAGACGACCCAGTTACGCTCTGTTAGACAACATTTCGGATATACTCGATGTGTCCCTGGATTACCTCGCCGGTAAAACTGAACTTCCCCTCGAGCGCAGAGTACGCCGGGAACTTGAGAATATGGGCCTGACAAAAGCCCAAGAGGACGCTTGTGTGGAGATCGCACTCAATGCGATACCTGTCATAAAGCGAATCTGCTAAGCCATGCACCTGCCGGTTTTCGGTAGGTGCATATCTTTTTTTGCGCACTCCCCATGATTCGACAAGTTTTGCGCTTACTTCCCCTTATTATGTACTTATCTGGTACGATTAGTATCAATATAGTACAAAGGAGATAGTAAAAATGAGCGTAGCAAGTATGCTGGAAAACATGAAAAGGCGTGCCCTCGACTCCACCTACGACGCATATATCAGCGAGGAGTACGATGCATGGGCAGTAGAGTCATTCGCAACGGAAGAGGGCGAGTATGATGCGGCAAGATTGGAGTTGCCCAAAGTGCTCAGTTCCGAGCAAATGGAGAAGTTGAAGACGATGGAAGAGCGCTATCGGCAGAATCGCAAATACGCCTCCCACTATGGGTTTGAAGCGGGCCTGTTCTCTGGCTTCCAGTTGTTCTTCAGTGGGAATGGGATAACAGAGGATGGCTTCGATCGCTACCTCATGAAAAGCCTTATGGAGATGCCCGGTATGCAGCGCCATGTAGACTACTACGCCCGCAACGACGAGATTCTCCGCCTGGGGAAGGAGCTGGGCGAGGAGCTGACGGATGAAAACAAGGAGCATGTTGTCTCGTTGGAATGCGCTTGGGGCCAACGCATTCACTCCTTTGCCTGCCACGCTTTCTATTGTGGCTATCGTGCGGCGCTGAGGGTTATTGACGCAGTCGGAGGGCTTGAGAGCATGAGTATGATCGACCACACGCTTCTTCTGGAATACAGACTTGGGTACATCGGCTCCTATGAACAGGTTGAACGGGAGCAGGAACGGAAGAAGAAAACCGCATAATAGCGAAAGGGGCAGGCCGCAATGGCCTGTCCCTTTCGCATAAGCTCTCGCTGTAATTCTGCTCGATATCGAATCGCAAAACGGAACATCCGCTTCTCTTCCAATGCAAGGATCTCGTTCTCCGCTTTATCAAGCGCAGAAATCAGCTCTTCCGGCACGCCATATTGTCGCAGGGTTTCTGCAATCTTACAAAGTTTTTCCACGGCTACCTCATATTCACAAGATGAGTTCCCGCCATGCTCTGAAACAGGAATGCATTTTCCTTGAAACAGCTTTTGCAATATGTTCATTTTGATCCCCCATATATGAGACACCAAAACAGAGAAAGTGCAACATAGTTTTTGAAAAAAACACGGCGTTGTACTGTA
>CEBY01004296.1_pt1 | contig 77551 bp, 62 predicted proteins | sample 554731 | NCBI WGS metagenome assembly CEBY01 (sample SAMEA3182050, study PRJEB8094) | gut metagenome | biome: human; feature: gut; material: Stool; isolation source: human stools | place: Canada | collected 2012-02-22
CTCCGCCACACCTTCGCGACCATGGCGCTCCAGAACGGCGTGGACGTGAAAACCGTCAGCAGTATGCTCGGGCACTACTCCGCGGGCTTTACGCTGGACACCTACGCCCACGTCACCACCGACGCCCAACTCAAAGCCGCCCAGACCATGGGGAACATCCTCTCCCGTGCGGTATAGACCTTTCCGCTACCCGCTCCCGTTGGGGTCAGCGTTTGGGTCAGAAAAAAGCGGTACACTAAAAACGAAACTTATGAAAAGCAAAAGTCCTCGAAATCAGACGATTTCGAGGACTTTTGGTACGCCGTGAGGGATTCGAACCCCCGGCCTTCTGGTCCGTAGCCAGACGCTCTATCCAGCTGAGCTAACGGCGCATGTCCTTTCAGACAACAAAGGCAGTATAGCACTGTGAAGCGCAAAATGCAAGCCCTTTTTCAAATTTTTTACTGTTTTCGTTTGATTATACCGCAGCGAGCACTCTCGTCCGATAAAATATGCAGGCGTCGGCGGCGGAATATCGCCGCCGACACCTGCTTTCCGCTTGAAAAGCTCGCCAGACGCTTACAGATCGTCGCGGTTGACGGGGCAGGACATACAGCGCGGGCCGCCGCGGCCGCGGGAAAGCTCCGCGGACGGGATGGTGATGACGTCGATGCCCTTCTTGACGAGCAGCTCGTTGGTGACATAGTTGCGGTCATAGGTGATGACGCGCCCGGGCGCGATGCAGAGGGTATTCGAGCCGTCGTTCCACTGCTCGCGCTGCGCAGCCAGCAGATCGCCGCCGCCGCAGCGGATCAGGTCGACCGCGGGCAGCTTGAGCTCGAGGGCCAGAATATCCTTCAGTTCGTCCTTGAGGGCGGCGAACTTCAGCTCACCGTGCTCGTCGAGCATCATCTCGTAGACGCTCAGCGGGCCCTCGATCTCGGGATGGATGGTAAACTTGTCGTAATCGACCATCGTAAAGACGGTATCGAGGTGCATGAACGCGCGGGTCTCGGGGATATCGAAGGCAAGGACCTTCTTGAAGCCGGAGTTCTGCAGCAGGTTGCGGGCAAAGGTCTCCGCGCCGGAGACGGTGGTGCGCTGGGACAGGCCGACCGCCACGATGTCCTTGGAGAGCACGAGCACATCGCCGCCCTCGATGGAGTAGCTGTCGGAAAGGTCGTACCACTGCTTGTTCTCCTCCGTGGCAAAGTCACGGTTGTAGAGGTACATATACTTGAGCAGCAGGCTCTCGCGCTTGCGGGCGGGCGTGTGCATCCGGTGGATGTTGATGCCGTTGCCGACGCAGGCGCCGGGGTCGCGGGTGAAGTAGAGGTTGGGCATCGGGTCGGAGACGAAGGGATAGTCGTCCTCAACGAGGTCCATGAGGGAGGTGGCCTCCTTGGTGGCGACCTCGCTGCGCTTGATGCCGGCGATCAGCTCGGCGACCATCTGCTTGGGGGGCATATTCAGAAGATAGCTCGTCATGGACGCGCGCAGGCCCTTGGCATGGATCTTGCTGATGTTCAGGAAGTCGTTCACCAGCTGGATCTGGCGGGCGGGATCGGCGATGGCCTTGGCGACCTCGTCGACATAGTAGACGACCTCGACGCCGTTCTCACGCAGAACGCGGGCAAAGTTGTCATGCTCCTCCTGCGCGATCTTGAGGTAGGGCACGTCGTCGAACAGCAGACGCTCGAGCGTAGCGGGCGTCAGCGCCTCCAGCTCCTTGCCGGGGCGATGCAGCAGGACCTTATTGAGCTTACCGATCTCTGAAAAATTATGGATACCGGGGTACATAGTTGCTCCTTTCCCGGGACGGCGGCGCAATGCGCAGCCCTCCCAACGGTCTGAACAGCAGCCGGAAATTCGTCGGCCAGCTTATTCAGATTCAACACTTTTTATCTGGATGCTCGCGCGTTTCTCATAGCTTTTCACTAAAACCAGTATACTCGGCCGCGCGAAAAATGGTAGTATCAGTGTTTTGCGTTTTTCATGTGCCAGTCAGCCTTCAAGCGACTCCAGCAGCGCCGCGCGGAAGACCTCCATGCCGGCGAGCAGGCGCTCGTCCGACTCATAGGAGTAGTTGATGCGGACATAGTTCCGCCCGCCGTTCTTGAACGGGTAGAACACGTAGCCCGGAATGAGGATCAGGCCCATGTTGTAGGCCCGGTTGATGAACCGCTTGCTGTCCACCCCGTCGGGCAGGCGGCACCAGATGTACACGCCGCCGCGCGGTCGCTCATAGGACACGCCGAGGGCAGCCATCTCGTCGAGCTTCTCACACACGAGCCGCTGCTTGCGGCTGTAGCTGGCGCGAAACTCATCGAGCGCCTTATAGTAGGTGCCGTCGTCGAGATAGCGGCCCAGCAGCTTCTGCGTCATCCAGTCCGACGCCATCAGGCGCACGGAGACCAGATAGCTCAGGCTGCGGATGACGTCGGCGTTCGCCGCGACGACCGCGATGCTCAGGCCCGTGACAAAGGTCAGCGAGAAGGAATAGATGTAAATGACGTTTTCCAGCGTGTCGAACGCCTTGATGGGCGGCAGCTTCTCGCCCTCGTAAACGAGCTCGCTTGCGGCGTCCTCCTCCACGATGGGAACACGGTAGGTGTTGGAGATCTCGATGATCTTCTTCCGCCGCTCCAGCGAGAGGATGTGGCCGGTGGGATCGTGAAAGCTCGAGTTGACGAAAATGAAGCGTGGATGCTTGTGAAGGATGAGCTTTTCAAGCAGGTCCACGCGCATCCCGTCCTGATCCACCGGCACGGTGAGGATCTTCGCGCCGGCCAACTCCATCGCGCGGGACATATCCGGGTGGACCGGCTCCTCCATGACCACGGTGTCGCCGGGCTGGACGAGGAGCGTCACGATGAAGTCCACCGCCTGATTCGTCTCGGACAGAATCTGGATCTCGCCGGTGGACGCCTTGACGCCCTTGGTACTGAGGAAGGAGACGAGCTTCTGCCGCAGGAACTTATCGCCCTTGTAGGGACTGTAGAAATACTGACAGCAGCCCGCGCTCGTCATCAGCGGCGCGATGTCGTGCGCGACGCGCTCGGGACGGAACACCTCGTTGGTGGAGATGCCGCTGCCGAGGGAGTATTTGCTCTCGTCGGTAAAGCGCTGGAAAAGATCGTCAAAGGTCTTTTCCATGTCGAGGTGGCGATCCTTGATCTCATTGATCCAGTTCACGCGGCGGCTCGGCTTGTCGGAGGCTCCCGCCTCCCCTTCCCCGCCGTCCTCCGCCGTGGGCGGGACGGCGACGACGTAGCCGATGCCCTGCCGGGACTCGATCCATGCATCGCTCTTGAGCTCGCCATACGCCTTGACGACCGTGTTGCGGTGGACCTCAAGCATTTGAGCTAAGCCGCGCTCCGAGGGCAGCACGCTGCCGGACGGCAGCGCGCCGCACATGATCTGCGCGCGAAGCTGATCCACGATCTGCAGATAGACCGGTATTTTGCTTTGTTTATCCAGCTTGACGTCCATGCTTTCTCCTTCCGTGCGCAGCGCCTGGTGAAATAAGAGCCGGAGAACCTCTACGGTGCTCCGGCTCTCGTTTGCTATGTAACGATGATCCTGCCCGTCTTACTTAAAACAGCAAATGCGCGATGGGGCAGACGATCAGCAGGCTGATGATAGTACGCTCAAGGAAGATCACGAACAGCTCCCAGACGTTGAGGGGCAGCTTGGAGCCGAGGATCAGACCGCCGACCTCGGAGAGGTAGAGCACCTGCGTGACGGAGACGACCGCGACGATGAAGCGGGCCATATCGCTGGCACACTCCGCGATCAGAATGGCGGGCGTGAGCATATCGGTGAAGCCGACGATCATCGTGGAGGCAACCGCACCGGCCTCGGGCACACCGAGCAGCTCCAGCAGGGGCTTGAAGGGCAGACCCAGCCAGGCGAAGATCGGGGTGTGGTTGGCAAGGATCAGAGCAACGGTACCGACCGCCATAACGGTGGGCAGAACGCCGAACCACATGCTGCAGGCGTTCTTGGCGCCGCTGGCGAAGAACTCGCCGATGCCCTTGTGCTGCGCGACGCGCTTGAGCGCAAGGTCCATGCCGTACTCAGTGGAGTTCTTGTAGCCCTCGGGCAGGGTGTCGGGAGCGGCCTTGCCGGGAACCAGATAGGTGTCGGGCTTGTTGCGCAGCGGGTAGAGATAGGGGCAGATGATGGCGCAGACGATGCCGACGAGGCAGACGATCAGGTAGTAGATGCCGAACTTGTCGAGCATACCGACCGTATCGAGAACGACGAGGGTGAAGGTGATGGAAACAGCGGAGAAGAGCGTCGCGATGATGCTCGCTTCCTTGGCGGTGTAGTAGCCGCCCTCGTACTGGTTGCAGGTGAGCATAACGCCGAGGGTGCCGTCGCCGATCCATGAGGTGATGCAGTCGACCGCGGCACGACCGGGGACCTTGAAGAGCGGGCGCATGACCTTGGTGAGCTTTGCGCCGACGAACTCGAGCAGGCCGAAGTCAAGCAGCAGAGGCAACAGGATGGCTGCAATAACGAAGATGATGACGAGGGTGGTGAGCAGGTCGTAGAGCACGAAGCCGCCCTGATCGCCGCTGGTGATGAGGCTCACAAGGCCGGTACCCTCAGAGCCCACACCGAGGTAGGTCAGCCACACGAAGATGGCGGCCAGCACACGGATGACGACCCAGATGGGGCCGCAGGAAAAGCATTCCTTGAGGATGGGGCTATCCATGATGAACTTGGGCTTTCCCAACGCAACAAGGCACATGACGGCGGAGACCGTCAGGATGATGACGCACAGCAGGGGCAGGAAGCCGCCGATGGCGCCGGAGATGATGTCCGCGATGATCTTGACGACGACCGTCCAATCACCGTCCGCATTCTTGACGGGGATCATGAACAGGATAACGCCGATGATCGAGGGGATGAGGAACAGAGCCTTCAGGCTGCCCCTGCTCTTGGTGGTGTTGTTTTCCACTTTCTTCTCTCTCCTTAAATGTTAGATTGACGCGAGAGCCAAAAACCGATCTCCCTTCCCGGATTTTTTTGGTCAATTCGCTGTCATTTACTACTTTATACTAAATTAACAGGTTCGCAAGTACCAGTTGGAGTTGCAGATTGTATACCAGTCATAGATTCAGCAGCACTTCCGCCTCTTTTTATGCGCATTTAGCTCAAATTTGGCTGCCGCTTTTTGGCATTTCCGCCCGTTTTTCCCGTTTGTCACAGCAAAATGACCACATCGGTGCTCTCCGATTTGGTCCTTTGGCAGAATCGGCCTGAATGCAGCGTTTTCCGCTCAGCGCGGGGCCAGCGTGACCGTGAGCCGGTTCTCGCTCACCGTTTCGTCCCGCACCGTCAGGCGGTAGCATAGCTCCAGCGTGCCGCACACTCCGTCAAAGGACGCGCAAACGCTGTCCGTGTGAAGCTCCATTGTCAAGCGTCCGAGGGGAAGCTCATAGAATATGGTATGGCACTCTCCCGCCGCGAAGGTCATCTCGCTGCGCACCGCGCCGCGACGCGTGAGCGTGACTCGGCCGTCCGCGAAGCGGAGCAGTGTTTTGACGGTGCCGGCCTCCGACGGCTCTTCGTAGGCGAGCAGCCAGCCGTCCGCCGTATGCTTGAAGACGCCCTCGCACACCAGCTCGCTTACATCCTCCTCCGCGCCGGGGCAGCGCTGCACGCCGCACACGCGGACGGAAACGTCCTCTTTCACAAGCGATCCCCCTTTCTTTTTTCACATTCTGCCTGTTTTTGCTATGGCATTTTGACGCAGAGTGTGCTATCATCATGGAAACTGAAATCTGCATCACAGGAGGCGCAGCATGAAAATCGAATTGACGGAAAAGCAATTCCGCCGTCTTCTTGATCTGGTCTATATCGGCAACTGGGTGCTCAACTCCACGCGCGGCGACGACCGCATCCGCGAGTACGACGAGGTGGAGAGCACCGTTTTCTCCAACTGCATCAACCACGGCATGGTGCCGCTGGTCGAGTCCTATCAGGGCGAGCTGATCCCCTCGCGCGCCTTCGCCGAGGGCGGCATCCACGAGGCCATTCTCGCCTACGAGGACACGATGTTCTTCGAGATCCTCGCCCAGGAGCTCGCCCTGCGCGACATGGACTCCGACGCGCCCACACCGGAAAATTACGACGAGCTGCGCGAGCGCATGGACGTGTACTTAGGTGAATTTGAGCAGCACGGGACCGACAACATCACCGTGGAAATGTAAGACCGGAAAAAAGAAACGCCGTGACCGCGCGGCTTTTCTTTTTTTGCACTTTCGCTATGATCGGATCGCCATGCGCTCCCATTTTCCGCTGCGGTAGCGGGCGTAGAAAATGACGCTGCGCGTCGCCCAGTCGAGGATCGCGTGGGCGAACCACACGCCGACTACGCCATAGCCGAGATAGCGACCGATGACATAGGCTCCCAGCACACGCACGAGCCACATGGTGATCATGCTCACGACCATCGTGAAGGTCGCGTCTCCCGCGGCGCGCAGGAAGTACGGAATCATGAACGAGGGCATCCACAGCACGATGGCGCTGCTGCCGTGGAGCAGCATGACCTCACGGGCCAGCACTGCCGCTTCGGGCGCGACGTCGTACACGCGCAGGATCAGCGGAATGCAGAGGATGAGCGTGAGGTTGACTATGCCCATGACCGTGTAGGCGACAACGGTCAGCTTTTTCATATAGTACCGCGCGCGGTCATAGGCGCCCGCGCCGACGCATTGGCTCACCACGGTCGTCAGGCCCATGCAGATGGCCTGCCCGGCAAACACATGGAAATTGCCCATCGTATTGCCGATGGCGTTGGCCGTGATGCTCGCCGTGCCAAAGGTGGAGATGAGGCTGAAGAGGATGAGCCGTCCGAAGTGGAACATCCCGTTCTCCACGCCGCTGGGGATGGCAATGCGGAAGATGTTGCGCATGACGCGCTTTTCAAAGCGGAACGCGCGGATGTCGGAAAGATGCAGCTCGAGCTTTTCGTTGAAGAGCAGCCACACGATCACGACCGCCGCCACCGTGCGCGAGACGAGCGTGGGAATGGCGACGCCCGCCACATCGAAGCCGAGGCCAAAGATCAAAATGGCGTTGCCCGCCACGTTGATGCCGTTCATCAGCAGCGAGACCTTGAGCGACACACCGGAGCGCGACATCGTGCGGAAGAGCGCCGCGCCGCCGTTGTAGAGCGCGATGCCCGGAATGGAGGCCATAACGTAGCTGTAATAGATGTTCGTCGCCTCCATGACGTCCGCGTCGATGTGCCCGAAAAGGCGGGTGACGATCAGGTCCCGGAACAGGTATAAAAGCGCCGTCACCGCCAGCGACACCACGCCGAGCAGCACCATGAGCTGCTGCGCGCTGCGGCAGGCCTCCTCCCGCTCGCGCCGGCCGAGGTACTGACCGGCCACGACCGCGCCGCCGGTCGCCATGGCGGAGAAAATGTAGATCATCAGCGCGCTGACGCTGTCCACGAGCGACACCGCCGAGATCGACGCATCGCCCACGGTCGCGACCATCAGCGAGTCCGCAAGACCCACCGTGATGCCGAGCAGCTGCTCGGCCAGCATCGGCAAAATCAGGCTCACGAGCTGACGGTTGGTAAATTCAATATTTTGTCTCCCCGCGAGCGGGGACATCTGCTCATCCATTCCGAAATCATCGGCGAGCTCCGCCGAAGCCTCTCTTTCTATGTCCGGCACCGCCGCGCGGCAGATAACCATAATGAGTATAGCGGTTTTCGCCCGCCGCGTCAAGGACGGCCGGGCGGTTTTTGTATCGCGTGGGATAAAATGACGCCGAAATCCATACAATGGACAAAGCAAATAAACGGAGGTGTCCTTATGCAAAAAAGGCTGCTGCGTTGGGAGCTGATCGGCTTCGCGTTCACCGGCGCGGTCGGTACGCTGCTGCATTTCGTGTACGAGTGGACCGGAGGCAATCCGCTCATCGCGGCGTTCTGTGCCGTCAACGAGTCCACCTGGGAGCACATGAAGCTGCTGTTCGTGCCGTTCTTTCTCTTCACCATGGTGCAATTCATCGTTTTTGCCGAGCCGCTGCGGAGCTTCTTTGCCGCCAAGGCCGCGTCCATTCTGCTCGGTCTGCTCGCGATCCCCGTGCTCTTCTACTCGCTCGGCGGGATGTTTGGCAAAACGCCGGACTGGGTGAACATCGCCATTTTCTTTCTCGCGGACGCGCTGCTCTACCTTATGAGCTTCCGTCTGCTCACGCGCGGCGCGCTGCGCGGCGGCGCGTGGCAGCTCGCCGGCTTTCTCCTGCTGTGGGCGCTGGCCTTCGCGTTCGTGTTCTTCACCTACCGCCCCATCCGCCTCCCGCTCTGGCAGGACCCGACGAATGGGCTCTACGGGCTCGCCGCGGCAAGGGCCGCGGGATAAATCTCATCATCTGGTGCAGCAAGGAGGGCAGCCGCCGCAGCGGCTGCCCTCCTTGCCATTGTTCTGTTCTTCCTTTCAGCTCTGCTTCGCCAGCAGCGCCGCGCCGATGACGCCTGCGCGGTAGCCGAGCGTACAGAGCTCAATGCGCGTGTGGCGCACGGCATAGCGTGAGCCATAGCTTAGCGCCCGCACCCTCTCCCGCAGCGGGACAAGCAGCGCGTCGCCCTGATTGGCCACACCGCCGGAGAGCGCGATGACCTCCGGGAAAAAGATGTTGACGATGTTGGCAACGCCGCAGGCGAGGTCGTCCAGATAGCGGTCCACCACCGCCTGCGCGGCGGCGTCGCCGCGCTGCGCCGCGATGAACGCCGTGCGTCCGTCCACCGCACCGTTCTCCTCGGCTGCGGCGTGCATCCAGCTCTCGGGATGCGCGGCCATCGCGCGCTTTGTCTCACGGATGAGCGCGGTCGCGCTGGCATAAGCCTCAAAGCAGCCGCGCCGTCCGCAGGTGCATTCCTCGCCGCCCGCGCGGATGACCATGTGGCCCAGCTCGCTCGCCGCGCCGGTGTAGCCCGTGAGCATTTTGCCGTCCAGCACCACGCCGCCGCCGACGCCTGTGCCGAGCGTGACGATCACGGCGCTCTGCGCACCTTTGGCACAGCCGACCAGCGCCTCCGCCAGCGCGGCCACGTTCGCGTCGTTGCCGATGCGCAGGTCAAAGCCCGTGCGCGACTTGACCGCCGCGCGCAGGTTAAAGTTCTTCCAGCCGAGGTTGTTCGCGTAGAGCACGCGGCCGGTCTCGTCGTCCACCGTTCCCGGGCAGCCGAGCCCAACACCGCCGAGCGAGGTCCGGTCCACGCCGGATGAAAGCTCTGTGATGACCGCGGCGATGCCGTCGCAGACCGCCTCCGCGCCCAGCCCGACGCGCGTGGGACGGCTCACCTCCCGCGCGATCTCGCCCGTCTCGCTCACAAGCGCGCCCTTGATGTTTGTTCCGCCAAGGTCAATGCCGATATAGTACATGGAACAGTCCTCCCCACCGGCAAAATTTTCAGTCGTATTATACCCGCTGCGGCGCGGAATTGCAAGGGGTCAGCCGCGCTCGCCGATGGCTTCTTCGAGCTTTTCCAGCGCCCGCTTTTCGATGCGGGAGACATAGCTTCTTGAGATGCCGAGTTTTTTGGCGATCTCGCGCTGGGTGCGCGGCATCCGGCCGCCGAGGCCGTAGCGCAGCGTGACGATCTCGCGCTCGCGGTCGGTCAGGCATTCGCGCACCAAACGGCGGACCAGCACGCTGTCCTCCCGGTCCTGCAGGTCGGAGAGCATCGTGTCGTCCACGCCGACCACGTCCATCAGCATGAGGTCGTTGCCGTCCTGATCCGTCTCGATGGAGTCCGAGAGCGAGACCTCGCCCTGCAGCTTCTTACGCGAGCGGAAATACATCAGGATCTCATTCGCTATCCTCTCCCAACGGATATATAGGTTGCTCTACGGGCGGCAAATCCGCCTCTCCGTCCTCCGCAAAGAGGTAAACATAGGCATTTTTGCCGTCCCAGACCACCTTTTTGACGATGGTGCGCAGCAGGCGGCGCTTTTCCTCCAGCGTGGCAGAATCCACTGCACTGGCAAAGGATTCGATCATTTCCTGATGGAAGGCGAACTCCTGATGGAGCATTCGGCTCTGCTCGGTGAGGGCTTCCAGCTCGGCAAGACGCAGCTGCTGGGTCTCGCTCTCCTGATGGAGCGCGTCGATCTGCTCCATGACGTACTTCGCGGAGGTGTCGCTGGCAACGGACAGGGATTCCACCAGCCGCTTGATGCGGTCCTCCGTCTCGGTGTGTTTTTCCCGGAGCAGCGCCAGCTCTGCGTCGTAGCCCTCCTTGCTGCCGCTGATGACCTTCTTGGTCTGCGCCAGCAGCCGGGTAAGTGTCTCCTTGTCGGCAGACAGCTTGCGGATCTCCTCGATGATTTTAGCGTCCAGCGTGTTGCCGTTGCAGTTTTTCATAGAGCAGACCGTGCCGTGGCTGCGCTCCTTGGTGGAGCACATGTAGGTGTAGATCAGTTCGCCGTCCGCCGTGCGGCGGTTGGTCAGCTTCGGGCGCATATAGTCGCCGCATTCGCCGCAGCGCAGAAGTCCGGACAGCAGCGCCACATTGCTGCGCGGTCTGCGGTAGCTCTTGGATTTGTTGACATCCAGCATGGCCTGCACCCGTACCCAGTCGCTGCCCGCGACGATGCCCGGATGCTTGCCCACCGCCACGATCCATTCCTCCATCGGGCGGATCTGGTTCGCCTTGCCGGGGCGCTGGAGGGTGCGGTTATAGGCCATGATGCCGTGCTCGCCATCGAATTCCGAACGCTCGGCGAACAGGTCAACATTATTTTCTTTCAGATACTGATACGCCGTCTCGTCGGCGATCATGTAAACCGGGTTCGTGAGAATGCCCCGGATGGCAAAGCGGGTGAACTGCTTGCCGCGCTTCGTGACGCAGCGATGCTCCAGCAGATACTGGTCGGTCTTGCTGAGAGAGCCGGTCTCCATGAACACCTCGAAGATCGTCTTGACCAGCTGAATTTCCTCCGGGATGGGTTTGAGCTTGCAGGCTTTTTTCACCTTGCCGTCCACCGTCACGCTGGCCAGGCTTTCCGAGGCGTAGCCCGTGGGCGTTGTGCCGCCCAGCCAGCGCCCGGTCTTGGACAGCTCATGCATATTATCCCGGATGCGCTCGGCAATGGTTTCCCGCTCCAGCTGGGAGAACACCGACGCAATGTACATCATGGCGCGGCCCATGGGCGAGGACGTGTCGAACTGCTCGCGGATGGAGATGAAGTCAATGTGCCGGTCGCCCAGATCCTCGATGAGCTTGGCAAAGTCGCCGATGTTGCGGCTGATGCGGTCGAGGCGGTAGACCACGATGGCGGCAAAGGCGATCTTCTGGGAGTCCTTCATCATTTTCTTGAACTGCGGGCGCTCCAGATTGCCGCCGGAAAAGCCCTCGTCCTCGTAGACCAGCACGTTTTCCGCCGCTTCCTCACCAAAGTGCATGGCGATGTACTGGCGGCAAAGCTCGATCTGATTCTCGATGCTCTCGCCCTTGCCGGTGAATTTTGACTTGCGGGAGTAGATGACGTATTGCTTCGGCGTATCTTTCGTTTTCATGGCGGCACCTCGCATGATGTTGTATCGTTAGGTTGATAGGTATATTATATCGGATTGGAATCCATTTGAAAAGGTACCCAAGGGAAGAATCTGAAAATTTCTGCGAAAATGTTCTCTCTTTCCGGTTTTTGAAAGGTGTTGATTTCAGCAAAAAAAGCCTCTGCTTTGCCTCTCGAATGTGTTCCATAGGAAAACACCCACGCCCACCCGCTTGCGGCGGTCTGAGAGGAGAAAACAGAGGCTTTCGCACCCTAAATGATGCAGTTTTGAGGGCATCGCTCATCCCCACCTCAAGATTGCTGCGTATCATTACTTGTCATACGTCAAGTTTATTTTACGTCACGGCTTGTCATATGACAAGATGCATCGTAAAAACCGCCGCCCCGATTTTGTTCGGGGCGGTGGTTTCATCATGCAAGGCTTCGCAAATATTCTTCCACATTCTGATACTGCGGAAGGCGAGCATAATGTCCCGATGTGCTCGGGATGCGGAGGCCGTGCGTCCGAGCCGCATTGCTCCGCGCCAAGAGAACGGCACGACGAAAGTCGTGTCTTTCTCTTTTCTCAAATTTTTCATATTCCTACTTGACAAGTAGGTAACCTCGTGTTACAATGCCTATTAATCCGATAGGAAATATATGAATCAGAAATGAGGCAAGCCTATGCTGTCCTTTTTCATGCTCCGATGTTGCCGGTAAACGCCTTCCCCCTCTCTTAAAATCACTTTTCTTTCAAATAAACTTAACTATAAAACGTACAATAAAAGGAGTTTACCGTTATGAAGACTTATGATACCATTACCGACCTGATCGGCTCCACTCCCCTGCTCAAGCTCAACCGTTTCGCCGCCGTGGAAAACCTCGGCGCTGAGGTCTACGCAAAGCTCGAATACTTCAATCCCGCCGGCTCCGTCAAGGACCGTATCGCCTATGCCATGATCACCGACGCCGAGAAGAGTGGCGCGCTCAAGCCCGGCTCCGTCATCATCGAGCCGACCAGCGGCAACACCGGCATCGGCCTTGCCGCCGTCGCCGCCGCGCGCGGCTACCGCATCATCATCGTCATGCCCGAGACCATGAGCGTCGAGCGCCGTCAGCTGATGAAGGCCTACGGCGCGGAGCTGGTGCTCACCGAGGGCGCCAAGGGCATGAAGGGTGCCCTCGCCAAGGCGCAGGAGCTGGCCGCCCAGACGCCGGACAGCTTTATCCCCGGTCAGTTCACCAACCCCGCAAACCCCTCCGCGCACCGCGCCACCACTGGCCCCGAGATCTGGAACGACACCGACGGCACGGTGGACATCTTCGTTGCGGGCGTCGGCACCGGCGGCACGCTGACCGGCGTGGGCGAATACCTCAAGAGCCAGAACCCCAACGTCAAGGTCGTAGCGGTCGAGCCCGCCGGCTCCCCGGTTCTGTCCAAGGGCGTCGCGGGCGCGCACAAGATTCAGGGCATCGGTGCGGGCTTCGTGCCCGACACGCTCAACACCAAGGTCTACGATGAGATCATCACGGTGGAGAACGAGGACGCCTTTGCCACCGGCCGCGAGCTGGCGCGCAAGGAGGGCCTGCTCGTCGGCATCTCCTCCGGCGCGGCAGTGTGGGCCGCCGCCCAACTCGCCAAGCGTCCCGAGAATCAGGGCAAGCGCATCGTCGTCCTGCTGCCCGACACCGGCGACCGCTACCTTTCCACCCCGATGTTCGCAGACTGATCCCACGCTACCCTTTTGACGCAGATCTCCTCCGCGCGCAGCGCGAGGGAGGCATACCATGCGGCGAGGAGCTGTTCCGGCTCCCCGCCGCATTTCTCTGCCCGCTCGTCTCCGTAGGTCACGCGCAGCGACGCAGCGCCGAGCGGCAGGACAATGCCCCTCGCCGCAGAAATCTCCGCCGCATCGTCGAAGCAGAGCACGATGTCCTCGCCCTCCGGCACGCGCAGGACAGGAGCCGCGATGCCGAAGCGGCTGCGTAGCGTCTGCGACAGCTCCCAGCCGCCCTGCGCCGTGCAGAGCTGCAAATAGCGCGTGTCCGCCGCCAGTGTCTCCGCCGCCGCGGCATAGGCGCGCGTGACGCGCGCCGCGCAGAGCGCGACGGTCGCTCTGCGCGGTGCGATCTCCTGCTGTGCCATCACACGGCGCGCGATGGCGGCAGCCGCCGCCTCGCGCAGTGGCCGCACATCCACCGGGACGATCCCCCGCGCGGCAAAGCGCTCATACAGGGAAAACCCCCGCGGAAAGACCGCCTGCGTCACGCCGTACCGTTCCAGTGTCCGCGCGGCGGTACGCAGGCTCCACACCGCCCGCAGGCCGTCGCCGCGGCGGATGCCTACGGCAAGGAACCGCACGCCGTCCAAACGCTTCTCCCGCGCGCCGCAGCGCTCGCCCGCGCCGCGCCATTCCACTAAGCCAAACACGGTTCCCCTCTCTCCCCTATCCCACGACACAAAAAGGACTCTCCCTACTCTATGGGAGAGTCCTTTGTTTCCATGCCGGTAAATTCAGTTCCACGCCTTAACGTAGTCCGTCAGGTACTTGAGCGGATTGACAAGCTGCCCGTTCTCCGTGATCTCAAAATGCAGATGCGGACCGCTGCCGACGCCGCTCGAGCCGGTCACACCGATGGCCTGTCCCTGCTTGACCACCGCGCCGACGCTCACCGAGCGCTTGGAAAGGTGCTGGTAGGTGGTCGTGTTGCCGCTGCCGTGGCTGATGACGATGTACCGCCCGCGCACACTGTTGCTCGACGAAATGATGACCGTGCCGGCCTTGGCGGCATAGACGGTGGAGCTGTAGTACACGCCGCCGATGTCAATGCCGCGGTGGTTGGTGGAGGCGCCCTTGATGCCGGTGTTGCGCTTGCCGAAGGGCGATGTGACGCGCTTGCTGGTCGTCACGGGCCAGATGTAGCCGCCGTAGGTCACCGTTGTGTTGCCCTGCTGAGCGGCAAGCTCCTTGCTCAGGCGGACGATCTCCTTCTGCGTTTTTTCCTCCTCGGCCTCGATCTCGGCGAGCACGTCCTTATAATCCGCCTCGTTCTCCTCCATCTCCTTGATGAGACCGGTCGCCTCGGTGCGCTGATCACGCAGCTCGTTGTTCTTGACCGCCAGCGCCTCCTTGGCGCTCTGCTGCTCGGCGAGCGAGGTCTCGAGCGTCTGCTGCTTTTCCGCGATCTGCGCCTGCAGCACGCGCAGGTCGTCGATCACGCGCTGATCGGCCTCCATCACCTCGCTGATGAAGTCCATCGCGCCGAGCAGCTCCTCAAAGCTCGACGACTGGAAAAGCACCGACCAGTAGGACACCGTCCCGCGCTCCTCCATTGCGCGCACGCGCTTGCAGAACAGCTCGTACTGATCCGCCTCCTGCGCCTGCGTCTCGCTGAGCTCCTGCTCGGTCTGCTCGATGAGCGCTTCATACTGCGCGATCTGCTGCTCGGTGTTGGCGATCTCCTCGCTGATGAGGTCGATCTGCTGATCGAGCAGCGCCTTGCGCTTGAGCGTGTTGGCCTTGTCCTTTTTGAGCGCGCTGAGCTGCTTGTTCACCTCGCTCTTCTTGCTTGAGAGCGCGTTGGATTCCTTTTTCAGCTTGTCGATGTCCGCTTGGGTGACGGCGGAGGCCGTCTGCGGCGGCAGGCGCAGCGGCGTCAGGTCCGCCGCGAGCACACCGAAGGCAAACAGGAACGCGACCGCCGCGCGCAATACTCGTTTTGTTCTCATGGGCAGCCGCCCTCCTTTTTCAGACTTGCAGGAATTTGCGGATCGCCGTCAGGCTGCCGCCGACGCCGACGAGCATTCCCACGCCGACGAACACCAGCGCGACCGGCTTCCATATCGTCGCAAAGTCCACAACGCTGAAGAGATTCAGCGCGTCGGACACGGAAATGCTCCGCGCGACGGTCGCGTACAGCAGCCATTGCAGACCGAAGGCGACGCCCGCGCTCAGAAGGCCGATGATGAAGCCCTCATACACAAAGGGCCAGCGGATGAAGCCGTTCGTTGCGCCGACCATCTTCATAATGGCGATCTCGTCGCGCCGGTCGAAGGTCGTGAGCTTGATGGTATTGGAAATGATGAACACGGAAACGACCAATAATATCGCGATGAGCGCGATGCACACCACGCCCGCCACGTTCCGCAGCGTGATGAAGCCCTCCGCCAGATTTTCGTCCGCGCGGGCGTCCGCGATACCGGTCACCTTCTTGACCGCCTCGCGCGTCTCCTCCATCCGGCCGAGGTCGATCACCTTAATGGCAAAGCGGTCGCGCAGGATCTCCGGGTCCAGATCGCCGAGGGCGTATTTCCCCTCGTACTTTTTCTCGAAGGTCTCGCAGGCCTCCTCGCGCGTGATAAAGCGCACGCTCCTTACATTCGGCACCGCCTCGACGGCAGACTGGAGCGAGCGCCCCTGTGCCTCCGTGAGCGTATCGTCCACAAAAGCAAGGATCTCATTTTCGCTTTCCAGCTGACGAAGCTGCTCGTTGACGTTGTAGGCCACAAGGGAAAACGTGCCCATGACGAGCAGGCAGGCCACGGTGATGCCGACAGCCGCAAAGGACATAAAGCCGTGGCTGAACAGGTTCACCACGCCCTCGTGGAAAAAGTAACCAAAATCGTGTCTTCTCATCGCGCCTCACCTCATATTGTAGCCGATGCCGTCGCTCACGACGATACCGCGCTCAAGCGTAATGACGCGCTTCTGGAACTTGTTGACCAGATCCTTTTCGTGCGTCACGACGAGCACCGTGGTGCCGAGCTGGTTGATGCGCTCGAGCAGCATCATGATCTCCAGCGAGCGGGCGGGGTCGAGATTGCCGGTCGGCTCGTCGGCGATGATGGTATAGGGGTTGTTGACGAGTGCGCGCGCGATGGCCACGCGCTGCTGCTCGCCGCCGGAGAGCTGGTTGGGGAACTGATTGGCCTTGCCGTCCAGTCCCACCAGCTTGAGAACGTAGGGGATGCGCTTTTTCGCCTCGCGCGGCGAGGAGCCCACAGCGCGCATGGCAAAACTCAGATTCTCATAGACCGTTTTCTTCTCGATCAGGCGGAAATCCTGAAAGATCACGCCGATAGACCGGCGCAGCAGCGGGATCTGCCGGTCGGAAATGTTGTTGAGGTTGAAGCCGTTGATCATCAGTCGGCCGCCGCTCGGCAGGACCTCGCCCGTGAGGAGCTTGATGATGGTCGATTTGCCGCTTCCGGAGGGACCGACGAGAAAGACGAATTCGCCGTCGTTGACCTCCATCGTCACACCGCGCAGCGCGTGTGTCCCGTTCTCATATTCCTTCTGCACGTCGGTCAAGCGGATCATCGCCGTGTTCTCCCCTTTTTCTCCAAGTTTGCCTATTTTATTCTATTATACGCGAGCGGCGAAGAAATGGCAATAAAAATTATGTAAACAGCCGCTGTTTTTTTGACGCTCCCCAGCGGAAAAAGTTCCCAAGGCGCAAAAAAAAGAGGCTTTCCCTTCGGAAAGCCTCCTTCGCTATTCTCTTACGCCTCGATGCCGCGGGAGGCAAGGTACTTTTTGACCATCAGCGCCACCTTGAAGGTGATGGCGTCGTCGAACTCACGCAGGTCAAGGCCGGTGAGCTTCTTGATCTTCTCCAGACGGTAGACGAGCGTGTTGCGGTGGACGAACAGCTTGCGTGCCGTTTCGGAGAGAACGAGGTTGTTCTCAAAGAACTTGTTGATGGTAAAGAGCGTTTCCTTATCGAGCGAATCGATGGGGTTCTTCTTGAAGACCTCCTGCAGGAACATCTCGCACAGGGTGGTCGGCAGCTGATAGATCAGACGGCCGATGCCGAGGTTTTCGTAGCTGACGACATATTTCTCCGTATCAAAGACCTTGCCGACCTCGATGGCGATCTGCGCCTCCTTGTAGCTCTTGGCGAGGTCGCGCAGGTGCGCGGCGACCGTGCCGATGCCGACAACGACCGTGCTCTCGCCGTTCTCACGCAGCGTCTCTTCGATGAGCTGGGCGGTCTTCTCCAGATCGCGCGTGCCGACATTCTCGCCAAGCTGCTGGATGAGCACCACGTCGCTCTCGCCCATGGAAAGCGCAAAGCTCGTCTGGCGGTCCGGGAAGATGTTCTGCACCGCCTCCACGGTCAGGCCCTCAAAGCGCTCGTCCAGGCGGCGGATCAGGAACACGCCGCGGTTGAGCTCGGTCTCAACGTGCAGCTCCTTGGCGCGGATATAGAGGTCGCTGAGCATGATGTTGTCGGAGATGATGTTCTTGATGAAGGAGACCTTGTCGTACTTCTCCTCATAATAGCTCTTGGCCGCGTTGAGCGCGACCGCCGCCATGGAGCAGGCCGCGCGGCTCATCTCGTTCTCGCCATAGGAAAAAACCGCAAAATCAAAGTGACCGTTCCAGCCGGACAGCGCCTTGAAGGTTTTGCCGGCGAGCGGAACCACGCTCTCCTCCGCGTCGTTGATGCTGCTCACAAGCTCGCTCCAATGACTGCCAATCTCGCTCAGCTCCGTACAGGCAATGACGGTGCCCTCGGCGTCAATCACGCCGATCTCGGTATCGACCGCATCCTTGAATTGCAAAACGATGTTCTGGAAAACTCTCCCTGACATGGTGTACCTCCCGAAACCCTTACGCGGGTAGTTTGTGCAACTTGCTGATTGAATGAAATTATTATACTTGGCTTCGACATAATTTGCAAGCTATTTTTTCTTTTTTCCACAAAAAACTTTTTCTTTTTTGTGGAAAGCGTAAAGGATATTGGGACAAGTGTTCAATCTCCCGCAAATTTCGTTGGGCATTTTGTCTACCGCTGAAGCTGTGCCTCCTCCGCTGCCGTCAGCAGGCGGAATTCGCCCGGCACGAGCGTGTCATCGAGCCGCAGCGACCCCATCGAAAGGCGCTTCAAATACGTCACCGGCTTGCCGCGGGCAGCCAGCATCCGCTTGACCTGGTGAAACTTTCCCTCGCGCAGCGTGACGAGGCATTCGCTCGTCTCTCCCGCGGCGAGGATCTCCAGCCCTGCAGGCAGGCACTCCAGCCCGTCGCCGAGCGTCATGCCCGCCTCGAACGCCGCGCAGTCCTCGGGTGTCAGCCTGCCTGATACGCGGGCGTAATAGACCTTATCGACGTGCTTTTTCGGACTGAGCAGCGCGTGCGCCAGCTCGCCGTCGTCCGTCAAAAGCAGCAGCCCCTCCGTATCCTTATCGAGCCGTCCGACCGGAAACACGCCGATCTTGCGCAGCTCCGGCGTGAGCAGGTCCAGCACCGTTCTGCCCCGCCCATCCTCGGTCGCGCTCAGCACGCCCGCAGGCTTATGCAGCATGACGTAGGTGTACCTTCGGAGCACCAGCTCCTCCCCGTTGACCGCGATGCAGCAGCTCTCCGCGTCATACTTTTCCTCCACGCTGCCGGCGATCCTCCCGTCCACCAGCACGCGGCCTTCGCGCACGAGCGTCTTGACCTCGCGGCGCGACCAGCGTCCCGTCGAGGCGATGAGCTTGTCCAGCCGTTCCTTCGCCATACCCATTCTCCTCTGCTTTCACTTTCATTTCTGCGCCCATCCTATCATACTTTTCCTCGTTTGGGAATAGTCTTTCGTGAAAGGGTGTGACGCTGTGTTTATCTGCACGATGAAATATTCCCGCCGTCGGCTGCTCGGCGTTTTGTGGCTGCTGCTGCTTGCCTTTCTCGGCTTTCTCCTGCTTCGCTCATGCGGCTCGGATCGTACCGCTGCCGCCGCGACGAATGAGCAGCGCGTCGCCTACCTGAACTCCCTCGGCTGGCAGGTCGAGCCGGAGCCGGTCGAAACGCTCTCGCTCACCCTGCCCAAGGAGCTGGAGGAGCCCTATCAGAGCTACAATGTGCTCCAGCGCGCGCAGGGCTTTGATCTGGAGCCCTGCTGCGGCAAAACGGTCGAGCGCTGCACCTACACGGTGAAAAACCATCCCTCGGGCAAGGTCTGTCAGGCCGACCTCTACATCTGCGGCGGCGAGATCGTCGCGGGCGATATCCTCTGCACCGGCGAAGGCGGCTTCATTGCACCGCTGGCCTTTCCGAAGGACGCCTGAGCGCCCACCTTCCCCGCTTCGCTCTCGTTTTCCGGCGGAGCTTCTTCACAGGGCAAAAAGAAAGACAGCCTTTCGGCTGTCTTTCTTCTATCTCATTCAGGAATTAGTCCTTGCACTCGATAACAACACCGGAACCGACGGTACGGCCGCCTTCACGGATAGCGAAGCGGAGGCCCTTCTCGATCGCGATGGGGGTGATCAGCTCAACGTTCATGTCGACGTTATCGCCGGGCATGCACATCTCGGTGCCCTCGGGCAGAGTGATGACGCCGGTGACGTCGGTGGTACGGAAGTAGAACTGAGGACGATAGTTGTTGAAGAACGGGGTGTGACGACCGCCTTCATCCTTGGTCAGAACGTAGACCTGGCCAACGAACTTGGTGAGGGGATGAATGGAGCCGGGCTTGCAGAGGACCTGACCGCGCTCGATCTCGGTCTTGGCAACACCGCGGAGCAGAGTACCAACGTTATCGCCGGCTTCGGCGTAGTCGAGCAGCTTGTGGAACATTTCGATACCGGTGACGACGGTCTTACGACGCTCGTCGGTCAGGCCGATGATCTCGACTTCCTCGCCGAGCTTGAGCTGACCACGCTCAACTCTACCGGTGGCGACGGTGCCGCGGCCGGAGATGGTGAAGACGTCCTCAACGGGCATCAGGAAGGGCATATCGGCCTTACGGTCGGGAGTGGGGATATAATCGTCAACAGCGTCCATGAGCTCCTTGATGCAGGCATACTCGGGGGCGTTGGGATCGGTGGACTCAGAAACGAGAGCGTTCAGAGCGGAGCCCTTGATGATGGGAATCTCATCACCGGGGAACTCATAGCTGGAGAGCAGCTCACGGACTTCCATCTCGACGAGCTCGAGCAGCTCCTCATCGTCGACCTGATCGCACTTGTTCAGGAAGACAACGATGGCGGGAACGCCAACCTGACGGGCGAGCAGGACGTGCTCGCGGGTCTGGGCCATAGGACCGTCGGAAGCGGCGATGACCAGGATCGCGCCGTCCATCTGGGCAGCACCGGTGATCATGTTCTTGATATAGTCGGCGTGGCCCGGGCAGTCAACGTGAGCATAGTGACGCTTCTCGGTCTCATACTCAACGTGGGCCGTGTTGATGGTAATGCCGCGCTCGCGCTCTTCGGGAGCCTTATCGATGGAGCTGTAGTCGGTGTACTGGGCCTTGCCCTGCATGGCGAGCCACTTGGTGATGGCAGCGGTCAGGGTGGTCTTACCATGGTCGACGTGACCGATGGTGCCGATGTTTACGTGGGGCTTAGTTCTCTCGAATTTCTGCTTAGCCATTAGAGTGATCCTCCTATTATGATTTTTTCATTGTTTTCGGTGTCACTTGCATAACACCATGATTTTACCGTAAATCGAGCCGATTTGCAACTGTTATTTTCGTGCCTCAGCTCATGTGGCGCCCGGTGCGCTGATCGATGATCTTTTCCTGAATGCTCTTCGGGATCTCGATGTAGTGCGAGGGCTCCATCGTGTACTGACCGCGTCCCTGCGTGCGGGAACGGAGGTCGGTGGCATAGCCGAACATCTCGGCGAGGGGAACAAACGCATCGATCTGCTGCGCGCCGGAGCGGGCCTCGAAGCCTTGGATCTGACCGCGGCGGCTGTTGAGGTCGCCGATGACATCACCCATATACTCGTCGGGGACAATGACGCTGACCTTCATGATCGGCTCGAGCAGCGTGGGGCCTGCCTTCTGGCAGGCTTCCTTGAACGCCATGGAGCCGGCGATCTTGAACGCCATCTCCGAGGAGTCAACCTCGTGGTAGGAGCCGTCGTACAGCGTGACCTTGACGTCGACCACCGGATAACCGGCGAGCACGCCCGCGAGCATCGCGCCCTGGATACCGGCATCGACCGCGGGGATATACTCCTTGGGAACGCTGCCGCCGACCGTGGCGTTGACGAACTCGTAGCCCTTGCCGGACTCGTTGGGCTCAACGTGGATCTTGACGTGACCGTACTGGCCCTTACCGCCGCTCTGGCGGGCATACTTGGTGTCCTGATCGACGGCCTTGGTGATGGTCTCCTTATAGGCGACCTGCGGCGCGCCGACGTTCGCCTCGACCTTGAACTCGCGGAGCAGGCGGTCGACGATGATCTCCAGATGGAGCTCGCCCATACCGGCGATGATGGTCTGACCGGTCTCTTCGTCCGTGTAGGTCTTGAACGTGGGGTCCTCCTCAGCCAGCTTCATCAGCGCAATGCCCATCTTCTCCTGACCAGCCTTGGTCTTGGGCTCGATGGCAACGCGGATCACAGGCTCGGGGAACTCCATGCTCTCGAGGATGATCGGGTGCTTTTCATCGCAGAGCGTGTCGCCCGTCGTGGTGTTCTTGAGACCGACCGCCGCGGCGATGTCGCCGGAGTAAACGGTCTCGATATCCTCACGATGGTTGGCGTGCATCTGCAGGATACGGCCCATGCGCTCACGAACATTCTTGGTGGAGTTGAGAACGGAGGAGCCGGTGTTGAGTGTACCGGAATAGACGCGGAAGAAGCTCAGGCGGCCGACATAGGGGTCGGTCATGATCTTGAATGCCAAGGCGGAGAAAGGCTCGTCATCGCTCGGCTCACGCTTGTCTTCTTCGTCCGTCTTCGGGTTGATACCCTCGATGGCGGGGATATCGGTCGGCGCGGGCATATAGTCCACAATGGCATCGAGCAGCTTCTGCACGCCCTTGTTGCGGTAGGACGTACCGCAGACCACAGGGATCATCTCGACCGCGACGGTCGCCTTGCGGATCGCTGCGCGGATCTTGGCGGTGGGGATCTCCTTGCCCTCAAGATACATCTCCATGATCTCATCGTCGAACATGGAAACGGCGTCGAGCATCTTCTCACGGTATTCCTCCGCGAGCTCGCGCATATCCTCGGGGATCTCCTCCACGCGCATATCCTTGCCCATTTCGTCGTAGTAGACGTCCGCGTTCATCTCGACCAGGTCGATGATGCCGCGGAATTCGGCTTCCTTGCCGATGGGCAGCTGGATGGGCACCGCATTGCACTTGAGACGCTCGTCGATCATGCGCAGGACGTTATAGAAGTCCGCGCCCATGATGTCCATTTTGTTGACGTAGATCATGCGGGGCACATGGTAGTGATCCGCCTGACGCCAAACCGTCTCGCTCTGCGGCTCAACGCCGCCCTTGGCGCACATGACGGTCACAGAGCCGTCGAGCACGCGGAGGCTGCGCTCCACCTCGACCGTGAAGTCGACGTGGCCCGGGGTGTCGATGATGTTGATGCGATGGTTCTTCCAGAAGCACGTCGTGGCGGCAGACGTAATGGTGATGCCGCGCTCCTGCTCCTGCTCCATCCAGTCCATCGTCGCAGTACCCTCGTGGGTCTCGCCGAGCTTGTAGTTGACGCCTGTGTAGTACAGGATACGCTCGGTCGTGGTGGTCTTGCCTGCATCGATGTGGGCCATGATGCCGATATTTCTTGTTTTCTCCAGAGATACTTTTCTCGGCATAAGATTCTCCTTGCTTTCTTACCAGCGGAAGTGGGCGAACGCCTTGTTGGCCTCGGCCATCTTGTGGGTATCTTCGCGCTTCTTCACAGCCGCGCCGGTGTTGTTGGCGGCGTCCATGAGCTCGCCGGCGAGACGCTCGGCCATGGTGCGCTCACCGCGGGCGCGGGAGTAGGCCGTCAGCCAACGCAGACCGAGGGTCTGACGACGGGCGGGACGAACCTCCATAGGGACCTGATAGTTGGCGCCGCCGACACGGCGGGTCTTGGTTTCGAGAACGGGCATGATGTTTTCCATCGCCTGAGTAAAGACGTCGAGCGGCTCATTGCCGGTCTTTTCCTTGATGATGTCAAACGCACCGTAGACGACCTTCTGTGCAACGCCCTTCTTGCCGTCGAGCATGATGCTGTTGACGAGCTTGGTCACGAGGACACTGTTGTACATAGGATCGGGCAAAATTTCTCTCTTGGGAACATTACCTCTTCTGGGCACTTTGCTTCCCTCCTTCTTATAATATAGAAATCATAGGTACTCGCGGACGGGGCTTGCCCCGCCGTGTTTCGGCCTGCCAAAGAGGTATCCTTATATGATAAGACCTTTTGGCAAAGCTCTACTTTCATGCAGACCTTACTTCTGCTTCGGGCGCTTCGCGCCGTACTTGGAACGGCCCTGCATACGGCCCTGCACGCCCTGCGCGTCCAGAGTGCCGCGGATGATGTGGTAACGCACACCGGGGAGGTCCTTGACACGGCCGCCGCGGATCATGACCACAGAGTGCTCCTGCAGAGAATGACCGACGCCGGGGATGTAAGCAGTGACCTCGTAGCCGTTGGTAAGACGCACACGGGCGATCTTACGAAGAGCGGAGTTCGGCTTCTTGGGGGTCGCGGTTCTCACAGCGGTGCAGACGCCGCGCTTCTGAGGAGAAGGAAGGTTGGTTTCCTTGTTCTTCAGCGTGTTGAGGCTATACTGCATGGCGGGAGAATTGGACTTGTAGGTGGCCTGCTCTCTGCCCTTGCGGACCAGCTGATTAAAAGTAGGCATTCAAAAGTTCTCCTTTCTGAAAAATTGCGAGCCGGAGGCTCAATTTATTTTTTACAGGATATCGGTAAAATATCCCGAAAAAACCATATTTATCCGTTCAGGAGCGTTACGACCGCGGCACCGACGGCGATGCCGGCCGCGCTGCCGAGCTGCGCCATCGTGAAGTTCCGCTCCACGGGAACCGACGCGCAGGCGTCCTCGACCCGTCCGGTCACAGCGGGGTCTGCGTCGCAGGCGAGAAAGACCTTTCGGGCTCTCCCCTCGCGCAGCGCGCGGAGCGATTGCTTCACGCCGACGACCTTTTGGGCGGTGCTGAGCTCTTCTAACACGGCACGCCCTCCTCACGGCATAACAAAATCCGCGAAACAGTCTCGCGCAAGGTAGAATTATAGCATAGTTGTCCCCCACCGTCAAGCGATATTTGCTCTTCGCGGCCTAAAATTTTCTCTGAAATGTACGATTTTTTCATTTTCTTTTCGGTACTAATGTATAAAGGAAGAGCCGACCGGTGCGGTCGGCTCTTCCTCTGCGATATTTAGACCTCTTCGGAGCTCTCGCCCGCCTCGGTCGAGGCGGCCTCGGAGGCCGTTTCGGCGGCTTCGCCGTCATACGGCTCTGCCGCGGTCTCCTCCTCGGCCGGCTTTTCGCGGTCGGGGACGATCTCCTCGGCGAACTCACGGTAGGCGTTCAGGCCCGCGCCGGCGGGAATGAGCTTACCGATGATGACGTTCTCCTTCAGGCCGAGCAGATGGTCGACCTTGCCCTTGATGGCGGCCTCGGTGAGCACCTTGGTGGTCTCCTGGAAGGACGCGGCGGAGAGGAAGGAATCGGTGGCGAGGGACGCCTTGGTGATACCCATGAGGAGCTGGGTGGCCTCGGCCTCACGCAACGGCTCGCCGGTCTCGGCATTGACCTCACCGGCGGCATTGCGGCGCGCAATGTCCTCGTTGGCGTCCATCAGCTCCAGAACGTCGACCATCGCGCCGGAGAGCAGGTTGGTGTCGCCGGATTCCTCCACGCGCACCTTGCGCATCATCTGGCGGACGATGACCTCGATATGCTTATCGTTGATGTCAACGCCCTGCTGACGGTAGACCTTCAAAACCTCCTGAATGAGGTAGTTGTGAACGGCGGAAGCGCCGCGGATGCGCAGCACGTCGTGCGGGTTGAGCGCGCCCTCCTGCAGCTGGCAGCCCTTTTCGATCACGTCGCCGTCCTTCACGCGCAGACCGGTGTGCGGCACGGAGTAGGTGCGGGTGTCGCCGTCGTCGGCGGTCACGATGATGTTCAGCAGGCTGCCCTTCGTGGCCTCCTCGAACCTGACCTTACCGGCGATCTCGGAAAGCGTCGCCATCTTCTTGGGACGGCGCGCCTCGAACAGCTCCTCAACACGCGGAAGACCCTGCGTGATGTCGCCGCCGGCAACGCCGCCGGTGTGGAAGGTACGCATCGTCAGCTGCGTGCCGGGCTCGCCGATGGACTGGGCGGCAATGATGCCGACCGCCTCGCCGGGGCCGACGGGCTTGCTGGTCGCCAGGTTCATGCCGTAGCACTTGGCGCACACGCCGGAATGGGCGCGGCAGGTCAGGACGGTGCGGATCTCGACCTCGTGAATGTCGAACTTCTCAAGCAGATCGGCGTCGGAGGCGTCCATCATGTGATCCTTGGAGATCAGCACCTCGTCGGTGCCGGGCTTGAGGATGTCGTGGACGGGATAGCGGCCGTGGATGCGCTCGGAGAACTTCTCGATGACCTGACCGTTCTCGCTGATCTCGCTGGCGATGATGCCGCGGTCCGCGCCGCAGTCGTCGGAGCGGATGATGACGTCCTGGCAGACGTCGACCATGCGGCGGGTGAGGTAACCGGAGTCCGCGGTACGCAGCGCCGTATCGGCCAGGCCCTTACGGGCGCCGCGGCTGGAGATGAAGTATTCCAGCACGGACAGGCCCTCGCGGAAGTTTGCCTTGATGGGGATCTCGATGGTCTTACCGGCGGTGTTGGCCATCAGGCCGCGCATACCGGTCAGCTGACGGATCTGCTTCATGGAGCCACGGGCGCCGGAGTCCGCCATCATGAAGATGGGGTTGTAGCGGTCCATGTTCTTCTGCAGGGCGTCGGTAACGTCGGCGGTGGTCTTTTCCCACTCGGCGACGACCGCGCGGTAGCGCTCGTTCTCGGTCATGAAGCCCATCTTGAACTGGTCCTCGATGTCCACGACGCGCTGCTCGGTCTCGGCGATAAGAGTGTACTTCTCGTCGGGGATGGTCATATCCGCGATGGAGATGGTAATGGCGGCGATGGTGGAGTTGTGGTAGCCGGTCGCCTTGATGTTGTCGAGCACCTCGGCGGCAACGGTGAAGCCGTGCTTCTTGATGGTGCGGTCAACGATCTTGCCCAGCTGCTTCTTGCCGCAGGTGAACGTGATCTCGTAATCAAAGTAATGCTCGGTGGGGTTGCCGTTCTCGTCCACACGCTCGACAAAGCCGAGGTCCTGCGGGATGTTGTGGTTGAAGACGATGCGGCCGATGGTCGTGTCGACGATCTTGTGGCCCATCGTGCCGTCCGGCAGCTCCTTCTCCACGCGCACGCGGATAGGCTGGTGGGTGCCGATGAGGTGGTCCTTGAAGGCGAGCATCGCCTCGTCCTCGTCGCGGTAGACGTTGAGGTGCGTGTTCGCGCGCTCCTCGTCGGTCAGCTCGCTCAGGCTCTTGCCGGCGAGGGAGAAATCGACGTTGGACGGCCAGAACTCGTCGTTGTCGAGCTGGCTCACGCCGTTTTCAAAGCGGTCGAAGGTGAGGTAGTAGGAGCCGAGCACCATATCCTGCGTCGGAACGGTGACGGGGCCGCCGTCCTGCGGACGCAGGAGGTTGTTGGCGGAGAGCATGAGGATGCGGGCCTCGGCCTGCGCCTCGGCGGACAGAGGAACGTGAATGGCCATCTGGTCGCCGTCGAAGTCCGCGTTGAACGCGGTGCAGTTCAGCGGGTGCAGCTTGAGCGCGCGGCCCTCGACGAGCACCGGCTCGAACGCCTGGATACCGAGGCGGTGGAGCGTCGGCGCGCGGTTGAGCATGACGGGGTGATCCTTGATGACGAAGTCCAGCGCGTCCCAGACCTCCGGACGGCCCTTATCGACCATCTTCTTGGCGGACTTGATGTTGTTGGCGGCGCCGTCCTCCACGAGCTTCTTCATGATGAACGGGCGGAACAGCTCGAGCGCCATTTCCTTCGGCACACCGCACTGATAGATCTTCAGCTCGGGGCCGACGCAGATAACGGAACGTCCGGAATAGTCGACGCGCTTGCCGAGCAGGTTCTGACGGAAGCGGCCCTGCTTGCCCTTGAGCATATCGCTCAGGCTCTTGAGCGCGCGGTTGTTCGCGCCGGTGACGGCGCGGCCGCGGCGGCCGTTGTCGATCAGGGCGTCCACAGCCTCCTGCAGCATACGCTTTTCGTTGCGCACGATGATATCGGGGGCCTTGAGCTCCATGAGCCTCTTGAGGCGGTTGTTGCGGTTGATGACGCGGCGGTAGAGGTCGTTCAGATCGCTGGTCGCGAAGCGGCCGCCGTCGAGCTGGACCATCGGGCGGATCTCCGGCGGGATGACGGGCAGCACGTCGATGATCATCCACTTGGGCTTGTTGCCGCTCAGGCGGAAGGCGTCCACGACCTCCAGGCGCTTGACGATGCGCGCCTTTTTCTGACCGCTCGCACCCTTGAGCTCGGCGTGGAGCTGCTCGGAGAGCGCTTCGAGGTCGATCTGCTGCAGGAGCTTCTTGACCGCCTCGGCGCCCATGCCGGCGTCGAAATCGTCCTCATACTTCTCGCGCATATCGCGATACTCTTTTTCGCTGAGGATCTGGTTGCGGATCAGCGGCGTCTCGCCGGGGTCTGTGACGATATAGGCCGCGAAGTACAGCACCTTCTCCAGAATACGGGGGCTGATGTCGAGCAGCAGACCCATGCGGGAGGGGATGCCCTTGAAGTACCAGATGTGGGAAACGGGCGTCGCCAGCTCGATGTGGCCCATGCGCTCGCGGCGCACCTTCGCGCGGGTGACCTCGACGCCGCAGCGGTCGCAGATCTTGCCCTTGTAGCGGATCTTCTTATACTTGCCGCAGTGGCACTCCCAGTCCTTGGTCGGCCCGAAAATACGCTCACAGAACAATCCGTCGCGCTCGGGCTTGAGGGTGCGGTAGTTGATGGTCTCGGGCTTTTTGACCTCGCCGTGGGACCACTCACGGATCATTTCGGGAGAAGCGATACCGATCTTGATGGCGTCAAACGTTGCGTAACTCATAATTCATGCTCCTCCTTTTCTCAATACTCGTCTTTGTCGTCGGCAAGGTCGGCCTCGACCTCGTCGTCGGGAACGTATTCAAAGCCTGCGTCCTCCAGCTCCGCCTCGTCGGCGAACGGGTTGCGGCTGCGCTCGTCGTCCGCGTCCATGCGGGCGAGGTTGAAGGTGTCGAGCGCATCCTCGTCCTCCTTGAGCTCGATCTGGTTGCCGTCGCGGTCGAGCACCTGAATGTCGAGGCAGAGAGACTGCAGCTCCTTGACCAGGACCTTGAAGGACTCCGGCACGCCGGGCTGCGGGACATTGTGGCCCTTGACGATGGCCTCGTAGGTGCGCACACGGCCAGTCACATCGTCGGACTTGACGGTCAGGATCTCCTGCAGCGTGTAGCTCGCGCCGTAGGCCTCGAGCGCCCAGACTTCCATTTCGCCGAAGCGCTGGCCGCCGAACTGCGCCTTGCCGCCGAGCGGCTGCTGCGTGACAAGGGAGTACGGGCCGGTGGAACGGGCATGGATCTTATCGTCGACCAGATGGTGCAGCTTGAGGAAGTAAACGTAGCCGACCGTGACCTTGTTGTCGAAGCGTTCACCGGTGCGGCCGTCGTACAGCCAGCTCTTGCCCTCGGGATCGAGGCCGGCAAGCTGGAGCGCCTCGGAAATATCCTTATCGGTCGCGCCGTCGAAGATGGGCGTGGCGACCTTCCAGCCGAGCGTCTTGGCGGCGTAGCCGAGATGGACCTCGAGCACCTGGCCGATGTTCATACGGGACGGAACGCCGAGGGGGTTCAGAACGATGTCGAGCGGGGTACCGTCGGGCAGGAAGGGCATATCCTCCTGCGGCAGAACGCGGGAGACGACGCCCTTGTTGCCGTGGCGGCCCGCCATCTTGTCGCCGGGCTGGATCTTGCGGCGCTGCGCGATGTAAACACGCACGACCATGTTCACGCCGGGGCCGAGGTCGTCGCCGTTCTCGCGGGAGAACACCTTGGCGTCGACCACGATGCCGCTCTCGCCGTGCGGCACCTTGAGGGAGGTATCGCGCACCTCGCGCGCCTTCTCGCCGAAGATCGCGCGCAGCAGGCGCTCCTCCGCGGTCAGATCGGTCTCGCCCTTGGGCGTGACCTTGCCGACCAGAATATCGCCGGCGTGAACCTCCGCGCCGATGCGGATGATACCGCGCTCGTCGAGGTCCTTGAGAGCGTCCTCGCCGACGTTGGGAATGTCGCGCGTGATCTCCTCGGGGCCGAGCTTGGTGTCGCGGGAGTCGAGCTCATACTCCTCGAGGTGGATGGAGGTATACAGGTCCTCGCGGACAAGGCGCTCGTTGAGGAGCACCGCGTCCTCGTAGTTGTAGCCCTCCCACGTCATGAAACCGACGAGGATGTTGCGTCCGAGCGCCAGCTCGCCCTGATCGGTGGCAGGGCCGTCCGCCAGCACGGTGGGGTCGACGGTCTCGCCGTTTTCGTTGACATACTTGCCGTGCACGCGCTCGCCGACGTCGACGATCGGGTGCTGGTTGATGCAGGTTCCGTGGTTGGAGCGCAGGAACTTGGTGAGCTTGTATTCCTTCGTCTCGCCGTTGTCGTAAGCCACGGTGATGGCGCGGGCGTCCATCTTGGTCACGACGCCGTCGCCCTCGGCGAGGACGGCGACCTCGGAGTCCATGCAGATCTTGTGCTCCATGCCGGTACCGACGATGGGAGCCTCGGGGCGGAGCAGAGGAACAGCCTGACGCTGCATATTCGCGCCCATCAGGGCACGGTTCGCGTCGTCGTTCGGCAGGAACGGGATCATCGCGGTCGCGATGGAGACCATCATGCGCGGGGAAATGTCGATGTAATCAACGCGGTCGCGGTCGACCTCGACGATCTCGTCGCGGTGGCGGCAGGTGATACGCGGGTTGACAAGGCAGCCGTTCTCATCGACCGGCTCAGCCGCCTGACCGACGATGAACTGATCCTCAACGTCGGCGGTCATGTAGGTGACCTCGTCGGAGACATGGCCCGTCGCATGATCGACAGCGCGGAAGGGCGCCTCGATGAAGCCGTATTCGTTGATGCGGGCGTAGGTCGCGAGGTAGGAGATCAGGCCGATGTTCGGACCTTCGGGGGTCTCGATGGGGCACATACGGCCGTAGTGGCTGTAGTGGACGTCGCGGACCTCCATGTTCGCGCGCTCACGGGAAAGGCCGCCGGGGCCGAGCGCGGAAAGACGGCGCTTGTGCGTCAGCTCGGCGAGCGGGTTCGTCTGATCCATGAACTGGGACAGCGGGCTGGAGCCGAAGAACTCCTTGATGGCCGCGGTGACCGGGCGGATGTTGATGAGGCTCTGCGGCGTCACGATGTCGAGGTCCTGAATGGTCATGCGCTCGCGGATCACGCGCTCCATGCGGGAAAAGCCGATGCGGAACTGGTTCTGCAGCAGCTCGCCCACGCAGCGCAGGCGGCGGTTGCCGAGATGGTCGATATCGTCCTTCGTGACGATGCCGTGCGCCAGCGCGTTCATGTAGTTGATGGAGGCGAGAATATCGTCCGCAAGGATATGCTTGGGCGCAAGGCGGTCGGCATTGTCGCGGATGGCTTCCTTGAGCTCCTCGCCCTCGTACTTCGCCAGCAGCTCCTCGAGCACGCTCTTGCACACGCGCTCCTTGATGCCGCACTCGGCGACGGGGTCGAAGTCCACGAAGCGGGAGAGGTCGACCATGTTGTTCGAGAAGACGCGCAGCGTCTTGCCGTCGAGGTCGAGCGTCACGTCGTTGACGCCGATGGCGTCAAGCTCGCGGGCCTCGTCGCTGGTCATGACATGGCCGGCGTCGAAGAGGATCTCGCCCGTGCGCGGGTCGGCGACGGGATAGGCGAGCTTCTGGCCGTGGATGCGGGTCCACAGGGAGAGCTTCTTATTGAACTTGTAGCGGCCGACCATGGACAGATCATAGCGGCGCGGATCGAAGAAGAGGTTCTTGATGAGGCCCTCGCTGGCCTCGACCGTGGGCGGCTCGCCCGGGCGGAGCTTGCGGTAGATCTCCAGCATGGCCTCCTCATAGGTCTTGCAGGCGTCCTTCTCCAGCGAGACCTTGATGCGGTCGTCGTCGCCGAAGAGGTCGAGGATGCCGGTGTCGGTCTTGAGGTCGGCGTACTGCTCGGCCTGACCGCCGATGGCGCGGATCAGCTCGGTGATGGGGATCTTGCGGTTCTTGTCGATGCGGACCCAGAACACCTCGTTGGTGTCGGTCTCATACTCCAGCCACGCGCCGCGGTAGGGGATCACGGTGCTGGTGAGCAGGGGCAGGTCGGTCTTGAGGTCGATCTCCTTGCCATAGTACACGCCCGGGGAGCGGACGATCTGGCTGACGACCACGCGCTCGGCGCCGTTGATGACGAAGGTGCCGGACTGGGTCATGAGCGGGAAGTCGCCCATGAAGATCTCCTGCTCCTTGATCTCCTGCGTCTGGTTGTTGTACAGCCGCACGTTGACCTTGAGCGGAGCGGCATAGGTGGCGTCGCGCGCCTTGCACTCCTCCACGTCGTACTTGGGGGCCTCATCCATCTTGTAGCCGATGAAGCTCAGCTCAAGATTGCCCGCGTAGTTGGTGATCGAGGCGACGTCGGTGAACACCTCCTGCAGTCCCTCGTCGAGGAACCACCGGTAGGACTTCTTCTGGAGCTCCAGAAGATTCGGCATCTCCATGATCTCCTCATGTCGAGCGAAGTTTTTGCGAAGGGTCTTGCCGTACATCTTGTCTTTGGCCATTTTTGCTCTTCACGCCTTTCCTTTCCCGCCGGTCTGTCTCCGGCGGGGAATGTATTGGTGTGCCGTGCGACACGCACGGCTTTGTTGATAGAAATGTCACATTTGCTCTTGTGCTTTTTTGTTTCCTGTGCTATCCTTGTGGCAATGGGTGAGGGTTCGCTTTGCGCATACTCTCACATATAAGCGCCTTATTTTATCAAAGTCAAGCGCGCAAGTCAAGTGCTTTCCGCAAAAAAACAGCAGCTTTTTCAAGCTGCTGTTTCTTTTTTGTTTATTTCTCCTGCTCCTCGGGCGTTTCCTCCTCCGGGAGCCGTGAGACCAGCGCCCATTCCACGCGGCGTTCGTTGAAGCTCTGCACCTCGATGTGCAGGCCGCAGGCATCCACCGTGAACTGGCTGCCGTCCTCGGGAATGAACGAGAGCTGGGCAAACACCAGTCCGCCGAGCGTGTCGGACTCCTCGTCCTCGGGGAACTGCACGCCCGTCGCCTCGGCGACGCGCTCAAGCTCGCACGAGCCTGCCACACGCCAGAGATTGTCGCCCACCTTTTCGATGTCCTTTTCCTCCTGCGGGTCGAACTCGTCGTAGATGTTGCCGACGATCTCCTCGAGAAGATCCTCCATCGTCACCAGGCCGCTCGTGCCGCCGTACTCGTCCACCACGATGGACATGTGCACCTTCTTGCTCTGCATATCGCGGAACAGCACATCCGTGCGCACGGACTCGGGTACGAAATACGCGGGGCGCAGCAGCTCACGCATGGGCTTGGGCGCTTCCGCCTGCGCGTTGAGCAGATACTCGCGCGTGGAGAGAATGCCGATGATATCGTCCGCGTTCTCCTCGTAGACCGGGAAGCGGGACAGGCCGGACGAGCGGATCGTCGTGAGGATCTCCTCGCGCGTGTCCTCGACCCACAGCATCACCATGTCGGTGCGGTGGATCATCACGTCCTCGGCGGTCGTGTTGTTGAATTCAAAGATGTTGTCAATGAGCTCTTTCTCATTGGACTCGATCGCGCCGCGCTCCTCGCCGAGGTCCACCATCATGCGGATCTCGTCCTCGCTCACGTCCTCCTCATCGGCCTTGGGGTCGATGTGCAGCAGGCGCAATACGCCGTTCGTGGACTTGGAGAGCAGCCAGATGACCGGGCGGAACACCGCCGCCACGCTCGTCACCGCACCGACCGTGAAGCGAGCGACCGCTTCGGTCTTTTTCATGGCGATGCGCTTGGGCACCAGCTCGCCGAGCACAAGGCTGAAGTACGAGAGCACGATGGTGATGAGCACCACCATGATCGTGTTGAGCGTCGAGGTGGGAATGGCCGTGAAGCCCTTGTCCACCGTCAGCCAATGCACGAGCGGATCGGAAAAGCTGTCCGCCGCGAAGGCCGAGGACAGGAAGCCGGCGAGTGTGATGGCGATCTGAATGGCGGAAAGAAAGCTGTCCGGCGCCTGCATGAGCACAAGCAGCTTCTTCGCCTTCTTGTCGCCCTCCTCCGCCTGCTTGCGCAGCTTTGTTTCCGAAAGCGAGATGACCGCGATCTCCGCCGCGGCAAAGAATGCGTTGATAAGAATAAGTATGACCAGTACCAGAATTTTCGGCAATAACGGGTCAGCAGGGTCCAAGTAGATAACCTCCTAAGCATCCGGCCTGTTGAGATTGGCTGCTCGCGCAGCGCAGACCGGTTTAGCGTAGGATAACATATTCCCGTCGAAATTGCAACGGATTCTTTTCTGCGGATGAAAAATCCGTTTTTTTTGCCATCGGTCAACAGGGGCAGGCACAGGAAAGAGCGGTTTGCGGCGGCCTTCGCCGCGCAAACCGCCGCTTTCCCTCACCGCGGCACAAGCGCGTCGTGTACGGCGCAGAGCGCCGCGTCCTCGTCGTCCCGCTTCACCAGCAGCGTGACGCGCTGCTCGCCCTCCTCGAGTCCGAGGACCGTAATGCCCGCCGTCTCCAGCGCAGAGACCGCCGCACGGATCGCCGCGAGCGACGGCAGCGCGCGCCCGATGGCCGTCACGCGCGTGACCTCCCCGCGGCGCGAGCGCGTGACGCCCGTGACCTCGCCGCTCTCCGCGCAGGGCACGACGAGCGTGCCGACGCTCCCCTCCTCGCACGAGCGCACCTCGACGGTCACGCCGTGCCTTGCCGCCAGCGCGACCGAACGGTCGTGGAGCACCTGCGCGCCGTTCGCGGCGAGGCGGAGCATCTGGTCGCAGGAGACGGCGGCGAGCCGCCGCGCCGTCGGGCACACGCGCGGATCGGTGGTATAAACGCCGTCCACATCCGTATAAATGATACAGCGCTCCGCGCCGAGGAAGGCCGCGAGCGCCACGGCGCTCGTGTCGCTGCCGCCGCGCCCGAGCGTGGTGACGTCTCCCGCCGCGTCAACGCCCTGAAAGCCTGCCGCGAGCACGACGCGCCGCTGCGCCAGCTCCTGCCGGATGCGCTCCGCACCCACGCTTCTCACGTTCGCGCCGCCGTGCGTGCCGTCCGTCCCGACCGGCACCTGCCAGCCGGAGAGCGAGACTGCCGGCACACCGAGCGAGGCAAGCGCGATCGCGCCGAGGGCCACGCTCGCGGTCTCCCCCGTGGCGAGCAGAGCGTCCAGCTCACGCGGCGGCGGCTCTTCCGTCAGCTCGCGGGCGCGCGCGAGCAGCGCGTCGGTCGTGTCGCCCTGCGCGCTGAGCACGACCACCACGTCGTCCCCCTGCTCCCAGGTGCGCCGGACGATCCTCATGGCGCGCAGCAGCCGCTCGCGGTCACGCACACTGCTGCCGCCGAATTTCTGTACGATAAGGCCCATAGCAGCCCCCTTCTCTTCCCAGCAAAAAAATGAGTCGGCAAACTGCAAGCAGTCTGCTGACTCATTGTATGCCGTACCCTCCCTGCGGGTTCAGCCCGCAAGGATCTCGAACTTGACCACGCCCGCCGTCTCTGCGGCGCTGGCGATGAGCTCCTCGAGCGATTCGCGCATATCGCTCGTCTCCGCCGAGATGGTCACGGCGGCGCAGCCGTTTGTCGGGATGCTCTGGTTGATGGTGAGTATATTTGCGCCCGAACCGGCAAAAATAGAAAGAACGTTGCTCAGCACGCCCGGGTTATCCTTGAGCAGAGCGTAGAACGTAATGATGCGTCCGGTCTTCATGTCGTTGAAGGGCTGCACGCTGTCGCGATACTTATAAAAGGCGCTGCGGCTGATGCCGACCTGCCGCGCGGCCTCGCCCGCCGTGCTCACCTCGCCCGCGTGAAGCATCCGCTTGGCCTCGGCGACCTTGAGAAAGATCTCCGGCAGCGCATCCGCAGCGACCAGATAGAATTTTGTCTTTTTTCCCATGTCCTGTTCTCCTCTCGTGAGCATTTGTCTTTATATAGAGATATAATACCATAACGATCCACAGAGAGCAAGTAGCTTTTTCCTATAACATTCGACAGGAAGGAGGCCGGTCTTTTTGCAGAGCGAACAAAAAAAGGAGTTTTTGCTCACCGGCGCCTATTATGCCGTGCTCGCCGCAGCGCTCTATCTCTTTCTCCGCTATCTTCTCTGGTGGCTGCTGCCCTTTCTTCTCGCGTTCGCCGCGGCCCGCGCGATGGAGCCGGTCATTCTCCTCCTGCGGCGGACCGTTCATTTCAAGCGCGGCTTCTCCGCCGCGCTGCTGACGCTCTTTCTGCTCTTTCTCCTCGGCGGGCTCCTCTCGCTGCTCCTCTCGGCGCTTTTCACCGAGGCGACCGCCTTCCTCACCCAGCTCCCGACGCTGCTCGACGCGCTGCCCGCGCTGACCGGCGGACTGCTCGATCGGCTGCGCGCCTACGGCGCGCTCTGTCCTGACTGGCTGCGGGAGCTTCTGACCGCCGAGCTCTCCGACTGGGCGGCTTACGGCAGCACGGCGCTCGCCGGTCTCGCCTCCCGCGCCCTCGCCCTGCTCGGCTCGATGGCCGCCGCCGTGCCGGCGCTGGTGCTCTTCGCCGCAACAACGCTGCTTGCCGTCTTCTTCCTCGCCGCCTCCTATCCCACGCTCTGCGCGGCGGCGAAACGCCGCCTGAGCCCCCGCGCGCAGCAGCGGCTGCGCTTCTGGCGCGACGGCGTGACGCACTCGCTCACGCGCTGGCTGCGTGCGCAGGCGATTCTCTGCTCCCTCACCTTCTGCCAGCTCCTCGCCGGCTTCTGGCTGCTGGGCGAGCGCTACTCCCTGCTCGCCGCCTTTCTCATCACGCTCGTGGACGCGCTGCCGGTGTTCGGCACAGGAACGGTGCTTATTCCCTGGGCGCTCGCCGAGCTGCTGCTCGGCTCGGTTCCCCGCGGGGCCGCGCTCGTCATCCTCTACCTCTGCACACTCACCGTGCGCAGCATCACCGAGCCGAAGCTCGTCGCCGCGCAGGCGGGGCTGCCGCCCATCGCCTCGCTCATGGCGATGTACCTCGGCGCCCGCGCCTTCGGCGTAGCGGGCATGGTGCTCTTCCCATTGCTCCTGCTGCTCGCCGCCCAAATGCTGCGTACAAAAAAGGAAGGCTCGATGTGAGCCTTCCTTTTTCCATTCAATTTTACGCCGCGGTGTTGAGCAGCCAGTTGAGGAAATCCGTTCCCTGCTCCGGCGACACCTCCTCCAATCCCTCCGGATCGGTCGGGTCGGTCTCGCCGGCCGGAACCCAGTTGCCGTTCTCGTCGTAATAGCCCTCGCCCGGCATCGGCTCCGGCTCGACGTACTGGTGGAGCGTGCAGGGGCCGAGCATCATCAGATCACTGAACACGCTGCCGCTGTCGTTCGCCTGAACGGGCTTGCCCGCAGGGATCACAAACGTCGGATCGGCGGCCTGCTGCGCGGCATACGCCTCGTACTCCGCCGCGCTCAGCGGCAGGAGGATCGTCGTGCGCTCATAGCCCCACGCCGCCGTCAGATTCTCGGTCGTGAAGTCGATCGCATTCACGCTCTGCACGCACTCGGCGGGACAATACTCGGTCGCGAGCTTGCCGCTCTCGGTGCAGAGGTTCACCGCCACATGGCCGTCGCACACCAGCGCGGGCGCGTTGCTCGCCGCCACCCAGACCGTCTGCACATCGGTGCAGCCCGGGCCCTGCAGAAGCCCCGTGCGGGTGCAGACCGTCACCTGCGTCATGTCGGCGGTACTCCCATTGAAATTCTGATTGGGCAGGTTCTCGTGTGCCTCGCTCATGACCTTCTTCCACAGCTGCGCGGCGGGATTGCCGTTCGCGCGGATGCTGGCGTTCTGGTCGTAGCCGATCCACACCGCCGCGGTGTAGTACGGCGTGTAGCCGACGAAGTAACGGTCATAGTTGCTGGAGGTCGTACCGGTCTTGCCGGCGATGGTCATGCCGGAGAAGGCCGCCTCGGTGCCGGTGCCGCTGCGCACCACGCCCTTGAGCAGCTCGTTGATCGAGTACGCGGTGGACTCCTTCATCGCCACCCACGACTCCTGCTTGTTCTCCAGCACAAGGTTGCCCTTGTTGTCGCGCACCTCGATGTAGGTGCGCGGCCTTGTATACACGCCGTTGTTGGCAAAGGCGGAGTACGCCGCCGCCATCTCGACCGTGTTCACGCCGTAGGTCAGACCGCCGAGGCCGAGCGCTGCGGAGTTGAGATCGCTGTTGACCAGCGTGGTGAAGCCGAGGTTCTGCGTCATGAAGTCGTAGGACACGGACGGAGAGAGCGCCTCGAGCACGCGCACCGCCGTGGTATTGGTGGACACGCGCAGCGCGGTCTGGAGCGTGATAAGGCCCTTGTAGCCGCTGTAGGAGTTCTTCGGCCACGCTTTTTCCGTGCCGTTCTCGTTCGCCTGCAGGCGCACGGGATAGTCGTCGAGCACCGTCGCCGGCGTGATGACGCCGGTATCCAGCGCGGGCGCGTAGACCGCGATGGGCTTGATGGCGCTGCCGCAGGGGCGGGTGGCGGTCGCGTAGTTGAAGAGGAAGCGGCCCTCGCGCTCGCCGACGCGGCCCGCCATCGCCACGATGTTGCCCGTGGCGTTGTCGATGACGGTCATGCCGGACTGCAGCTGCTCGCCCTTGGACGAGGTGTAGGGCAGGTTGCTCGTATCGGCGTAGACCTTCTCCACGATGCTCTGCAGCTCGGGGTCGATGGTCGCGTAAATCTGATAGCCGCCGGTGTAGAGCAGCTTCTTGGCGATCTCCTCGGAATAATTCTTCTCGCGGTGCAGCGCGTCGACCACGTCGTTGAAGACCTGCTCGACGAGATACGGATCGAACTCCTCCGCGGCGGTCTCCGCCACCTTCTCCTTCGAGCTGTCGGAGGGCACATAGTTGTCATCCCACATGAACACCAGCGGCTCGTTGACCGCCGCCTCGTATTCCGTGTCGTCCAGATAGCCGAGCTCGTGCATCTTGTAGAGTACCGTCTCCTGCCGCTCCTTATTCTTCTCACGGAAGGTCTTGCCGCTGTCGAGCGTGCCCTGACGGGAGGGGTCGTAGAGGTAGGGGTACTGCGTGATGCCGACGATGGCCGCGCCCTCGGCGACGGTGAGGTCCTTGGCGTCCTTGCCGAAATAGTTCTCGGCGGCCGCCTGGATGCCGTAGGAATGGTTGCCGAAGTAGACGAGGTTCAGATAGAATGTCAGCGTCTCCTCACGCGAGTAATTCTTATAGAAGCGCAGCGCCTGGAAGATCTCCGTCACCTTGCGCTTGATGGTCGGCTGGTTGTTGCCGGTGGCGTTCTTGATGACCTGCTGGGTGATGGTCGAGCCGCCGCGCTGCGCCCCGCCGCCGGTGAGCATGGTGAACACCGCCTTGCCGGTCGATTTCCAGTCTACGCCGTGATGCTGGAAGAAGCGCTGGTCCTCGATGGACACCAGAGCCTGCCAGACATGATCGGGGATGTCGGAAAATTCAATGTTCGTGCGGTCCTCGGTGCCGTGGATCTTCTGTAGCTCCTTCCACTCGCCCGTGCTCTTGTCCTGATAATAGATGACCGAGCTCTGGTTGAGCGTGATGGCGCTCATATCCACGTCCAGCACCGGCTCGAGCGTGGTGTGGACATACTTCATAAAAATGCCGAAGAACATCAGCGCCGTGCAGACGCCGATGGCCAGGAGCGTGCCGAGCACCTTCAGCGCCGTCATGCCGGTGCCGCTCCTTCTGTGGTTTTTTCGAGGCGCACGGGCGGCTTCGTGTTTCCCTTCCATTGCGCTACCTCCTTTTGCGAATTGAAAAAGCGGAGCTCCGCTTTGCTGTCTTTTGACAATAGGTAATTTATTGTAATACAAAATCGCGCAGATGTCAAACTTGCATTGCGCTTGGAAATGCGCTATACTATCTCCATCTCAAATACCGACTGTTGGAGGAGGACACCCCCATGAGCGAAGAATACGGCCCGAATTTCGTCACGCTGACGGACGAGGAGGGCAACGACATCGAGCTGGAATACATCGACGCGCTCGAGCACAACGGCACGACCTATATGGCTTTCTTCCCCGTTGTGGAGGAGGGCGAGGAGGAGAATGAGGACGAGTACGGCCTCATCATTCTCAAGAGCGAGACGGTGGACGGCGAGGAGATGCTCGCCAACGTCGTCGACGAGGACGAGATCAACGAGGTCTACGACCTCTTCATGGAGCAGATGATGGAGGACGAGGAGGAATAACCTCGCTTCCGACGGATTTTTCCCGCCGCTCCGCTTACAATGGCAATTACCCTGCGTGGTTCGTGATAGGCTCTTTATAAACCCACATTTCGTCATACGGGACGCCGGTACGCTCCGGTGGTTTGCAGGCCTCCCGGCTGCATTTCGCGGCCGGACGTTGGAAGCAGTAAAACCGGACAGAGGCGACCCACCTGCAATTCATGTGCAGGTTTGGCGGGGTCTACACGGCCAACGCGGGGTAACTTTTTTGCTCCTTCATCGCTTTGCACAAAAATCAAAAGGCGATTTCTCTGTTTTATCAAGGCTCTTTTCACGGATTTTGACGAAATTTCCATTGAAATTGTTCCCGCCTTCGTGTAAAATAAATCTACAATCTATGACTGATAGCTGTAACGAAGTGCTGCGCGCACGGGCTGAAACTATCACTCCGGCAGAAACGCTGACGTTTCGGGCGAGTGACTCGCTTGGAGCGTCTTTTCTTTTTGCCTGAAGGGTTCGTCAGTTGAAACCATTTAACAGGAGGAAACCACTTATGAAGCTCATCACCAACGGACGTCTCATCACCCGCGACGCAGAGGGCCGCGGCTACTACGAGCACGGCGCGGTCGCCTACGAGGGCGCGAGGATCGCCGAGGTCGGCGAGGAGGCCGCCCTGCGCGCGAAGTACCCCGACGCTGAGATCGTCGACGCCAAGGGCGGCGTCATCATGCCCGCCTTCATCAACGCGCACACCCACATCTATTCCGCGCTCGCGCGCGGCCTGTCCATCGTCGGCAACAACCCGACAAACTTCTACGAGGTCCTCGACGGAACGTGGTGGGCCATCGACCGCCACCTGATGATGGACGGCACCAAGGCCAGCGCCACCGCGCTCTACATCGACTCCATCAAGCAGGGCGTCACCACCGTCTTCGACCATCACGCCAGCTATGGCGAGATCCCCGGCACGCTGCACACCATCGCCGAGGAGAGCAAGCGTCTTGGCCTGCGCTCCTGCCTGTGCTATGAGGTCTCCGACCGCGACGGCGAGGAGAAGTGCCTGCAGGCCATCAAGGAAAATGCCGACTTCATCTCGGAATGCGAGCAGCGCAAGGATCCCATGCTCGCGGCGATATTCGGCGGTCACGCGCTCTTCACCATCTCCGATAAGACCTTCGACCGCATGGTCGAGGCCAACAACGGCCGCACCGGCTATCACATCCATGTCTCCGAGGGCATGAACGACGTGTACGATTCCCTCCAGAACTACGGCCGCCGTCCCGTCCAGCGCCTTCAGGATCACGGCATCCTCGGCCCCAAGACCATCCTCGGTCACTGCATCCACGTCAACACCGCCGAGATGGAGATCATTAAGGAAACGGGTACTATGGTCGTGAACAATCCGGAATCCAACATGGGCAACGCCATCGGCATCTGCCCCGTCCTCCAGCTCTACAAGCGCGGCATCCTCCTCGGCATGGGTACCGACGCCTACACCAACGATATGCTCGAATCCCTTAAGGTCGCCCTCTGCTCCCAGCGCAGCCAGAACTGCCTGCCGAACGTCGGCTGGTGCGAGGTCACCGATATGCTCTTCAAGAACAACGCGAAGATCGGCGCGAAGTACTTCCCCGACCAGCTCGGCGTGCTCAAGGCGGGCGCGGCGGCGGACATCATCGTGATGGATTATAAGCCGTTCACGCCGTTCTCCGACGCGAACATCGACGGCCACATGATCTTCGGCATGACGGGCCGCCAGTGCCAGACCACCATCGCCGCCGGCAAGACGCTCATGCTCGACCGTCAGCTCGTCGGCATCGACGAGGAGGCCGAGAACGCCCACATCCTGGAGGCCGCGAAGAAGCTCTGGGGCAGCCTCAATCACTGCGAGTATTAAGGAAACATTACATAGGAGGAACAACGATGTCTGAGAAAATGTATCCCATTCCGTTCGCGTCCCTGATGAACTGGGTCGTGACCGAGTACGCCCAAAGCGGCGACATCTTCGGCGTCCACAAGAAGTATGAGGCCACGGGCAAGAGCCTGCCCATCTTCGGCGAGCGCATCGAAACGCCGTTCGGCCCCGCCGCCGGCCCCAACAGCCAGCTCGCGCAGAACATCATCGCCGCCTACTTCGCCGGCGCGCGCTTCTTCGAGGTCAAGACCGTACAGAAGATGGACGGCGCCGAGCTTGCCGCCTGCGTGCCCCGCCCCTGCATCCTTGCCGCCGACGAGGGTTACAATCAGGAGTGGTCCACCGAGCTGACCGTTCCGCAGGCGCAGGACGAGTACATCAAGGCCCGGTGCGCGCTCAAGGTCATCAGCAAGGTCTACGGCCTCGGCGATCCCGACGGGTTCGTGTTCAATATGTCCGTCGGCTACGACCTTGAGGGCATCAAGGGCCGCAAGGTCAACAGCTACATCGACAACATGATGGACGCGAGCAGGACCGCGCAGTTCAAGGAGTGCAAAAAGGTGCTCACCGAGCTCTTCCCCGCCGAGCGTGACTTCATCGCGCACATCTCCCCGCGCGTTTCGCGCTCCGTCACCGTCTCCACGCTCCACGGCTGCCCACCGCAGGAGATCGAGCGCATCGCAAGCTATCTGCTCACGAAGAAGCACCTGCACACCTTCGTCAAGTGCAACCCCACCATCCTCGGCTACAAGACCGCCCGCAGCATTCTCGACTCCATGGGCTATGACTACATCGTGTTCGACGAGCACCACTTCAACGAGGATCTCCAGTGGGAGGACGCGGTGCCCATGTTCGAGCGTCTGCAGAAGCTCGCGGACAAGGAGGGTCTGGAGTTCGGTCTCAAGCTCTCCAACACCTTCCCCGTGGACACCACGCGCGGCGAGTTGCCGAACGACGAGATGTATATGTCCGGCCGCAGCCTCTTCCCGCTGACCATCGAGATGTGCAATCGCATCTCCCGCGCGTTCGGCGGCAAGATGCGTATCTCCTTCGCCGGCGGCGCGGAATACTTCAACTGCGATAAGCTCTTTGCCGCGGGCATCTGGCCCATCACCGTCGCCACCACCATTCTCAAGCCGGGCGGCTACAACCGCCTGCTCCAGATGGTCGAGAAGGTCGAGCCGATGGAGTACCGCGCCTTCGCCGGCACCGACTCCGCCGCCATCTCCGACCTCGCCGCCTCCGCCCGCACGAATTACCATCACCTCAAGCCCATCAAGCCCCTGCCCAGCCGCAAGTCCACCGAGCAGGTGCCCTGGCTCGACTGCTTCATCGCCCCCTGCAAGGGCGGCTGCCCCATCGAGCAGGACATTCCCGAGTACCTCGAGCTGTGCCGCAAGGGTCTTTACGGCCCCGCGCTCAAGCTCATCACCGAGAAGAACGCCCTGCCGTTCATCACCGGCACCATCTGCGCGCACCGCTGCCAGGGCAAGTGCTCCCGCAATTTCTATGAGGAGAGCGTCCATATCCGCGACACCAAGCTCCTCGCCGCGCAGAAGGGCTACAATGCCCTGATGGCCTCCATCAAGCTGCCCGAGCGCGTCGAGGGCAAGCGCGTCGCCATCATCGGCGGCGGCCCGACCGGTATCGCCGCGGCGTACTTCTGCGGCCGCGCCGGCATCGAGACCACCATCTTCGAGCGTGAGCGCAAGCTCGGCGGCGTGCCGCGCTACGTCATTCCCGCCTTCCGCATTTCCGACGAGGCCATCGACAAGGACATCGCCCTGATGATGAGCTATGGCGTTGAGGTCAAGTGCGGCAAGAGCGCTCCCTCCGTCGCGGAGCTGAAGGAAATGGGCTACACCCACATCCTCCTCGCCACCGGCGCGTGGAAGGCCGGCAAGCTCGACATCGAGGGCAACGTGCAGGGCGTCATCGAGTGGATGAAGAAGGAAAAGAAGCAGGTCAAGCCCAACCTCTCCGGCAACATCGTGGTCGTCGGCGCGGGCAACACCGCCATGGACGCCGCCCGCGTCGCCAAGCGCATGGGCGCGCACGCCACCATTCTCTACCGCCGCACCAAGAAGTTCATGCCCGCCGACGAGCACGAGCTGCAGCTCGCCATCGACGAGGGCGTGGAGTTCATCGAGCTGACCGCTCCCGTCAAGCAGGCCAAGGGTATGCTGCTGTGCGACAAGATGGTGCTCGGCGAGCCCGACGAGACCGGCCGCCGCAGCCCCGTGAAGTCCGGCGAGCAGTTCTCCATCCCCTGCGACCTCGTCCTCTCCGCCGTCGGCGAGCAGGTCGATTCCGACCTCATGGCCGCAAACGGCATCGAGATGGAGCGCAAGGGCCCCGCGTTTGAGACCAACCTTGAGGGCGTGTACTGCGCGGGCGACGCGCACCGCGGCCCCGCCACGGTGGTCGAGGGCATTGCCGACGCCGCCCGCTTCGCCGAGGCTGTGGTCGGCGCTCCCTACGAGTATGAGATCCCCGCGCAGGCGTTCATCACCGAGTCCGACGCCATCGCCAAGCACGGCATCCTCAAGATGTCCGGCAAGTGCGAGGGCGAGCGCTGCCTGCAGTGCTCCACCGTCTGCGAGAACTGTGTGGACTCCTGCCCGAACCGCGCGAACGTCGCGGTCGTCATGCCCGACGAGAGCCACCAGATCATCCACGTCGACAAGATGTGCAACGAGTGCGGCAACTGCACGCAGTTCTGCCCCTACGCCAGCGAGCCCTGCCACGACAAGTTCACCCTCTTCCAGACGGCGGAGGATATGGCGGAGAGCAAGAACCCCGGCGTCCTCTTCCTCGACGCCGACCACGTCCGCGTTCGCATGGCGGAGGAGCGCGACTACGATCTCACCACCTCCGACAACGATCTGCCGGTGGACATCGAGGCGCTGATCTTCACCATTCGCGACAAGTACAGCTATCTGTTCGCATAAGCGCAAACCTTCTTACAAGCTACAGGCGCGGCCGCCGAAAAGCGGCCGTGCCCTTTTTCTTTCATACGAACACTCCCCGCAGACCGCCGCAGTCGCGCAGGCTTTCGGCGCGGACGGCGACCTCGCGGGCGCAGTTGCTCAGATATTTTCCAGCGTCGCGTGGGAGGGCGAGCCGCTCCGCGAGCGCATCCGCCGCTGCAAGCAGGTCGGCCATGATCCGCTCGGGCCGCGCGTGCTCCCAGCGCTCGCGGAGCGCGTCGATCTCGCCGTCCGAGAGCGTCAGCCCCTCCCCGCCGATGAGTGTGCGGGCGAGCGCGTTCGCAAGGTCGCACGAGAGAAGTGTGCGGATACGCGCCGCGCGATCCGCTTCGCCTCCGCCGTCCGGCTCCTCCGGCACAGCAAGGAAAAACAGCACGCCGCGCAGCAGCTCCTGCGCGGCAGCGGTCGGTACGGAGCTGCTTTCATTCGCGGTGTAGAGCGCGATCTGCCGCACGAGCAGCGCGACAAGCTTTTCCTGCCACAGCCTCTCTTCGGCGTCCGTCAGCGGGCGCGTCAGCTCATTCGTCATCGTCCCCCACCCTTCCCGTGCGCGCAAAGCGCAGCATCGCGCGGCCATCGAGATCGGCGATGCGGTCCGCGCAGCCGCCTGCCCAGCCGTTGTATAGCCACACCAGCGCGGCGAGCAGCTCGTCGTCGCCGAGACGTTCGCCGCACGCGCCCTTGAAGTGGTAGAACAGCTCCGTCAGCCCGCCGAGCGCTTCCTCCCAGTTCTCCGGCCCGACGCAGGGCGAGTCGCACAACGCGACCGCCAGCTTCGGCAGGATGCCCTCGCCCGGCTCGATGCGTTCCGTCTCCCGCAAGGCTTCGGCGCGGCGCGCCAGCAATCGTCCGCATTGTTCCGGCGTGAGCGTCAGGCCGAAGCGTTCCGTCACAGCGTTCCCGCGCAGCAGCGCCGCCTCGGTCCGCTGCGCGGACAGCGCGCCAAATAACATCAATTCATTCATCTCTTTTTCACCTCGCCATGTTATCTACACCCCCGACGAGGAAAAGACAAGACTTGAAAAATTGCCCGAAATGTGGTAATATAGGACTTGTAAAAAGCAAAAAAGCGCAGAAGAAAGCCGCCCAAACGGGCGGCTTTCTTAATTGTGCAGTTTTTTACTTGGCGGGAACGGTCAGGATCTGGCCGATGTAGATGATGTACGGATCGGCGAGCTTGTTGGCCTCGGCCAGCTTGGTGTAGAGCGTGCCGGTGCCGTAGAGCTTGTAGGCGATGTTCCACAGGCAGTCGCCCGCGACGACGGTGTAGGTATCGCCCTCGGTCACGGTGGTATCGCGGCCGGCGATGACCTTATCGCTTTCGTTCGTCGGGACATCGGAAGCAGCAGTCTTGATGGTGATGCGGCCCTGCGGGGCGGCATACTGCTCGCCGACCACACCGCCGAGATTATTGACGATGTAGTTGATAAGGACCTGGTTGTCGATCATCACGCCGTCCTTGAGGAGCTTGACGTTCTTGGTGCCGAACATGGTGTAGCCGTCGCCGGCATCCTTGAGCATGTAGTTATGGGAGGCGAGGGTGTAGGTCTTGCTGACGTCGAGGGGCTGACCGCCGACCATGATGTCGGAAACACGGTACGCGCCGTCGACCTTGACGAACTCGGACTTATCGTTCTTCACCACGGAGCTGGGAATGTCTGCGTTGATGGTGTAGGTCAGGCCGGAGACCTGCAGGAAGCCGCCGCTCTCGCCGGGATAGGCCGCGGAGCCGAGCTCCAGAGCGTCCTTGATCTGCTGACCGGTGACCTCAACGAGGCAGGCCTCGTTGCCGAAGGGATGGACCTTGATGATATCGCCGTAGGTGATGTCGCCGACCTTGATGTTGTCGCGCACGCCGCCGCCGTTGACGAAGGCGATGTCAGCACCCAGCAGGATGCGGTAGGCGTCCGCGCACAGGTCGCCGAGGTTGGTCTCGGCATTGCGGACCGCGCGCTTGCCGTCCGCGCCGTTGATGGTCAGCTCCACGCTGGTCTTGGCAACGACCTGCTTCTGCAGGGCGTCGAACTTATCGGTGATGGTCTGGATATAGGCCGCCGCCTCGGCGTCGGGCTCGACCGTGTTCAGATCAACGTTCTCGTGGGTGATGGTACCGTCGGCCTTAATGATGATCTTGCCGACGTTGGCGAGCTTGGTGCCGGTCTGCTCAAAGACGACCTCCTTGCCGGACTTATCCTTGATCGTTTCGGAGAAGGTGGAGTGGGAGTGACCGTCGATGAAGGCGTCAAAGCCGGTGGTGTTGGCAATGACTTCCTTGCTCATCCAGGGAGAGGACTGCTCGTCGATGCCGAGATGGCCGAGGCCGATGACATAATCGGCGCCCGCGGCCTTGGCCGCGTCGATGGCCTTCTGCACCGCATTGTAGAGGTCAGCGCCGTTGTTGCCCTCGCAGAAGCCATAGATGTAATTGCCGTTGGCATCCTGGAAGTAGGTCGGGGTGGACTTGGTGAAGGTCTCCGGCGTGCAGACGCCGACAAACGCGACCTTCACGCCCTTGACCTCGAACATCTTGTAAGCGTCGAAGTAGGGCTTGCCGTCCTTGCCGGTGAAGTTTGCGGAGATGTAGGGATACTTCGCCAGATCCTTGGCAATGTGCAGGAACTGATCCATGCCATAGTCGAACTCATGATTGCCGGGAACGGCAGCATCGTACTTGAGGTAGTTCATGATGTCGACGATGTACTCGCCCTTGGAGAGCGTGCCGATCACACCGCCCTGAACATGGTCGCCCGCGTCAACGAGCAGATCCGCGCTCTTGTGCAGCGTTGCGACCTTGGCATACTTCTCGTAGTCGCAGTGAACATCGTTGGTGTGCAGAATGGTGATGTCTTCCTTGGGGGCGGCGGCATTGACCGTCACGGCAAGGGAAAGGACCATCGCCATCGTCAGCAGCAGGGACAAAAACTTGCGCATAGCTTTTTTCCTCCTGAAAATTTTTGCCGGAGCGCTTGTCCGTATTGGGCGCACAGCTTCGGCAGGATATGTTTATTGTATCTTCTTTTCCGCTTTTTCACAAGCCGCATTCTCTCGCCATAATCACAGATTTTCGCCGCGCTTTCTTGTCGCTTTTGCCGATTTCTCTTTTCCTGTGGAAATCGCGGCAAAAACGTGCTATGGTAAAGGTGTATGAATATTTTCAGACAAAGGAGCTGAATGGATATGAAAAAATTGCTCAGGGGCGGCTTTGTCGTTACGCCCCGCGGCTCCCGCCGCGCGGACGTCCTGCTCGACGGCGAGAAGATCGCCCAGGTCGGCCACATCTCCCCCGCCGAGGCAAAAAGCGCCGAGGTGACGGACGTTTCCGGCTGCTACCTCTTCCCCGGCTTCATCGACGCGCACACGCACTTCGATCTCGACGTGTGCAACACGACCACCGCCGACGATTTCGCGTCCGGCACCCGCAGCGCCATCCGCGGCGGCACGACCACCATCATCGACTTCGCCTGCCCGAACAAGGGCGAGACGCTTGCCTACGGTCTTGATCTCTGGCACAAAAAGGCCGACGGTAAATGCTCGTGCGACTACGGCTTCCACATGACCATCGACGACTGGAACGAGGGCATCGAGGGCGAGCTGGACGATATGTTCGCCGCAGGCATCACGTCCTTCAAGATGTACCTCACCTACCCCGCCATGATGATTGGCGACGGCGCGGTGTATTCCGCGCTCAAGGCGCTGAAAAAGCGCGGCGGCATCGCGGGCGTCCACTGCGAGAACGCCGGTGTGATCGACGCGCGCATTGCCGAGCTCAAGGCCGCCGGACGCGCGGCGGACGTTTCCGCCCACCCCGAGGCGAGGCCCGACTATCTCGAGGCCGAAGCGGTCGCGCGGCTGCTGCGCATCGCCGAGGCGGCGGACGCGCCGGTGGTCATCGTCCACCTGACCAACCGCGAGGCGCTCGACGAGGTCGCCTTTGCCCGCGCCCGCGGGCAAAGGGTCTATGTCGAGACCTGCCCGCAGTACCTTGCCCTCGACGACGGCGTGTACTACGACGCCAACTGGTCCATGGCCGCGCGCTATGTCTGCGCGCCGCCCATCCGCGCCGAGGAAAATCAGCGCGCGCTCTGGCGCGGTCTGCGCCGCGGCGAGATCCAGACCATCTCCACCGACCACTGCTCGTTCACCCTCGCGCAGAAGGACATGGGCCGCGAGGACTTCACGAAGATCCCCGGCGGTCTGCCCGGCGTGGAGACGCGCGGCGAGGTCGTCTACACCCGCGGCGTCGCCGCGGGCAGAATGACCGTCGCCGGAATGTGCCGCGCCCTGTGCGAAAATCCCGCGAAGCTCTACGGGCTCTATCCTCGCAAGGGCGTCATCGCCGCGGACTCCGACGCGGACATCGTGGTCTACGATCCCAGGGCCAGCCACATCCTCTCCGCGCGCGACATGGTCACAAAGGCCGGCTACACGCCCTTTGAGGGTCTGCGCACCGAGGGCGGCATCGCTAAGGTCTACCTGCGCGGCAGCCTGATGGTCGAGGACGGCAGGATCGTCGGCGGTCCCGAGGGTCAATACCTCCGCCGCGGGCTCTGCACCCTCTGAGCAAAACAAGAGAAGAAAAGAGGAACGCTTCCATGAACCTTCGTACCATTCTGTTTTCGCAGTATCCCGCGCTGTTCCTGCTCGCGGTGCTGTTTCTGATCGCGCACCTGCGCGTGCGCAAGACCTCCGCGGTCAAGTCGGTGCTGTGGGTCATTCTCTTCGGCGCGGCGCTCGCCGCGTCGGTGGTGTGCTGCTTCCTCGGCATCCAGGCCGAGCTGTGGACGCTCAAAACGCTCATCACCCTCGGCTTCTGGAGCTGGTTCGGCGTGGGTCTCGTGCTGCTCTTCCTCGTGCTGCGCGTCGTGCACGGCGTGGAAAAGCGCTCCAGCCGGCGCAGGCTCGACAAGGCCATGAAGCAGGCGGAGAAGCAGAAGGAAGAGGAGGTCTCCCGCGCCCGCGCCGAGGGCGCCGCCGCCGAGCGTGAGCGCGCCGAGGCGGAGGCCGCCGCGCGTGAGGCGGCTCAGACTCAAGCTCAAGCACAGGCACAAGCTCAAGCGCAGGTACAGTCCGCCACGTGTGCCGCACAGGAATTTTCTGCCGCACAGGAGGCTGTCGAGGCGCAAAATACTCTCGCAGAGGAAGCCGCCCCCGCCGATGCGGCCGAAGCCGCGGAAACGACGATTGGGGGATAAGCATGGAACGATCCGGATCGCAGCGCGTCGCCTGCTATGACGCGCTGCGCGTCGCGGCGACCTTTGCCGTCGTTGCACTCCACCTTTCCGCGCAGCATTGGGCGGACACCGATATTTATTCAACCGCGTGGCAGGCCTTTAACCTATATGACAGTCTCGTCCGCTGGACCGTTCCCGTCTTCGTGATGATCAGCGGCGTGTTCTTTCTCGCCGGCGCGCAAAGCCTGCGGCAGATCCTGCGGAAAAACGTCCTGCGTATCGTTACGGCCTTTGTTTTCTGGTCTGCGCTCTATGCCGCTTACGCATACTTCTTCAACAAATGCGCCCTGTCCACCGCGGTCACGCTGTTTTTCTCCGGTCACTACCACATGTGGTTTCTGTTTATGATCGTGGGACTGTATCTGATCGTCCCGCTGCTGCGGCCCATCGCGCAGAACGAGACGCTGCTGCGCTATTTTCTGTTGCTTGCGCTTGTTTTCAACTTTCTGCTGCCGCAGCTCGGCGCACTTCTTTCTCTGTTTTCCTGGCCGCTCTACAGCAGCTACCTCTCGCTGTCGGGAATGCTATACTACCACTTCACGCTCGGCTTTGCCGCCTATTTTATGCTGGGCCGCTATCTCAGCCGCAAGGAGCTTTCGCCCAAAGCGACCCGTTGGTGCTATGCGCTCGGCGTGGCCGGTCTCATCGTCACCGTCGTTATGACGTCCTATGCCTCCCGCCGTCTGGGCACCGCCACCGTGCTCTTCTACAACTACGACTCGGTCGGTGTGCTGCTGATGTGTCTCGCCGTCTTTGTATTCGCCCGCAGGCATTTGAATTTTCCCTCACTCGGCGAAAAGGGACACGCGCGCATCCGCGCGCTCTCCCGCTGGAGCTTCGGCGCCTACCTCGTGCATCCGCTGTTCATCGAGACGTTCGATCAATTTCTCGGCGTCAACACGCTCTCCTGCAACGCCTTTTTCTCCGTGCCGCTTCTGACGCTGCTCATCGGCGCGCTGTCCTTTTTGGTCTCCGCGCTGCTGAGCCGGGTCCCCATCGTCAACAAATACTTCGTCTGAGCGCAAAAGGAGCGCGGGCCGCAGCCTGCGCTCCTGTGTTTGTTCACTTTTTTCTTGCTGCGACAAAGAGGTTCGGCGGCGCGGGAAACAGGTTTTCGGTCTCCAACACCTCAAAGCCAGCCGTGGCGATGGACGCCTCCAGCGTGTGCATACGGTCAAACGACACATAGGGCATTTTCCCTGTGTGGCTGCGCCACCACTTGCGAACACCCTCGCGTGTGAGCCGCTCGCCCAGGCAGTCCGTCGCCGAGAGGAACATTCCCTCCGGCCGCAGCAGCTCACGGATGCGCGCGAGCACCTCCGCGCGGTTTTCGAGGTAGAGCAGCACATTGCAGGCGACCACCGCGTCAAAGCTGCCGGGCCGCAGGCTCTCGTCAAAGAGATCCATGCACGAGGCGCTGACGTTGCCGACCCCCTGCTCTGCTATTTTTTCCTTCAGATGCCGCACCATCTCGTCCGAAATGTCAATGGCGCACACCTCGGCGGCCATCTGCGCGACCGGCAGCGTGACAAGTCCCGTGCCGCAGGCGAAATCCAGCACACGGTCGTTCGGCGTGAGATAGGGGCGGATGCACTCCGCCGTTTTGCGGTAGGCGTCCGCATACGCTGCTCCCGATTGCTCGTCATAATGCTGCGAGCGGCGGTTCCAAAACTCGCGCGGCGCTATTTTTTCTCTCATTTGGTCTCGATGCCGCGCTTGGCGAACTCCTCGACCAGCAGGTCAAGGTCGTTCGGCAGGCTCATCGGCTCGCCGCAGAACTTGATGGCGTTGGCAACGTCCTTGAGGCCGTTGCCGGTGACGACGGAGACGACCGTGTCGTTCGCGCCGAGCACGCCCTGCTCGCAGAGCTTCTTCACGCCCGCCGTGCCGGTCACGCCCGCCGGCTCGCCGAACACGCCGCAGGTGGTGCCGAGCAGCTTCTGCGCCGCCATGATCTCCTCGTCGGTCACGTTGACCACGATGCCGTTGGACTCGCGAATCGCCATGAGCGCCTTGTCCGCGTTGCGCGGCACACCGACGGCGATGGAGTCGGCGAGGGTGTTCTCCTCCATCGGCTCCCAGGGCTTATTCTCCGCGATGGCGCGGTTGATGGGGTGGCAGCCCTCCGCCTGCGCGGAGATCAGGCGCGGCAGCTTGTCGATAAAGCCGATGGCGTAGAGGTCCTTGAGACCCTTCCACACGCCCGCGATGGTGCAGCCGTCGCCGACGGAGATGGCGAGGTAGTCGGGCATCTTCCAGCCGAGCTGCTCGGCGATCTCGAGCGAGACAGTCTTCTTGCCCTCGGAGAGGTAGGGGTTGATGGCGGCGTTGCGGTTGTACCAGCCCCACTTGTCAATGGCCTTCTTGCTCAGCTCGAAGGTCTCCTCATAGTTGCCCTGCACGGAAATGACGTTCGCACCGAAGGTCATCAGCTGAGCGACCTTGCCCTTGGGGGCGCGGGAGGGGACGAAGATGAAGGTCTTGAGGCCTGCGGCGGCGGCGTTGCCTGCCAGCGACGAGGCCGCGTTGCCCGTGGACGAGCAGGCGATGATCTCCGCGCCCGCCTCCTTCGCCTTGGCGACCGCCATAGCGGAGGCACGGTCCTTGAGGGACGCGGTGGGGTTCTGACCGTCGTCCTTCACCCACAGCTTCTTGAGGCCGAGGAGCTTCGCAAGACGGTCCTCCTCATAGAGCGGGCTCCAGCCCACGCGCAGGGGCGTGTCGGGCGTGGTCTCCTCCACGGGCAGCAGCTCGCGGTAGCGCCACATCGTGTTCGGGCGGCTCTTGAGCTTTTCCTTGGTGAGATTGGCCTTGATGTAATCGTAATCGTAGATGATGTCGAGGATACCGCCGCACTCGCAGTTGGTGAGGTTGGGCGTAGCCTCGTATTCCTTGCCGCACTTGACGCAGCGCGCGCATTTCACATTTTTCAGCATAATAATTTCTCCTAAAACGGAAGATTGAAAATGGTCTCGAACCCCCGCAGCAAAAGCAATCGCTTCGTAACCCCGCCGCAGCAGCGGCTGAGGAGACATATACCCGCACAGGCGCAGATGCCGCTCAAAAGGGGATATCTCTTACCGTAAGAGATATCCCCTTTTGGAAACCCCAGAGAAGCGCAAGGGCTGCGCCCTTGACCTGCCATTGCCGGCCCCTATCTGCGGGGATGCTGCACACGCTGTGCAATGAAATCTTATTCGGCTTTCGATCCGGTCTGCTCCTCTTTCCGCTCAACCGCTGCTGCGACGGCGTTTCGGAGCAGGCTGCGTCTTTGCTTCTTAGAGCGCCTTGAGAAGGCCGGTGGCCTCGTTGAACTCGTTGATGAGCTCGTCGAGCTCGGCAGCCTGCGCGTGGACGGCGTCCCAAGTGCCCTTGGTGTCGTACCAGAGCGCGTTGAGGTCCTTGACGTCGCGGGCCTGCTGCTCGACCCAGGTGTAATACTTGAGGTTGTGGATGCGCTTGCGGTCGGTGTAGGTCAGCTCCATCAGGTTGTCGGTCTTGAGGCCGAGCATGTGGAGGTTGTGGTCGAGCTTGGCTTCCTCGACGTTGTACGCGCCGTGCATCTCGTTGAGCTCCTCGATGCGGCTGCCGTACATCGCGGCAGAGTCGGTCAGCACAGTGGCGAGGACATCATTCTCGGTCAGCTCATAGTACTTCGCCATCTTGATGCAGCAAAGGACATTGGCGATGCCGGAGATGCCGAGCCAGGTCAGCTTCTCGATCAGCTCGTCGGAGAGCTTGAGCTCTTCCTTGAGGTACTTCTGGCCTTCCTTGGTGTTGAACAGGCGCAGCAGGCGCTGGCTGTCCTCATCGTCGATGGCGATGGCCATGTCGGTGTTCTTCACGTTGTGGATCCAGGGAATGTGCTTGTCGCCGATGCCCTCGATGCGGTGGCCGCCGAAGCCGTTCTCGAGAATGGTGGGGCACTGGAGTGCCTCGCCCACGCCGAGCTTGAGGCCGGGATAACGCTCCTTGAGCAGGTCGCCCGCGCTCATGGTGCCCGCGGAGCCGGAGGTAAAGCAGGCGCCGGCAAAGTTCTGGCCGGGCTTCTTGACGGCTTCAAAGAGGTCCGCGAGGGCGTAGCCCGTGACGTTGTAGTGCCACAGCGGATTGCCCATCTCCTCGAACTGGTTGAAGATCATCATGCTGGGATCCTGCTTGAGCTCCCAGGTCTTGTCGAAGATCTCCTTGACGTTGGACTCGCAGCCGGGCGTGGCGATGACCTGACCGGCGATCTTGCTCAGCCAGTCGAAGCGCTCCTTGCTCATCTCGGCGGGGAGAATGGCGACGGAGTCAACGGCGAGCAGCTTGGAGTTGAACGCGCCGCCGCGGCAGTAGTTGCCCGTGGAGGGCCAAACGGCGTGGTGATAGTTGGCGTCGAACTGGCCGGTGACCAGACGCGGAGCGAGGCAGCCGAAGGAAGCGCCGACCTTGTGGCAGCCGGTGGGGAACCACTTGCCCGCCATGGCGATGATGCGGCAGGGTACGCCCGAAAGCTCGCTGGGGATCTCTACATAGTTGGGGACCTCCTGAAAGAGGCCGCCGGACTCCTTGGCCTCGTTCTTCCAGGTGATGCGGAAGAGGTTGAGGGGGTTGACGTCCCACAGACCCACGTTCTTCAGCTTGGCCTGGATCTTCTCGGGAATGGTCTCGGGATGCTGCATCTGCGCGATGGTGGGGATGATGACGTTGTTTTCCTTGGCCTTCTGGATGTTATGCTCCAGTCCGACCTTGTTGATGCTCAGATCGATTTTACCCATTTTGCTTGTCCTCCTGTTGTTTGTCAATGTAAGAATAAAGTGTATATTTTGAAATTCCGAAATATTTGGCGACCTTGTCGCCGGACTTGGTGACGAGGAATGCACCGCTCTGGCTCAAAAAGCCGATGGCGCGCATCTTGTCCTCCTTGTTCATCAGCGCCGCGGGCTTGCCCACGAGGGCGACCGACTGGGCGATGAGCTCGTCGAGCACGTCGTTGACGTTGATGATCTTCTCCGGCTCCGTCTGTGTGCTGTCGCCCGCGGCGGTCAGCTCGCGCACGGCGCTCTCGACCATCAGAAGCGAGGAGATGTCGTAGTTGATGCCGAGGATGGCCACGACCTTGCCGCCCTTGCCGCGAATGTACATCGTGGAGGACTTTAAGATCTTGCCGTCCGGCGTCTTGGTGAGGTAGCTGAGATGATCCATGGGCTGCGCGTCCGCGTTGCGCACCTGCTCCATCGCGACGTGGGATGCGCCGTCGCCAACCTTGCGGCCCGTGACGTGTCCGTTCTCGATGATGACGATGGAATGCTCGGGATGCTTGGCAGCCACGTCGTGGACCACGACCTCGCAGCTGCTGCCGAACTGGGCGGCGATGCCCTTGGCAATCTGCCGCAGAGTCTCCAGCTTTGACGCTTCTATAGTTTATCTCCTCCCTTACGCTGTTTTCACGTTTACATCATACCATAGATAAAAGAAAAAGCAATCATTTTTTCAAAAAAATTTTCAGATTTGCAAATTTTTTGTTTGACTTTGCCGAAGCTTATGCTATGATAGAGGCAGAGTAAAAGGAAATGAGAATTACAATAGACAAATCTGAATTTATGTACGGAGGTTTTCTCATGGATTTTGAAGCGATCAAAAAGGCTGCTCAAGGCTATCAGGCGGACATGACCCGTTTCCTGCGCGACATGATCGCCATTCCCAGCGAGAGCTGCGAGGAAAAGGGCGTCGCCAACCGCATTGCCGAGGAAATGAAGAAGCTTGGCTACGATAAGGTCGAGTTCGACAAGCTCGGCAACGTCATCGGCTGGATGGGCACGGGCGACAAGATCATCGCGCTCGACTCCCACATCGACACCGTCGGCATCGGCAACATCGAGAACTGGACCCACGACCCCTATCAGGGCTATGAGGACGAGAAGGTCATCTACGGCCGCGGCGGCTCCGACCAGGAGGGCGGCATGGCCTCCGCCACCTACGGCGCGAAGATCATGAAGGACCTCGGCCTCATCCCCGAGGGCTACAAGATCATGGTCGTCGGCTCCGTGCAGGAGGAGGACTGCGACGGTATGTGCTGGCAGTCCATCGTCAACGAATACTTCAAGGGTCCCGAGGACGCGCGCGACCAGATCGAGTTCGTCATCTCCACCGAGCCCACCGACGGCGGCATCTACCGCGGTCACCGCGGCCGCATGGAGATCCGCGTCGATATGCACGGCGTCTCCTGCCACGGCTCCGCGCCCGAGCGCGGCGACAACGCCATTCACAAGATGGCTGAGGTCCTGCTCAACGTCCGCGACCTCAACGAGAACGACGCCGGCGACGACAAGGAAGTCAAGGGCCTCGTGAAGATGCTCGACCCGAAGTACAATCCCGAGCACTGGGAGGATGCCCGCTTCCTCGGCCGCGGCACCTGCACCACCAGCCAGATCTTCTACACCTCTCCCTCCCGCTGCGCTGTTGCGGACTCCTGCTCCATCTCCATCGACCGCCGCATGACCGCGGGCGAGACCTACCAGTCCTGCCTGAAGGAGATCGAGGATCTGCCCGCCTGCAAGAAGTACGCCAAGGACGTCAAGGTGTCCATGTATATGTATGACCGTCCGTCTTGGACCGGCCACGTCTATGAGACCGAGGCCTTCTTCCCCACCTGGATCAACAAGGAGACCGCGCCCCACGTTCAGGCGCTCGTCGACGCGCACCACGCTCTCTGGGGCACCGAGCGCATCGGCGCGGACGAAAAGGCCATGTCCACCCGCACCGGCCGTCCTCTGACCGACAAGTGGACCTTCTCCACCAACGGCGTTTCCATCCAGGGCCGCTACGGCATCCCCTGCGTCGGCTTCGGCCCCGGCGCCGAGTCTCAGGCCCACGCCCCCAACGAGATCACCTGGAAGCAGGACCTCGTCACCTGCGCCGCGCTCTACGCCGCCGTTCCGGGTCTCTATCACCCCGAGAACAAGGACGGCTCCGCCACCAGCTTCCGTCAGGAGCTGACGGGCAACGACATCAAGTAAACCGCCAACAAGCGATACAAAAAAGATAAAGGAGAATCATCACCATGAGCAAGACTGTCGAACTGGCGCGTCACCTCGAAACGCTCCACATCAACAATATGTACAAGAACGACTTCTACTGGACCTGGGACAAGACCGACGAGGAGATCGACGCGGTCTTCACCGTGGCGGACGCCCTGCGCGACCTGCGCGAGCGCAACAAGAACACCAAGGTGTTCAACTCCGGCCTCGGCATCTCCATCTTCCGCGACAATTCCACCCGCACCCGCTTCTCCTTCGCCTCCGCCTGCAACCTCCTCGGTCTTGAGGAGCAGGTGCTCGACGAGAAGGTGAGCCAGATCGCCCACGGCGAGACCGTGCGCGAGACCGCCAACATGGTCTCCTTCATGGCTGACGTCATCGGCATCCGTGACGATATGTTCATCGGCGAGGGCCACAAGTATCAGAAGACCTTCATCGACGCGCTCGAAGAGGGCTACCGCGACGGTATCCTCGAGCAGCGCCCGACGCTCGTCAACCTCCAGTGCGACGTCGACCATCCCACCCAGTGCATGGCCGATATGCTCCACATCATCCACTACTTCGGCGGCGTAGAGAACCTCAAGGGCAAGAAGGTCGCCATGACCTGGGCCTATTCCCCCAGCTACGGCAAGCCCCTGTCCGTCCCGCAGGGCGTCATCGGCCTGTTCACCCGCTTCGGCATGGACGTCACCCTCGCCCATCCCGAGGGCTATGAGGTCATGCCCGAGGTCGAAGAGATTGCCAAGAAGAACGCGGCGGCCACCGGCGGCAGCTTCAAGAAGTGCAACGACATGAAGGAAGCCTTCCGGGACGCCGACATCGTTTATCCCAAGTCCTGGGCTCCGTTCAAGGCCATGGAGGAGCGCACCAAGCTCTATCAGAAGGGCGACAAGGCCGGCATCGACGCGCTGGAGAAGAAGCTCCTCGCGCAGAACGCCGAGCACAAGGATTGGGCCTGCACCGAAGAGATGATGAAGCTCACGAAGGACGGCAAGGCGCTCTATCTGCACTGCCTGCCCGCCGACATCTCCGGTCTTTCCTGCCCCGAGGGCGAGGTCGACAACTCCGTGTTCGACCGCTACATCGTTCCTCTGTACAAGCAGGCCTCCTACAAGCCCTACATCATCGCCGCGATGATCTTCCTCGCACAGGTCAAGGACCCCGTCCGCGCTCTCATGGAGATGGACAAGTCCGACGCCGAGCGCAAGATGTTCTAAGAGACCGCGCACAACTGAAAAGGGCGGCTTCTGCCGCCCTTTTTCTTCGGCCGCTTCACTCAGGAAAGCGGTAAAATACAAGAAAAATCACGGGAAATGTCTCGCAGTCTCGTGCAGCATTGCCTATAATATAGGCGGAAAGCAATGGAAATTCGGCCATTGCGCCGACCGAACGGTTCAAATTTATTTTTTAAGGAGATATATCACCATGGGTAAACGCATCGTCATTGCGCTCGGCGGCAACGCGCTGGGCAACACTCCCTATGAGCAGCTCGCTCTCGTCACCGAGACCGCCAAGCCCATCGTCGACCTGATCGCGCAGGGCAACGAGGTCATCATCGCTCACGGCAACGGTCCCCAGGTCGGCATGATCAACCTCGGCATGGCCACCGCCGCCGAGGCCAAGGCCATCAAGTCCGATATGCCCTTCCCCGAGTGCGGCGCCATGAGCCAGGGCTACATCGGCTATCACCTCCAGAACGCCATCGGCAACGAGCTCGCCTCCCGCGGCATGGCCAAGGACGTCGCCACCGTCGTCACGCAGGTGCTCGTGGACGAGGCCGACCCTGCCTTCCAGCATCCCACCAAGCCCGTCGGCGCATTCTACGATAAGGAGACCGCCGACCGCATCGCCGCCGAGAAGGGCTACACCATGGTCGAGGACGCCGGCCGCGGCTACCGTCAGGTCGTTCCCTCCCCCAAGCCCATCGACGTCATCGAGAAGAACACCGTCAAGGCGCTCGTCGACAACGGCACCGTCGTCATCACCGTCGGCGGCGGCGGCATCCCCGTCGTGCGCAAGGACGGCAAGCTCTACGGCACGCCCGCCGTCATCGACAAGGACTTTGCCTCCGCCAAGCTCGCCGAGCTGCTCGACGCCGATATGCTCGTCATCCTGACGGCGGTCGAGAAGGTAGCCATCAACTTTGGCAAGCCCGACCAGAAGGGTCTTGACGATCTCACCCCCGCCGACGCCCGCAAGTACATCGAGGAGAAGCAGTTCGCGCCCGGCTCCATGCTGCCCAAGGTGCAGGCCGCTCTGTCCTTCGCCGAGTCCAAGCCCGGCCGCGTCGCCCTCATCACCCTGCTCGAGAAGGCCGCCGACGGCATCTCCGGCAAGACCGGCACCCGCGTCCACCAGTAAGAGCGGTTCGGATAAATCTCCAAACGTTCCGTACAACTTATACAAAAGGTTTGCCCGCAAGGGCAAACCTTTTGTTTGCTTTTTCAGTCCTTTTTCCGCTTTTTCGCCGCTTTCGCTAAAAATTTTTCAGCAACTTTGGTTATGTTTTCAATTCTTTTTTTCGTTTGCCCGTTGCGTTTTGCTTGAAAATTTTGTATGATACTGTTCAAAGGTATTGTCCCAAGGGGCATACCAATTTTTAAGGAGGATTTATCCACATGAAGAAGCTTCTTGCGATCCTGCTCTCCGTCATCATGGTGCTGTCTCTCGTTGCCTGCGGCAATAAGACTCAGGGCGAGACTCCCAGCAATGACGATCAGCAGCAGAACACCGAAACCGAGACCAAGACCATCAAGGTCGGCCTGATCTGCATCGGCGACGAGAACGACCAGGGCTACACCTACAACTTCATCCGCGGCAAGGAATCCGCCACCGAGGCGCTCGCCGCCAAGGGCATCAATGTTGACTGGGTCGTCAAGTACAACATCGGCGAAGACTCCACCTGCGAGGACGCCAACATCGAGCTGGCCGAAGAGGGCTGCGAGCTCATCTTCAACAACTCCTACGGCTTCGAGCCCTTCATGCTCAAGGTCGCTCCCGACTATCCCGAGATCCAGTTCGTCGGCTGCACCAACCAGGGCTCCTGGAACGATGGCCTTGAGAACACCCACAACGCCTTCGCCAACATCTACGAGGGCCGTTACCTCGCCGGCGTCGCTGCCGGTATGAAGCTCCAGCAGCTCATCGACGAAGGCACCATCAAGCCCGAAGAGGCCGTCATCGGCTACGTCGGCGCGTTCTCCTTCGCCGAAGTCATCTCCGGTATGACCTCCTACTTCCTGGGCGCCCGCTCCGTCTGCCCGAGCGTGACCATGAAGGTCCAGTTCGTCGGCTCCTGGTCTGACGCCACCGAAGAGTCCAACGCCGCCTCCGCTCTGTGCGACCTCGGCTGCAAGCTCATCTCCCAGCACTCCGACAACACCACCCCCGCCACCATGGCGCAGTCCAAGGGCGCGTTCCACACCGGCTACAATAACGACATGACCGGCGTTGCCCCCGATGCCTCCATCATCGGCTGCCGCATCGACTGGACGAACTACTTCGTCTATGCCATCGAGAGCGTTGCCAACGGCCAGGAATTCGATCAGGATTACTGCTACGGCTATGATCACGGCGACGTCGTCCTGACCGAGCTCAACGAAAAGATCGCCGCCCCCGGCACCGCTGAGAAGCTCGCCGAGGTCGAGGCCGGTCTGGCTGACGGCTCCATCAAGGTCTTCGACACCTCCACCTTCACCGTGGAGGGCGAGACCCTGACCTCCGCCTTCGCTCTGGATACCGACGGCGACTTCACCCCCGACTCCGAGGAAGCCGTGTTCGACGGTGCCTTCCACGAGTCCTACTTCCAGTCCGCTCCTTACTTCGCCATCAAGATCGACGGCATCGAGTGGCTCAACTCCGCGTTCTAAGATATCCCTTACATCAAAGGAAGCCGCCTGCGGGCGGCTTCCTTTTTTCACTTTTTACTGAAAATTTTTTAGGGAATCAAACTTTTTGTGGATTATTCCGGTTTTTTCTTCCGATTTTTGACGGATTCGACGATAGCTTTTCCATTTACATCATGCTTGAATTATGTTAGTATAGGTATTGAATAATCAGCAATTATCGGAGACGCGGTCCCCCTCTCCGGTAAGGTGGCTGCAGCCTGATCCCGACCGCCGGTCTCCCCGCCGGCCGGGTTCGAAAGAAAGGATGACAGGACCTTGGACAACAATTGTGCAGTTGAACTCAGACACATTACCAAGCGCTTTGGCAAGGTCGTCGCAAACGACAGCATCGACCTGACCATCAACCGGGGCGAGATCCTTTCCCTGCTCGGTGAAAACGGCAGCGGAAAGACGACGCTGATGAATATGCTCGCCGGCATCTATTTCCCCGACGAGGGCGAAATCTATGTCAACGGTGTGCTCACCTCCATCCGCTCGCCGAAGGATGCCTTCGACAACCACATCGGCATGATCCACCAGCACTACAAGCTCGTGGACGTGTTCACCGCAGCGGAGAACATCGTCCTCGGTCTCGACGAGCCGGGCAAGCTGGACATCAAGGCCGCCAACGCCAGGGTCAAGGAGATCTGCGACCGCTACGGCTTTGACATCGACCCGACCAAGAAGATCTACGATATGTCCGTCTCCCAGAAGCAGACGGTCGAGATCGTCAAGGTCCTCTACCGCGGCGCGGACACGCTCATTCTGGACGAGCCCACCGCCGTCCTCACCCCGCAGGAGACCGAGAAGCTCTTCAACGTGCTGCGCAATATGCGCGCCGACGGCAAGGCCATCGTCATCATCACCCACAAGCTGCACGAGGTCATGTCCCTGTCGGACAAGGTCGCGGTGCTGCGTAAGGGCCAGTACATCGGCACGGTCAACACGAGCGAGACCACCCCGCAGGCGCTGACCGACATGATGGTCGGCCACGCGGTCACGCTCAACATCGACCGTCCGCGCTATGAGAATCCCGTCCCGCGCCTGACGCTGCAGGATGTCACCTGCTACGACAACGAGGGCGTCGTCCGCCTCGACCACGTCTCCTTCACCGCCATGGGCGGCGAGATCCTCGGCGTGGCGGGCATCGCCGGCAGCGGTCAGCGCGAGCTGCTCGAGTCCATCGCCGGTCTCTATCCCGTCGCCGAGGGCAGCAGCATCCGCTATACGCCCGAGGGCGCTCCGGAGTCCGAGCTGGTCGGCAAGACGCCGATGCAGATCAAAAAGTCCGGCGTCGCGCTCGCCTTCGTCCCCGAGGACCGTCTCGGCATGGGCCTTGTCGGCTCGATGGGCATGACCGGCAACATGATGCTCCGCTCCTGGAAGAAGGGCAAGGGCGTGTTTGTCAACCGCAAGGATCCGAACGAGCTTGCCATGAACATCTGGAAGGAGCTGGAGGTCGTCACCCCCAGCACCGAGTTCCCCGTCCGCCGTATGTCCGGCGGCAACGTGCAGAAGGTGCTCGTCGGCCGCGAGATCGCGTCCGCGCCGAACGTGCTGATGTCCGCCTACGCTGTGCGCGGTCTGGACATCAACACCTCCTACACCATCTACAACCTTATGACCGAGCAGAAGATGAAGGGCGTCGCCGTCATCTTCGTCGGCGAGGATCTGGACGTTCTGCTTGAGCTGTGCGACCGCATCCTCGTGCTCTGCGGCGGCAAGGTCAGCGGCATCGTCGATGCCCGCACCGCCACCAAGGAAGAGATCGGCCTGATGATGACCCGCGTCGGCGGCGGAAAGGAGGAAGCGGTCCATGCATAACGAGAATAAGGTTCCCCTGATCCGTCTCGCCAAGCGGGACATGATGGAGCCCTGGAAGGTCTGGTGCATCCGCCTTGCCTCCATCGTCCTCGCGCTCCTGCTCGGCGGCCTCGTCATGATGATCGCCCTGCCCGACGGCGCCACGCCGATCGACGGCTACGCCACCATCATCACCGGCGCGCTCGGCAAAAAGACCGCCATCCGTCAGACCGTCAAGCTCGCCGTGCCTCTGCTCGGCTGCGCGCTGGCCATCGCCCCCTGCTTCAAGATGCGCTTCTGGAACATCGGCGCCGAGGGTCAGATCACCGCGGGCGCCATCGCCGCGAGCTACTTCGCCCTCTACTGGGTCGGCAAGGTCCCGTCCGCTGTCCTGCTCCTCATCATGGGTCTGGCGGGCGCTGTCGCCGGCGGCATCTGGGCGCTGATCCCCGCCTTCTTCAAGGCCAAGTGGAACACCAACGAAACGCTCTTCACTCTCATGATGAACTACATCATCATCGGCGTCGTCCGCTGGCTGCAGGGCGGTCCGTGGGAAGGTCGTCCCGGCTCGCAGATCATCCCCCAGTTCGATAGGGCGGCCACGCTGCCGAAGGTCCTGGGCGTTCACTGCGGCTGGATCATCGTGCTGATCCTCGTCGTGTTCATGCACGTTTACATGAACCACACCAAGCACGGCTACGAGATTGCCGTCATCGGCGACTCCATCAACACCGCCCGCTACGCGGGCATGAACGTTGGCCACGTCATGATGCGCACGATGTTTCTCTCCGGCGCGATCTCCGGTCTGGTCGGCTTCATCGTCGCCTCCGGCGCGAACACCACGCTCTATGACGGCGTCGCCGCCGGCGTCGGCTTCACCTCCATCACGGTCGCGTGGCTCAGCCAGCTCAATGCCTTCGCGATGATCGTCATTTCCATGATGCTCGCGATCATCTCCAAGGGCGCCGAAACGCTTCAGACCCGTCTGGCCGTGCCCACCTCGATCTCCGACATCATCACTGGCATCCTGCTCTTCTGTATGCTCGGCTGCGAGTTCTTCATCAACTATCGACTCATCTTCCGCTCGTCGAAGACCGAAAAGGAGGCGGCTAAGGAATGACTTTGCTTATCACCCTCATCATCGCCGCCATCACCTACGGCACCCCTCTGCTGTTCGGTACGCTCGGCGAGATCCTGACGGAAAAGTCCGGCAACCTCAACCTCGGCGTGGAGGGCATCATGTTCATGGGCGGCGCGCTCGGCCTCGGCGGTGTGTACTACTATGAAAAGCTCTCCTCCTCCCCCAACGGCTTCGTCGCCATCCTCGTCGGCATCTTCTTCGCCTTCCTCGCCGGCGCGATCGCCTCGCTGATCTTCAGCTTCCTGACCATCACGCTGCGCGCGAATCAGAACGTCACCGGTCTGGCGCTGTCCATCTTCGGCACGGGCATCGGCCAGTTCATCGGCGAGTATATGCGCGTGAGCGAGAACGGCTACATCTCCGTGAGCAATATGCTCAAGGGCTACTTCCAGAACTCCCCCTTCCCCAAGGGCCTGCAGGACATTCCGGTGGTCGGCGGCATTCTCTTCGGCAACAGCTTCTTCTTCTACCTCGCCGTTGCCTGCGCCGTCGCACTGTACTGGTACCTCAACAAGACCCGCAGCGGCCTGTACCTGCGCAGCGTGGGCGAGAGCCCCGCGACCGCGGACGCCGCCGGCATCAACGTCACGCGCTATAAGTACCTCGCCACCGTCATCGGCGGCGGCGTGAGCGCCGTCGGCGGCATGGTCTACATCATGACCATCGCGGGCGGTGTGTGGAACCACGAGGGCCTTTCCGGCGTCGGCTGGCTCGCCGTTGCGCTGGTCATCTTCTGCCTGTGGCGTCCGCTGGGCGCGATCTGGGGCAGCGTGCTCTTCGGCGCGCTGATGATCCTCTACCTGCGTCTGGTCATCGCGTTCATTCCCACGCAGCTCTATAAGATCCTGCCCTATGTGGTCACGGTCATCGTACTCATCATTTCGAGTATGCGCAACAACAAGGAAAAGCAGCCGCCCGCTTCTCTGGGTCTGAATTACTTCCGCGAAGAGCGCTGAATTATCAAAAAAGGAAGCGCCGCAAGGCGCTTCCTTTTTCACGAGGAGGAAACCATTATGTCAACTTTACTCATCAAAAACATCCGCACGCTCGTCTCCTGCGACAGCGCCGACACCGTGTACAAAAACGTCGACCTTTACGCCGAGGACGGCTTCATCAAGGAGATCGGCGCGAAACTCGACCGCAAGGCCGACAAAACCATCGACGCGAGCCATATGCTCTGCTACCCCGGTCTGGTCAACACGCACCATCACCTCTATCAGGTCTTCTCCCGCAACCTCCCCGAGGTGCAGAACATGGAGCTGTTCGACTGGCTCAAGACGCTCTATGAGATCTGGAAGAACCTCGACGCCGAGGTCATCCGTCTCTCCTCCCTCACCGGCATGGGCGAGCTGATGAAGCACGGCTGCACGACCTGCTTCGACCATCACTACGTCTTCCCGAAGGACACCGGCGACCTGCTCGGCGCGCAGTTCGGCGCCGCGGACGAGCTGGGCATCCGTATGTACGCCTCCCGCGGCAGCATGGACCTCTCGGTGAAGGACGGCGGCCTGCCGCCGGACAGCGTGGTGCAGACGGTCGACGAGATCATGAAGGATTCCGAGCGCGTCATCGCGCAGTACCATGACCGCAGCTTCGGTGCAATGCACCGCGTCGCGCTCGCGCCCTGCTCGCCGTTCTCCGTCAGCGCCGATCTGCTGCGTGAGAGCGCCGTCCTCGCCCGTCAGCTGGGCGTGCGCCTGCACACGCATCTGTGCGAGACCAAGGACGAGGAGAACTTCATGCTTGCGCGTGAGGGCGTCCGTCCGCTCGAGTACATGGAGCGTCTCGGCTGGACCGGCGACGACGTCTGGTTCGCCCACGGCATCCACTTCAACGACGAGGAGCTGCGCGTCCTTGCCAAGACCGGCACGGGCGTGTGCCACTGCCCCATTTCCAACATGAAGCTCTCCTCCGGCATCGCCCACATCCCCGAGATGCTGGAGCTTGGCGTTCCCGTCGGTCTCGGCGTCGACGGCTCCGCCTCCAACGACGGCTCCAGTCTCATGGAGGAACTGCGCGTCGCATTCCTGCTCCACCGCCTGAACTCCAGCAAGGCGGCCCCCAGCGGCTATGACGTGCTGAAGATGGCGACGCGCGGCAGCGCACGCCTGCTCGGCCGCAGCGACGACATCGGTACGCTCGAGGTCGGCAAGTGCTGCGACCTCTTTATGATCGACTCCCGCCGTCTTGAGCTGGTCGGCTCCTGCTTCGATCCCACCAGCGTCCTCGGCACGGTCGGCGTGCGCGGACCGGTGGACTACACCGTGGTCCATGGCCGCGTGACCGTCGAGCACGGTCATCTCGTCACGGTGGACGAGGAAAAGCTCGCGCACGACGCGGAAGCGAAGTGCCGCGCGTATCTGAACCGCTAATTCACGCAAAAAAGCGACCGTTTTCACGGTCGCTTTTTTTGCTTCACCGGATGAAGTGCGTCGCGACGCGCTCCTCCTGCTCGGGCAGGCCAAGGGTCTCGCGGCCGAGCGCGATGCTTTTCATCAGGAACGTCATGTTCCGCGCCAGCGTCCGCATGATCTGCAAGCCCTCGGCGTCCATCGCCGCCTCGCCCGCGGTCCTGCCGTGGACGCTGTTCCAATACTGGCTCGAGGCGATGGGCATACCGGAAATGGTGAAGTATTTGTTCAGCTCGTCAAAGGTCGCCGAGCAGCCGCCGCGCCGCGCGCACACCACGCTCGCGCCGACCTTCATGGTCTTGTCAAAGGGCGTGGAGTAAAACAGGCGGTCCAGGCAGGCGATGAGCGTCGCGTTGGCCGAGGCGTAATAGACCGGGCTGGCGACGACCAGCCCGTCCGCCGCCTCGAGCTTCGGGGCCAGCTCGTTGACGGCATCGTCGAACACGCACCGTCCCAGCTTCGCGCACGCGCCGCAGGCCGTGCAGCCGCGGATCGCCTGATTCCCGAGCAGCACCGTCTCCGTCTGCACGCCGTTCTGGGCAAAGACCTTTTCCATCTCGCGCAGCGCGAGCGCGGTATTGCCGTTGGCCCGCGGGCTGCCGTTGAGCAGCAGAACCCGAATTTCTTTCATGTTCTCTTCCTCCTCGTTTGTGTCGGTTCTTTTTCGGTCGGCAAAGGCTGCCTACCATTCCTTTTCAAGCTTTTCCCGCAGCATCTCGCGCGCCTCGTCGAAGCCCTCGCGCAGCTCGCGGCGGAGCCGTCCCGTCTCGCCGCGCATCTCAGCGACGCGGCTCATGGCCTCCATCAGGTCGCCCTGCGTGTTGAAGAACTCGTCGCTGAAGCGCTCGTGCTTCGGGTATTTTCCGCTGCGGTAGCGGTCGAGCACGACCGCGTAGCGCTCATTGGCCCGCGCGACCGCATCCTCCCACGAAAGATACAGCTCGCGCATGGCGTTCTCGCCCACGCGGCGCATCGCCTCACGATCCGCGCAGAGCGCGGTCAGCTTCGCGCACAGGCTCACGGCGTTCTCCTCGATCAGGAAGCCGTTCCGCCCGTCAGTCACGCCCTCGGCGGCGCAGCTTCCCGCAATGAGCACGCTGGGGCAGCCGCTCGCCGCCGCCTCGCGCACGACAAGGCCGTTCGTGTCAAAGGTCGAGGGGAACAAAAAGAGGTCGGCGCGGCTGTACCACGCGCGCAGCGTCTCGCGGTCGGCAATGGAGCCGGTGAAGAAGCAGCGGTCCGAGAGCCGCAGCGTCTCCACCTCCGCGCGGACCTCCTTCTCGTCGCCGCCCGCGCCGATGAACACCATGCGGAAGTCCTGTCCTTGCTCCCGCAGCGCGCGGAGCGCGTCGAGAATGATGTGCAGGCCCTTATACCACATCAGCCGCCCGACGAAAAGGAACAGCGGCACGCCGTCCGGCAGGTCATAGCCCACTGTCGCAGCGGCGACCGCCGCAGCGCTCACGCGCCCGCGCGGCACGTCCACGCCGTTCTCCATCACAGTGTACGCGCCTTCGTAGCCGAGCGAGCGCAGGTTCTCGCCCGCGCCGCGGCTCACCACCCACACCTCGTCGCAGGCGTTTACGTTCTGCACAAGGGCACGAATGGCGCTCTCCTGCAAAAGCCTGCTCTTCACCGCCTTGGCAATGTCGATGTCGTACTTCGTGTGGTAGGTCAGCACCAGCGGCGCGTCCACCACCTCGCGCAGCGAGCGCGCGAGGATCGCCGAGGCGATGGGGCAATGCGTGTGCAGCAGCTCGACCTTCTCCTCACGCACGCGCAGCGCCGTCTCCGGCGAAAACGGATAGCCCGCGACGTAGCCGACGAGCCGGCGCGTGTCGATGCTCGGGTAGCGCACCACCGGAAACGGAAAGCCGCTGTCATCCGCGCCCGGCACGGCGGGCGTGACCACCACGGCGTGACCGTGATGCTTTTCAATGTTTTCCGCGTAGTTCACCACGGCGTTCGCCACGCCGTCGATGATGGGCGGAAAGGAATCGTTCAAAAGGCAGATCGTGTGTTTGTCCACGGGCACACCTCCGATAAAATTTCTGCCGTTAGTATATCATTTTTCCCGCCGGAATGGTATACTGTCTGTGAATTTTCAAGAGAGGAGCCGACCGCCATGCGCACCCTGCAATGCACCGTCCCCGCCGCCTTCGACGGCCGTCCGCTCAAGCACCTGCTGCGCGGCGAGCTTGGCATCTCCTCCACGCTGCTCAAAACGCTCAAGTGGCGTGAGGGCGCGATCCTGCTCAACGGCGCAGGCGTCCATGTGAACGCCGTCGTCCGCACCGGCGATACCGTGACCGTCGTTCTCTCCGAGCGTGCGCCGCGCGAAACGGACGTCGCGCCGCTCGACATTCCCCTTGCCATCGTCTACGAGGATGAGGACCTGCTGGTGCTCAACAAGCCCGCCGGACTCGCCATGCACCCGATGTCCACCGACCTCGCCGCGCCGAACCTTGCCGGAGCGCTGGTCGCCTACCTCGGCGAGGGCACGGTGCCGCACTTCGTCAGCCGCTTGGACAAGGGCACCTCGGGCCTGCTCATCGCGGCGAAGTCCGGCTACGTTCACGAGCTGCTGCGCCGTGCGCTGCATTCTGAGGAGCTGCGGCGCGAATACCGCGCCCTCGCCCTCGGCCGCGTCACGCCGCCGCGCGGCGTCATCGACGCTCCCATCGCCCGCGCCGAGGGCTCGCTTGTCAAGCGCTGCGTCGCGCCCGACGGTCTCCCCTCCCGCACGGAGTATGAGGTGCTCTCCTATCACGGTGAGCTGACGCTCCTGCGTCTCGCACCCCGGACCGGACGCACGCACCAGCTCCGCGTCCACATGGCGTCCCTCGGTCATCCGCTCGCGGGCGACTGGCTCTACGGCACAGAGGATCGGGCGCTCATCGCCCGCCCCGCGCTGCACTCGTATGCGCTGTGGTTCACCCACCCGCTCACACACGCGGCCCTGCACTTCACCGCGCCGCTGCCGGAGGATATGGAACGGCTGATAAAATAAGACGGCTCGCCGAGCCGTCTTATTTTCAATCTTCTCTTTTTTCCATAGTCAAAGCCCGCGCCGTTCTGACGCTGTAGCTGCCCTCGATGAGCACCAGCAGCACCCAGCCGCTCGCGACTGCCACGCAGATGCCGTACATTCCCCACACCGGGATCAGGAAATACGACAGCACCACGCGCAGCACCACCTGCAAAAGCGATGCCACCATCGTCAGCCGCAGCCGCCCGAGTCCGCGGAAGAAGCCCTGAATGACCTCGCCCATGTAGGCGAAGAGATACAGATATGCCATCGTACCCGTATAACGCGCACCTGCGGCAATGACCTCGCCGTTGTCCGAGAAAAGGCCGACGATCTGCGACGGGAACAAAAAGCACACCGTGCCAAGCACGGCGATCAGCGCGGCCTCCACGCACACGCTGACGCGGTAGAAGCGCCGCACGCGCACCCGGTCGCCGTGGCCGAGGTTCTGCGACAGACAGACGACCATCGCCGCGCTGACACCCTGTGAGAAGCAGAACAAAAACTGCTCAATGCGCAGCGACATATTGTAGCCCGTTACCGTGTTCGTGCCGAGCGGCGTCAGCATACCCTGCACCAGCAGACGCCCGATGCACACCACCGCCTGCTGCAGCGCCGCCGCCCAGGCGTAGGAGAGCACCATACCGCCCATCCGCCGTTCAAAGCGCAGCTCGCTGCGCTTGAGCGTCAGCGGCGGGCAGCGCCGCTCGGCGTACAGAATGCACCACGCCGCCGAAAACGCCTGGCACAGCACCGTAGAGCACGCCACGCCGCGGATGCCCCAGGCAAGCACGCCGACAAACAGCACGTCGAGCAGCGCGTGGAGCGTGGACGAGACGAGCAGAATGACGAACGGTGTGCGCGAGTTGCCGCACGAGCGCAGCATGGAGGCGTAGTAGTTGTAGAGGAAGCAGCAGATCAATCCCGCGAACACGAGCTGCAGATAGACCGCCGCCTCGCGGCAGACAGCCTCCTCCGTGCCCTGCGCGCGCAGGAGCGGCACCGAGCAGACGATGCCGACCGCGGCAATGACCATCGTCAGCGCCGCGCCGCCGAGCAGCGCAGTCGCGTTCATGCAGCGCAGCCGCGTCCAGTCCTCCGCGCCGCACATCTGCGCGCACAGCACGCCGATGCCGATGGTCCCGCCGATGACCAAGGCGTTCGCCACGTCCACGATGGGCGCGGCGACGCTGATGCCGGCAAGCGGCAGATCGCCGAGGAACTTGCCCACCACGATGGCGTCCACAATGCTGTAAAGCTGCTGGAAGATGTTGCCCAGAATGATGGGCAGCGCAAAATAGAAAAGGGTCGGCAGCGGCGCGCCGGTCAGCAGCGCGTCGCTTTTGCGTGCCGCGCGATACATCTGCGCAGCCGATCTGTGCGGCATGACGATCACACCCGCTTTCGTGTTATCTCTTATTTCTCTTTATAGTAAAGCCGGCAATGGCAGTAGCCCTCGAACTCCGGGTCGGCGATCTGCTCGCGGAACTCGCGGCACATGCACACGTTATCCTCGATCTTCTGCAGCCGGCAGGGGCAGTAAAGTCCCTTCTTCAGCAGCGCCTCGCGCAGACGCGCGACGACCTCCGCATCCTCGTTGTAGCGAATCTTCATCGTCTTCCCTCACTTGCAGCCATCAAGCATGGCCTTGATCTCTTCCTTGCTGCGCAGACCGACCGAGCCGGTGAGCGTGTGGCGGTCCTGCACGACGGCGAGCGTCGGGATGGACTCGATGCCGAACATCTGCGCCAGCTCGCTCTGCTCGTCAACGTTGACGCGGCAGAACTTGACCTGCGGCTCCTCGCGGTTGAGCTCCTCAAAGGCGGGCGCGAGCATCCGGCAGGGCTGGCACCATTCCGCCCAGAAGTCGATGAGGATGAGGCCCGGATCGTCGAGCACCTCGGTCTGGAAATTCTCGCTCGTGAGCGTCACAATGTCGGTAAAGGTGCGCGTTTCGACGTAGGGCTCACGCTCGGCTCCGCCGCCGCAGCCGGAGCAGCCGGCGCACCCGCCGGAGGCACAGCCGCCGCCACAGCCTCCGCAGCCGCCCCCCGCGGCAAAATCGCCGTCGGCGGCCTCCAGGTTTCCCTGCAAAAAGCGCTCGAGCACATCGTCCGCCGCGCCGGTGATACCGGAAAAGACGAGCATGTGCTCGCCCTCAACGGCCTGCCGCGCGCGCTCACCGATGCTGCCGCAGAGCACGACGTCCACGCCGTGCTCCTTGAGCGCGCGGGCGACCGCCGCGTGGCTCAGATCCTCGGGCGCGATGACCTCGCTCGTGACCGGATCGAGATCCGAAACGTTGTAAATGATAAACTCCTTGGCGCGGCCGAAATGCTCCAGCAAAACGCCGTCCTGATACGGCATTGCAATCTTCATAACAGTAACTCCTTTGCCTTTTTGATTTTGAGGATAGCTTATCACAATTTCCACCATTCTACAACCGGAAGTTTTCTATCCTCTCTATGCAAAAAATTGCAGAGCGGCCCTTGCGTCCGCCGCGCATTTTCGCTACAATAGGCATAGAAATCTTCGTGCATGAGCACCGCAAAAAAACACAAGCGAAAGGACGCGCTATCCATGAACGACGAGCTGACCGCACAGGATATTCAAAAAATGCAGGCGGAGCTGGACGACCGCCGTCTCCGTCTGATGCCGGAGCTGATCGAGGAGGTCAAGCGCACCCGCGCCTTCGGCGACCTGAGCGAAAACTACGAGTACAAGGCGGCCAAGCAGGAGCAGAACCGCAACAAGAGCCGCATCCGCTACCTCGAGCGCATGATCGCCTCGGCCCGCGTGATCGAGGATCATTCCTCCGCCGACGAGGTCGGGCTGTACGACAGGGTGACGGTCCGTATGGTCGAGCTGGGGAAGGAAAAGGTCTTTCAGATCGTGACCACCGTGCGCTGCGACGCCCTCAAGGGCCTCGTGAGCAAGGAGTCTCCCGTCGGCAAGGCGATCCTCGGCAGTAAGGTCGGCGACACCGTGACCGTCCGCGTCAGCGACACGAACAGCTACCATGCCGAGATCCTTTCCATCGAAAAGCAGGCGGACGACGGCAGCGCTCCCCTGCGCAGCTTTTGAGCGCGATGGACGAGTCCGTCATTCTTCATGCCGAGCGCAGCTTCCTCGTCTGCCGCAAGCCGGTCGGCGTCGAGTGCGAGCACGAGCTGCCGGCTCTGCTTGCCGAGGAGATAGGGCGTAAAGCGGATTCGCTTTACTGTGTCCATCGCTTAGACCGCGCCGTCGGCGGCGTGATGGTCTGGGCGCGGACGCCCAAGGCAGCCGCCGAGCTGAGCCGTCAGGTGCAGGAAAAAGCCTTGAAAAAGGCGTATTTTGCCGTTTGCTCCGGTATCCCCACGCCCGATACGGGCGAAATGCGTGATCTGCTCTTCAAGGATTCTGTAAAGCAAAAATCCTTTGCAGTAAGTTCTTCCCGCCGCGGCGTCAAGGAAGCCCTGCTCGACTATCGCGTGCTGCAAGCCGACGTGCTCAACGGCTCTCCCGCCGCCCTCGTGCGCGTCACGCTGCACACGGGACGCTTTCACCAAATCCGCTGCCAGTTCGCCACGCGCGGCCATCCGCTGCTCGGCGACGGCAAATACGGCAGCCGCGAGCGCGGCTGCACGACGGCGCTGTGGAGCTGCCGCCTCGCCTTTTTCCATCCCGAGACGCACGCGCCCCTCGTCTTTGAGGCTGCGCCGCCGCGCATCTTTCCGTGGGATCGCTTTCCATGGAACTGAATCGACAACGAGAGACGGCACGCGCCGTCTCTCGTTTCTTCATGGGATGCGGATGATCTTGGTGAGCGACTCCAGCCACGTTTTGCCGTTCGCCCGCACCACCGTCAGCGGCGTCACCGCGACGGTGTTCACCGCGCGCGGCTCGCCGCCCGCGCTCCCCGGCGGCAGAAAATTTCCCGCCGCGCTCAGACACCGCGGCTCGCCGTCCTCCACACCCCAGCTGAGCATGACGTGTCCCGGGAAATAGAGGATCGTCCCGACCGGCAGCGTGCAAAGCGCCGCGCGCTTCTCCTCCGTGGAAAGCGCCGACACGTCCTCCGCGTCGGGCAGCAGCGCCAGCCCTGCGGCGTCGCGCGGCAAGCGGAAGCCGAAGCAGCGGTAGACATCCCCAACCAGCGCGGAGCAATCCCGCCCGCCGAGCATCCCGCCCCAGCCGTACACCTCTCCGCGCATTTTCGCCGCCTGCGCGGCGACGTTCTCATGCGTATAGGGCAGGTCTCCCACGCACACATCCGCGCTGACCGGCACCATCGCCTCGCGATATTCCAGCCATCCGTCCGCGCGGCGCACAGGCAGACGAACAAGGTAGTTATCATAGCTCATGCGCCCGCGCAGCGCGCGCACCGTTCCCGGCGAAGCGGCGAGCGGCAGGCGCGTCCCCATTGGTAGCACCGCGCCGGAGACGCGCAGCTCATAGGGATCGCAGCAGAGCGTGACGCGGCTGCCGGTCACGCGCAGAAAACCGCCCTCCTGCGCCGTCCGCCATGCTTCCAAATCCCGGCACAGCCCGATGTCCTCCGCCGGCACCCAGCCCGCATAATACGAGGTCACCGTGCGGCAGAAGCGCCCGTCCGCGCTCTCCCCGAGCAGCGCCATCAGCTCGTTCGGCAGCACCGCAGTGAGCTGAAGCGCGTCATCGTACCGGTCCCCCGCCCGCGTGGGGCACAGGGCATCCGTCGGTTTCGCGCGCAGACTCGTGCGCCGCACGCTGACACCCCAGCGCACGTCACGACCGCGCAGCCGCGTCAGGTCCCAGAGCCTTGCCGCCTCGCCCGGAACGCACAGAAGCGATTCATTGTACCGCGCGATCTCCTCTGCGGTCATCAAGGCCGCATCCTCTTTCCGCATAAAAAGCCCCCCGTCCGGCGTTTTCTCTACTCTATGCGCCGCAGCGGGGGAGCTTTCCGATTTTTATTGAATCATTGTAAGCAGGGCCAGCACCAGCATATGCGCGGGGTAAAACGCATAGCAGGCATACTGGAACGCCTTGCTGTGGTGTCCCTGCCGCCCGCGGTAGAGCCAGATCGGCACGAGGGCAAGCAGCGCGAGCCCCTGCTCGCACAGCTCGATCTCACGCCCGAAGAGCGTGACCGGATACATCTGCCCGCCGAGCACCACCACGTTGAGCCAGTACAGTGCCGCAAGCTGCCCGAGCAGACACCACCACTTCCGCTCGCGGAAAAAGTAGAATGCAAACACCGTCAGCACGCCCGCGCCGTAGTAGTCCACCATGCCGAGCGTACCGAGGGCAAAGCCCAGCACAACGACCGCCGCACAGGTCAGGACATAAAGCCAGGGCTTTCCCTTCGCCCGCGCCGCCTCCATCAGCCGGATACCGAGCAGGCCAAGGAGCAGCGTCCAGATCACGTTCTGATGTACGGGATAGAACACCGTTCCTCCGTACATCAGGTCGAACGGCACCTCGGAGAGCACGGCAAAGAGCAGCATCCGCAGCGCATAGCGCTTGAAGCTGCGCGTGTGAAAATAGCCCTCCACCGCCAGAAAGGCGAAAATCGGAAAGGCCAGCCGTCCGACGTGCGTCAGCCACATCTGCGAGGAAAGCAGCGTCGCCCATAGGTGGTCCATCAGCATAAACGTCATGGCGAGAATGTGCAGCGCCGCGGCGCTGAGATCAAAGGTCTTTTTCATCATGGTCTCCTTTTGTCCGGCGTCTGCGCGCCGTGTCCTCACATCATAGCACAGATCCTGTCGAAATGTCTATCACAAAAATGAAATGACCCACTTTAAAAATGTGAATCGCTCCGCCGTACGCCTTTTACGGCAACATTTCCCAAGTATTCTGTAAAAAAGATGCTTATATTTTGTTAAGATTCCGTAAAAAGAAATGCTTTTTTCCTTCCCATGCGGTATAATGAATTATCTTAAAATGATTGGCGGAAGCCCAGCGGCCCTTTGATATGCTCCCTCTATGAGAGACAGTGAAATAAAACACTGTCAATCATGGAGGGAGCATTACTATGCCACAGAAGCAGAAATTAAGTGCAGAGGAAAAAGCGAAAGTCATTGAGCATCAAGGGGCTTCCCTCCGTCGCGGCGGACAGCGCCGACGAGCGCTACGCCGGTATCCGGCATACCGATGCCGCCGAGCTCTCCTTCACCAACGACGGCCGCATCACCGAGACCGTGCGCAACGCCTTCCAGCAGGTCTGCGGCGACCTCGGCGCGGGCGTCTACGCGACTGCCGGCGAGGCGGCCCGCGCCTTCGTACAGCAGTGCGCCGGCTGAGCTTCCGATTTTCCATATCGCGGCAGGCGTGGTCCTTTCGGGACCGCGCCTGCTTTTTGCATGAGTGCCTGTGGAACCGGAAATACTATCCTCACCAAATCAAGGAGGTATTTCCATGTCCGATATGTTTTGCTTTCAATGCCAGCAGACCGCCGGCGGCAGCGGCTGCATCCGCACCGGCGTATGCGGCAAGCAGCCCACGACGGCACATTTACAGGATATTCTTGTCTGCCGCCTGATCCGTCTCGCGGAGGTCTGCGAACAGAATAGCGAGCATCCGCGTGAGGTAACACAGCTGCTCGCCGATGGGCTTTTCACCACGCTCACGAACGTCAACTTTGACGACGAGGCCATCCGCGCCTTTACCGCCCGCGTGGAGGACGCCCTGCGTTCGCACGGCGGAGACGTGCGTGAGGAGGACCCCTCATGGCTCTGGCGCGGCGAGACCGATCTGGTGTCTCTGCGCTCCACGCTGCTCTTCGGGCTCAAGGGCATGGCCGCCTACGCGCACCATGCCATGCGTCTCGGCTGCGAGGACGAGACGGTGAGCGCGTGGTTCTACAAGGGGCTTTCCGCGCTCGCACAGGAGCACAGCGTCGCGGAATGGCTCGCGCTCATCACCGAATTCGGCGAGGTGAATTTCAAGTGCATGGCGCTACTTGACCGCGCGAACACCTCGGCCTTCGGCGATCCCGTGCCCACGCGCGTCCACACCGATATTCAGAAAGGCCCGTTCATCGTCGTTTCCGGTCACGACCTTGAGGACCTGCATCAGCTCCTCGAGCAGACCGCCGGAAAGGGCATCAACATCTATACGCACAGCGAAATGCTGCCCGCGCACGGCTATCCGGGTCTGAACAAATACCCCCATCTCGCCGGCAACTTCGGCACGGCGTGGCAGAATCAGCAGAAGGAGTTTGCCGATCTCCCCGCACCCATTCTTTTCACCACCAACTGCATCATGCCGCCGCGTGAGAGCTACGCTGACCGCGTCTACACCACCTCGGTCGTCGGCTACAAGGGGCTGCGACATATCGAGGAGGACGCGCAGGGCCGCAAGGACTTTTCCCCCATCATCGAGCAGGCGCTCGCCCTCGGCGGCTATGAGACCGACCGCAGCATGAGCGGCATTAACGGCGGTCATATGCTCACTACCGGCTTTGCCCACGCGGCAGTCCTCGCGCAGGCGCCGCAGATCATCGAGGCCATCAAAAACGGTGCCATCAAGCACATCTTTCTCGTCGGCGGCTGTGACGGTGCGCACCCCGGGCGTAACTACTACACGGAGTTCGTCAAGCGCACACCGATGGACACGCTCGTCCTCACCCTCGCCTGCGGCAAATTCCGCTTTAACGACCTTGACCTCGGCGAGATCAACGGTATCCCGCGCATCCTCGATATCGGGCAATGCAACGATGCCTACAGCGCCGTCCAAATTGCACTCGCTCTCGCGGACGCCTTCGGCTGCACGGTCAACGACCTGCCGCTCACGCTTGTGCTGACCTGGTACGAGCAAAAGGCTGTGTGTATTCTGCTCACGCTGCTGGCTTTGGGCATCAAAAATATCTGTCTCGGCCCCACCATGCCGGCCTTTCTTTCAGAGACGGTCATCAAAACTCTTGTGGACACCTATAATCTCCAGCCCATCACAAATCCACAGCAGGACCTCGACGCCATTCTGCACCGCGGATAACCGCACAGGCTCAAAGCAAGGGAAGCGAAGCCATTTCGTGGCTTCGCTTCCCTTTTTCCCTCTCTGCCGCAAAAAAGCGACGGTCAATGACCGTCGCTTTCGTGTTGGCGCTACCTATCTTTCCGGGCCGTTTCCAGCCAAGTATTGTGGGCAGAAGCGAGCTTAACTTCCGTGTTCGGGATGGGAACGGGTGGACCCTCGCCCTAATCAGCACCAACTATTTATGTCATCGGGTCGCCCCGAAAACAACTTGTATTATATCCACAGGCTCATGCCTTGTCAAGACCTTGGTGACCCGTACCGGATTCGAACCGATGTTAAAGGCGTGAGAGGCCTCTGTCTTAACCACTTGACCAACGGGCCGTTTTGGTACACCTTCAGGGACTCGAACCCTGGACACCCTGATTAAGAGTCAGG
>CEBY01000538.1_pt1 | contig 73382 bp, 62 predicted proteins | sample 554731 | NCBI WGS metagenome assembly CEBY01 (sample SAMEA3182050, study PRJEB8094) | gut metagenome | biome: human; feature: gut; material: Stool; isolation source: human stools | place: Canada | collected 2012-02-22
TTACAACGGACATTTTTTCTGCATTTGTTGACTATCCTAATTGTAAAATTTCTATGAATTAAGCTAATATGCTTAGATTACAACTATTGTACTATACATATAAGTTTAAGTCAAGTCGGTTTGCAGGAAAATATTAAATAAATCTGCTTAGATTTTTCTTGACGAAATTAAACATATCTGCTATACTCGTTATCAAAGACAACCGACACAGGAGATGGCTATTATGGCGATTGGTGAACGCATCCACTTTTTCCGCACGATGCGGGGTATGACGCAGAAATACCTTGGCATGGCGCTGGGTTTCCCGGAGAAATCCGCAGATGTCCGCCTTGCGCAGTACGAGAATGGTTCCAGAACGCCCAAAGCGGACGTGACCGCTGCGCTGGCACAGGCGCTTGACGTTTCGCCCAAGGCGCTGGATGTACCGGACATTGACTCCTATGTGGGGCTGATGCACACGCTGTTCACGCTGGAAGACCGCTACGGTCTTGAGGTCTGCGAGTGTGAGGATGAGGTGCATCTGCGCGTTCATATCCATAAAGGACGCGACGCAGCGGAGCTTCACAGGATGCTTGCCGCATGGGGTGCGGCTGCCGCCAAGCTGAAAGCGGGCGAGATCACCAAAGAAGAATACGACCGCTGGCGCTACCGCTACCCTGAGCTTGACACCTCCGGTCAGTGGCACAAGATCACGCCGTCGCAGGAGCTTAGTGATATGCTCCTTGCCGACCTCAAAGAACATAGCGAAGAATAACAAAAGGCTCTGCCGACCTTCTTTTACAGAAAGTCAGCAGAGCCTTTTTCGCTCTCAATATAGGATTGGATGCGATAGCAAACCTGCAAACCATTCGCTCGCCAAAATAAGAACAAACAAAATGGCTTTGGTATCTGCTATCATTTTGCTATCAAATGAGGAATGAGATTTTCAAAAAGTGAGCATTTTCAAGGCTTTACAGCCCCTCATGTTCACTTTTTCCTCATTCCCACTCCACCGTGGCGGGGGGCTTGGAGGTGACGTCGTAGAGGATGCGGTTGACACCCTTGACCTCGTTCACGATGCGGCGGGAGACGGTGTCGAGCAGCTCCCACGGCAGGCGCGAAAAGTCGGCCGTCATGAAGTCCTGTGTCTCCACCGCGCGCAGCGCGATGGCGTAATCGTAGGTGCGCTCGTCGCCCATGACGCCGACCGAGCGCAGGTTTGTGAGCGCGGCGAAATACTGGTTGATGCTGCGCTCAAGGCCCGCCTTGGCGACCTCCTCGCGGAAGATGGCGTCCGCCTCGCGGACGATGGCGAGCTTCTCCTCGGTGATGTCGCCGATGACGCGGATGGCAAGGCCCGGGCCGGGGAAGGGCTGACGCCAGACAAGGCTTTCGGGCAGGCCGAGCTCAATGCCGAGCTGGCGCACCTCGTCCTTGAAGAGACGGCGCAGGGGCTCGATGATCTCCTTGAAATCCACATGGTCGGGAAGCCCGCCGACGTTGTGGTGGCTCTTGATGACGACGCTCTCGCCGCCGACGCCGGATTCCACCACGTCGGGGTAGATGGTGCCCTGCGCGAGGAAATCGACGCGGCCGAGCTTTTTGGCCTCCGCTTCAAAGACGCGGATGAACTCCTCGCCGATGATCTTGCGCTTGCGCTCCGGCTCGGAGATGCCGGCGAGCTTGGTGAGAAAACGCTCCTGCGCGTTCACGCGCACGATGCGCATGCCGAGGCAGTCGTGCATGGCGCGCTCGACCTGATCGCCCTCGTCCTTGCGCAGCAGACCGTGGTCGACAAAGATGCAGGTGAGCTGCTCGCCGACCGCGCGGTAGAGAAGCGCGGCAGCCACGGCGCTGTCCACGCCGCCGGAGAGGGCCAGCAGCACCTTGCCGCTGCCGACCTTGGCGCGGACCTCCTCGATGGCCTCGCTGACGTAATTCGCCATGCTCCACTCGGGAGCAAGGCCGCAGACCTTATAGAGAAAGTTTTTCAGAATTTCGGTGCCGTGGACGGTGTGCAGCACCTCGGGGTGGAACTGCACGCCGTAGAGCTTCTTTTCCGCGTTCTCGATGGCGGCGTAGGCGCAGCCCGCGGTGTGCGCGACGGCGCGGAAGCCGGGGGAAAGGCGCTCGACCTCGACGCCGTGGCTCATCCAGCAGATGCTCGTCGGCTCGATGCCGTCGAACAGCAGACTCGTGCCGTCGTGCGTCAGCTCCACCTTGCCGTACTCGCGGACCTCGGCTCTGCGGCAGGCGCCGCCGAGCTGATGGATCATCAGCTGCTGGCCGTAGCAGATGCCGAGGATGGGCAGGCCCAGCTCGAAAATGGCGTTGTCGAGCGCGGGGGCGTTCGGCTCAAACACCGTCGCGGGGCCGCCGGTGAAGATGATGGCGGCGGGGCCGAAGGCGCGGATGTCGTCCATCGACATGGTGTAGGGCTTGATCTCACAGTAGACGCCGCATTCACGCACGCGGCGCGCGACGAGCAGATTGTACTGCCCGCCGAAATCCAATACCAGTACCTTTTTCATCTCAGTCGTCCTCACGGAAGAGAATGCCGTTCTCGTCTGCCTGCTCGATGACGGCGAGGGCCTTGTACGGTACGCCGGAGGCACGGAATTTGTCGCCGCCGCCCTGGAAACCCTTTTCGACCGCGACGCCGATGCCCTCGAGTGTCGCGCCCGCGGCGTTTACGAGGTCGATGAGGCCCTGCATTGCGTAGCCCTTGGCCATAAAGTCGTCGATGATGAGAACGTGGTCGTCCGCGTGCAGCCACTCATGGCTGACGATCAGCGTGACCTTCTTTTTATAGGTATAAGAAAAGACCTCGCTCTGGTACAATCCGCCCTCGATGTTATCGCTCTTCGCCTTCTTGGCGAACAGCATGGGAACACCGTATTTCTGAGCGCAGATCGTGGCCAAAGCGATGCCGCTTGCCTCCGCTGTTAAAACCATGGTGATCTTGCTGATGTCAAAATACTTCGCAAACTCATCGGCCAGAGCCTCAAGCAGTTTGGTGTCGACGCGGTGGTTGAGAAAGCCGTCGACCTTGATGATGTTGCCGGGCAGGACCTTGCCTTCGCGGCGAATGCGTTCCTTGAGCAGTTCCATGGGACCGTCCTCCTGTCGTATAATATAAGTGCGCGAGCTGTGCTGCCATTGTAGATATTGTATCGTATGATAGAGCATTTGCGCAAGAAAAACAAGGTGACGGAGGGACCAAAAAAAGAGAGAGAAAAGCGCCCGTTTTCGGGCGCTTTTTATGGTTTTGCACAGTTTGATAAGCGCAGCTGATGACGAGCATCAGACGCGCGCATCGCGCTCAGCCCGCATTGGAGTAGAGACGGGCCTCCAGCTCGTCGAGCCCGGCAAGGATATTTTCAACTGCCTGCTGTGTGTCGGGGTCCTCGGCAGGACCGCTGCAAAAGAGCAGATAGGAACTTCCCTCCAGCAGCGACGCCACCCCCTCGCGGAAGCGCACAAATTCCGCCTGCGTCGCACGGTCGATGTCGGGGACCGGCGCGGCGCCGTCCGCTTCGAGCGCAAAGGTGATGGTGTTTCCGTCAAGGTAGCGCTCCCGCCCGCCGGCGTAGGAGATCAAATCGTAGGAGCAGCTGCCCACGCCCCTGTCCTCATGGGTCTGATAGCACAGCACATCCGCGCCCCACACGCCGTTTTCATCCTCTCCGTAGCAGAGGAAGAAAGTGTCCCAACCGGTATAGTAGGGGGTGACCTCCTTGGTGAAGAGCACCGTACCGTTGTACTTCCTCGCCTCCAGCGTGTAGCGGCATTTTGCAAATTCGTCCGGCTCCGAGCTTGTGAGGACAAGAATTTCGTTCGCGCCGTCGCGGTCGAGGTCGGCATAGGCGAGCGGCTTTTCATTGGCTGCATAGACCTCGGTGAAGCTCTTTACCCCGTCCGCGCTGTAGTAAATCTCCGTGTCGCGCCGCGCGAGGTACAGCCCGCCCTCCCCATCGGGACGGTAGGTGTCGGTGTAATACTCGGGCGTGACATGCCACTGGCAGATGCAGACCTCGTTTTCCTCGTCGGGCTCGAGCGCAAAGGCCCAGCTCCCGTAGGGTCGGAAGCCGTCTGTCTGCGCGTCGTAGAACCAGTAATAGAAAGGCACATTGTAGGCGGGATTGTCGAGCTGTAAGCCGATGTCGCGGTAGCCGTCGAAGTTATAGTCGCCGGTCGCAAGGCAGTTCTCGGGCGACCAGCAGCTCGTGTAGCCGTCCGCACCCCAAACCTCGTCACCGAGGTCGGAGATCAGAAGGTCCTCCTCTCTGCCGTCGTCCCACAGAAGGTGGATGCGGCTCACGCCGCAGTCATACTCCCCGTTCTGATAGCCGTATAGCTCAAGCGTCGCCGTCCTGCCCTCGCAGAGGGTGAACGGCTCCGTGCGCAGCAGCACATCGTCCGCGTGCAGGACGGTCCATTCATCGTCCGCGGCGGGCTGCTCGGCGACAGGCTCCGGCGGCTCGTCGGGCAGCGGCGTGTCCGCAATATCCTTTTCGCCGCAGGCGGCGAGCGTCAGCGTGAGTGCCGCGGCAAGCAGCAGCGCGGTAAGCTTTGTTTTCATGGTGTTCCTCCCCAAGCAATGTTATTGATTTACATAATAACATGCCTTTGCGGAAAAGTCGTTACAAAAGGGTTACAAAAAAGAGAGCGCCGGAGCGCTCTCTTTCGCGGTGTGGGATCTTACTTCTTCTCGTCCTCCAGCAGGCCCTTGAAGCTTGCGGCAAGGCCCGCAAGGCTCTGGATCTCGCTCGGCACGATGATCTTCGTCGCCTGCCCGTCGGCGGCCTTCTCGAAAGATTCGAGCGCCTTGAGCTTGACGACCTGATCGTTGGGGTTGGCGTTGTTGAGGAGCTTGATGGAGTCCGCCAGCGCGGTCTGCACCTTCATGATGGCCTCGGCCTCGCCCTCGGCGCGCAGCACGGCAGCCTGACGCTCGGCCTCGGCGTGGAGGATGGCGGCCTGCTTCTCGGCGTCCGCCTTGAGGATGGTGGACTGCTTCTCGCCCTCGGCGACGAGGATCTGGCTCTGCTTCTGACCCTCGGCCTGCAGAATGGACTCGCGGCGCTCACGCTCGGCCTTCATCTGCTTTTCCATGGCGTTCTGAATTTCCTTGGGCGGCAGAATGTTCTTCAGCTCCACGCGGTTGACCTTGATGCCCCAGGGGTCGGTCGCTTCGTCAAGGATGGAGCGCATCTTGGCGTTGATGACGTCGCGGCTGGTGAGGGACTGGTCAAGCTCCATCTCGCCGATGATGTTGCGAAGCGTTGTGGCGGTCAGGTTCTCGATGGCGTTCATCGGGTGCTCGACGCCGTAGGTGTAGAGCTTGGGGTCGGTGATCTGAAAATAGATGACCGTGTCGATCTGCATGGTGACGTTATCCTTGGTGATGACGGGCTGGGGATCGAAGTCGGCGACCTGCTCCTTGAGGCTGACCTTCTTGACCACGCGCTCAATGAAGGGGATCTTCAGGTGCAGGCCGACGTTCCAGGTCGCGCTGTACGCGCCGAGACGCTCGACGACGTAGGCGCGGGACTGCTGCACGACGTGGATGTTGCTCACAACAAGAATGAGCACGAGCACGACGAGCACGATGACGCCGATGTAGTTGAAAATGGATGCGATAGGCATATTACGGTTCCTCCCTTTCTTTTCTGACGAAGAGCTTGACGCCCTCCATTCGGACGATGGTGACCATGGAGCCGCGGGCGATCACGTCGCCGTCCTCGCTGCGGGCGGTCCATGTTTTGCCGTCGATGTAGACGGCGCCGGTGGTGTTTTCGTTGTCGATGGTCTCGGTGACCTTGGCTGTGTGGTGCAGCACGCGGTCGGCGTTGGTGGGAACGATGGTCTTATCCAGCATTTTGTGCGCCAGCGGGCGCGTTGCGACCAGCGCCGCGATGGAGACCGCCAGAAAGACGACGATCTGCAGCCAGAGCACCGCGCCGAGCTCCAGCGAGAGCAGCGCGGCCACCGCGCCCGCCACGAACCAGATGGAGACCAGCCCCGCTGTCGCCGCCTCGGCAATGCCGAAAATGACGATGGCGGCGATCCATACGAATGTCATGTTGCCTCCCGAACCTCCTTTCATGCTGTGGGCAAGCGCCATCAGCGAGAGCAGAACGATAAAGATCAGCGTGCCGCCGATGAGCTTGTCATAGGGGGAAAGATTGCTGAGAAAGTCAACAAAGGAACGCTTGAGCGGCTTGCCGGCGATGGGCTGCTCGACCTCGGCCTCCTCCGCCTCGATAGGCGGAAGCTCGTCGGCGAAGAGCGCGTCGAGCGTCGTGTGGTAGCGGTGGCAGATGTAGAGGATCTTTTCGATCTCCGGGTAGCCGCGGCCGGACTCCCAACGCGACACCGCCTGCCGCGAGACGTGCAGCTGCTCGGCAAAGGTCTCCTGCGTCATGCCGCTTTGCTTTCGGACCTCCTGCAGCTTTTCGCCAAAGGCCATTTCCCTGTTCCTCCGTTTCTCTCTGTGTGGCTATCCTACCGCCCGCGCCGTGTTTTTTCCACCAACCTGCGCTTGCGTTTTGCGTTTTTGCCTGTCCGGCGCGCAACTTTAACGTTACATTGCCCGCCGGAGGGGCATTTGGGGCTTTTCCATAGTATACCATAGGGCGAGGGGAATTACCATGCTTTTTTTGCGCGCGGACGATTGCGTTTTTGCGCCGCGTCCGCTATACTGGAAAAAACGAAAGAGGAAAGCGATGGAAACGCCATGCTGCAATTTGCCATTCCCTGCCTGCTGGGGCTCGAGAGCCTGGTGGGCGATGAAGTGAAAAAGCTCGGTCTTGCCGACGTCCGCGTGGAAAACGGGCGTGTGCTGTGCCGCGGCGAGGAGCGCGACCTCGCGCGGCTGAACATCAATCTGCGCTGCGGTGCGCGCGTGCTGCTCGTGCTCGCGAGCTTCCGCGCGACGGATTTTGAAACGCTCTTTCAGGGCACCCGCGCCGTGCGCTGGGAGGACTGGATCCCCCGCGAGGGCGAGTTCCCCGTGACGGGCTATTCCATCAACTCCACGCTGCACTCCGTCCCCGCCTGCCAGTCCATCGTGAAGAAGGCGGTCGTCGAGCGGCTCGGGGCGGCCTATGGGCTTGAAAAGCTGCCGGAGACCGGCAAGCGCTATCAGATCCGCTTCTCGATCATGAAGGACGAGGTGATGCTCTGCCTCGACGCGAGCGGCGAGGGGCTTTACAAGCGCGGCTACCGCGCCGTCGGCGTAGCGGCTCCGCTCAAGGAGACGCTGGCCGCCGCGATGGTGAAGCTCTCGCACTACAACGGACGTGACCCGTTCTGCGACCCCTTCTGCGGCAGCGGCACCATCGCCATCGAGGCGGCGCTGATCGCCAGGAACCGTGCCCCGGGCCTGAACCGCAGCTTTGCCGCGCAGCACTGGGCGATGGTGGACAAAAAAATATGGCTCGACGCGGCGGACGAGGCGATGGACAATGAATTTCACGACAAGACCTACGAGATCTGGGGCGGCGACATCGACCCGCACGCCATTGAGATCGCGCGGCACAACGCGGAGCTTGCCGAGGTGGACGATACGGTGCGCTTTGAGGTGGACGATGCGACGCGCTTCCACTGGGGCGGGCAGTATGGGCGCGTTGTGACGAATCCGCCCTACGGTGAGCGTCTGCTGGAGCAGAAGGAGGCCGAGGAGCTTTACCGCGCCTTCGGCCGCGCGGTGGATAAGCTGCCGGAGACGTGGCGCGTTTATGTGCTCTCGTCGCACACGGAGTTTGAGCGCTGCTTCGGCCGCACAGCCGACAAAAAGCGCAAGCTCTACAACGGTATGCTCAAGTGCGACCTGTTCATGTATGGGAAGCGGCTCTGAGATAAAACGAACACCGGCGGTCCGCGGGGACGCCGGTGTTAATTTTTCGTTAAGGCTTCTGCACCGCGCTCCAGTTGTGACACTTTTTCATAAAATGTTCATTGCATTTTTTACGCGGTATGCGCTATGATTTAAAGAAGAGAGTCTGCGCGGGGGAGGTTTCTCCCGCCGCGTCATCGAAACGGGGGACCTGTACCTTGAAACACATTTTTATCATCAATCCGTCGGCCGGTAAGAACGACAGCCGCCGGCGCATCTACACGATGGCAGAGGCGCTGCGGGAAAAGCACGGTCTGGACGTACAATGTATGCTCACCGCGTCGGTCGGTCACGCGGCCACGCTCGCGCGCGGTCTCGCCGAGAGCGGAGAGGAGGTGCGGCTCTATGCCTGCGGCGGCGACGGCACGGTCAATGAGGTCGCCAACGGCATCGCGGGCTATGCCAACGCCGCGATGACCTGCATCCCCATCGGCACGGGCAACGATTTTCTCAAAAACTTCGGCGCGGACTACGAAAAGTTTCTCGACGCGGAAAATCTCTGGAACGGCGAAACGCAGGCGCTCGACCTCATCGACTGCAGCGGGCGTTATTGCCTGACGATCGCCTGCTCGGGCATCGACGCGCGCATTGCCGAGAGCGTGCATAAGTTCAGCGCCAATCCGCACCTGAGCGGGCGCGGCAGCTATCTGGTCAGCGTGGCGGCGAATGGCATCTTCGGCCGCATCGGACGGCATTGGACGGTCTGGCTGGACGAGGAAAGGCTCGAGGACGACTTCGCCCTCGTATCCATGTGCAACGGACGCTACTACGGCGGCGGCTCCACGCCGGTGCCGGAGGCGCGGATGAACGACGGCGTGCTGCACACGGTTTTGGTGAAGAACATCAGCAAGCTCCGCTTCGCGCGGCTCTTCCCGGACTACTCCGCAGGAAACCACGAAAAGCTCCCGAAGGACGTGGTGCGCTTTTCCACGGCGAAGGTCGTGCGCATCCACTCCGACGACGGCGACATCGTGACCTGTCTGGACGGCGAGTGCTCCCATTCGCATGACGTGACGCTCCGCCTGGCGGACAAAAAGCTCAATTTCTTCGGCCCTGCCGGCTGCGACCCGAACGCGACGGCGCGCTGAGAGAATTTTACCAAACTGTGAATTTTTGCAAATCGACCGGATTTTTCATAAAATCCCCTTGCAATATTGCTTGCCTTGCGCTATGATAGCACCGTTGGTTAGCACTCGATCACAATGAGTGCTAACCAACGGTGAATTTGTTTTTTCAAATTTATGAAAATATAGAAGGAGGCACATTCCCATGAAACTCACTCCGCTTGCCGACCGCGTCATCCTCAAGATGCTCGAGGCCGAAGAGACCACCAAGGGCGGCATCATCCTGACCGCCAGCGCCAAGGAGAAGCCCTCGATCGCCGAGGTCATTTCCGTCGGCCCCGGCGGCATGGTCGACGGCCACGACGTCGTTATGACCGTCAAGCCCGGCGACAAGGTCATCACCAGCAAGTATTCCGGCACCGAGGTCAAGGTCGATGACGAGGAATACACCGTCGTCCGCCAGTCTGATATCCTTGCCATCGTTGAGTAAAATGCGCAAAGAGGGAGCAGGCTCCCCCTTTGGATTCCCCACCGCCAGTCTGCGGACTGGCGACGCCGCCCAAGGCGGCTGGGTCAAAGTATTTTTGCCACGCACATGTCGCGGCAAAAATAATCTAAACTATTTTCGCGTTCCGCGAATTTCTAATGGAGGTACACTCTTATGTCTAAGCTCATTAAATCCGGCGAAGAGGCCCGCAAGGCGCTTGAAGTCGGCGTCAATACTCTGGCCGATACCGTGAAGGTCACCCTCGGCCCCAAGGGCCGCAACGTCGTGCTCGACAAGAAGTTCGGCGCTCCGCTCATCACCAACGACGGCGTGACCATCGCCAAGGAGATCGAGCTGCCCGATCCGTTCGAGAACATGGGCGCTCAGCTCGTGCGTGAGGTCTCCACCAAGACCAACGACGTCGCGGGCGACGGCACCACCACCGCCACCCTGCTCGCGCAGGCGATGATCCGCGAGGGCCTGAAGAACCTCGCCGCCGGCGCGAACCCCATCGTGATGAAGAAGGGCATGGCCAAGGCCGTTGAGACCGCGGTCGAGGCCATCAAGGCCAACAGCCAGAAGGTCAACGGCACGGACGATATTGCCCGCGTCGGCACCGTCTCGAGCGGCGACGAGTTCATCGGTAAGCTGATCGCCGAGGCTATGGAAAAGGTCAGCGCCGACGGCGTCATCACCATCGAGGAGTCCAAGACCGCCGAGACCTATTCCGAGGTCGTCGAGGGCATGATGTTCGACCGCGGCTATATCACCCCCTACATGGTCACCGATACCGAGAAGATGGAGGCCGTCGTGGACGACGCTTACATCCTCATCACCGATAAGAAGATCTCCGTCATTTCCGACATTCTGCCCATCCTTGAGCAGCTCGTCCAGAGCGGCAAGAAGCTGGTCATCATCGCCGAGGACGTTGAGGGCGAGGCGCTGAGCACCCTGATCGTCAACCGTCTGCGCGGTACGCTGAACGTCGTGTGCGTCAAGGCGCCCGGCTTCGGTGATCGCCGCAAGGAGATGCTGCAGGATATCGCCATCCTCACCGGCGGTCAGGTCATTTCCGAGGAGCTTGGCTACGAGCTCAAGAGCGCGACCGTCGATATGCTCGGCCGTGCGCGTCAGGTCAAGGTCACCAAGGAGAACACCACCATCGTGGACGGCTCCGGCGACAAGCAGGCCATCAAGGACCGCGTGTCTCAGATCCGTGCGCAGATCGCCGTCACCACCAGTGACTACGACAAGGAGAAGCTGCAGGAGCGTCTGGCGAAGCTCGCCGGCGGCGTGGCGGTCATCAAGGTCGGCGCTGCCACCGAGACTGAGATGAAGGAAAAGAAGCTGCGCATTGAGGACGCTCTGAATGCGACCCGCGCGGCGGTCGAGGAGGGCATCGTCGCCGGCGGCGGCACGGCCTACGTCAATGCCGTTCCCGCGGTCGAGAAGCTCATCGGCAAGGTCGAGGGTGACGAGAAGACCGGCGTGAAGATCATCGTCAACGCGCTGCAGGAGCCTGTCCGCCAGATCGCCAAGAACGCCGGTGTGGACGGCAGCGTGGTGCTTGAGAAGATCAAGAGCAGCCGCAAGGTCGGCTACGGCTTCGACGCCTACAAGGAGGTCTACTGCGACATGATCGGCGCCGGTATCGTCGATCCTGCCAAGGTCACCCGTTCCGCGCTGGAGAACGCCGCGTCTGTCAGCTCCATGGTGCTGACCACCGAGGCGCTGGTCGCCGACAAGCCCGAACCTCCCGCACCCGCGGCTCCCGCCGGCATGGGCGGCATGGACGGCATGTACTAAGAGACGGCCGCAAAGCAGCCACAATAAACAAGACCCCCGATGCCCGCACAAGCGGGCATCGGGGATTTTCATTGTCACTTTACCGGTAGTCGTTTGCCTGTGTGAGCACCGGCGGCCGGCAGGGCAGCGGCTCGGCGGCGAACTTTCGTTTGAAGTCAAAATAGCCGCCGCCCATGTAGGCGTGCGCCCAGAACAGCGGCGCGCCGAGGATGCCGAACATCACGCGGACGAATCTCAGCACAGGCCGAGACAATGGCGCAGCTCGCCGACGCTGTAGAGCGAGCCCCACGCGCAGACGGCGTCCTCGGGACCCGCGAGAGCGAGCGCGGCGTCCAGCGCCTCGCCGATGGAGGCGTGCGCCTCGGCGGGGACGCCCTGCGCGCGGACCCACGCGGCCAGCTCGTTTTCATCCTTGGCGCGATCGCTTTCGGGGCGGACGGTGACGATGGCCTTGGCCAGCGGAAGGACTTCGCCGACCATGCTCTGCCAGTCCTTATCGGCGAGCACGCCGATGAGGAAGATGAGCTTTTTTTCGCCGTAGAGCCCGCGCAGCGAGGCGGCAAGCGCCTGCGCGCATTGCGGATTGTGCCCGCCGTCGATGATGAGATCGGGGCGGCGGCGCACCAGCTCCAGCCGTCCGGGCCAGCGTGCGGCGGCAAGGCCGCGCGCAACGGCGTCGGCGGAGATATTCCGGCCCTGCGCGCGCAGCGCATCCACTGTGTCGAGCACGGTTATGGCGTTGCGGAGCTGATAGTCGCCGAGCAGCGGCAGGAGCAGCGGCGCGCTGCCGCGGTAGGTGAAGTGCTGCCCGTCGAGACCGGACGAGAGCAGCGTGAGCTGCGAGGCGTCCGTGACGGTGAGCGGGATCTCCTTTTCCGCACAGACGCGGGCAACGACCTCCCCTACCTCGCGGCTCTGACCGTAGAGCACGGCGCGGCAGCCGGGCTTGAGGATGCCGGATTTCTCCGCGGCGATGGCGGCGAGGGTGCTGCCGAGGATGGCGGTGTGCTCCAGCCCGATGTTGGTGATGACCGCCGCCTCAGGCGCGGGAATGACGTTGGTGGAGTCCAGCCGCCCGCCGAGACCGACCTCGACCACGACGAGGTCACAGCCGGCCTCCGCGAACCAGAGAAAGCCGATGGCGGTCATCAGCTCAAACTCGGTCGGATGCTCCGGAAGCGCGTCCGCCGCAGCAAGCACACGCTTCGCGAGGTGGTCAAGCGCCGCATCGGGGATGGGCGCGCCGTTCACCTGAAAGCGCTCGTTGAAGCGGTAGAGATGCGGCGAGGTGAACAGTCCCGTGTGGTATCCCGCCGCCGCGAGAACGGAGGCGAGCATCGCGGCGGTCGAGCCCTTGCCGTTCGAGCCGGTGATGTGGACGAATTTGAGGGCTTTTTCGGGGTTTCCCAGCGCGGCGAGCAGGGCGCGGGTGCGCTCCAGCCCCGGCTTGCGGTCGGTCCATGCGTAGGCGTGGACGCGCGCGGCGACGTCTTCTCCGGTCATGCAGCTCCCTCCCTCAGCGGTACATCTGCGCAAGCATCAGCTTCGCGCTGCCCTCGACGGTGAGCTGCGCGGGCGCGTCCTCGATCAGGGCGCTTTCGTGCGCGGCGAGCGTCAGCGTTTCCGTGCCCGCGCGGAGCGTGACGCTTCCCTCGCCGCAGAAGAGCAGGGCCGTTTCGCCTGCGCGGAGGGGAAGTGTTTCCATGCCATGCGGAAAATGCGCGGTGACGCAGCCGCGGCACTGTCCACGGCGCAGCATGAGGTTGAAGTCCGTGCAGCGGCCCCAGGAGTGGGTATCGTCCGCGCCGGAGAAATCATGGATCTCGTAGGGGTGGAGCGTCAGTCGTTCCCCGCCGTTGTGCGCGAGGATCATATCGCCGCGCAGCGTGGAGATCACGCGGTCATAGGCGGGCAGGGGCGTGAAGTCGGACTCGTCGAGCTCGACGGTCGCGGAACTCAGCCGCCAGAGAAAATCGCGGTCGGCATACACCGCGCCCTTCGGCGCGATGGCGAGCTGGGTGGTCGCGCCGCCGGACCACTGCGTGGTGACGTAATCGGCGGGGGTCAGATGGGTGAGCGTCATAAAAGGACCTTCTTTCTGTCGAAAAGGCTTCGGTACGATGATACCGAAGCCTTTTGCGTTTGGCAAGATAAATTTTAGCCGTCGATCAGCTTGACGATCTCGGCGTAGCACTCGTCGGCCAGAGGCAGCGCGTGCGCGAGCAGCTTCTCGCCGCGGGCACGGTACTCGGCGGCGAACTCCTGATCCTTCAGCGAGCCGACGTTGATGAGCACGTTGAGCCACGCGCCCTGAATACCGGCCTTGAGGGAGAGGAACGCAACGCCCAGGTCGCTCGCGGAGGTGTCGTTGAAGCGGCCGAGCAGGGAGTGGGCGAGGGTGAGAGTCTCGTCGATCAGCTCCATCATCTCCATGGGTGTCTTGGTGCAGCCCTTGAGACCGTTCTGGATGGCGGCGGAGCGCGCGGCCTTCTGCTCGTCGGTGTCCTTGGGCATACCGAAGGCGGCGGAGACGACGTTGAACGCATCGGTGTCGCGGTCCATCACGTCAAGCAGACGGGCCTTGAGCTCGTTGCCCTTGGCCTCGACCTCGGCGGCGTGCTCGGCGTACTCGGCGTACTTCTTGCGGCCCTGGGTCAGACCGCCGACCATGGCGGTCAGCGCGGCACCGATGGCACCGTAGAGCGCGGCGCAGGAGCCGCCGCCCGGCGCGGGCGCGTCGGAGGAAACGATGTCGGCAAAGCCGGTAACGGTCAGTTCAGCAAGTTTCATAAAATTCAATGTCCTTCCTTGTGGCATTTCGCGCCCGCAGGCGCGAAACAAAGTGGGATTGTCGCGGAGGGCGCTCGCGCGCGTCCGCAGCGACACCTTGCAGTGCACGGCGCGGTGAGCGCCGCGCGCTGAAGCCTTTCTCAAAAAAGCGGCATAACCGCTTTTTTGAAGCTTTTACTCCATGTCGATGAGGTGATACTCCATGACCTGCTTCTTGCAGTCGAAGTCCTTGGCCTTGAGGTAGAACTCGGCGCAGTCGATGAGAGCCTTGGCGGGAGTCAGGCCGACGATCTCGCTCTCGATGACGCGGGTGCCGTAGCGCTCGGCCAGAGCCTTGATCATTTCATAGGTGACATAGAGCGGGGTATCCTCATAGTTGACCATGTTCATGGAGACCTGCGCGATGCCGCGGTCCTCGAGCATGAAGCCCATGGCCTTGCAGCTGCGGAAGCCGCCAGAGGAGCCGCGGATGACCTTGGCGATCTTCTTGGCGACCTCAACGTCGCTGGTCTCGAGGTTGCAGTTGAACGCGACGAGCGGCATACGGGCGCCGATGGCGGTGATGCCGGCGGTGGGGTGGATCTTGCGCTCGCCGTAATCGGGAGCCCACTCGGGCTGCAGGAGCTTCTCGGGCATACCCTCGAACTCGCCCTTGCGGCAGGTGGCGAGATTGCGGCGCTCAGGACGGGTGGCGCTGTCCTCATACAGGAAGGAGGGGACCTTCAGCTCGTCCCAGATGCGCTGAGCGACGCGCTTGGACATCTCGACGGCTTCCTCCACGGTCACGTCCATCTGGGGGACGAAGGGGATGACGTCGGTCGCGCCCATGCGCTTGTGCTCGCCGTGGTGCTTGTTCATGTCGATGCGCTCGGTGGCGACCTTCGTGAGCTGGAAGGCGACCTCCTCGATGGCCTCGGGGGAGCCGATGAGGGTGAAAACGCAGCGGTTGTGGTTGCCGTCGGTCTGAGCGTCGAACAGGGTGCAGCCGGGGACGCTCTGCGCGGTCTTGACGAGCTCGTTATAGGTGGCCTCGTCCTTTTCCTTGGAGCAGCTGAAATTGGGGATGCATTCGATCAGTCGTGCCATGATAAGTTTCCTCCGTTTTTTGTCAGGTCAGACAATTTCCAACCTGTATTTTGATGCTTACGCTGTCATTATACCGTGTGCCTGGGCGGGCGTAAACAGGTTTTCTTTCTCTTTTGTTTCGGGGCGCTTAATTTTTTTAAGTAAAGCCGCGCCCGTCAGGATTCCGCGATGAAACGCTGCACGCAGGGCGCGCCCTGCACGTCGTCGCTCCAGACGAGGACAGGGTAGGACTTGGCGGGGATGCCGCGCAGAGGCTTGGCGTAGATGCCGGAGTTCGGGTGCGTCTCGACGATGGAGTGCGGCAGGAAGCTGATGCCGAAGCCCGAGCGCACGAGCTGCATCGCCATGGGCGTATCGTAGCACTGGCAGGGCACGTTCGGCTCAAAGCCGCTGCGGCGGCACTCCTTCATCAGATAATCGTTGTAGCCCCAGAGATCGTCCGAGCGCAGCAGGCACATCGGCACGCCGCGCAGCCGCTCGATGGGTACGGCGTCCAGCTCCGGCGCGGGGTCGGTCGCGGCGGTCATGATGAGCTCCAGCGCGTCCTCGCCGAGGATGCGCTCGTGCAGGCTGCCGGACTCCTGCGTGGAGCGGCGGAGAAAGAGGACGTGCAGCTCGCCGCGGTCCAGGTCGTTCAAAAGGTCCTGCGGGGAACCGAGACGGATGTAGAACTCGACCTTGGGATAGCGGGCGTGGTACGCCTCCAAATAATGCAGGGCATAGGGCATGGCGGAGTAGATGACGCCGACGTTGATGCGCCCGCCCTCGCCGGCGCCGATGCTGCGGACATTCTCCTCCACGCGCCGGAGATTGAGAAAAAGCGAGCGGCTCTGGCGGTAGAGGGCTTGCCCGGCCTCGGTGAGCTTCATGCCGCGGCTCTCGCGGGCGAAAAGCTGTACACCGAGCTCGGCTTCAAGCTGGGCGATCTGGCGCGAGATGGGCGGCTGGGCGACGTGCAGGGCGCGGGCGGCGGCGGAAATGCTGCGCCCCTCCGCGACCGCGCAGAAGTATTCAAGCTGGCGAATGGTCATGGAAATGCGCCTCCTGACAAGCTATACTAAAAAAGTATGATAACAATACAATAGAAGTTCTTTTCATTATAGCAGGTTCTTGCTATAATGCAAGATGTAAAGCAAATTGCACAAGATTCTTTTGAGATAAAACCGAAAATTGAGAGAAATCGAAAAATTTTAGAAAGTGAGGAACACCCCATGATCAATCTCGCTGACGAAGCCATGACGATCAAGCTGGACTACGATCTTCCCGAGTACCCGAAGATGGAATCCTGCTATCGCCGCGCACCCCGCCGCGAATCCCACCTGACCGAGGCCGATAAGGCGCTCGCCATCAAGAACGCTCTGCGCTACATCCACCCCGACCATCACGAGCAGATGGCCAAGGAGTTCGCCGCCGAGCTCGAGGAGCACGGCCGCATCTACGGCTATCGCTTCCGTCCCGAGGGCAAGCTCTACGGCAAGCCCATCGACGAGTACAAGGGCAAGTGCATCGAGGGCCGCGCCATTCAGGTCATGATCGACAACAACCTCGACTTCGACGTTGCGCTCTATCCCTATGAGCTGGTCACCTACGGTGAGACCGGTCAGGTCTGCCAGAACTGGATGCAGTACCGCCTCATCAAGAAGTACCTTGAGGAGCTGACCGACGAGCAGACGCTGGTCGTCATGTCCGGCCATCCTCTGGGCCTGTTCCACTCCCATAAGATGGCGCCCCGTGTCATCATCTCCAACGGCCTGATGGTCGGCACCTTCGACGATCAGGAGAACTTCAACCGCGCCGCCGCGCTCGGCGTCGCCAACTACGGCCAGATGACCGCCGGCGGCTGGATGTACATCGGCCCCCAGGGCATCGTCCACGGCACGTTCAACACGCTGCTCAACGCCGGCCGTCTCAAGCTCGGCATCCCCAACGACAAGGACCTCGCCGGCCGTCTGTTCATCTCCGCGGGCTTAGGCGGCATGAGCGGCGCGCAGGGCAAGGCTGCCGAGATCGCCGGCGCCGCGTCCATCATCGCCGAGGTCGACGATTCCCGTATCGACACCCGCTACACCCAGGGCTGGGTCAGCCACCGCACCGACTCCCTCGAGGAGGCGACCAAGATCGCCCTCGAGCACCAGAAGGCGGGCAAGCCATGCGCCGTTGCCTACTGCGGCAACATCGTCGATCTGCTCGAGTACCTCTATGAGCACAACGTTCACGTTGACCTCATGAGCGACCAGACCTCCTGCCACGTTCCCTACGACGGCGGCTACTGCCCGCAGGGCCTCACCTTCGCCCAGCGCACCGAGATGCTGGACAAGGACCCCGAGGGCTTCCGCAAGCTCGTTGACAAGACGCTGCAGCATCACTATGAGATGATCTGCAAGTTCCACGAGCGCGGCACCTACTTCTTCGACTACGGCAACAGCTTCCTCAAGGCCGTGTACGATACCGGCGTGAAGAGCATCTGCAAGAATGGCGAGAACGACCTCGACGGCTTCATCTTCCCGTCCTACGTCGAAGACATTCTCGGCCCCTGCCTGTTCGACTTCGGCTACGGCCCGTTCCGTTGGTGCTGCCTGAGCCGCAACCCCGAGGACCTGCACAAGACCGATATGGCGGCTGCCGAGTACATCAAGGCGCACAACCGCCGCTATCAGGACTACGACAACTACGTCTGGGTCCGCGACGCGGAGAAGAACAAGCTGGTCGTCGGCACCCAGTGCCGCATCCTTTATCAGGATGCCATGGGCCGCATGAACCTCGCGCTCAAGTTCAACGAAATGGTCCGCAACGGCGAGATCGGCCCCGTTATCCTTGGCCGTGACCATCACGATACCGGCGGAACCGACGCGCCCTTCCGTGAGACCAGCAACATCAAGGACGGCTCCAACATCATGGCCGAGATGGCGACTCAGTGCTACGCCGGCAACGCGGCTCGCGGCATGAGCTACATCGCGCTGCACAACGGCGGCGGCACGGGCATCGGCCGCGCCATCAACGGCGGCTTCGGCATGGTGCTCGACGGCTCCGAGCGCGTCGATACCATCCTGCGTATGTCCATGCCCTGGGATACCATGGTCGGCGTGGCCCGCCGCAGCTGGGCGCGCAATGAGAACGCCATGACCACCGTGGCCGAGTACAACAAGATGTACGAGGGCCAGGATCACATCACCATGCCGTACCTCGCGGACGACGCCATCGTCGCCGACGCGGTCAAGGGCATGAAGCACTAAAAATATTTCAAAAAAGGGGCATAGCAATATGCCCCTTTTTGTGCTATCATCAAGGAAACGGTCCCTTTACAGTAAGAAAGGAACAGCCATATTATGAAAAAACTTCTGGTCAAAAACATCGGCCTGCTCGCAACGCCCGAGGGCAAAAGCGCCCATCGCGGCAGCGAGCAGGGGAAGATCAAATTCCTCAAGGACGCATGGGTGCTCATCGAGGACGGCGTGATCGCCTCCGTCGGCACCGGCGAGGCTCCCGCAGCCGAGGGGGCGGAGATCGTCGACGCCGAGGGGAAGCTCGTCACGCCGGGTCTCGTGGACGCCCATACGCACCTTATTTTCGGCGGCTGGCGGCAGAACGAGCTGGGCATGAAGCTGCACGGCAAGACCTATCTTGAGATCCAAAATGCCGGCGGCGGCATCCAGTCCACCACCAACGCCACGCGCGGAGCCACCGAGGAGGAGCTGACCGCCAAGGCGGCGAAGGCGCTCGACGAGATGATGGCCTTCGGCACGACCACCTGCGAGGCCAAGAGCGGCTACGGTCTTGCCACCGAGCATGAGCTCAAGGCGCTGCGTGTGATCCGCGACCTCGACGAGCAGCACCCGATGGACATGGTCGCGACCTTCATGGGCGCGCACCTTGTGCCCGCTGAGTACAAAGCCAACCGCGCCGAGTATATCCGCCTTGTGTGTGAGGAGATGATGCCGCTCGTTAAGGAGCAGGGCATCGCAAAGTTCTGCGACGTGTTCTGCGAGGCCGACACCTTTACGGTGGAGGAGTCCCGTCAGGTGCTCGAGGCGGGCCTCAAGTACGGTCTGCGTCCCAAGATCCACGCCGACGAGATCGAGGCCATCGGCGGCAGCCAGCTCGCCGGCGAGCTGGGAGCGATCTCCGCGGAGCATCTGATCGTCTGCCCGCCCGCGGGCATCGAGGCGATGGCAAAGGGCGGCGTGATCGCCTGCCTGCTGCCCGCGACGAGCTTCAACCTCGGCGCGGTGTTCGCGCCCGCGCGCGACATGGTGAACGCGGGCGTGCCCGTCGCGATGGCGACGGACTTCAACCCCGGCTCCTGCCCGTGCCTGAATATGCAGTTCGTCATCAACCTCGGCTGCCTGAAGTATCGGCTCACGCCCGAGGAGGTGCTGACCGCCGTAACGCTCAACGGCGCGGCGGCCATCGACATGGCTGACAAGGTCGGTACGGTCGAGGCGGGCAAGCTCGGCGACCTCGTCATCTGGGACGCGCCGGATCTGGACTACATCTGCTACCGCTTCGGCAGCAACCTTGCCAAGAAGGTCATCAAGCGCGGCCGCGTGATGTAAGGGCAAAGAGGGAGAAAGAGAGAAAGCCATGGATCGAACCGACTATCAGATCCTCAATATCCTGCAGGCGGACAGCCGCTGCACCCTGCGCCACATCGGCGACCAGGTGGGGCTGACGCCGCCCGCCGTCTCCGAGCGCATCCGCCGCATGGAGGAATGCGGCGTGATCCGCAGCTACCGCATCGACATCGACCGCACGCGGCTGGACTGCAACATCACGGGCTTTATCTCCGTGTCGCTCGAGCCGGAGAAGTACGCTGCGTTCTGTGTCTTCTGCGAGCAGAGCCCCGCGGTCATCAGCCACCACCATGTGATCGGTGTGTTCAACGCGCTGCTCCAGTTCGCCGTGCGCGACACGAAGGAGCTGGACGCGCTGCTCGCCGAGATCAAGACCTACGGCGACTCCCGCACGTCGGTGGAGCTCAAGACGCTCTTTGACATCAAGGAGATCCCGCTGCCGTAAGAAAAGAGAACAAAAGCGTCCCGCCGTCGGCGGGACGCTTTTGACGTATCAAGAAGGCTCAGACGGCGGCGCGGCGCTGCCGCTTCAGCCACAGCGCGACGCCGAGGTGGACGGTGCAGACCGCTGCGCCGAGCAGGAACACATACTGGGGTCCGACATACTTCCACACCGCGCCGAGCAGGCCCGAGACGGTGACGGCGAGGACATGGTCCACGCTCAGGCCGAAGGAAAGGTTTTCCATCACGTCCGCGGGCGACTCGCTCAGCTCGCGCATGAGCATGACGTGGACGGAATTGAAATGGTCGGTGAGAAAAATGAGAATGTAGGAGGCGAATGCGGCGGCCATGCCGCCCCAGCCACGCAGCGAGCCGTTTACGATGCCGGAAGCGGCCCACGCGGCAAAGAGGAACACCCCGGCAACGCTGGCGGACTCCAGCACGAGCCCCTTCTGCACACCGTGCCGGTCTAAAAACTTTCCGATGAGCGGGGCGACCCAGCCGCCGCAGAAATAGGCGGCGATGCCGAGCAGCGCCACCGCGTCCGCGCCCATCGAGAGAAGCTCGATGATGACCCACGGAGCAAAGACAAGGCGCATCCGCTTCTGGAAGCCATAGACGGCGGTGACGATGTAATAGGGCAGGTACCTTCGGCGGACGGGAAGTCTCCTGCGCTCGCCGCTGCGCTTGCGCACATCCAGCGCGGGCAGCGTTTTCCGCAGGCGGCAGAGAAGGGCGAGCGCAACAATGAGGAATACCAGCGCAGCGCAGAACGAGGGGATGACTCCGGTGCGGAAATAGAAAAAGCCGACGCGGAAGCCCACGAACACAAGCGCCGAGGCCAGCATGGAGCCGAGCGTCATCATGCCGCGGTAGCGTCCGAGAAATGTACCCGTCTTGCCCTCGTCGGCGAGGTCCATGGCGATGGCGTCGCGGATGGGCATGACCATGTGGTCGCCGAGCGAATAGGTGAAGACGAAGAGCTGCATGACAAAGTAGCCCGGGGAGAAAAGGCCGAGCACGAGCAGGCCGACGCAGTACAGCGCGAAGCCGAGAACCGAGAGCGAGACGTTGCCGAGCGAAGGGAGCGCGGCGATGACGAACACGCCCACAACACCGGGCAGCTCGCGCGGGATCTCCAGCAGGCCGCGCTGAACGGAATCGACCTGAAAAACATCCTTGAAGTAGTTGGAGATGATGGAGCCGCTCAGGCCGTTGGCGAGCGCGAAAAGGAAAAAGGCGGTGAGAAAAAGCCGCCGGGCTCTCTCTTTATCCATGCGTGATACCTCTTGAAAGCAGTGCGTTTTGGCGAGCCGCCGGCCCGCGCGATGATTATATGCCGGAGGAGCAAGGCTGTCAAGAACGTGCAAAGAGCAAAACAGAGATTGCTTTTTGCGCCCGATTCCCATATAATGACAACACATTGCGGACATTCGGCGCCCGCGCCGCGCGGATACAGCGCGGACCGGCGGCGGGCGGACGAACACCGGAAAGGACGGAACAAGATATGATGCGTCTTTGGAGGTGCCTGACGGCACTTGTGCTGGCGCTGCTGCTGACGCTGAGCGTCGGCGCGGCGGGAACGGCGGGCTTTTCCGACGTGCCGGAAAGACATTGGGCGGCGCAGAGCATCCGGCGCTGCGCGCAGACCGGGCTGCTGCAGGGAGTCGGCGGAGGCAGGTTCGGCCTCGGACGGACGATGACCCGCGCGGCTTACGCCACGGCGCTCTGCCGTCTGATGGGCTGGGAGCTCGTCACGCCGGAGAAGGGCAGCTTTACGGACAATCAGAATACGGCGAAGTGGTATTACAGCGCTATTGAGACGGCCTATGCCCACGGCGCATTGACAGGCGAGAGCCGTCAATGCCGTCCGAATGATGCGATCACTCGCGAGGAGATGGCGAAGATGAACGTGCGCGCGCTGGGGCTCGCTGTGCTGTCGGGTGCGGCGGCGGACGACTGCCCGTTTTCGGACGTCTCCGTGGCGCAGGGCTATGTCGCGCTTGCCTACCGCATGGGCATCATCAAGGGCGTGAGCGCATACAACTTCGAGCCGAAAAAGGAAGCGACGCGCGAGCAGGCGGCTGCCGTGCTGCTGCGCACCTATGACCGGCTGCACGCCGCGATCAAGGTCACAGAAGCGGCGGACGGAAGCGCGCCGTCCGGCTGCGTGACCGCCGGGAGCATCACGGAGGAGTCCGGCAGCGTGCCGGTCAGCCCACGCGCGCCGATGGAGGAGGTCTACGCGGCGGCGGTCAGGGCGGGCGAGGGCGGCAGCGTGGCGCTGCGCGCCGTGCCGCTGCTGCAGGTGACCCGTGCGGGAGCGGTAACGGACACACGCGAGCTGACCGAGGGTGAGCTGATTGAGCTGCTGTCCGAGGGCACGCTGCGCGCGCACCGCTCGGCGCAGCACGAAAGCTCGTGCGGCTACCGCACGGAGAAGGACGGCTCGGTCACGGTCGTATGGTACGAGAGCGAGACGGACATCGCCGAAAAGACGGAGCTGTGCCGCCTGCTGGGCATCGGCAATGTCTATGTACTGAAATAAAAAAAGGGGGACGGCAAGAAGCCGTCTCCCTTTGCGGTTTTGGCGTTACAGGTACTTCTGCATCCCGTCGGTCGCAAGACCGGGATCGCCGGAGACCGAAACGGTGAACTTGACGCCGTGGTTGTTGCTGAAGCGGTTGAGCCAATCCAGAAAGTCGTCCGCCGCCTGATTGCAGTCGCCGCCGACGATCTTGAAGAGATTGTCGATGAAGATGTGGGAAATATCGTAATTGCCGGCATACAGACCGCTGACGAAGCCGCGCAGGCCCTCGTAAGTGGTGATCTGATATTCGTCGGCAGAAATGAGACGAACGTGATAATGGATGTCGAAGGTCATCGTGGACTTGGCCTCGATGCACACCACATTGCCGTTTTCCTCGGCAGCAGAGGCGTTGATAAGCTCGATGAGCTTTTTGGTCTTGCCGGTGCCCTTTTCACCCATGATAAGTCTGACCATAAGAAATCACTCCTTTGCATAACATCCGTACCGCGACGGTACGGTATCCTTGCGTCAAGCATAGCACAAAATGATCGGCTTTGCAATGCGGAATGTAAAATTTGCAATTTATTCATTTTGCACCGTCGCGCGCGGCGCTGCGGTCGTTTTTGCTTATTTTTGAAGCTCCCGGCGCAGCAGGTCCGCCGCATGGTCGTCACGATGGGCGCTCAGGGCGCGGTCTTTGCAACGCTTGACGGCGAGGAGGGCTATTGCCCCGCGAAAAAGGTCGACGTCAAGGATACGACCGGCGCGGGCGACGCGTTCTTTGCCGGGACGGTCATCGGCCAGACCTACGGCAAGACCATGATGGAATCCTGCGAGATCGGCACGCGCCTTGCCGCCTCCGTCATTACAACAGGTGAAAACGTCTGCCCGCGCTATCTGCCGAGCGAATTCGGGCTGGATGCTTCCGCGCCGGACGACGCGCAGCTCGCGCTCGAGCTTTGATCCCGGCCACAAGCAAATACAGCAAAAGCGAGGGACGCTCACGCATCCCTCGCTTTTTGTGCTTTTTTCACTGCCCGCACATCTGCGCGCGGTTTTCTTCCGCAAGGCGCAGCGCCGCGTCTCGGTCCACACCGTAGACAAAGCGGAACGCATACGGCTTTGTCATCGTAATTGCGGTCACTGTGCCGTCCTTCAGGTAAAACGCAATGTCGCGGACGTCGTAGTTTCCGCCGTCCTGCGGCGTCTGCGGCTGCCAGACGTAGGCGCGGTCGAAGTCATAGGCGGGCTCGCTGTAGCCGCTTTCGTCGCTGTAGCCGTCATAGAGCTCGGACTCGTCTGCCGCGATGCAGTAAAGCGCTTCCGGGTATTCCGTCAGCAGCGCTTTCTCGCTGTCGCCGACCTTGACGCCGCGCGGCGTTCCCACGCCCACCGCGTCGGTGCGCAGGTAGCTGATGACCTCACGCCCCGTTTCAGGGTAGTAGTCCGTCCCGACGACGAGCCGCGCGTCCGCGTCGTAATGGCGCGCAAAGTCATAGGGCAGCATCCCGTCGCTGTCATAGGTCGCATCCTGCGTCTCCCCGTTCGGCTCGTAGTCCGTTCCAAGACTCAAAAATCCGTCCGGCAGCTCCAGCGTAAAGTTCGCGTCCGGCTGCGGCTCGACCGCCAGATCTTCCTCCTGCATCAGGGGCTTATCCGGTGCGCCGTCCGGCGTTTCCTGCTTTTCTCCGCAGCCTGACGCCAAAAGCGTCAGCGCCGCCAACAGCACAGCAAGCAATCGTCCAGTGCTTCTTTTCATGGTTTCTCCTTTCTCACAGCCTTCGGCTCTTACACTTCCTTCATCTTTTCCTCCAGCAGCTTGAGCGCCTCCTCCGCGGACAGCGCGCGGATCTCCGCGCGGCTCTTTTCGCCGAAGTCGAAGCGCTCGGCGACCGTCTCCTCCGGAGTGGAAAAGCCGATGAATACCGTGCCGACGGCGTTGCCGCGCTCGTCGCGCTCAGGACCCGCAACGCCCGTGACGCTGACGGCAAGATCGGCGGTCGTCGCCCTGCGCGCGCCCTCCGCCATCGCGCGGGCAACGGGCGGGGACACCGCGCCGTATTCCTCCAGCATCTCTGCCGGAACGCCGAGCACGCGGTGCTTGACCGTGTCGGTATAGCTCACCACGCCGCCCATGAAGACGAGCGACGCACCCGGCACATCCGTGATGCGCTTGGCGATGAGGCCGCCGGTGCAGCTCTCCGCCGCGGCGAAGGTCATGCCGCGCGCCTTGAGCAGCTCACAGCAGCGCTGTTCGATCAATTTTTCGTTTTCCGCCATAGTAAAGACTTCCTTTCAGAATTTGATGCGTACAAATTCGCGGCCCGCCATCGCGCGGTCGCACAGCGCGTCGACGTCCAGCACGGCCTCCAGCTCGCGCACCTCCTCCACATGGGGCTTGGTCTTGGGATGGCGCGGGGTAAAGACGGTACAGCAGTCCTCATAGGGGAGAATGGACGTGTCGAACGTGCCGATCTTGCGGGAGATGCGGATGATCTCCTCCTTGTCCATGCCGATGAGCGGGCGCAGGACGGGCAGCTCCGCCACATCCTCGCTCACGCGCAGAGCCTCCATTGTCTGGCTGGCGACCTGCCCGAGACATTCGCCGGTGACGAGCGCCTTGGCGCGCACCTCGTCTGCCACGCGCTGGGCAAGGCGCATCATAAAGCGGCGCATGATGAGCGTGAAATGGTCCTCGGGGCAGTTCATACGAATTTGTTCCTGAATTTCGGTGAACGGCACGATGTGGACGGTCAGCCGCCCGCACCACGGCGTGAGCAGCTGCGCGAGCTCGAGCACCTTTTCCTTGGCGGCGTCGGAGGTGTAGGGCGGGGAGAAGAAATGGACCATTTCGAGCGACACGCCGCGCTTTGCCATCATGTAGGAGGCGACGGGCGAGTCGATGCCGCCGGAGAGCAGCGACACGGCGCTGCCGCCCATGCCGATGGGCAGTCCGCCCGCACCCGCCTCGGCGGGTCCGTGGACGTAGGCCGCGTCGTCGCGGAGCTCGATAAACACCGTCAGCTCGGGGTCGTGGACGTTGACCGCGCAGCGCGGGAACGCCTGATGCAGCGCGCCGCCGACCTGCTGGGAGAGCTGAATGGAGGTGAGCGGGAAGGTTTTGTCCGCACGCTTGCTCTCGACCTTGAAATCCTTCGCGCGGGCAAATTCCGGGGCAAGGTAATCCTTGGCGGTGCGGATGATGGCTTGCACGTCCTTTTCACAGGGCAGGGCGCGGCTGACGGCGATGACGCCGAAGACCTGCTTGCAGGCGGCGTAGGCGGCGGTGAGGTCGCTCTCGTCGTTCACCGGCTCGACATAGATGGTGCTTTGTTTGGAATAGATACGGAAATTGCCGCACTTCGCCGTGCGGCGGCGCAGGTTTCCGATCAGTTTGTCCTCAAAGCTGCGGCGGTTGAGGCCCTTGAGGACCACCTCGCCGAGCTTGCACAAGATCATTTCACGCATGGGGATTCTTCTCCTTATCGTCCGTGCGCTCCGCCGCCTCGGCGGGAGCGCCGGTATTTTTTGCGGTTTCGTTCTCCGCGCGTCTGCCGGAGAGCAGGCCGAGCGTCAGGCACAGCGGCTCGACGGCGGCGAGCAGCGCGCCGCCGAAAAGATAGAGGGCGGACTGCGGCGCGGCAAATGCGTTCAGTCCCGCGAGCGCGGGAGCCATCGGCACCCCCCACCACATAGCGATCACATTCCCGGTGCCGAACTCCGGCGCAAGCAGGAAAGCGGCCGCGTTAAGTACATAGAGCACCATTGCGGCATTCCAGCAGAGCTTTTTGTCAAAGGGGTCCTTCGCCGACCGCAGCCCCCAGCCAAAGGCAAACGCCGGTAACCCGATGAACAGCAGTCCCAATACAAGTCCGTAGGGCGAGCGGAACGTAAAGGCCGATGTTGAGCCGGATGCAGCGATAAGCAGCAGGAGAAATGCGGCGCAGAGCGCCAGGTGGGCGAGCAGAATCGTGCCGGAAAGACGCATAGCATCGTACTTTTTCATCAGCCTTCCCCCCTCAGAATGTCCGTGTTGCGGTACTGGATGGCCTCGGCAAGGTGATAGCTCTCGATCTTCTCGCTGCCGTCGAGGTCGGCGATGGTGCGCGCGACGCGCAGCAGCTTATCGTGGCTGCGGGCGGTGAGCCCGAGGCGGTCGAACGCGCCCTTTAAGAGCTTCTCACCCGCGGCGTCGAGTCGGCAGAATTCACCGACCATCGGCGCGGTCATGTAGGCGTTGCAGGTGATGGGCGTGCCGGCGAAGCGCTTTTTCTGAATGTCCCGCGCGGCGTTGACGCGCTCGCGCACGGCGGCGGAGGACTCCGCCTTTTCGCGGCGGCGCATGGCCTCAAACTCCACCGAGGGGACGCTGACCTGTAAGTCCATGCGGTCGAGCAGCGGGCCGGAAATTTTGGAGACGTATTTCTCCACGTCCTTCTGCGAGCAGCGGCAGCGCCCGGAGGGATGCCCGTACCAGCCGCAGCGGCAGGGATTCATGGCGCCCACGAGCATGAAGCGGCTCGGCAGCGTGACGCTGCCCGCGGCGCGGGTGATGGTCACCTCGCCGTCCTCGAGCGGAGCGCGGAGAGATTCGAGCACATCGCGGTGGAACTCGGGAAACTCGTCCAAAAACAGCACGCCGTGATGGGCGAGGGAAATCTCACCGGGAGAGAGCGTCCTGCCGCCGCCGGACATGGCTGCGGCGGAAAGCGTGTGATGCGGAGAGCGGAACGGGCGCTGCGTGAGCATGGGGTGCTTGCTGTCGGTCAGTCCCGCTACCGACCAGATCTCGGTGGACTCCAACGCCTCCCCGTGCGTCATGTCGGGGAGAATGGAGGGTAGACGCCGCGCGAGCATGGACTTGCCCGCACCGGGCGAGCCGATGAGAAGCACGTTGTGGGAGCCTGCGGCGGCGATCTCCAGCGCGCGCTTGACGTTCTCCTGCCCCATGACGTCGGCAAAATCGGGAACGCTGTCCGCCTCGACCGTCGGCTCCCAGCGCTGCGCGGGGGCAAGCCGTTCCTCGCCGCGCAGATGGCGCAGAAGCTGCGGCGCGTTTTCCACGCCGTAGACGGCCAGACCGTCGGCCAACGTCGCCTCGGCGGCGTTCGCCGCGGGGACATAAAGGGTCTTCACGCCCGCACGCGCCGCGGCCATCGCCATCGGCAGCACACCGCTGATGGGGCGTAGCGCGCCGGTGAGCGACAGCTCGCCGATGAACGCGGAGGCCGGGTCCGGCGCGTCGATCTCACCCTCGCCCGCGAGGATGCCGAGCAGCAGCGGAAGGTCGTAGACCGTGCCTTCTTTCTTCAGGTTCGCGGGCGCGAGGTTGACCGTGATGCGGCTGACGGGGAACTTCGCTCCGCAGTTTTTGATCGCCGCGCGGACGCGCTCGCGCGCCTCCTTCACCGCCGTGTCGCCGAGGCCGACCACGTCGAACGCGGGAAGCCCGCCCGAGAGGAAGCACTCCACCGTGACCTCATAGCCGGAAATGCCCTGCAAACCGAGGGAACGCACCGTTGTGACCATACGCTGCCGTCCTTTCCTTGCCTGTTTTCTTATTTTCAGTTTACCACAGTTTGCCGCATAAGGCAAGCGCGGCGCGGGGCGCGGAGGGGAAGGGAATGATATCCTGCAAAACAGGAGTTAGTATTAAATATTTTGAATATTTAATTGCAAAAATGTGGAGAGTCTAACCAAATGTAAATAATATCCTGCAAAAAAATGAATGTTTTTTGCGAAAGTGACGTTTACAGCGGGCGAAAATCGTGCTATGATGATAGCGTCAGTTTTTGCGTAATGACGCGAAAAACGCCGCTCCCCGGCGGCGAATATAACAGGAGGTTTCATTTATGGCAAGAAAAATGAAGTCCATGGACGGTAATAACGCTGCCGCGCATGTATCCTATGCGTTCAGCGAAGTTGCCGCGATTTACCCCATCACCCCCTCGAGCCCCATGGCCGACTTTGTTGACCAGTGGAGCGCCAACGGACTGAAGAACATCTTCGGCACCCGCGTGAAGGTTGTCGAGATGCAGTCTGAGGCCGGCGCGGCCGGCGCGGTGCACGGCTCCCTCGGCACCGGCGCTCTGACGACCACCTACACGGCGTCTCAGGGCCTGCTGCTGATGATCCCCAATATGTACAAGATCGCTGCCGAGCAGCTCCCCTGCGTGTTCCATGTTTCCGCGCGTACCGTTTCTACCCACGCGCTGAACATCTTCGGTGACCATTCCGACGTGATGGCCTGCCGCCAGACCGGCTTCGCCATGCTCTGCGAGGGCAACGTGCAGGAGGTCATGGACCTCAGCCCCGTCGCCCATCTCGCGGCGCTGACCGGCAAGGTCCCCTTCATCAACTTCTTCGACGGCTTCCGCACCAGCCACGAGATCCAGAAGATCGCGGTCTGGGATTATAAGGACCTCGCCGAGATGTGCGACATGGACGCCGTCAAGGCCTTCCGTGAGCACGCCCTCAATCCCGAGCATCCCCATATGCGCGGTTCCCACGAGAACGGCGATACCTTCTTCCAGCATCGTGAAGCCTGCAACCAGTATTATGACGCGCTGCCCGAGGTCGTTGAGTCCTACATGGATAAGATCAACGCCAAGCTCGGCACCGACTATAAGCTGTTCAACTACTACGGCGCGCCCGACGCCGACCGCGTCATCATCGCGATGGGCTCCATCTGCGACGTGGCCGAAGAAGTCATCGACTACCTCAATGCCCACGGCGAGAAGGTCGGTCTCATCAAGGTCCGCCTGTACCGTCCGTTCAAGGCCGAGCGCCTGATCGAGGCCATTCCCGCGACCTGCAAGAAGATCGCCGTCCTCGACCGCACTAAGGAGCCCGGCGCACAGGGCGAGCCCCTGTACCTCGACGTCGTCACCGCGCTCGCCAACGCCGGCAAGACCGACATTCAGGTCATCGGCGGCCGCTATGGTCTCGGCTCCAAGGATACCCCGCCCGCTTCCGTCTTCGCCGTTTACAGCGAGCTGAAGAAGGACGAGATGAAGCGTCAGTTCACCATCGGCATCGTCGATGACGTGACCGGCCTCTCCCTCCCCGAGGACAAGAACTGCCCGAACACCGCGGCGGAAGGCACCATCGAGTGCAAGTTCTGGGGTCTCGGCGGCGACGGTACCGTCGGCGCGAACAAGAACTCCATCAAGATCATCGGCGACCATACCGACAAGTACGTTCAGGCCTACTTCCAGTATGACTCCAAGAAGACCGGCGGCGTGACCATCAGCCACCTGCGCTTCGGCGACAAGCCCATCAAGAGCCCCTACTACATCAACAAGGCCGACTTCGTCGCCTGCCACAACCCCAGCTACATCATCAAGGGCTTCAAGATGGTCGACGACGTCAAGCCCGGCGGCGTGTTCATGATCAACTGCCAGTGGGATTTCGATGAGCTGAACCATCACCTCAAGGCGGACGCCAAGCGCTACATCGCCAGGAACAACATCCAGCTCTACACCATCAACGCCATCGACCTCGCCATCGAGATCGGCATGGGCAAGCGCAACAACACCATCCTTCAGTCCGCGTTCTTCTCCCTCGCTAAGGTCATGCCCGAGGAGCAGGCCATCCAGTACATGAAGGACGCCGCGACGCACTCCTACCTGAAGAAGGGCCAGGACATCGTCGATATGAACCACAAGGCCATCGACCTCGGCGCCACCGCCTACAAGAAGATCGACGTTCCCGCCGACTGGGCCAACGCTGTGGACGAGGACAAGGCCGAGGTGCTCAAGGGTAAGCCGGAGCTGGTCAAGCAGGTCAAGGACATTCTCGACCCCATCGACCGCATGGACGGCGACAGCCTGCCGGTTTCCGCCTTCATGCCGCACGTGGACGGCCAGTGGGAGCTGGGCGCTTCCGCTTACGAGAAGCGCGGCGTCGCCGTCTCCGTTCCCACCTGGGACGAGACCAAGTGCATCCAGTGCAACAACTGTGCCTACGTCTGCCCGCACGCTACCATCCGTCCCTTCGCTCTCACCGAGGAGGAGGCCAAGAACGCTCCCGCCGCTGCCAAGATCGTTGACATCAAGGCCGGTAAGGGCAAGGGCGTCTATAAGTACACCATGGCCATCTCCCCGCTCGACTGCATGGGCTGCGGCGTCTGCATCGGCCAGTGCCCGGTCGGCGCGCTGACCATGGTCCCGCAGGAGGGCGAGCTCAAGCAGCAGGAGGTCTTCGACTACTGCGTCGACGAGGTCGCGCCCAAGGCCGATATGCAGGATACCACCGTCAAGGGCAGCCAGTTCATGCAGCCCATGCTCGAGTTCTCCGGCTCCTGCGCCGGCTGCGCCGAGACGAGCTACGCGCGCCTCGTCACCCAGCTCTTTGGCGACCGTATGTACATCTCCAACGCCACCGGCTGCTCGTCCATCTGGGGCGGCCCCGGCGCTACCTCCCCGTACTGCACGGATAAGAACGGCCACGGTCCCGCGTGGTGCAACTCCCTGTTCGAGGACAACGCCGAGCACGGCTTCGGTATGTTCATTGGTCAGGAGAAGATCCGTGAGGATCTTGCCGACAAGACCCGCGAGCTGATCGCTGTCGAGTGGGCGCGTCCCGAGCTCAAGGAAGCCGCGCAGAAGTGGCTCGACACCTTCACCGACGGCAAGGCCAACGCCGAGGCGACCAAGGTTTATGTTGCCGCGCTGATGGCGAGCATCGCCACCGTCGACGAGCTTGCCGCTGTTCCGCAGTTTGCTGAGCACGCCGCCGAGCTCAAGGCCAAGGGCGAGAAGTTCTGTGACTGCGCCGCCTGCAAGCTGGTCGCCGAGATTCTCGACAAGAAGGAATACCTCGCCAAGAAGTCCCAGTGGATCTTCGGCGGCGACGGCTGGGCCTACGATATCGGTTACGGCGGTCTCGACCACGTCATCGCCCAGAACAAGGACGTCAACATCTTCGTCTTTGATACCGAGGTCTACTCCAACACCGGCGGACAGGCGTCCAAGGCTTCCAACATCGGTCAGGTCGCGCAGTTTGCGGCAGCCGGTAAGGAGACCAAGAAGAAGAGCCTCTCCGAGATCGCGATGCAGTATGGCTACGTCTACGTCGCGCAGGTCGCCATGGGTGCCAACCCCGCGCAGACCATCAAGGCCATCTGCGAGGCCGAGGCTTATCCCGGCCCGTCCCTCATCATCGGCTACAGCCCCTGCGAGATGCACTCCATCAAGGGCGGCATGATGAACTGCCAGAAGGAAATGAAGAAGGCCGTCGAGTGCGGCTACTGGAACCTGTTCCGCTTCAACCCCGCTGCCGAGCAGAAGTTCACCCTCGACTCCAAGGCGCCTGCGGGCGGCTATCAGGAGTTCCTGATGAACGAGGCCCGTTACAGCCGTCTGACCCGCGAGTTCCCCGAGCGTGCCGACACCCTGTTTGCCCGCAACGAGGAAGCCGCCAAGGAGCGCTACGAGCACCTCGTCAAGCTCATTGATATGTACGACAAGAAGTAAGCAAGGTCCCATTCAGGAGGGCTGCCGAAGGGCAGCCCTCCTTTTTGCGCGGAGAAAGGCAGAGACAGCCTACATTTTTGGCGATTTGTACAAAAAATTTATCTTTACATCACCTATAGAAATGTTCTATAATTAAAAGACAGCGGGCACGCCGTAGGATGTGCCCGCGTTTTGCGATTCGGAAAGGTGTGAAGGTTTTGTCGAGACTTGACATTATGACGCCGTCGCGCGCCCAGACCGTGATCGACGGACTGTACCGCGACGTGGAGCGGCGCATTGCCGCCAGCCCTCCGGGACTGTGCCCGGTGGATCTTGCGATGAACTTTTTGAACCTCTGCCACGCGCAGACCTGCGGCAAGTGCGTGCCCTGCCGCGTCGGCCTCGGTCAGCTCTCCGATTTGATGGAGAGCGTGCTCGACGGCAAGGCGACGATGGAGACCATCGCGCTCATCGAGCGCACGGCGCGCGTGATCGTCAACAGCGCGGACTGCGCCATCGGGCGCGACGCGGCGCGGCTGGTGCTCGACGGCATCCAGGGCTTCCGCGACGACTATGAAGAGCACGTTCTGCGCCACCGCTGCCTCGGCGGGATGCAGAATCCTGTCCCCTGCGTGGCGCTGTGCCCTGCGGGCGTGGACATTCCGGGCTACACCGTGCTGGTGAAGTATGGCCGCTACGCGGACGCTGTGCGGCTCATCCGGCAGGATAACCCCTTCCCCTCCGCTTGCGCGTACATCTGCGAGCATCCATGCGAGGCGCGCTGCCGCCGCAACATGATCGACGACGCGGTGAACATTCGCGGACTCAAGCGCTACGCGGTGGACCACGCGGGCTATGTGCCCCATCCCGCCTGCGCTGAGGAGACCGGCAAGACGGTCGCCATCGTCGGCGGCGGGCCGAGCGGTCTTTCTGCGGCGTACTATCTCGCGCTGATGGGCCACAAGGTCACGGTGTATGAAAAGCAGGCGAAGCTCGGCGGTATGCTGCGCTACGGCATTCCCGCCTACCGTCTGCCGCGCGAGATCCTGGACGCGGAGATCGCGTCGCTCCTCTCTGTCGGCATTGATGCGAAGGTCAATGTGGACATCGGAGACGAGATCACCTTCGACGAGCTGCGCAGCCGGTACGACGCGCTCTATCTTGCACTCGGCGCACACACGGATAAAAAGACCGGCATCGAAGGCGAGGACGCCGAGGGCGTCATGTCCGCGGTTGAGATGCTGCGCGAGATCGGCGACGATCACATGCCCGATTTCCGCGGCAAGGAGATCGTGGTCATCGGCGGCGGCAACGTCGCGATGGATGTATGCCGCAGCGCAGTGCGCCTCGGCGCGCGTAAGGTGAGCTGCGTCTATCGCCGCCGCCGGGAGGATATGACCGCGCTGCCCGAGGAGGTCGAGGGCGCGGTCGCCGAGGGCGTGGAGCTGGTCACATTGCAGGCCCCCGTGCACATCGAGACGAACGGGCAGGGCCATGCGGTCGCGCTCTGGACGCAGCCGCAGATCATCGGCGAGATGGATGACAAGGGCCGGCCCAAGCCGGAGAAGGCAAAGCTCTTTGAAAAGCGCATTGCGGCGGATGGGATCATAGTCGCCATCGGACAGGGCGTGGAAACACACGGCTTCGAGCAGAGCAAGATTACCATCAAGCGCGGCGCCTTTGTTGCCGAGGCCAGCGGCCAGATCGACAACATGGACGGCGTATTTGCCGGCGGCGACTGCGTCACGGGTCCGGCCACCGTCATCCGCGCCATCGCGGCGGGCAAGGTCGCGGCGGCGAACATCGACGAATACCTCGGCTATCACCATGTCATCGACGTGGGTGTGGAGGTCCCAACTGCACGGCTGAACAACAAGCCGCCCCATGGCCGCATCAACACCACCGAGCGCGAGGCCGACGAGCGCAAGCGCGACTTCAAGTGCATCGAGTGCGGCCTGACGGACGAGGAGGCTTACGCCGAGGCGTCCCGCTGCCTGCGCTGCGACCACTTCGGCTACGGCATTTTCCGCGGAGGGAGGAAGGGCAAATGGTAAAGAATGTGACGCTGACCATCGACCATAAGAGCATCACGGTGCCCGAGACGACCACGATCCTCGAGGCCGCGCGAATGCTCAACATCAACATTCCGACGCTCTGCTACTTAAAGGACGTCAACGAGATCGCTGCCTGCCGTCTGTGCTGCGTGGAGGTCAAGGGCATGGAGCGCCTTGTCCCCGCGTGCGACAATGTGGTGGCGGACGGCATGGAGGTCTTTACCAACAGCCCCATGGCGCGAGAGGCGCGCCGCGCCAACCTGCGGCTGATCCTCTCCGAGCACGACACGAGCTGCACGAGCTGCTCGCGCAGCGGCAACTGCACGCTGCAGTCGCTCGCGAACGACTTCAATATGCGCGGCGAGCACTATCCCACCAAGCTGCGCCGGGAGGCGGTGGACTACTCCACGCCGCTCATCCGCGAGAACGACAAGTGCGTGAAGTGTATGCGCTGCATCCAGATCTGCGAGAACGTACAGACCGTGAAGATATGGGATCTGCTCGGCACCGGCTCCCGCGCGACGGTGGACGCCTCGCGCAATCGCCGCATCCAGGATACGGAATGTACCTACTGCGGCCAGTGCATCACGCATTGCCCCACGGCGGCGCTGCGGGAGCGCGACGACACGGGAATCGTCTTTGACGCCATCGACGACCCCAACACCGTCACGGTCGTGCAGGTCGCGCCGGCGGTGCGCGCGGCCTGGGCGGAGCAGTTCAACCTTTCGCCGGAGTTTGCCACGCCCAAGCGCATGGCGGCTGCCCTGCGCGAGCTGGGCTTCAACTATGTGTTCGACACCGACTTTGCCGCCGACCTCACCATCATGGAGGAGGGCAGCGAGTTTCTTGAGCGCTTCACGCACAAAAAGGACTACCGCTGGCCGATGTTCACCTCCTGCTGCCCGGGCTGGGTGCGCTTCCTCAAGTCGCAGTATCCCGAGCGGACGGAGGAGCTTTCCACCGCGAAGTCCCCGCAGCAGATGTTCGGCGCCATTGCCAAGACTTACTTTGCCGAGAAGATCGGCATTGATCCCAAGCGGCTGTTCGTCGTGTCCATCATGCCGTGCGTCGCAAAGAAGAGCGAGTGTACGCTTCCGACCATGCGCGGCGAGGACGGCATTCCCGATGTCGATGTAAGCATCACCACGCGCGAGCTGGACATTATGCTCCGCGCGAACCACATTTCCCCTGTCCATCTGCCGGAGGAGGAGTTCGACTCCCCGCTCGGCAGCGGCACGGGCGCGGCGGTCGTGTTCGGCGCGACCGGCGGCGTGATGGATGCCGCGCTCCGCTCGGCGTACTACCTCGTGACCGGCGAGAACCCCGATCCCGACGCCTTCACCGCCGTGCGCGGCATGGACGGCTGGAAGGAGGCGAGCTTCAACATTCCCACGGCGGGTGAGGTGAAGGTCGCGGTGGTGAGCGGACTCGGCAACGCGCGGAAGCTGCTCAACGCCATCGAGCGTGGCGAGGTCAGCTATGACTTTGTCGAGGTCATGGCCTGTCCCGGCGGCTGCGCGGGCGGCGGCGGTCAGCCCATTCATGACGGGCAGGAGCTGGCGGAGACACGCGGCGGCGTGCTCTGGCGGCTCGACAAGGGCGAAGCGCTGCGCTTCTCGCACGAAAATCCCGACGTGCAGGCGCTCTATCGCGACTACCTCGGCAAGCCCCTCGGAGAAAAATCGCATCATCTGCTCCACACCGACCATCTGGCATGGGAGATGCCGCAGGCGCAGAGAGGGCAATAAGCAAACGAAAAGCGCGGCGTTCGCCGCGCTTTTCCGAATTTTTATCTTTTTGCAAATAACAGTAGCTTTTTGCGGATTTTGTGGTACAATAAATGCACACTTGATCATCCTGCACGAAAGAGGCATTTTTCATGGAATTTGTTGCAAATGAGTCCAAAAAGGTTGAGATCGAGACCTCGACCGGCGTCTATCAGCGCCACGCCATTCAGACGCATTTCGTCCAGATCGGCGAGAACTATATCGACCTGATCGAGCGCTACGTCAAGCCGCTCTATGAGGAGGGCGACCTGCTGAGCATCAGCGAGAAGGTCATCGCCCTGTGCCAGAAGCGCATCGTCTACCGCAAGGACATCCACCCCGGCTTCTGGGCGAAGCTGCTGTGCCGCTTCGTACACGTCACGCCCGCGGGTCCCGGCGCGGGTACGCCGCACAAGATGCAGCTCATCATTATGATCTGCGGCCTGCCGCGCGTGCTGCTGGCGGCCTTCTGCTCGGCGGTGACGAAGCTCTTCGGCAAGAAGGGCGTGTTCTACAAGGTCTGCGGACACGAGGTGGACGGCATCGACGGTCTGATCGACTACGATATTTCGTTCAAGGAGTATGTGGACTACGGTATTCTCAATCCCGAAAACCCCTCCGGCGTCTGCGATGAGATCTACGAAAAGACCGGCGTGAAGGCTATGATCATCGACGCGAGCGACATCGACTGCGTGATCCTCGGCAAGTGCCGCGACGTCACGCTGACGGACGAGCAGCTCTGCGAGATCGTGCACGACAATCCCGCGGGGCAGGAGGGGCAATGCACCCCGTTCATCCTCATCCGCAAAAAGGCTTGAGGCAACACCGCACAATGAAAGCCGCGGCGCTTTGCGAGCAAATCGCTCTTGTACCATTATGCGGTATTGCCGTAACAAGCAAAAAGAACGGACCTGCGCCGCGCGGCGCAGGTCTTTTCTCATTCGCTGGTGAGCAGCGCCCGTAACGCCTCGATGGTCGGCTCCAGAAGCGTGTCGGGGTATTCGTAGTGCTCGGTGTGGATCTGCGGGTGATCCTCGCCCGCGCCCACGCCGAAGAACGCACCGCGGCAGCGGTGCAGATAGTGGCCGAAATCCTCGCTCCAGCGCATCGGGTCATGCAGGAGCGTGCCGCGGCACACACGCATGACGCGGCTGGCGCAGAGCGCGTCGTTTTCCGTGGCGGGAAAAATGTCCTGTTCTTCAAAGGAAAACTCCAGATGGTTCTTGTGGGCCAGCTCCTGCGCGCGGGTGAGCACACTGCGACGGAGCCGCGCGAGATCGTCGTCGTGCTCGCCGCGAAGCGTCAGCCACAGCTCGGCAGACTCCGCCGCCGCGCCGAAGGCCTTTTCGCCCATCTGCGCGCCGATGACGGTGCAGAGCGTGATGCCGCGGTACTGCTCGGGCGCGGCGAGCGCGGGCAGATCGACCAACAGCTGTCCGACTGCGGGAGCGGGGGAGATGCCGGTCTCGGGATAGGCGGCGTGGGCGGGCTTACCAACAAAATAAATAGTCACGCCGCGGCTGGCGCAGGCAAAGGTGCCCGCGCGGGTGAGCACCGCGCCGAACGGAAAGCCCGGCAGGTTGTGCGCGCCGTAGATCTCGTCGACCTTCTCGCGGTCAAAAAGCTCACAGCACAGCGCCGCGCCCGCACCGGTCTCCTCCGCGCCCTGAAAGAGCAGGAACACGCTGCGCCCGATGGACTGCCCCTCAAGCATCAGCGCGACGCCGCACAGCGCCGCGGCATGTCCGTCGTGACCGCACAGGTGCGCCGCGCCGCCCTGGGGCGTCGCCAGCGCGTCGTAATCCGCGCGCAGCGCGACCGTGGGCTTTGTGCCCTCCGGCTCACGGTGCGCGGCGTAGAAGCCGCCCGCAAGCTCATGAAGCTCCAGCGAGGTATGCTCGCGCAGGAAGGTCAGCAGGGTGTGCTTTGTCACGGCCTCGCGGCCGGAGACCTCCGCGCAGGCGTGGAGCTGTGCGCGCAGGGCGGTGATCTGATCCAGCAGGACTTGTTCCATGATCGTTCTCCTTTGCTCTCCGCGCGGCGCGGAGCGTGGTTTCGGGCGCGCAAAGGGGGGAGCCGCCGGAAGGCGGTCCCCCGATGGATGCGCGCAGTTTTTTACAGGTTGTAGTAGCGTTCGAATTCCGCGGGATGCGGGATGGCGGCCATGGCCGCGCATTCCCTGCGCTTGGCGGCGATGAAGCTGCGGAGCAGCGCTTCGGGGAACACGCCGCCCTTCGTGAGATAGTCGTGGTCGGCCTCGAGCGCGTCAAGCGCCGCGTCAAGCGAGGTGGGCAGACCCTGCAGCTTGGCCTTCTCCTCGTCGGAGAGGGTGTAGAGGTTGACGTCGTAGGGACCCCAGCCGTTTTCGTGCGGGTCGATCTTGTTTTCAATGCCGTCAAGACCGGCCATCAGCAGCGCCGCGTAGCAGAAGTACGGGTTGCAGGTGGCGTCCGGATTGCGCAGCTCAAAGCGGCGCATATTCGGTGTCTTGGCGTAGGCGGGGATGCGGATGACCGCGCTGCGGTTGCTCGTGGCATAGCCGACGGTGACGGGCGCCTCAAAGCCCGGCACCAGACGCTTGAAGGAGTTGGTGCTGGGATTCGTGATGGCGCAGAGGGAATGGATGTGCTTGAGAAGACCGCCCATGAACCAGTGAGCCTCCCGGCTGAGATGCGAGTAGCCGTTGTCGTCGGAGAACACCGGCTCGCCGTCCTTTAAGAGCAGCATATGGACGTGCATTCCGCTGCCGGCCTCGCCGTAGACAGGCTTGGGCATGAACGTGGCGCTCTTGCCGTACTTGAGGGCGGTGTTGTGGATGATGTACTTGATGAGCATGGTCGCGTCGGCCATCTTGCTCATCTCGCCGAGCTTCGGCTCGATCTCGAACTGGCCCGCGCCGCCGACCTCGGGGTGGTGATACTTGATGGGGATACCGGCCTCCTCCATGCGCAGGCACATCTCGCTGCGGCACTCGTAGGTGCGGTCGAGCGGCTTGGCAATGTGGTAGTGGCCCTGCCGCGGGACGATGACGCCGCGGCCGTTGATGTCGCCGTTCCAATGCGCCTGCTCCGCGTCGAGGCTCATGCCGATCTCGTTCGGCGCGACCTTCCATGCTACATCGTCGAAGAGATAGAACTCAAACTCCGGCAGAATGAGCATCGTGTCGGCGATGCCGGTATCACGCATATACTGCTCCGCTGCCAGCACGATGTTGCGCGGATACTGGTCGAGCGGGCGGTTGTGGGGGTAGTCGATGATCATGGCGTTGCCGGTCATCGACAGGGTGGAGACCTCACAGAAGGGGTCGATCTGCGCGGTAGCGGGGTCGGGAATAAAGACCATGTCGCTCTTTTCGACCACGGCATAGCCGTAGTTCGAGGCGTCGAAGCCGATGCCGTCGGTCATGGTCGCTTCGGTAAAATTCTGGGCGGGAATGGTCACATGGCGGTACTGGCCGTTGATATCGACCATTTTGAAATCGACCATCTTGATGCCCTGCTCACGAATGAGCTGCATGACATCCTGTGCCGTTTTAGCCATTGGGAATTACCTCCAAAATTTATGGTTCGGCTCAGCGAGCCGCCTTGCCGAGATAGGCCTCCGCGATGGCGGGGTCCTTGAGCAGTTCTTTGCCCGGGCCGGACTTGGTGATGCGGCCCTGTTCGAGAACATAGGCGTTGTCCGCGACAGAGAGCGCCTTGAGCGCGTTCTGCTCCACGAGCAGAATGGTCTTGCCCATGGCCTTGATCTCGCGGATGGTATCGAAAATGGTGTTGACCAGCAGCGGCGCGAGGCCGAGGGACGGCTCGTCGAGCATGATGAGGTCGGGTGCGGACATGATGCCGCGGCCCATCGCCAGCATCTGCTGCTCGCCGCCGGAGAGCGTGCCGGCGATCTGATTTTTGCGCTCCTCCAAGCGCGGGAAAATCTCATACACGCGCTTGAGGTCGCGCTCGATGCCGTCCTTGTCGCTGCGGAGGTACGCGCCGACCTTCAGGTTCTCGTAAACGGTGAGGTTCGCGAAGATCAGGCGGCCCTCCGGCACCTGACACACGCCGAGCCGGACGACCTTATTGGCGGCGGTCGGCAGCGGCTGACCCTTGTAGAGGATCTCGCCGGACTTGTACTTCACAAGGCCGGAAATGGCGTTCATCATGGACGATTTGCCCGCGCCGTTGGAGCCGATCATCGAGACGATCTGCCCCTCCTCGACCTCGAGCGAGATGCCCTTGAGGGCGTGGATGCCGCCGTAGTAAACGTTCAGGTCACGAATTTCAAGCATCGCCATCGCCGTCGTCCTCCTTTCCGAGATAGGCCTCGATGACCTCGGGGTTGCTCTGGATCTCCGCGGGCGTTCCCTCGGCAAGAGGCTTGCCGAAGTTGAGCACGAAGATGCGGTCGGAGACGTTCATCACGAGGTCCATGTGATGCTCGATGATGAGCACGGTCAGGTCGAAGCGGTCGCGGATCTCGCGGATGAGGTCCATCAGGGCAAGCGTCTCCTCCGGATTCATGCCGGCGGCGGGCTCGTCGAGCAGCAGCAGCTTGGGATCGGTCGCAAGCGCGCGGGCGATCTCCAGCTTGCGCTGCTGGCCGTAGGGCAGGTTGACGGCGATCATGTCGCGCTGCTCCCAGATGCCCATGATCTTCAAAAGCTCCTCGGTCTTTTCGCGCAGAGCCTTTTCCTGGTAATAGTACTTCGTCAGCCATTTGGGACCGACCTTGAGGCGCCAAAGCGACTGGAAGATGTTGTAATCCGCCTCCGCATGGCACGCGGTGAGAACGTTGTTGTAGACCGTTTCGCTCTTGAACAGGCGGATGTTCTGGAACGTGCGCGCCATGCCGCGGGACATGATGTCGTAGGGCTGCTTGCGGAAGGGCTTGACATCCGTTTCGCGCATATCGTCCTTGATGATGGCGTCGCCCTGTCCGACGACTGTACCGTCGAAAATGACGCGGCCCTCGGTGAGCGCGTAGACGCCCGTGATGAGGTTGAAGATGGTGGTCTTGCCCGCGCCGTTGGGACCGATGAGCGCGTAGATCTCGCCTTTTTTGATCTTGAAGGAAACGTCGCCCACGGCGGTCAGGCCGCCGAAGCGCTTGGTGACGTGCCAGAGCTCGAGCATGACGTTGGGGTCATGGTGCTTGAAGGTGATGTCGCTCATACCGACGCCTCCTCTCCGACGCTGCCGCCGTCAGGCGGAGGCAGGTCCTTTTTCTTCTTGGTGAAAATCCGGCCGACGGCACGGCAGATCCTGCCGACCGGCAGCTCCTTGCCGCCCATGAGGCCCTTCGGGCGGACGATCATGATGACGATAACGGCGAGGCCGTACATCACGAGACGCCAGTCACCGACCGCGCGCAGCAGCTCCGGCAGCGCGCAGAGCAGCACCGTGCCGAGCACCGAGCCGGTGATGGAGCCCATGCCGCCGAAGATGACCATGATGGTATACTCCGTAGACTTGGTCATCAGGAACATCTTGGGCTGGAGATAACCGAAGTAGTGCGCCATCATGCCGCCTGCGATGCCGGCGTAGAGCGCGGACATGCACATGGCGAGCATCTTGGAGCGGAAGGTGTTGATGCCGCTCATCTGCGCCGCCAGCTCGTCCTCGCGCACGGCGAGCATGCTGCGCCCGTGCTTGGAGTTCATCAGCAGCGCCGTGGCGGTGAGGAAGATAATGACGATGAACAGCGCCGAGGAAAAGAGTGTGGAGAGGAAGGTGCCGACGTCGCCGTTGGAAAGCGCGTTCCAGTCACCGAACAGAGTCGTTTTGAGCGGAATGCTCGCCACGCCCTTCGCGCCGTCGAGCAGGAAGTCCTTGCCGCCGACATTGATGGTGAGCTGCAAATTGTTGAAGATCAATCGTATCGCTTCGCCCACGCCGAGCGTGGCGATGCAGAAGTAGTCGCCCTTGAGGTTGAGCGTGATCTTGCCGAGGCCCGCGCCGAGCAGCATGGCGGCAAGGCCCGCGATGATGAGCGAGAGCCAGTAGGGCAGGCCGAACGCCATCGTGCAGAGAATGGAAACATACGCGCCGATGCACACGAAGCCCGCGTGACCGAACGAGAACATACCGGTGTAGCCCGTAAGGATGGAAAGGCCGAGCACGATCAGCAGGGTGTAGCAGGACTGAATGAGGATGCCTTCGATGTAATACCAGCTAAACATATCGTTCCTCCCTCCTTACGCCTTGTCTTCCACGACCTTGCCCATCAGGCCGGACGGCTTGATGACGAGGACGAGGATCAGAAGTCCGTACACGAACAGGTCGCGCAGGTTGGAGTTGAAGGACGCGACAAAGATCTCCATGATGCCGAGCAGCACCGAGCCGACGATCGCGCCGGGGAGACTGCCGAGACCGCCGAACACCGCCGCGACGAAGGACTTGTTCGTGACCTGACCGATGGTGGGCTTGACGATGAAGCGCATACCGTAGAGCATACCGGCGAAGCCGGCGAGCACGCCGCCCATGAGGAAGATAATGAAGATCACGAGATCGCCGTTGATGCCCATGAGGGTCGAGGCCTTCTCGCTGTAGGAGCAGGCGCGGATGGCAAGGCCGACCTTGGTTTTCTGTATGATGAACATCAAAATCAGCAGCGCGACGGCCGAGACCACGATCATCAGCAGACTGTCGACGCCAAGGGAGATCCCGCCGATGTTGATGCGGTTATCGAAGATCGGAGGGTAGTTTCTGGGGGTGCCGTCGATGGTGGCGATGACGAAATTTTCCAGGAAGATGGAAGCGCCCATCGCCGAGATGATGAAGTACAGGGACGGGGCATGACGCTTGCGCAGCGGCGAGTAGACCAGCCGCTCAATGATGACGGCGAGCAGGCCGCTGCCCACGCCGCAGAGCAGAAACGCCGGAAGAAATGGAACGTTCAGCGCCGTGAGTGCAAAATAGCCCACATAAGCGCCGACCATGATGACGCCTCCGTGGGCAAAGTTGGAAAAGTTCATAATGCTGTAGACCAGCGAATAGCCGACCGACATCAGCGCGTACATACCGCCGAGGCAGATGCCGTTGACCAGTTGCTGGAGAAAATATTCTATACCCATGTATAGCCTCCTTTTGTCCTGTTAACCTCGGGCGCCCCGCACGGGGCGCCCGAGTGTCGAAAGGGTGCTTGCTTTTTCTGTTTTGGGAATGTGCTTAGTCTGCGGCGATGTAGGTCTCAAAGACGTAGGTCTTGTTCTTGCCGTCGATGCGCTCCACACAGCCGGACTTGCCGACGGGGTTGTGGTCCTCGGCAGAGATCTTGATCTTACCGGCCATACCCTCGACCTCGACCTGAGAGTACGCGTCGGCGATGGCCTGCGGGTCATCGCTGCCGGCCTTCTCGACCGCCGCGCACCAGAGCAGGAACGCGTCGTGCGCCATGTAGCCGTTGAGCTCCATCTTCGCGCCGTTGTACTTCTCGGCGTACTCCTTGCGGAAGGCGTCGCCCGCGGGATCGACGAGGGAAACGTGGTTGATGACGTAGGAGCCGTCCACCGCGTCGGCGGCGTCGAAGAGGACCTCGGACGCGCAGCCGTCGCCGCCGAGCATCGGCACCTCAATGCCGAGGGTGCGGGCCTGCTTGTGGATCATGATGAAATCCTGATAGAAGATGGGGGTGAAGATGATCTGGGGCTGCGCTTCCTTGATTTTGGTCAGCTGCGCGGTGAAGTCGGTGTCGCCGGCGGTGTAGCCCTCCTCGGCGACGATGGTGCCGCCCTTGGACTCAAAGACCTTGACGAAGTTGTCCTTCAGGCCCAGCGCGTAGTCGTCGTTGACGTCGTAGAGGATGGCGGCCTTGTCAAAGCCGAGGTTATCATACACGAACGAACCGGCGATCTTGCCCTGCTGGGGATCGAGGAAGCAGACGCGGAAGTTGTATTCCTTGAGCTGACCGTCCTGCATGGTGACCTTCTCGTTGGTCGCCACGGTGGACATATCGGAGATCTTGTACTGGTCGAGGACGGACTGGATGGCGATGCACTGACCCGAGGCGTTCGGGCCGATGATCGCGCAGACCTGATCCTGCGCGCACAGACGCTTGGCGACGTTGACCGCCTCCTGCGCGTCGCCCTTGGTGTCGTAGCAGATCAGCTCGACCTGCTTGCCGAGCAGTCCGCCGTTGGCGTTGAGGTCCTCGACCATCATCTTGAGGGTCTGGCTTTCGCAGGTGCCGTAGGCGGCCTGGTCGCCGGTGAGCGAGCCCATCCAGCCGAGCTTGATGGTGTCGCCGCCGGAGCTGCCTCCGTCGTCCTTCTTGCCGCAGCCGACGAACAGTGTCGCGAGCATCAGGCAGGCGAGGGTGAGAGCAATGAGCTTCTTCATGGATTTGCGCATGGTTTGTATCCTCCTTCAATTTGTTGTGACCGTTTTCCTTCCTCGGAACGGTCAGGGCTTGCAGGGATGGATGTCCGCCGTGCGGAGCCGGCCCCTGCATCAATGCCGTCCATACTTGATGTGTATGACGCAAGAGAGCGGCAAATGAATTGCGTGGGCTTATGTCCAAAATAACATCACATTCGGCTATTGTCAAGTCATATCAGGAAATACTTTTGAAGTGTATATTTCTTGTGCATATCGACGAAAATGACTGAACAGCGCTCCGGAAGCAACAAAAAAACCGCTCCAACTGCGCGAAAACAGTCGGAGCGGCGGGCGAAAAAGAAATTACAATCGGCTCTCCTGAAGCGCGACCTTTTTGCGGAAATCGCCGGGTGTCATCACCTTGAAGCGCAGGAAATTGCGGTTGAAGGTCTTGACGTTGGCGTAGCCGACCTCCATGGCGATGTAGGTCACGGTCTGGTCGGTGGTGAGCAGCAGCTCGGCGGCGCGGTTGATGCGGACGTAGTTGAGAAATTCCTCGAAATTCTTCTCCACCTGCAGCATCAGCGCGCGGTTCATTTCGGCGGCGGTGCAGCCGAATTTTTCGGCGACCGCGCGTGCGGAGAGCGGCTCGTTGTAGCTGCGGCAGATATACTCCACCAGCGCGTAGACGCGCCGGTCGGTCTCAATGCGGCAGATGCTCTCCACGCGCCGGTAGGTCTTGCGGTAGTCGTTGATGCGCATTCCCACGCGCGCGGAAAAAACCTTGGAGATATGCGAGGCGTCCACATAGCCGAGCGCCGCGGCGATCTCCTCGAGCGTGAGGTCGGTATAGAGCAGATAATTCGCGGTCTTGCCGATGCGCATTTCGTTCAGAAGGTCAAAGAACGAGAGTCCCGTCATGCCGCTGATATAGCTGCTCAGGCTGCTCTCGGAGACATAGAAGATGCGCGAGAGCCCCTTGAGCGTCAGCTTTTCGCCGGTGTGGCAGTAGAGATAGCGCAGGATCTCGCTCATGTCCGGCGCGGCGGAGGCGCGGTCGGCCGCAGCGGGCTCGGGCTGCTCGGCGCGGAAGCGCTCCATGAGGATCACCAGCTCGACGAGGCGGTTGACGACGGCGAGCGAGCCGAGGACCTTCGGCGGGGCCGCGCCGAGAATGGATTCCAGCCCCACCTCCTCGCGCAGCGAGAGGAAAAATTGCTGCATCCGGTGGGCCTGTCCCTCGTTGCAGTAGAGCGCGGGCTGCCGCTCAATATGCGCGAGCCAGTCTACCGCGTCGCCGCGCTCGTCGGAGAAGGCACGGATGTAGCGGTTGAGCGTGTGGAGGTTGTAGATCACAAGGTGATATTGCAGCGGCTCGGCGACCTCCGTCACCGCCGTGATCTGCCACGGCAGGATGGAGAGAAGCGTATTCGGCCGCAGCTCCACGTCGTGCCCCTGGATGCGGATGACACCGTGCCCCTCGCAGATGTAGAGGAAGCGGGCCTCCTGATGGATCAGCGGCGCGGTCGGCGCCTCGATGGTCTCGTTGTCGAACGAGCACAGCTTGCTCCGGTCGAGACGGGAGCGCTCAAAGGACTGCATCGCGGCAAGGTCTTTCATATCGGTCACCTCATTCGGCCCGCGCCGGACGGCGCGGGGTTGCCTTATGCGTTGTTTCGGTGTATAGTATACCGCAGAGGCGACCCATTTGGCAAGTGCCGGAAAGAACGCAGGGAAGCGGAGCGGCAAAGGGCGCGCCACGCAAATTTGCCGTTAAATACAAGAAAAATAGCTGAAAATGTCCAGCGCGTTTTTCAAAAATTGATATGCTATGTACAGAACATGAGTCAATTTCCCCCATTGGGGGCGAACTATCTTGAAGGAGGACTATCCCATGCCTGTTAATCTCAAAGGCCGTTCTTTTCTCACGCTGAAGGATTTCACCCCCGATGAGATCCGCTATATGCTCAACCTCGCCGCCGATCTGAAGGCGAAGAAGCGCGCCGGCATCCGCGGCAACCTGCTCGCCGGTAAGAACATCGTGCTGCTCTTCGAGAAGACCTCCACCCGCACCCGCTGCGCGTTTGAGGTCGCCGCCTATGACGAAGGCGCGCACGTCACGTTCCTCGACTCCAAGTCCTCCCAGATGGGCAAGAAGGAGACCATGGTCGACACCGCGAAGGTCCTCGGCCGCTTCTTCGACGGCATCGAGTACCGCGGCTACGACCAGAAGGTCGTCGAGGGTCTCGCCGCCAACGCCGGTGTTCCCGTGTGGAACGGTCTGACCGACGTCGATCATCCCACCCAGGCGCTCGCCGACATCCTCACCCTGATGGAGAACACCAAGAAGCCCCTCAACAAGTGCAAGCTCGTTTTCTGCGGCGATACCCGCAACAACGTGGCCTACTGCCTGATGTACATCTGCGCCAAGCTCGGCATGCACTATGTCGGCTGGGGCCCGAAGGAGCTCGCTCCCGCCGCTGACGTCGTGGAGTATTGCCGCGAGGTCGCCAAGGAGACCGGCGCCGTCGTCGAGTACGGCGAGGACAAGGCTCTGCTCAAGGGCGCCGACGCTCTCTACACCGATATCTGGGCTTCCATGGGCGAGGAGGACAAGATCCCCGAGCGCGTGAAGCAGCTCACCCCCTACAAGGTCACCGGCGACGTGATGAAGGCCACCGAGAACAGCGACTGCATCTTCCTGCACTGCCTGCCCTCCTTCCACGACTTCGACACCACCATGGCCAAGAGCCAGATGGAGCTCGGCTACGACATCCGCGAGGTCACCGACGAGGTGTTCCTCTCCCCGAACTCCAAGGTGTTCGACGAGGCCGAGAACCGTATGCACACCATCAAGGCTGTCATGGTCGCCACCATCGGCAACGTCTGATCGAAACAACTCGCTCAAGGGCGACGATCTTTTCTTCACTCACGGCAAAGCCTCCGGTGCAAACCGGAGGCTTTGCCGCATTTCATTATTATATAATAAGGAAACCGCTCTGCCCACGGCAGAGCGGTTTTTCGTTCAATCCTCCGGCATGGCGACGGCGCGCACGGGCGAGCCGTCGGCGTCCTTGAAGTGCAGGGGGAGCGTCGCGTAGGGGAAGGCTTTCCCCACAAGGGAGGCGAGATGGCAGAGATTCTCCGTGTTCAAAAAGCCTGCGCCGAGCAGGATCTTGTGCACAGGATAATCCACCGTGTCCATCGGGTCGATGGAGATGGCGTCGGTGCCGACGCCCTTGAGCGGAAAGGCGGCAAGGTACTCCGCCGCCTCAAGCGAGAGCACGGGGAAGGGGGAGAAGTACTGCTCGCTGCCCCAATATTTCTCCCAGCCGGTGTAGAAGAGCAGGAAGTCTGCGGCCTCGATCTCCGAGGCATGGAGCTGGAGCCGCGCTTTGGGGATCTCCTTTCCCGCGAGGTCGGAGCAGTCGAGCACATAGGCCGTGCCGACGTACTTGTCCGCCGGAAATTGATCGAGCGTCTTGCCGTCGCGCAGCATATGCGCGGGGGCGTCCATGTGCGTGCCGGTGTGGGAGCCCATCGTCAGCAGCGTTTCGCGGAAGCCGTGCTGCTCGAAGGTGTTTGAGGGTGTGAGCTTCGGCGGCTCGGTCTCGGGATAGACGGGCATGGCTTCTTCAATGAGGTGGGTCAGGTCAAGAATTTTCATGGCGCTTCTCCTTTTCCAAAAAAATCATCAGGGCGGCGAGGTCGGCGGGGGACACGCCCGAAATGCGCCCCGCCTGTCCGAGCGAGCGGGGACGGATGGCGGCGAGCTTTTCCCGCGCCTCGAGCCGCAGACCGTCGATGCTGGAATAGTCAAGCTCCTCGGGCAGCAGGCGGCTCTCGAGCCGCGTAAACTCCTCGACCTCGGCCATCTGGCGGCGGATGTAGCCCTCGTACTTCACGGTGATCTCCACCTGCTCGGCGATGTCCTGCGGGCAGGCGGCGCAGCCGGCGTCGAAGGCCCGCAGATCGTCGTAGCGCAGCTGCGGGCGGCGCAGCAGCGCGATGAGCGGGCTGCCGTCCGTGATCTCCGCCGTGCCGCGCTCTCGCAGCAGCGCGTTGAGCGCATCGCTCGCGGGAAGGCCGGTGTGCTCGAGCCGTTTGATCTCCCGCGCGACGGCGGCGTACTTTTCCTCCACGGCGGCAAGACGCTCATCGGAGATGAGGCCGATGTCGTGCCCGAGCTTTGTGAGCCGCCGGTCGGCGTTGTCCTGCCGCAGAAGCAGGCGGTATTCGCTGCGGCTCGTCATGATGCGGTAGGGCTCATTCGTACCCTTGGTCACAAGATCGTCGATGAGCGTGCCAATGTAGCTCTCCGAGCGGGAGAGAACAAAGGGAGACTGCCCCGCGAGCCTGCGCGCGGCGTTCACACCGGCAACAAAGCCCTGTACGGCGGCCTCCTCGTAACCGGACGAGCCGTTGAACTGCCCCGCGCCGTACAGCCCCGCGATGGCTTTCGTTTCCAGCGTAGGCTTGAGCGCGGTGGGGTCGATGCAGTCATACTCAATGGCGTAGGCGGGGCGCATGATCTCCGCGTGCTCGAGCCCCGGAATGGTATGGACCATCCGCACCTGTACGTCCTCGGGCATCGAGGAGGAAAAGCCCTGAATGTACAGCTCCTCGGTATCAAGCCCCATCGGTTCGATGAAGAGCTGGTGGCGGGGCTTGTCCGCGAAGCGGACGATCTTCGTCTCGATGCTCGGGCAGTAGCGCGGCCCGACGCCCTCGATCACGCCGGAGTAGATGGGGCTGCGGTCGAGATTTTCGCGGATGATGCGGTGTGTCTCCTCGTTCGTGTAGGTGAGGTAGCACACCGCCTGATTGCAGGGAACGTGCTCGGTCGTGAACGAGAACGGCAGCGGCTCGGCGTCGCCATCCTGCCGCTCCATTTTGGAGAAATCGACGCTGCGGGCGTTGACGCGCGGGGGCGTGCCGGTCTTGAAGCGGCGCAGAGGAAGTCCGAGCGCGCGCAGCTGCTCCGCGAGCGGCAGGCTTGCGTGCATCCCATCGGGGCCGCTTGACTGAATGCATTCGCCCACGATGGTGCGCCCGTCGAGGTAGGTTCCCGAGCAGAGGATGACGGCCTTTGCGCCGAACACCGCGCCCGTCGCGGTGACGACGGCGGAGACTGCGCCGTTTTCCACGCGCAGCTCCACGATCTCCGCCTGCCGCAGCGTCAGGTTTTCCTGCTGCTCGAGCGTATGCTTCATGATCTGCTGATAGCGGCGGCGGTCCGCCTGCGCGCGCAGAGACCACACGGCGGGGCCCTTGCCGCGGTTCAAAAGGCGATACTGGATGCAGGCGCGGTCGGCGGCCTTTGCCATCTCGCCGCCGAGCGCGTCCAGCTCGCGCACAAGATGGCCCTTACCCGTGCCGCCGATGGCGGGGTTGCAGGGCATATTGCCCACCGCGTCAAGGTTGATGGTGAAGCAGACCGTTTTCTGCCCCAGCCGCGCGCTTGCGAGCGCGGCTTCAATGCCGGCATGGCCCGCGCCGATGACGGCGACGTCGTAGTCGCCGGCAAAAAATTCGTACATAGGCGTCCTCTCGCCTCCCGAAGAACAAAATTGGATACATTATTTTACCACAGGGCTTTGAGCGGAAACAAGCAAAACGAATTAGCGCAAAGCACAAAACGGCGAAAATGTTTTTGTGAAATATGTGGAAAATCACACTTGCGCGCTTGACAGAGAAGTGGTATCATACTCTTGAAATTAAAAAGAGAAAGGAGCGTGAGAACCAATATGATGTTTGAAAACTTCAAAGGCTTCGACGTCGATGACATGATCTTCGGCACGACGGAGCAGATCGTCAGCGAGCGCTGAGCGACCAAAACGGAACCACGCAGGGATGCGTGGATTTTTTGTTTTTATGGGGCAGTTTGCACCGTTGCCGATAAAAAATTGGGAAAATCCGCCGCCGAGGCGGATTTTTCTTGCCTTTCGCACGGCGGTATGATATACTTTTTCGGCTAATGCAGTATGAGAAGAGGAGATCACCATGGCTGTTATCGAATACGATTCCTATAAGCAGAAACTGCTCGCCATGAGCGACACGTTTGAAAACCTTCAGAAGGCGCTTGACATCGAATCCTCCAAGCACGAGATCGCGCGGCTCGAGGCCGAGGCGCATGAGGACGGCTTCTGGAACGACATCGAGCGCTCGCAGGCCAATCAGATGCGCACCAAGCAGCTGCAAAATAAGGTCCACCGCTTTGAAAAGCTCGTCTCCACGCGCGACGACCTGCTCGCCCTCATCGACATGGGCAACGAGATGGACGACGCCAGCCTGCTGCCCGAGCTGGAGGAGGGCTTCGCCGATCTGGAGAAGCGGATCGAGGAGGTCCGCCTCACGACGCTGCTCTCCGGTGAGTACGATAACTGCAACGCCATTCTGACCTTCCACGCCGGCGCGGGCGGCACCGAGGCGCAGGACTGGACGCAGATGCTCTACCGTATGTATATGCAGTGGGCGAACAAGCACGGCTTCGAGTTCGAGATGATGGACTATATCGACGGCGAAGAGGCCGGCATCAAGAGCGCGACGGTCATGGTCAAGGGCGAGAACGCCTACGGCTATCTCAAGAGTGAGAACGGCGTCCACCGTCTGGTGCGCGTTTCCCCCTTTGACGCGAACGCCCGCCGCCAAACGAGCTTCGCCGCGCTCGAGGTCATGCCCGAGCTGCCCAACGACATCGAGGTCGACATTCGACCCGAGGACATTGAGATGCAGGTCTACCGCTCCTCCGGCGCGGGCGGCCAGCACGTCAATAAGACCTCGTCTGCGGTGCGTCTCATTCATATCCCCACCGGCATCGTCACCGCCTGCCAGACGCAGCGCAGCCAGTTCCAGAACCGCGACTACGCCATGCAGATGCTCAAATCCAAGCTCATGGAGCTGAAGATCCAGCAGCACGCGGAGAAGATCAGCGACCTCAAGGGTGTGCAGCTCAAGATCGAATGGGGCAGCCAGATCCGCTCCTATGTCTTCATGCCCTACCAGCTCGTCAAGGATACGCGCACGGACTACGAGACCGGCAACATTCAGGCGGTCATGGACGGCGACCTCGACGGCTTCATCAACGCCTACCTCACCAAGGCCGCGAACGGCGAACTGAAAAAATAAAGAAAAAGGTGCTCTGTCCGCCGGACGGAGCACCCTTTCACGCACGGAGATACGGAAAATGGACGAAAATATCAGAGAAGAGATCCTACAGGAAAATAAAATGGGCACCATGCCGGTCGGCAGGCTGCTCTTCAGCATGGCGGTGCCGATGATGGTATCCATGCTGTTTCAAGCGCTCTACAACGTGGTGGACAGCATCTTTGTGGCAAAGCTCAGTCAGGACGCGATGAACGCCGTATCACTTGCGTTCCCGCTCCAAACGCTGTGCATCGCCTTTTCCGGCGGCACGGGTGTGGGTATGAACGCGCTGCTCTCCCGCTCGCTGGGCGAGAAGAATCAGGCGGGCGCGGACCGCGCGGCGAATGTGGGACTGTTTTTGACGCTGTGCAATTTTGTGCTCTTCGCCCTCATTGGCTGGACGCTTGCGGGACCGTTCTTCCGCTTTCAGACGGACAACCCGCAGATCATTGCTTACGGACGCGACTATGTGACCGTCTGCATCGGCTGCTCGATCGGCCTGTTCTTCCAGATGTATAATGAGCGCCTGCTGCAATCGACGGGACGCACGAACCTCTCCATGATCACGCAGATCGCCGGCGCGGCCACCAACATCGTTCTCGACCCCATCCTCATTTTCGGCCTGCTCGGCTTCCCGCGGCTGGAGGTCGCCGGTGCGGCGATCGCCACCGTTATCGGTCAGCTCGTCGGCGCGTCCATCGGCTTCTATCTCAACCTCACGCGCAATCCCGACGTGCATCTGCGCCGCCGCGAGATCCGTCCTCACGCCGCGACGATCAAGGAGATCTACGCGGTCGGCGTGCCGTCCATCATCATGCAGTCCATCGGCTCGGTGATGGTGTTCGGCATGAACAAGATCCTCATCTCCTTTACCGAGGCGGCGACGGCGGTGTTCGGCGCGTACTTCAAGCTCCAGAGCTTCATTTTCATGCCCATCTTCGGCCTGAATAACGCGATGGTGCCTATCATTTCGTACAACTACGGTGCGGGCAAGCCGGAGCGCTTCCGCAGGACGATCCGCCTTTCGGCTGTCACAGCCATCGCCATCATGTGCGTGGGTCTTGCGCTCTTCGAGATCATCCCCGGTACGCTGCTCGGTCTCTTCTCCCCCTCGGAGGAGATGCTGACCATCGGCAGGACCGCGCTGCGCATCATCGGCCTGACGTTCCCGCTCGCGGGCTTCTGCATCGTCTCGGGCAGCGTCTTTCAGGCGCTCGGCACGCCGTTTTACAGTCTGATCGTCTCGGTCTGCCGCCAGATCTGCGTGCTGCTGCCGGTGGCGTATCTGCTCTCCCTGACCGGACGGCTGGAGCTGGTGTGGTGGTCGTTCCCCATCGCCGAGCTCGTGAGCCTGACGCTCTCGGCCATCTTCCTGCGCAGGACGCTGCGCGCGGCCGGCGAACGCCTGAGCCAAAAATAAAAAAGGAGACGCCGTCCGGTGGGTGGCGTCTCCTTGCTGTATTCTGCGCTTATAGCCCCAGACCGGGGATGTTCAGACCGCTGGTGAAGCTGTTCATGCGGCTGCTCATCGCGTCGTCCGCCTGCCGCAGCGCCTCGTTGACCGCGGAGATCACGAGGTCCTGCAGCATCTCGACGTCCTCGGGATCGACCGCCTCGGGCTTGATGGTGAGCGCGGTGATCTCCTTCTTGCCGTTTGCCGCAGCGCTGACGGCACCGCCGCCGACGCTCGCTGTGAAGGTGGCCTCCTCGACCTCCTGCTGAGCCTTCGCCATCTCCTGCTGCATCTGCATAAGCTTCTGCTGCATCTGCATCTGCTGCGCCGCCTGTCCCGCGCTGTTCGAGAAGCCGCGGCGCGCGCTGTAACCCTTTGCCATATCCGTATTCCTCCTGATCTTACTTGATATTGAAGTTATCGAACTTGCTGCCCATACGCAGCAGGTCCTGAAATTTGTCGCGTTTTTTCCCGTCCTCCGGCTCGCCGACCACGAAGCGCACGGCAATCGCCTGACCGACACTCTGGCCCGTCACCTCGCGCAGCACCGCGGCGACCGCCTCGGTATCGAGCATGGCCTTCGTCACCGCCGTCGGACAGTAGATCGTCAGCACGCCGTTGGCGAGCCGCCCGTCCGCCTGACCGACGAACGCGCGCTTGTCGGGCGTGAGTCGGTTTTTGTAGCTCTCCATCAGCGTGAGCCAGATGTCGCTGTCGCCGGTTAGCTTGGGCGCTTCCACCTTCGGCTCTGCGGCCTGCGGCGCGGGAGCCGTCATCGCGCTCTGCGGACGTTCCGGCTCTGCCGGCTCGCCGTAGGGTGGGGGAGCGTCGTCAAAGGATTCGTCCGCCGGCGCGGGCACGCTGTCCTCCCACGGGGGCGGCGCCTCGTCCTCCACGGCTGTCGGCTTCGCCGCAGCCCTTGCGGGAGCGGGCTTCTCCGCCTGCGCCGCGCCTTCTGCGGCAGCATAGCGCACGCCCGTGGCCATCTGCTGTTCGAGCCGCGCGAGGCGAGCGTTGATGGCGCTCAGGTCGCCGGAGAGCGTTTCGTCGCAGAGCTTCAGGAGACACAGCTCCGCATCCGTGCGGCGGTTGACGCTCACGTTCATGTCCGCCGCTGTGTGCTGGAGCGTGGTGCAGATGGCGATGAGCCGCGCGCTGTCGGCCTGCCGCAAAAGGCCGTCCATCGTCTGGCTGTCGTAGCCGCCCGTGAGCAGCGCCGCGCCGCCCTCGGGAGCCGTTTTGGAAATGAGCAGGTCGCGCGCGAGCGCGGACAGCTCGCCGAGCACCGCGCCCACGTCCTTGCCACTGCCGTAGAGCCGGTGGAGCAGCAGCAGCGCGGCCTTCGTGTCGCGCCGCAGAACGCAGTCCATCAGCTGCGCGGTTTGGAGGTTGCCCGCCAGTCCCAGCGCGTCGAGCACTGCCGCGCTGTCGATGGTCCCGCCCGCCGCCGCGCACTGGTCCAAAAGACTCAGCGCGTCGCGCAGCGCGCCGTCGGCAATGTGCGCGAGCAGCTCCGCACCGTCCGGCCGGAGGTCGATGCCCTCCTGCTCCGCGATGTAGTTCAGCCGTCCCACGATCTCGCGCGGCAGAATGCGGCGGAACGCAAAGCGCTGGCAGCGCGAGAGAATGGTCGCGGGCACCTTGTGCAGCTCGGTCGTCGCCAGAATGAACATCAGGTGCTCCGGCGGCTCCTCCAGAATTTTCAGCAGCGCGTTAAACGCCGCGATGGAGAGCATGTGCACCTCGTCGATGATGTACACACGCTTTTTCACCTGCGCGGGGGAGTAGATGGCCTCGTCCCGCAGCGCACGGACGTGGTCCACGCCGTTGTTCGAGGCGGCGTCGAGCTCCATCACATCGAGAAAGCCGCCGGACTCGATGCCGAGGCAGCTCTGGCATTTGTTGCAGGGGTTACCGTTCTCGGGGTGCTCGCAGTTCACCGCCTTGGCGAGGATCTTTGCGCAGGTGGTTTTGCCCGTGCCGCGCGTGCCGGTGAAAAGGTAGGCGTGCGAGAGCCGTCCCTCCGCGACCTGCCGCTGCAGCGTTTCGGTGACGTGCTCCTGCCCGACCACGTCGGAGAAGGTTTTGGGCCGCCACTTGCGGTACAGCGCCTGATACATACCACATTGCCCCTTTCGTGAGGATAGAAAAGGTCCTCCGTATACAGCTGCGTGACCGGCGCCCTTGCGGCACATGACTGGTCCCGCTTAATGCTGCTCGGTTCCCCGCCTGACATGGTTCGCGGGCATTCATTGCGCAAGACCGATCCCGCAGCTGTATGCGGAGGACGGATAACAAAAGATATTATACGATACGGTTTTCGGAAAGGCAACAAAAATTTTTTGAAAAAAGTGAAAAAAGGACTTCACAAATGAGAAAAGCTGTGGTATGATGTGCGAGCTGAAAAGTTCATGGGCCTGTAGCTCAGTTGGGAGGGCGATCCCGACATAAAGCGGGCCCACTTGATGATCGATATTTTCAGCCAAGTTAATATTTGGGCCTGTAGCTCAGTTGGGAGAGCGTACGGTTCGCATCCGTAAGGTCGTGGGTTCGAATCCCTTCAGGTCCACCATAAAAAGCCGTGAAATCAAACGATTTCGCGGCTTTTTGCAACTATTTGGAGAGATTTATATGGATGCGAACCGAGCGTTTCCGGCGAATTTTGGAGATTTTAGGGAGTATTGACCCCAATCGGTTCGCATCCCTTGCGATCATATACTCTTTTCAAACCGCATTACCTTACCGTCCCGCCGGTGACGGAGGAACTCCTCAAGGCCTTGCCGGTACTGGTGTTTGCCGTCTTTTTCAGCGATGACCGCAAGGACATTCTGCCCGCGGCCATGTCCGTCGGCATCGGCTTTTCTATTTTGGAGAACACCGCCATCCTCGTGCAGAACCTGACAGTGGTAACGTTGGGCTGGGCAGCGCTGCGCGGCTTGTCCGCCAGCCTGATGCATGGCCTGTGCACCATGATCATCGGCGCGGGACTGCCCTACGTCAAAAAGCAAAGGAAGCTGTTTTGCACCGGTATCTTCGGACTCTTTACCGTTTCCGCAACGATGCACGCCCTGTTCAACCTGCTGATCCAATCCGATTACAGCTGGCTGGGCGCCTGTTTTCCCATGGCGTTGTACGTACTGTTCTATGTCGTCCGGCGTACCGACCGGATAAGGCTGCCGTTCCTGTCATATTAAGAAAAATCTTTAGAAATCTTGCAAACGACCTCTGGCTGCTTGAGCCGGAGGTCGTTTTTCAATGGGGCCGCTTTTACTTTCGCGGCCAGCCACTGTACCGCGGCAGGCTCAGCGCTCGGATACACTTTGTAATCAGCAGGTCAGGTGTTCGAGTCACCCCACCAGCTCCAGGCACCGCACTCAATTCGAGTGTGATGCTTTTTTATATTCGAACCGCATTACCTTAAAAAGCCGGAGTGTTACAGGACGCTCCGGCCTTTCGCATTTTATAGGAGGATTTCGAAATGAACGATCAAACCAACATGGCGCAGCTCCGGTACCTCGAGGAACTCAAAATCGGCTTGGTACACGCCGGCTTTGAGCCGGAGCGCATCGAGGATCAGCACCTGCCCGTCCGATGGGAGAATCACTACCTCTGCCGAGTTTCCGGAAGGGGCAGTGTGCTGTACCGGCAGGAGAACGTGGATGGCATCGGCGCGCAGGACGCTTTGCAGACCGCCATCAATACCGCTGCCATGACCGCGGAATACATGACGGCGATGGAGCGCGCACCGAAGCTCCAAGCCACGGGGCTGGAGGGCGACTACCGCGTCCTTGCGGACTTTGGCAGCGCGGTGCTGGCGGGCCACCCCACCGAGCGCGGCGTCCAGTTTGTAACGTGGGAGTGGGATTGGGACCGTGAGGGCGTCCATCATGGTCACTACTTTCAAAACGGCTACGAGGAGGCCAAGCACGACTTCGTCCGACGCAGCGGGCTTCTTCCCAGGGAAGCACTGTTCGAGCCGGAACAACTCGCCGAGATGCATCGGGCCTTGGCTTTCGTTTGCGAGCAGGACGAGGGTCTATCTATCGGAAGGGAAAAGGAGATCAAGGCCATCATGGAGCAGCTCAAGTGCCTATTGCCGGAATCTCCGGAACAGACGCAGACAATGGAACAAAGTATGTAAGCGGTGTCGATCATTCGACGCCGCTGTTTTTTGTAGGAGGAACCACAAGATGAAATACGAATCCGATCGACGCAGTTCCCCGCTCTTTGCGCCCACTCCTCCGCGAGAGGAAATTGAGCCGCCTGTATGTCGCCGCAGTGAGCGGTGTAAGGGCTGCCCTCATGCCAGACACGGCTTTATCTGTTGGCACAGGGACGGGACCTGTCTCAAAACCGATATGGAGGAAATTGAGAAAAGGAAGGAGCGTAGAAGATGATGTTTCAGGCGGTGCTGAGTAACCGTGATCACCCGGAATACGGCGTGGCAACTATCCCGTTCCCCATTCCGCATGACCAATACACATACTGCATGGACTTGTTGGAGGCGTTGGAGATCGGCGACGCGGTCAAGGCGGACTGCAAGGTGACGAAGATCGACAGCTTCTACACCGTCCTGAAACGAACGGAGATGCTCACGGTCAACGTGGAGGAGCTGAACTACCTCGCCAAACGGCTGGAAAGTTTTGACATCGGCGAGGCAGCGCAGTTTCAGGCGATGGCGCACAAGCTGGAGCTTTTCGAGCTGAAGGATCTCATCAACCTGACCTTCTGCTGCCAGCAGGCCACGGTCATCACCGACTTTTCTGACCTCGCCGCTGTTGGCCGTGACCACTACATGAACCTGCACGGCGGCAGCGCAAGTGTGGATGAACTGAACAAACTGGACAGTGAGGAAACGGCAAGACGGCTCATTGAAAGCGGCGGCGGCACGGTGACACCATACGGCGTGGTCTATGACAACGGCATGAAGTTAGAGCAGATCTATGACGGCCGGTTTTTCCCCTGCTATTACTATGAGCCGAACGCCATCACCATTGCGGTGACCTCCAAAGCCGAGCCGGAGGACACCGAACGCATCACATGGCTGTACCTCCCTATGGTACAGGATGAGATCGACCGCGCCCTCCTTCGCGGGGGCATCACAGACTCCGCCGATGTCCGCCTGCGGTTGGAGGACAGCCAGCTTCCCAACGAGGTGGATGTTCTTCTGGATATGGAGTACGAAACTCTCTCTGACCTCAACGAACTGGCAACGGCAACGGATGGGTTGTCAAAAGCGGATATGGAAAAGCTGGGCGCTGTGGTCATGCTGGCAGAGCCAAAGTCCGCGGCGCAGATCAAAAACCTTGCGGAAAACCTTGACCTCTTTGACTTCGCCCCTGGCGCGCACTCTCCCGCCGAGTACGGCAAGTACATGATCCGCCAGTCCGGTCATTTCGACTATGACGAAAACCTCGACGCTTTTTATGACTATGAAAAGTATGGCACAGAGCGCATGAATGCGGAGGACGGGATGTTCACCGACCGGGGCTACATCGCCTATAAGGGCTATTACAGCATGGAGGAAGTGATGAACGGCAGCCAGAGCAGCCGCATGGAGATGGGAGGGATGATGTGATTATTCAAGCAGAACTCAGGCGGAAACAGTCCGAGTATGAAGGCGAAGCATGCAGTGTAGATAAGGTAATCGAGTTACCCGCCCAGCGGTTCCAACAGTTCAGCCGCGCACTGCTGGCTGATTACGATTTCATCGCAGAGAATAAAAACGCCATCCGGCACGATGAGGATGCCAGGCACTGTCTGCTCATCCTCGACGCGGATGGAACGGACGGTTTCCTTGTTGACCCACAGGGGCACAACTACGCCCGGTACAGTGCCTTTGTCCCTAACGCCCGCAGTTTGCTGACACTGGATATGGGGATCGACCGCAGCTATCTTTCACCGGCAGAGCCTTGGCGGGATGAGAGCAGGGATGAAATGCTCCGCATGACGCTGCGTGTTGAGGTAAAGCCGGACTACACCCTCGTTCTCCCCGCTGACGAGGAATACCTGGACGCTGTGAAGGATTACCTCGATATTGATGTTTTCGCGGATGCCATGCTCTGTGATATTCGCTTCAAGGTGCCTTACATCGGGGATCTGATCCGTGATACGGATTGCCCCGCCGTGGAGGATTACAACGATTTTGCCGAAGCCTTGGAGGATATCTGGCAGAAGGACGGGATGCTTCTGACCTACGCCGCCGTGCTGGAGGCCGAGCGGCCGGATACGCTGCGCGGAGCCTGTGAACTCCTGCGAAATCTGGACAACTACCAGCGCATCACGGAGGATGCCTACGGTTACGGGCAGCAGCGATTGCAGGAAACGCTGGGGCTGGACGATGAGGCCATCTATGAGCTGGACAGCTACATGGATTTTGAGAAATACGGTCAGGACTGCATGGGAAATGACTGCGCGGCAAAAACAGAGTTCGGCCTGCTGCGCCGCTTAGAGCCGCCGTTCCCGGAGCAGCGGCAGGGGCAGAGGATGATGTAAGCAAAAGCGGCTCGATCCATTTGGAACGAGCCGCTTGATAGGCAGACAAACTGAAATCCGTCTATGCCCAGATTGCCATTGCCAGCGTACCACAAACCATCAGCAAAAGACCGGCAAACGCCTTCTTTGTAAGCTTTTCTTTGAATACAAAGTACGAGAAGCCGATTGATATCAAGATACTCAGCTTGTCGATCGGAACGACGACGCTGACGATGCCGTTCTGTATCGCATAATAATAGCACAGCCAGCTGCCTCCCGTGGCAAGTCCCGAAAGAGCAATAAACACAAGCTCTGTTTTGTCAATGCTTTTTACCTGCGATTGCTTACCTTTCATGAACACGATGAGCCATGCCATCACCAATACAACGCCGGTGCGAATCGCCGTACCGAGATTTGACTCAACATTGCTGATACCCACTTTGGCAAGTATCGATGTCAGTGCCGCAAACAAAGCAGAGCCGATTGCATACGGCAGCCATGCGGACCTTTCGTTTTTCGCTCCGGAGTTCTTTTTTTCAATCATCAGAAACACGCCCACGGCAAGCAGCGCCGTGCCGATCAGTTTGACGGCAAGATGATTGGTTTCTTTGAAGAGAATGATCGCAAGAAGAACCGTAAGGACGGCGCTTGATTTGTCGATCGGAACGACCTTATTGACATCTCCGATCGACAACGCTTTAAAATAGCACATCCAGGAGGCACCGGTCGCAAGTCCGGATAGAATTAAAAAAATCAGAGACTTTGATGCTATTGCGGTTATCGTATTTGCCGAGCCGACAACGAATACCATGATCCACGAAAAAAGCAAAACAACAATGGTACGCAGTGCGGTTGCGATATCCGAATCCGTTTTTTTAATGCCGCATTTAGCTAATACCGAGGTCAGACCCGCAAAAACGGCAGATAATACCGCCATGAAAAGCCAAAGCACTTCTATTCTCACTCCTTCACAAATCCCGATTAGTTTGCCACATCATAGCACACCCCCCAAAATGTGTAAAGCCAAATTCTACACCGAAAGGAGACCAAAATCTTGAAAAATGCAACACAATTCCATATCCGACCTACCCGCCCGGAAGAGGCGGGCTTATTTTATGCCCAGCACCCCGAAGAAGATAAGCGCCTTGGCGCTGTCGGCCATGTCCGCATGGATTTCGGGCGCAGCGGCAACGAGTTCTGGCATACATGGTGGCCCCGCGGCCCGGAGGAGCTGAACAGCCCCGCGTTCAAGGCGGAGCTGCAGGAGGTCGTGGACACGCTGCGGGAGAGTGTGCTGAAAAGCCGCTTCGCTATGGAACGATTTTGCTATGAACACGGCGGAAAAATCGACGGCGGCTATGTACAGAACTACGGCTACATCGTGGAAACGGAGCGCTACCGCTACTGCCTGCGGTGCAACCCGTCCCCCGGAGATTACAATGGTTATCTCACCGCTTACGATTTGGCCGTCCAGCGGCAGAACATGGCGCGGGACAAGCCGCTGGCGGGCCGCGTTACTTATGCCAACGGCGATGCACAGGAGTTTACCGATGCCGAAGCCTTTCTCAAATGCATCCGTGATGAACTTCCGTACCGGCCGACCACAGGCTTCCGTTACGAGGTGCTGACCGACGATCCCAGCGTCCGCAGGCAGGTGGATGACATGATCTTCGACCTTTATGGCGAGGAAGCCCCTTGCCGACAGGAGGATCACGAGCCTCAACCCGAGCAGGGCATGACCTTCGGAGGAATGTAATGGACGCTTCAAAAAAGCAGCGAGAGCCGGTCGCTTTCAAAAGCCTTGCCGAGCTGAAACGGTTCATCCGACCCGGTGTGGAGCTCAAGACCGTCAACCACGCCAATCACGCGGATATGGTGGGGCTGACCCGTGTGGTGACCACGGTGCAGACGGTGGGCTTCTATTCCAAGATCAAGGAGCAGCCGGAGCATCCCTTCTCCACCTGCAACCACGGCAAGGGCTTCTACACCGATTTTGGAAAAGCCGGCAATTACATCTTTGATGGTACGACGGTCAAGGTGAAGGATGCCCGAAAGCAAAATCGCGGCGTGATCTACGAGCTGGAGTTTTACGACAGAAAGCAAAACATGGAGGAAACGATGATGGACAGAAAAATGGTGAATTTTATCAAGGAACAGTATCCCCCCGGCACCCGCATTCGACTGAACGCTATGGACGATCCCTACGCGCCCATTCTCCCCGGCACGGAGGGCGAGGTGGACTTCGTGGACGATAAAGGACAAATATTTATGAAGTGGGACAATGGCCGCACGCTGCCGCTCGCCCCCGGCGAGGATAGCTTCACCGTGCTGCCGCCCAAGCTGACCACGCTCAAGCTGTATATGCCCCTGACCGCCGATCTCTACGAGCGGAACGAGTACGGTGATCTCGACGACAGCAGCACATTGCTGGAGGGTAGTGAGCTGCGCGGCTATCAGGATCAGATCACGGCGGCACTGGTGAAGAACCGGATGCCGGAGGAAACGGAACGCGGTCTCATGCATTGGTATGATGAAGCCGACAGCGTTGACCGCAAGGTACGCTCCGCCGTCTTCACCGTGGAGAAGCGTGACCGGCAGCTCTGGGGCGTAGCGGAATGCCGCGTCGCCGGGGAATTGTCGGACACAGAGCTGGAAACCTTAAAGGAATATCTCACCGGACAGGCTTCTGACGGCTGGTGCGAAGGGTTTGAACAGAGGGAGATTGCCGTGGATGACGGCGGTGAATTGCATGTCCACTTTTGGAACTCGGACGAGTGGAGCATCCAAACGGAGCAGGAATTGTTCGCCCCCAAGCTGGCGGATGGACTGCCGGAGCTGTGCTTCTCCACCCTCCCCGGCACCGGTGAGCTCATCTGTATCAAGCGCGGCGAGAGCGGCTACTATCCCAGCGACTGGTCCACGAACGATCCCGCGCATAACCGTGAGATAGCGGACTATAACAACGAGCGGCTTGGCGTGACGCAGGAGCAGCGGTTGGCAATGGAGTGCGGCAGTATGCACGGCTGGGGCGTCCCTGGTGCTGACCCGAAAACCTATGAGCAGAACGGGATGAAAATGGGAGGGATGACCCTTGGGTAAGAAAATACTGCGTGTGTATCTCGCTAAAAACGATACGCCGTATAGCGCAGCCTATGCAAAGCTGGAGCTGCCCGCCTCCCCGTGGGAGGTTTGGGACGCCATGGAAAAGGTGCGGCTTCAGACAGACGATATCCTGTACATGGAGATCGAAGACTACTATGACTTTGAGTATCTCTCGCCCCACTTGGATGGATTAGATATCAGCCTCAACGAGCTCAACGACCTTGCCGCACAGCTTGCGGCATTGGACGAGGTAAAAGAAATCGCCTTTGAGGGGATGTTCTCCATAGAGGTGCAGAGAAAAGTAAACGCCAACGGCGGTTTCATCACGCTGCAGGATCTGCGGGATCTGGCGGTCAGCGCAAAAACCGACTGCTATCATGTGGTGGATGCCGCGGATGACGCCCAGCTTGGCCGCTTCTATGCGGAAAACGATTTTATCCCCGAACTGGATGGCGTGTCGGATGCTGTCTTTAAGATGCTGGACTTTGCCGGTATCGGAAGAATGATGCGTCATGGGGAAAACGGTGTATTTGTGGGAAACCTGTATGTGCTGCAGGATGGCGAACTGACCACTGCACCGCCCGTCCAAAAGGCGCTGCCGGAAAAGCCGGGATACCTCTTTCGGCTGACCCTCGGTCTGCGACCTGACTTCGGAGGCAACCGCACGACGGAGCTGGATCTTCCGGCGTCAGAAGAAGCGCTGGCTGCGGCGCAGGAGCAGCTCGGCACTCTGAATTGGGAAAACACCGTTGTCCTCAACTATGACGGCATTCTTCCCAACGCTGTCTTTTTCGCAGACCTCCCCACTGAACTGGAGGCGTTCAACGAGTTCGCCAAAGCAGTGCAGGATATACCTTTTCCTGAAAAGCAGCTTCCAAAGTTGAAGGCTCTGCTGATGCAGTTTGAGGTGCAGGACATCGAAACCGCCATGGGCTTGACAGAGCATCTGGATGACTACGTCCTCACACCGGAGATCAGCTCGCCCCAGGAAACGGCCATCGACCAGCTTTACTTCATGACAGATGACCATTCGGCGGAACTGCTGATCTCCCACGTAAACCTCTACGCCTACGGCTGCGACCTCATCAGGGAGGACAACGCAGTGCTCTCGCCCTACGGCCTGCTGCACCGCGCAGACTACCAACCCATGCTGACACCCGTTCAGCAAATACAGGAACCGGAGATGACTATGTAATGAATAATAAGCGGTTACAAAATGAAAATGAAATATCTTTACCTTGCATGTCGCGGGAGCAATTTGATACACCCCCATGTGAGCCGCGTATATTGAGCAATGAGGAGAAAACGATCCTCTCCGCCATGGTCCTGCAAAAGGGCGAGGCGGAGGCTGCGGAGATTTTCAGGGAGTCACCGGAGCATCTGCGTGATTACACGATCCTCAAGGGCGTCAACAGCTACGCCGCGCTGGGCAGGTACTACATCGCCAATGAGACTACCGTCCCGGAGGAGCTGTACGAATACATGGATCTGGATGCGCTGGGCTGCCGCTATGAGGACGAGCACCCCGGCATGTTCATCGGCAGTGATTATGTGCAGTATCCAGCCGCCGAACAGAAACAGTCGATGGAAATGCAGGTAATATAATCCCGTCAGGTCCCCGTCATGACCAAAGCGTAAGATCATTGTGGCAGGCCCTGCTTTGCAATGTATGTAATGAGATCTTCCGGCGTGATCGTATCACCGGTGTGAGGTATCTCGCGCCATCTCTTCTGTACGGCAGGGTCAGGATTGCACATCGCGGCAATCATGGCAAGCCGGATCTCTTTTCGCACCTCTTCCACGGTAGTGTGATGTCTGCGGGCAACCTCCAGCAGAGCAGCATCGGCATTGATCTTCTTTTTCTTCATGGTATCACTCCCGTTGTTTTTAGAACGGGTATCGTTCTTTTAGAACTACAATAGCACAGGAGCTTTAGGGAAAAGTGTCGAATGCAGTCGAAAAAACAGAGGTTTGCTAAAAAGCAAACCTCTGCACCGGTGTTACCGCAATTCGCCGATCAAAGTGTCCAGCACATTCATCACCTTGCGCTGCCCTTCTGGGGACAGGGCTTTCAATCGCTCGGAGAGCTCTGTGGCGTGAAGCAGCGTTGCCGCATCCAAATTATCCTGAAGCAGCTCGTCCGTTCCAACCTTGAGTACATTGGCAATGGCGACCAGCTTATCCAGCTTTGGTGCTTTGACTCCGCGCTCAACCACGCTCATATGGTCAACGCTGCAATCAACAGCGGCGGCAAGCTCTTCCTGCGTCATACCGGCACGCTCACGGGCGGCTTTGATTCGTTTTCCTAATGCGATCTGGTCCATACAGCACTCTCCTATTTGAACGGTTTCCGTTCTTTTAGTATATGGAAGAGCCACATTATTTCACAGGAGCGCACAGGACGATAATCGTTCTATAGGAACGGAAACGGTCGAAATTATAGGTGGAATATCCTGAATTCCCCTCCGCGGCACGAGATGACACTCCAAAGAGGATGCGAGTACGACCGAAACAAAAAAGCGGTGCAGTTCGCACCGCTTTTTAGCCCCACAACACTTACAGTATAGCAGAACCGAGAGTACCGCGTCAATGAAAATCAGGCAGCAAGCCGCAAAATCGGAAGGCTGCATAATCCGCCCTGCCAGGAATTCGTATAAACGGCGGATTGTAATGAAGACCGATTTCTGGTATCTTAAAAGCACAGAAAGGAAGGCTGAGTCCAATGTACACCTAACTCTGAAAACTCAATAGAAAACGGAGGTAATCACAGATGGTAGAGCCCAAGTTCCATCCATGACCCTTGACTGCCGTAGAGCTACAACGCAGTCAGGGGTCATTCTTTTTTGCTCTATGGCTGGCCGCTTTGCAACATAGCCCGCGTTTTCAGAACAGCGTTTGCCAAGGCGCGCCGATCCTCCCGCTCCGTCCACCAGAACGGACGCAGCGAGTGAAGCGTCTGCTCTACCCAAAGGAGCTGTGACCGGCAATCCTGACGATCCAATAAAACCCGTCTTATCCCGCTTCCATTGAGCGGATAGGAATATACACAACGAGGGCCGTATTCCCGAAAGGGCATACGGCCCTCTCTTTTTATACCCTTTTCGGGACTGCGGCTCGGAAAGGAGAAAAATGCGCGAAGAAAAACTAAGAGCATACCTCAAGGGCGCCTGCGCCGGAAGGAAGTACCGCGTGAGCGGTGCGGAGCTGGAGCAGGTACTCGGCATCAACGGCACGGACCTGCGAAAGCTCGTCAACCGCCTGCGGCGCAAGGGAATCCCTGTCGGCAGCGACCGCGGCGGCTATTTCTATGCCGTCACCGCGGGCGAAGTCTACGCAACGATCCGGCAGCTCAAGGCGATGTCCAGCGGACTGGAGGCTGCGATCCGCGGACTGGAGCAGGCGCTGGAATACTTCGGTGAGCGTGAGGGGGAGCCGTATGGTTAAGCCGCCGATCACATGGGTGGGAAACAAGGAAAGATACGCTGCCTGTATCATTTCTATCTTCCCGCCAAAGCTTGACCAGTACGGAGAGCCGTTCAGCGGAAGCGCCGCCGTGCTGCTGGCCCTGCCGCCGGACCCAAATCGGTTGGATATCTACAATGATCTGGACGCCGATCTGGTCAACTTCTTCTCCTGCGTCAAGGAATGCACGAATGTGCTGATGCGGGAACTGAAGTTCCTGCCCATCCAGTCCCGCGCGACATTTGAATATTACCGCGATTTCCTGATGCACAAGGACGTCTATTACCAAAACGTCGCGGAAGAGATCAAATGCCTCGGGGACCGTTCCTGCTTCACTGAAGAGCAGGAGAGGGAGCTGCGGCCCATCTTTGACGAGCGGCTGCGGCTCTTCAACGTCAAACGCGCGGCAGCTTATTACCTCGCCATTCGCGGGAGCTTCAGCGGAACGATCAAGTCCTATGGCGTCAAGGGCGTGGATGTGGAGCGATTCCTTGGACGCTTTCCGGCTGTATCCAGACGCCTGAAGAATGTGCCGCTGGAGAACAAGAACGCCTTGCGGTTTATCAGGGAGCGGGACCGCGTAGGCGGCCTGCTCTACTGTGATCCGCCCTATGTCAACACGGAGAGAATTTATCGGGCATCCAGCAGTATCCGTAATACGAAGCGCTTCCATGTTCGGCTCTGGCAGGTGGTGTCCGGCTGTGCAGGCTATGTCGTGCTCTCGTACAACGACTGCCCCTTCATCCGAAAGCTTTATCAGGACTTTTACATTCTGTCCTTTCGCCGCAATAACCCGATGGCGCAGAAAAAAGGCTCGTCCTTTGGTGAGCTCATCATCACCAATTATGATCCCGAACCGTATATGGCGCGCCAGACAACGCTCTTTGACGAGCAGGCAAACGATCTGGAGCTGAAGATCGTCCATCGGCCTATCCGACCCATCAAAAGAATTACGAGGAGAAAATAAAATGGCGTATTTGATTTTTGACCTTCCGCACGAAAACGACAGTAAGGGCATTCATATCCCCGCAGCCAGTCTCAAGCTCTCCAAGCTGGACAATGCGCGAAAGCTGTTCCTCTGCGTGGAGGCGGGCAGCTCCGTTCTTCTGCCGGAGGACATCTCACCCTCGGAAATGTTGCGGACACACCAGATGCTCACCGCTCTGAGCGCTGTCCTGCTCAACGAACTGGCGAAGGCGAGCATCGCGGCCGGCGGCACGGTGAGAGATGAATGTGATGGCTGTTATTGGGAAGAGAAATGCTGGGACAGCCTATCGGTTATGCCCTGCGTGTTGGCCGAAGCCGGTATCGACCCGGATGACGCCGATAATATTTGCAGCAAAGCCAGAAATGGTGAAGTCGTTCTCACGCCCTCCGAGGAGACAGCGACCTATAAGATCATGTCCGCCCTGAGCTCGGAGGATCGGATTCGTCTGATAGAAGCCGGTGTTTCTCTGGCGGGCTTATTCCTTCTGCTGAAGGAGGAGTTAGAGCATGAATGAGACCTATCTCTACCCATATTCAGCGGCCGAAGCGAATAAAAGAAATGAACTGGCGCTCTGGCGGGAGAGCCATAAGGCGAACATCGCCTGCCGCAACGCCATCGAGGAGACGATCCGTCAGAACTTCGATGGAATGAACCTGAAAGAGAAGTGCATCCAGCCCGTGTTGGACGAATACGGCTACAAGCGCACAGCATGGGTACTCGCCAACACGCTGCACGAACTCAAGTGGGATGGACGCTTCAGCCCCACCAACAAACGCTGGGCAGAAAACATCTACGTTCCAACAGACCTCAACCACAATAGTGATTTCGTTGCCCGGAGCCATCCCGCCGTGCTGGATGGCTTTATTGCTCTCTACCGTGCAGCGTTTCAAAGACTGAACCTGTTCGGCACGGAGCATTGCAGCGGCGACAGGACCGAGCAGGACTTTACCGGCAAGGTGTTGGTACTCAGCCCCGACACGCTCAAAGAATCCTGCTGGAGCAAAGAAAACCAACTCTGGTACGCCCACGATGGCTTCGGCTGCAATCCGCATGCCATCGGACGCTCAGTGCGCTGCACCTGCCTGGGCGATGGCGAGATGACTCGTTGGAACCGTAACGAATTCGTCGGTGTGTTGGCTGACAAATATCTGCCCGAATGGGCAAGGACAAAGCTGACGGAGCTGACCGCTCCCCAGCAGGATGAGCCGGAAATGACCGGCATGACATTATAACGTAAGGAGAAAATTTTACGATGAAATCAAGCCGCATGACAGGCTGCGCGACGAACGCATGGTTCGTGCGCTGCCTATTTCTTCTCATCTCCCTGACGCTGCTCATGGCGCTGATGCCCTCGGCCCATGCCGCGGAGCTGCCGGAGGTCTGCTATCCGACTTCCGTCCAGTGCAGCGAGGATAAAACAGAACTGAAAAAGATCTATGACCTGACGCCGGAGGCAGACCCCAAGGGCATCGCCCGTTCGGACTTCGAGAGGGATGGCTACCACTACACTCTGGTGGAGCTGCTCCGGCAGGAGCTGCCGCAGGAGGAGAGCCGCGAGCACACGGAGACCGTTTCGCTCCAGAGTGCCAAAAAAGATATGGAATCCGTGCTGGCGATCTTGCCGCAGGAAAAGGAATTCATCACGGACGATGGCCTCATCGGGACCCTGACGCTCCGACTTGATACCGTGCAGATCGAACCGTCCGGCTATGGCAGCACCACGAAGGAGATCTCCGCCAAACGCAGCTACCCGAACCTCGCCGAGCAGGACACGCAGTACCTCCCCAAATCCATTGAGGAGAACGGCAAGACTCTGGCGCTCACGGATATCCGGTGGCAGACGGACAACACCGCAAATATGGACGGTTATGCCGTGGCGGACCGCTATACCGCCATTGCGACCTATACCGGCAGCACGACCAGCAGCTACATCAAAGGCTACACCGTCACAGCTGACTACACCGGTACGGTGAGCCATATTGCCCTCGACCGTGTTCGCTATGTCGCTATCTTCGAAGGCGAACCCATCCAGCCGATCCTGCCCGCAGGGAATGCGGCGGCATTCCGCTGGAGCTATGTGCTCGTGCCGTTCGGCATTGTCGCCGCGGCTGGTGCAGGCGTCGGTGGTGCGCTGCTGGTGAAGCACAGAAAAGAAAACGCAGATGAGGAGGAAACAACAGAATGAAAAAGATTTTTACCTTTGCTCTTGCTGTCTGTATGATGGCATCCCTTGCGGTTAGCGCATCAGCCTTGGAATACAGCATTGACGCGCCGGACGATTACGATTTCGGCAGGGACACCTCCATCGAGGTCATCCACACGGCGGATGGCGGCGCTATGAAAAATACCGACGTCAGCAAGAACGCCGCCCTCATTCCGCCCGTCTTTGGCTCGGAGAGTATGAATGCGCTGCATACCGGAGAATACCTTACTCCCAACCTTGCTCCCGGTGGTATCCCCGCATCCGGCTCGGTCATTGGCGGCGGTGCCTCCGGCGTTGTCACCCCTGGCAGCACGGTGAGCGGCGGCAGCTATCAGCCCTCTGTGCTGTTCACAGATGTGACGAGTGACCTCTACTACAAAAACGGTTCCCTCGGCAAGATCGAGATCCCCACGCTGGGTCTGAGCGTGAGGATCTATCAGGGAACGGACAGTAAGACGCTCGCCAAGGGCATCGGCCATTTTGAGGACACCTCTATCTGGGAGGGCAATGTCTGCCTCGCCGCCCATAACCGCGGCGCCAACAGCTACTTCGGGCAGCTCCACACGCTGGACATTGGGGACAGGATCAAGCTGACCACCAAGCTGGGGACGCGCACCTATAAGGTGACGGATATCTTTAAGGTCAGCGAGGCCGACCGCAGCGGTCTTGCGGATTCCGGTGAGAATATGCTCACGCTCTATACCTGCGTCCGCAACCAGCGGGATCAACGCTGGTGCGTTATCGCCGCGGAAGCATGATGTTCTCCCTTTTGCCGAAAATGTTCTGTTCGACTTCTTCGCCATACTTGTGATATGGTGTGCGTACCAAAACATTATGAAGGAGGTTACACCATGAAACGAATGAAGAATGTCGGTCTCGTCCTCTGCGGCACAGTCCTCGGACTGGCACTGAGCGCACCAGCAGCGCAGGCGGTAGAGTCGCTGAAAGCGATGCTTTCCACCAACCGCATTTTCGTGGACGGGCAGGAGGTCCAGATCGAAGCCTATACGATCCACGATAACAATTTCATGCAGCTGCGCGACATCGGAAAGGCTGTCGGCTTCAATGTCTATTGGGACACCAATACCAAAACCGTCCAAATCGAGACAGGCAAGCCCTACACCGGCGAAGCACCGGCAAAAGATGAAGCTGCCGACTCTGTTCCACAGCAGGAGATCACGACGTCTGCCGATGATGCAGACGCCATGAAGCAGGACATCGTGGATCGGACCAATGCTCTGCGCAAAGGAAATGGTGTTGCCGCGCTGCGTGTCAACGACAAGCTCATGCAGGCGGCGCAGGTACGGGCAGAGGAAATGGCTGCCAGCGGCGTCTACTCCCACACCAGGCCGGATGGACGGAAAAATACCACCGTCACGGACTGCCCATACACCGGAGAAAATATCCATTGCATCGCGGATTGGGCGACGCAGGGCAAAACCGTATCCGAGGTCGCCGTGTGGTCGTGGAACCTCTCAGACGGCCATCAGAAAAACCTCCTCAATCAGAACTATGCTGAGATCGGTGTGGGACTTGCCAGGGGAGTCAACGACAACGGCGACGAATGCTGGTACTGCGTCCAGCTCTTCCTGTGGGACGGTTATACCGTAGGCTGGGTAGATACTCCGGCAGGGAAATAAACCTACATAACATCAATCTGAAGCAGACCGATCGGTCTGCTTCTTCGTTTCTAAATTCAGACAGGAGGAAACAATCTTGAAAACATGGAAAGCAAGGATCGTGTCAGCGCTCCTTGTCATTATGACGCTGTTGACGATGCTGCCGACCTCTGCCCTTGCCGCATCCGGCACAGGCAAAGGTATCACGATCACAAAGAACCAGAACTACTGGAGCACCCGACTGCTCGCCAACGGAACGCCGTACAGCTATCGTCCGCCGATGGCGGCGGGAAGGCTGCTCTACTGCCTCGACAGCGGCCTCGGCTATCACAACGCCACGCAGTCATTCTTTGATTCTTATACCTACACTTCGGCTACCAATGCGGATGCCGACACCGTGCTCAAGACTGCTATTGCCAACAGCGGCCTTGGTGAGATGGACGCCGCGACGCTTGCCAATGTCAAGTGGCTCATGACCTACATCAACGACAGCAAGGCATCCAATGTAGGCCAGCTCTTTATGGCGGTCCAAACCTATGTGTGGGACCATCAGAGCTATAAAGGAGAACCTGGCGGAGACGGTGACGCGGGCGGCTATGCCAACGCCGATACCTACGAGATGTATCTGAGCCTCATCGACTGGATGCTCGCGCAGAAAGCGCAGGAGGATGCGGCATTTCAGCGTCAGATCGAGGAATATGCTGCACAGGGCAGAGTGGCGGTTATCGTGGAGGACGACAGTGCAAAGTGGGCGGTATTCGCACTTTCGAGCAACCGCAAGAACCAGTCCTTCTTCAACTATTACGGCCCGCGCAAGCTGCGCGTGAGCGAGGCGCCGATACAGGACGAGCCGGCTCCTCCCGCGGGAGATGCGGACATTACCTTGCGAAAGGTGGCTGCCGGAACGACCCGCGGGCTGGACGGTGCAAAATTCAATATTTACCGTGACGGTCAGATCGTCGGCAGCGATGTGACCAAAAATGGCGGTATGATCGAGGTAAAGGACGTTACCGAAGGCCTGTGGTCCTTCGTGGAAACCGAAGCGCCGGCAGGGTACTGTGCAGACTCCACCCCCATCAGCGTCTATGTGGATACGACCGATGGAGACAAGCAGTATACCGTCACCGCTACAAACTACGAACTGCCCAGCATGCAGATCATCAAGACCGATGCACAGACCGGCGCGCCGATCCCCAGTACGGTCTTTTCGGTGAAATCCGTGACCGGCAGCTATTCCACCTCCGTCACGACTGGCTCGGACGGCTCCGCCACCCTTTCGGATATGCCTGCTGATGTGTATGTCGTCCGGGAGGAATCCGTGCCAGAGCCGTACATCGTGAGCAACACAGAGCAGACCGTAGCGCTCCGACCCGGCAAAATCTCCGAGGTGCGCTTTCAGGATTACCAGAAGCCTGGTCTGGAAATTTTGAAGAAAAATATTGCCACCGGAGAGCCTATCGAGGGTGTCACTTTCCGTATCGAGCAGATCGACGGCAGCTTTTCCACCAGCGCCACGACGGACAGCGCGGGGCGCATCTTCCTCGATTCCATCCCCGTGGGCAGCTATCGCATCACGGAGAAAAATGTGCCTTCCCATGTCATTCTCTCTGAGATCCCCCAGGAGGTCCATCTGGAAGCGGGCTGCACCAGAACGGTGACCTTCTTCAACGCGGTCAAACCCTCCCTGACGATCCTAAAGCGAAACAGCGTCACCGGTGATCCTCTCTCCAATGCCAAATTCCATATCTATTACGGCTCGGACAATACCACCACCGGCGAGATCAACGACCTCGGTGTATTCACAACGGCCTCCGATGGTAAAATCACGCTCACCGATGTAAACCGTGGCTGGTACAAGCTGGTGGAGGAGTCCGCTCCCAAGGGCTTCGGCATTCAGGGCAGCGGGGTCACCGAGTTCTATCTGGAAGCCAATACCTCTAAGACCGTGACCGTGGACAATGTTCCTCACAGTGCCCTCGTCGTGTACAAATATGACGCCAAAACCGGGAAAGGCTTGGAGGGCTGCCGCTTTGAACTGAGATATTTAGGCGGCGGCACTTCCGGTACTGGCGGCACAGTCATCGGGACCTATCTGACCGGCCCCAACGGGGCCTTTACCGTGACAAACCTTAAAAAAGGCACTTATGTCTGTCAGGAACTCGAAAGCGACGGAAATCACATCATCGACCGCGAACCGCAAACCGTGTGGATCTCCGGCGAGGATCAGGATGTGGTGACGCTCCGCTTCGGCAATGCCCCGCTGGGAAGTTTGCTCATTACAAAGCTGAGCGACGACAGCAAGCACGAACCGCTCTCCGGCGTAGAGTTCCTGTTGACCGACAGCAGCGGCAATTATCTCGGCAACGACAACGGCCGCTTCACCACCAATGCCGCAGGCGAAATTCTGGTGGATGGTCTGGAACCCGGCATGACGGTCATTGCCCGTGAAGTCAGGGCAAAAACGGGCTACCTGTTGGATGACAGCCCCCAGCACGCACTCATCAAGAGCGGCGAAACGGCGCATTTGCAGTTTCTGAACCAGCCTGCCGGTAATCTCATCATCCGCAAGGTCAGCTCCGGTCCCAACAGGGAGCCGCTGGAGGGCGTAGAGTTTAAGATCACCTACGCGGATGGCAGCTTCGTCCCAGACGCCAACGGCGAACTGTCCAGCAACGGCATTTATTACACCAATAAATC
>CEBY01027171.1_pt1 | contig 73342 bp, 71 predicted proteins | sample 554731 | NCBI WGS metagenome assembly CEBY01 (sample SAMEA3182050, study PRJEB8094) | gut metagenome | biome: human; feature: gut; material: Stool; isolation source: human stools | place: Canada | collected 2012-02-22
TGGAGGTGACACCCAGATTTGAACTGGGGAATGAGGGTTTTGCAGACCCTTGCCTTACCACTTGGCTATGTCACCGTATGGAAAAAGGAGCAAATGCTTTGCAAAAACCCTTATATATCAGCACTTTGCGGATTTTCTTACAGCAAGAATTATAACACAAAAAACAGCATTTGCAAGGCCCTTAAAAATGCAGACCCTTGCCGCTATCCCAAAAGGTTGCCCGCCAGAAGAGGACGATGTCGGCGTAATGGACATGACTTTTTCGTTCTCCAAAATGTAAATTCGACCTTATTAAAAACCGCTATTTTTGACCGATGTTTTTTTGCTTTTCTCTCCGTTCCACGAACTTTTGAACTACTGTTTCATGGAAGAAACACACTTCTGAATCATGTGTTCCTGATAAATGATTCCGTAAATATATGTTTGTTCTTCAAGTCGGGTAATAGTTTGATTATCCTCTTTAATATACAAAAATTCAGAGCTGTACCAGCATCCTCGTGATGTCGGTGCAGCTCTTTTTTCATATATACCCTGACTCTATTTCTGAAAGGAGGTGTTCCCTATGAGCTATGTTCTTACCTTTTTCCTCGTTCTTTATCTCTCCAGTAGCAACGAGCTTACACCCATTCATATCTGGGTTATCGAGTTCGTTATCTTCTGCGTTATCGCCTGCATCATTGGTATCCGAAATGAAAAATAAACATCAATTTTGAAAGGAGAAACTACCATGTCTACGAATGAAATCATCAGCAAAATCGAAGCCATGCGCGAGTGGGAATCCCTTATTGCCAACGCGCAAGAGGAAGCAGATACGCTCCGTGACAGCATCAAGGCAGAAATGGAGCAGCGCGATTTGGAGGAGCTTGAGGCAGGAGCGTATATCGTCCGTTGGACTTCCGTACTGAGCAACCGTTTTGATTCTTCTGCCTTTAAGAAAGCCTACGCTGACCTCTACAAGAGTTTCACGAAACAAGTCGCGTCACGTCGTTTCAGCATCAGCGTGTAAGGAGGGATTGAAGATATGAAACAGCTTACGTCCTATAACCGCGTTGCGGGGTATCTCAACAAGCTCTTTGATTTGCTCAACGGTCACTATTTTGAAAATGCACTTACAAGGCCGACCATCACGATACAGTCCACGCCCCGCGCCTACGGGCATTTCTCCACACGGGATGATACTTGGGTATCGGTCACGGGAAACAGCAACGAGATAAACATCGGCGCGGGAACATTGTCAAGACCCATTGAGAACGTCTGCGCTACGCTCCTGCACGAGATGTGCCATTACTACTGTCATGTCAACGGAATCAAGGACACCAGCCGAGGCAATACCTACCACAATAAGCGCTTCAAGGAGATTGCGGAGAGCCACGGTTTGATAGTAGGCCATGACGAGAAGTATGGCTGGACGCTGACCTCGCCGAGCGATGACCTCATTGAGTTCATCTTGCAAAATGACCTGACGGACATTCTTATTACGCGCAACGAGTTCTACGGTGTTTCCGTCACGGGAACAGGAGCACACAACAACACAGGCACATCCGTCCCGCCGAGAACGTCAAGCAGCCGCAAGTATGTCTGCCCCTGCTGCGGTAACTCTGTGCGGGCAACGAAGTGCGTCCATATCGCTTGCATGGATTGTCGGGAGGAGATGGTGATGGCAGGATGATGTCAAAGCATCTCGATGGTATTCTACCTATTCGTCTATAGAGGTTGACTTTTCCCCGCAAAAAACCTATCATTGAATTATCTTAGGTATGAGCAAATCGAAGTTTCGCTCATGGCTGGAATTATATCTTAATATGGAGGTGTTTTAAGTGTACGAGAATCCACAAACCGTAGTCCTTCCTGAGAAAACAAAAATGGATAACATCATCTCTGCCACTTTGTATCTTCTGAGCACAGGCACATGGAAAGCCAATGCATTTCCATATGCTGATATCGTTCAAAAAGCAAGTACACCCCTTGATATCATTTACTGTCTTGACCGGTCCAGCCGTCTAAGCGCTGTTAACTTCTTATTTACTCTTATGTCCAGAGATGACCTATCCCAAACTCTACCCGAAGCATGGTCATCTTCTGAATTTCCAAATATGGATGCAGACATGACCAAGGCACAAGCTGTGAGGCTCTTTCAAATCTGCAATCCAGAGAAGATGATGAGCGAAGAGGATTACGAAGCATATAAGCAGTTTCCAGATGAGCTTACCATCTATCGAGGACTTGGCACCTATAATGCTAACAATATCAAGGCGCTTTCATGGACTCTCGACATCGAAAAAGCAAAATGGTTTGCCAATAGGTTTGATTTTGGTAAAGGCCTTGGCAAAGTTTATCGTGCTAAAATTAAGAAAAAATACGTCTTAGCATATCTCAATGGTACCCAAGAATCCGAAGTTATCGTTGATTATCACAAGCTTCGGAACATCGAATTACTAACAGAATAACTGCCATAATCAAGGGGCTGTAGCGAAATGAAATCGCTATAGCCCCTCTTCTTTTTCATCTTAGTATTTTCATAGTTATTTATCACAGTCTACCGTCCCACAAGGTATACCTTTTCACACAGGCAAAAAGCCGGTGGTTTTTCCGTCCGAGAACGTCAGAAATCGTTTTTGGGATATGTACGGAAAGCCACCGGCCTTTTTGTACACTTTTTTAAGGAGACAAAACGATGGAAAATCGAATTTACTACTACGCCCGCGTTTCGACCAAGGAACAGAATCTTGACCGACAGCTTGCCACATTTAAGGCATTGGGCGCATCGGAGCGCGACATTATCACAGACAAAGAATCCGGTAAGAATCTCGACCGTGCGGGCTATCAAGCTTTGAAAACGACGATGCTCAGGACCGGTGATACCCTCATTGTGAAATCGCTTGACCGTCTGAGCCGCAATAAGGGCGACATCAAGGCAGAGCTTCAATACTTTAAGGAGCACGGAATCCGCGTGAAAATCATCGACCTGCCCACGACCATGACAGACTTTCCCACAGGGCAGGAATGGGTGCTGGAAATGATAAACAACATTCTCATTGAAGTCCTCGGCACGATAGCAGAGCAGGAACGTGCGACCATCAAGCAGCGGCAGAGGGAGGGCATCGAATCGGCGCGTTCCAAGGGAAAACACCTCGGCAGACCACCTCTGCAAAAGTCGGAGAACTGGAAAGAGGTCTATACGATTTGGCAGAATGGCGGCATCACGGCAAAGGAGGCGATGCAGAGAACAGGACTGAAACGGAGCAGCTTCTACCGACTCGTCAAAGAAGAAAGTGGAAGGTGATTTTGGATGTTAATTTTCAATCAGAAATAATCAGAAAAACGGCGCTCTGAGCGCTTCCAGACAGGGGTGCTATCCCTATACTCGGAGTGCTGCAGAACGCCATTTACAGCGAAATTTATAAGTAATACAAAGGAGAATCCATATGAGCTTTGAGGGTATCATCATCTCGGCACTTTTGCCGTTTTTGTTCATTGCGGTCATGCTGTGGTCGCATCGGTGAGCAAAGATTCGGACAGGACAAAAGAGAGTAGGGTACGGCTGATTGCTGTACCCTACATTCTCTCTTACTGAGCCATACCTGTCAACATTATAATCGCTTTTAGAATATCAAGATTAGAAACGGATGCAGTTATTAATTCGACTAATGATTCCCCATCTGCGTCAAATGCTCTTGCAATGTAGGCTTTCATCCCGCTTTCTTTGCCATATGCACCAATTCTTTTATATAAATCATCTTTCCATTCGTCTGCGCTTTCACCATTCAGGCCAAGCCACTTTGCAGTAACAGGGGAAATTACGGCACATTCTTGAGAACTTTCTAAGGATTTTTTTACCTCCTCAAGTGCTTGTTTATACATATACAGATATACCGTTAATTGAAATGCCCACATTCCACGTGTTGCATCGTCGCCTGGTCCACCGACATTGATTTCTGTAAATTTCCATTCATTTATAAATAGATTTTCTGTATTTGTAAAAGTAATTGTATCTATCATTCCGCCAAACAGCTTATTCCCTATATACACAACTATCGGGGTATTTACTTTCGTATTTTTTCCAATAATACCAGCTTTTCTCAATGTGTTCACCGATGTTTCAGCTAATCGCTTTACTATTTCTTGTAAGCTTTCATCTTTGTGGGGTGAATGAGGTATACTTTGATGCAATGTAGAAGTTGTATCATTTACTTGCGAGTAGTCCTTTTGTTCCCCAATTTTCTGAGTTATATTTTCACCAAGAACAGCACCTAACGGTCCAAATAAAGTAACACCAGCTGCAGCTTCATTATTATCGAAAGTCATATGTTAAGCCCTCCTCATTAACAATTAGTGCAGTACAAAAATGACAGGACGTACACCAACCAATTTATCATTGAGTTTACTATCTACCCAGTTTAGGATTTCTCCGTTAGATAAAACGAGTGGGCGTAGAAGTTGGTTGCCTCTCAGCCACCATGGATATTGTTCATTATGATTTTCAAGGTCGCACTTTTGATGAAGTTTCGCAAAATCTATTGCACCGGCGATGCGTTCCTCCTGAGAACCAAAAGCATCTTCTACATCTGAGTTTGATAATAAAGTTACTTTATCAGATGCTCCATTTTTGAGTTTATAATTGCACATAAGATTACGTTCTGTTGGAGAAAACGCAGAATTATAGAAAGTCGTATTGAGCCATTTTCTTAGGAAACTATTTTCCCACTCGACAGGTACTTGTGTATCGTAATCATAGATTGAAAAGGCAATACACTTACGTGTAATTAAGGAAGTTACTCTGCCTACGCTGTTGAGTTCAATCCACTCCAAAGGCTCATTTTGGGGGTACTTACCAAAGTATACAGTATTAACTTGAATATGATTTTCTGTTGTGATAGGGCATCCGCAAGCAGGGCAGCTCTGTGCCTTATCCGAAATATCTCTTCCACATTCAGGGCATTTAATCAAAGCCACAAAAACACATCCTTTATATCCAATTATATTTATATAGTAATATCAGATTTCCTCGACGACTTTTATTCCGGAGCCGGGGATTTCAGGAGCTATCATTGCATTTGGGTGTCCATTCTTTTTTACAGTCGCTAAAGCAATTGTCTTTGCCTCTTCAGCATTAGCCGCTTTGACCTCCACATTAAAAATTGGTGGAGAACTGGACCAGTCCATGCAGAAAACACTAAACGTCTTTTGCTGTGAAGCAATACTAATAACGGGATATCCGCAAGCGGGGCAACTCTGCGCCTTATCTGAAATATCTCTCCCACATTCAGGACATTTAATCAAAGCCATTTATTTTATCCTCCATTTCAGTCGTCATACGGGAAGTTTGCTTCAAACATTTCATAACTACCATCATAGTAATCGGCAATATAGTCCGAACAGGAATAGTTGTCGTCATCACAATAGTCGCAAGATGACGCAGTAGATTCGCTATAAGGTGTCGGTGCTGCTAAAATTGCTGAAATAGGACAACCACAATTAGGACAACGTAATGCACGGCTGCTGACATCGTGTCCACAGTCTATACACTTCAATAAAGCCAACTTGATTTCCCTCCTATCACAAAGGGTCAACGCTCATCTGTAATTTCAATCTGTTTCTCCAATTCAGCTACACGCGATTCTAACTCTTTGATACGAGTTTCCAAGATATCGAGGGAGCCGTTTATTTTTCGTATCTCAAACTCAGGCGTGTCAAATTGCATTGCTCTTTCCATGTCTATCATGAATCTGCTTTCCCCTCCAAAATTTATTTTTCGGTGAGAAAATAAAAAAGTGCGCAGCACGAAGCTACGCACCGAAAAACGCAAGCTCCTTGCTGCCACGCAAGTTTTTAACACACAAAGAGGTATGCCAAAATAGGGCCTGCATTTTTACCAATGATAAAAATGCACACCTCGTCTGTGTGTTATACAATATGTACTTGCGTGGCAAAACTATTGTATCATGCGTTTTGGAAAATAGCAATAGCATTACGAAATCAGGCAGATATGACGATTGCGCATGAAAAAATGTCCCCCGAACAGCAGCGGATCCGCTGCGCGGTCCGTGCTGTGGGGGACAGAATGAGAGGCAGTTCACAACTCTAACGGACAATGTAAAGCTCGCTTAGACTGCGAGTAAATGCAATATATTTTTCACTTCTTGTCATTTCGTTCTCAAACACGATAGCGGTATCAAACTCAAGGCCCCGTACTTCGGCAACCGTCATGAAAGATGCTTTTTCAGTTTCAATTTTATTTTTTACGCAGAGTGCAAGAAGTTGCACGGGAAGCACAGCCTCAAAGTTGCTGATAATAACCACTCGATTCTTCAGAATCAGACTTAACTTACATATTGTCTCTGCGTCGGAGGCCTCTATTATCTTTACTTGGCGATTTATGCTGATTCCGAGTGCTCTATCGTTCATCTGTAACTGTTCGTTATAGAATTGTACGATTTCCTGACTGTTTCGATAGTTTTCTTCCAAAGTGAATATCGGAACTACTTCATCTGGTTTACTGAGTTCTTGTCTAATAAAGTTCTGCAAGCTCCTCCATGTTTCGATTCCGCTTATCTGAGGGAGCTGCTGATTGATGTCGCCGTATATGTTAAAGCAAACGTCCCCATTATTTACTTGCTGTATCAGTCGATACTGTAAATAGGTTATGCCCTGTCCCTCATCAATGCAGAGAAGCGTATCTGTATATTGGGGCTTTCCGTATAGAAAATAAAGTGCAAGGACCTTAGCATAGAGCGCACATTGACAATCCTCGTGTACGATTTTAGCAATAAGGCCTTTATCCTCTCCGTCAGGAAAATACTGAAGCAATGTATCCGTTATAGTATTTTCGATAAGGGTCATTTGCGACGCGTAGCTATCGTTGTAGGATGTGGTACTGCGCCCCTTTGCATTTATATTTTTCGATACACTTGAAATTTCTCTAAGAAGATTGTCGCGTTCAGACCTTAATCTGTTTGCAAATTCCGTTGAGTAGATAAAATTGACTACATTCCCCGCAAAATTCATATACGCCACATCGTCTTTGACCGATTCTCTAATCTTTCTTAGCTTATCCTCGTGTACCTTGCTCCATCCTCTGAACCGAGAACTGTACCTTTCAAGGATAAGAACGTAGTACTGAGCCAAAGAACAACGGGTAATTGTTTTGATTCCGAGATTTTCGCTGATTGCATCAATATATGTATTGAACAACGGGTTTGGAGTGATGATTTTCACTCTTTTCCAGTCTGTTTCTGGCCGATTATATTTAAGATTTGCCAAACGATGCAGCAGTATCATGGTCTTACCGCTGCCAGCACAACCTTGGATGATAAAGCTCTTATTAAAATCGTATTCGATAATGTCATTCTGCTTTTTCTGGATAGAACGGATAATGTTAGATATATTCTTTTCTCCGCGCTTGTCCTGCAAGACTTTCTGAAGAAACGGGTCAAATATTTCATTTGATGTTGCATTGCTGCCCGATACAAATTCATCAAAGATATCAATAAGCGTTGAAAACTGAATATCAATGTTTCGGCGGAGCTTAACTGCATAATGGACTCCGGCAACATCAAAGGCTGTTTCGTTTTTTGCACGGTAATGTCGTCCAAAGTCACTCCAAACGGACACTACCTCACTCCCGATTCGATTTTCTCCGATGTAGACAGTCTTATTGCTTTTCCCGTTCTGAACGTCAAATCGAGCATAGTATGGACTGAACCTTGAGGCTGTGAGTTGGTTTATTTCTTCTTGTTTCCTAATCTTATCGTCTTGTATATCGATTTCTAAAAAATAGGCGCTAAATCCTTGGGCGAGCCTATGCTTCAGCTCTTCAATCTTTTCATCGAGATACAAAAGTACTCTTTCTAAATGATGGCGCTCTTCTGCCATGATGTCCTGCTTATCTTTCCTTTGAGGGGCAGGCAAGTCTATATATTGGGATATTGCTTTTGGCTTTTTCCCATCCGCAATATCATAGATATATCTTGCGATTTTACTATCCCTGTTTCCGAAATCGCCGCAATAAAACGCGTCGCCTATTGCGATGAGAGATTCTTTATCTCCTGCATAAGCAGCATCGACTAATTTTTTCAGGACATTCATACGGCTGGCTGAAATCCGAATGTCAAGAGGAAATTCAGTTATCATCTATAAGCCGACCTCTTTCTGCCGTTTATTGAATATAAGGTTTCAAGGGGAATGGAGGGAATACTCGCGCTTGCTGTCTGGCCGCATCGGCAGGGAAATGTAACATCGCCACAGCGTAGGTCTCAATCTACGCTGTGGTGACAGCTTTTGTGCATCTCAATATTCAAAATCGTCAACATTATATTCGTCACTCAAAGCTGAGCTATCTCCTCTATATTTTGGAATTCCCCAACAGTCTCCCGACTCTATTGGGTTGCCATCATCATCTGTTGAGGTGTAAAATCCTCTCGGCTTTGGCGGACTATTTTTCAACAGAGCACCACCGCATTTAGGACACTTTCCCCAATAGGTGGTTACAATACTACTGCATTTAGAACAGACGGCAGTATCCGAAAGTGGGTCATGTTCAAGAAATTCCTCATGCTCCTGCTCTTCATTGATATCCACATCGGTTTTGCTCGGAATATCTTCATAAGTTTTGCTGTCCATCGGATTGCCCTGCATGGACGCAGCGTCAGAAAGCGGCTCGGCTTCTGCAGACGTAAAAGTAACTTTAAGAGGTGCACTTCCTTTATATATTTCCCAATAATCGGGATTTGCTCCTGCTGTGCGGCTCTCATCGTATCGATAACTACGTCCTCTGCCATTTTCCACTTTCAGAAACCCTTGCTGAATGACATCAGGATACAAAAACATTTTACTTTCCGTGGGGAATTTTATAGTGATACGACGCTTATCTATCTTTGCTACGGTACCTGTTCCAAAAAATTTGTGTGTAACTGTTTTTCCCACGGATATTGTTGGAACGTTTTCAGCTTTGTGCTCTTTTTGGAAGGTTTCTTCAATTTTCTCTTGTTTTCGCGTTGGCTGAGTTACAGGATTTGGATAATACTGTTCCCAATCTTGCTGTATATACTTTGCCAATGCAACAATGTGCTTGCAAGCTCTCGGATAGTTTTTATAAGCCTCGCAATTACAGAAATATCCTACAATATCTCCTTGCTCTGTTATTTGAATTCCGGTATTATATATCTGTGAACCGATGGTATTAGCTTTAAACAGGCCCCTCTTTTTATTGAATTGAATATTCTTGACTCTTTGTGCTTGTGCATACTCAACGCCACGGAGAAATGTTTGATACACAGATACTTCGCAAATTATCTTCTCGTCACTAAGGGGATTCCTTGGGTCCTGTGTATTTTGAGAAGCGGTTGTTTTGTTATCCGTGTTTCGCTTATTGCAAAGTGAAGTAGGCGATTCATTGCATACGGCGTTAGTTGCCAGCGGCGGTTTTTCCGGAGTAAAACGGTAATTGAGCGCCGTAGTGTGTGATTCATACGGTTGCGAAAAGTATTTTACATTTTTCAGACGGTATTCGGGCGGATACTTGGGGTTGTACCCGAACAGATTCACATATTGAAGCAGGTCATCTTTTTCTGCTGCCATCCTGATAAAAACTTCCATGAGAGCGTTTGCATCATCAATGGCGCTATGGCTGTTTTTGACCGTTCCCTCTAATTTGTAATACCGGATTGCATCACTTAGCTTATGTGGATATGGAGCGCGGTCTTTGAATACTGTCAACGTATCAATAACATCACTGCTTTGAAAAAAAGATTGACAGTCAGCCTTTAAGGCGGCAGTGGAGACAAAGAGCATATCGAAATTCGCATTGTGCGCAACTAATAAAGCAGAATCTCCGATAAAATCCTTGAATTTAGATATGGCGGATTCTACACTAACGCCTTTTTCGCGCAGAAAAGCCGCGGAGATATGATTGGCAGCTTCAGCCTCTCGACTAATTTGGTGTCCGTCATAGAGATTCACATAGAAATGAAACTCTTTTGCGTATAGTCCGTCAGGCTTCTGATAGAGTCGCTGAGCGGCTAATTCGATAATCTGGTCTTTGTATGGAGACAGGCCTGAAGTCTCAACGTCAAACAATATGACTGAACTATATTTTTCAAAAATAGACACAATTCCATTTGCCATAGCCCCTGTTTTTGATAGGACTTGGCTTTCTGAAGCGAATTCTTCCGTTACGCTTTCGCGGTACACTTGCGTATTTTGGATTTCCTGAAGCGGTTGAGGACTACCCATTTCTTCAAACTGGCTATACACTCGTGCGTCTTGGATTCGTCTATCAGGACAGCGTGTAGTGGTACTCTTTTGCGTGGCGGACTCTTTTATCGCGATAGGCTTTTGATGTGCAGTCGGCTTTTCCTTTTGATTCTTTTTCTTATCGGCTGAAAAGGCAGCTGAGATACCGTACACGACCCCTCCAATTATAGAAGTAATCATGAATATGTCTAAAATGTTAAGTTCAGAAACACTATCACCGCAGAACCTACAATACATATAGAGAAAAAATATAATAAGGATTGCAGTATTCAAGTAGAATCACCTCAATCTTATACATTATCAATTTATTATACTCCGCCACGTTTTGCTCGTCAATATAGCTTATAGCAATATTTCTCTTTCTTTGATTTTTAGTCAAACTGTCCATATATCTCATGACGGTATTTCCTTGGAACTGCTGTTTAACATTGCGACCGTCCTTGAAATTGAGCCATATCTGCTGTTGAAGTTCAGATTGGAAAAATGAAATTGCCCTATCGTCTGTGAAAGGCGATAAGGCAATTTTTTGATTTATTCACTTCAAGTCCATCAGAAAAAAGCGAGCGCCCATCCCTTACATCACATAGAGGACGAGCGCTGCGGTTATTCTTATGAGATTTCGGAAAATCTCTGTGATGCTATGATTTCATCATAGCGCTTGATGTAGGCATTGGCTTTTTCTTCGACCAATGCTTCAACGTATTGCTCGAACTTCTCCTGTGTCACGCCCTCTTTTCTGGCGTAGAACGCATCGTAGCACTCCCAGCAAAAGAATCCGTTGTCCAAAAGCTCTTTCAGCACATCAAGATAGATACAGCTCTCGTGCAGGAAGATTTCCGTACCGTAGAGCTTTCCGCCCTCGGCTTTGATAACGGCTTTCTGGTACGCTCTCATTATTGCGTCAACCTCCGCCGTATTCTCCACATGATGCCCCATTGCGTTGCGGGTATGGTTCCGTATCTCTTTTTCCGTGTCAAAATACCGCCTCATATGCAGTTTTTTGATGACTTCACGAAGCTCCGCGAACTTTTGAACTACTGTTTCATTGGAGAAACATTCTCCTGAATGAACACATTCGTGCAGAATCATTTTATAGATATCTGTGGTTTCACTCTCCCAGTAATGTTGGTTGAGAGATAAAGTTATTCTTGGTACTGAGGATTTCACATCTTTGGATAGGTATAGTCCATATTTGTTCAGTAATTCCTGTTTGATGAGCCGATGAAAATTTTCATCATGTTCTTCGGAATTGCTTGCTGATACACAGCTATTTGTTGCGCGAAGTCCTATCTTGCGGATATAGTTTTTCTTCTTATCCCATGTGAAATGCAGTCTGAAGCTTATCGAAAACTCTGGATAGTCGCTGTAATGCGTTTCGTTGATTTCATCGACCAATTCCTGATACGCTTCAAGATGTGGGTATCGCTGGTAGATAAGCTCTGAAACGTAATCTTCAAATTCGGTGTGGGACAGGCCCTCTGGCTTCATGAGCTTCAGGTGAGAAGAGATAGCTACGTCCTTAACGCTGATTTGAAGATTATCTGGTATCGCTGCATCTTTTCTTCTGGTGCAGTTCTTCGTCGAAAACTCCCCGATACCCTCCTGCTCACAATAGGCAAGGAGCTCCTGCTCGTTGTCGTAGTAATAACGGTAAGTCTTGGCGTAATTGTTCTTCTCATACCTGCTGCCGAAGCGGTATTTTTCGCTCTCAGGGCTGATAAGACCGATTTTGCACATGAACTTGATGAGGTTGGAGGCGTTGGCCGGCGAACCGGTGATGGCAAGCATGTGCTTATTGGTCGTAGGAATAGGCATAACCGTACAGCCCTCGGCTGCTCGGATGTTGCGCTCGTACTTCACAAAGGCAAGGACTTTGGAGAGCTGTTCCCTCTGCGATTTCTTCGACCTGTTCTTGGGAATCTGGAACGGCGGCAAGGTGTAGTCCTCACAGCGGGCAGGTTTCCAGTTGCAGTCCTGTGCGGGGGATTTTTCCTTTTGCGCCTATTCGTGCAGGATGATTCTGTTATAAATACTAATAATATCCATCTTTTTTACTCCTTTTTCTAATAATTTAAAGATAAAAGAACGGCCTTGCCGATAACGACAAGACCGTTTTAAAAAATAGGCTTTATGCACCTAACAAAGCTTGTTCCGTGTCTATCATCGCAGCATTATCTTCATTCAATGTTCATATTCTATTAGTACAGCTTCTTACTCTTTTCTTCACTTTGTGTCTGTATTATAACACGCAGTTCATGCCTTGTCAAGCAAAATTTAACAAAAACATTATTTTTATTATCGATTTTTCTTAAAATTAGATGAGTTTATTTTATTTTTACAATTTTTGATTTATAATTAGCTCAAATTAAATATGCACAAAAGCATGGCGGCAAAATTATCTATTTTGACGAAAACAGATATTGCGATGCGGGCCTCATTACAATCCGAATACCTCGGCGAGCTTTGCGGTCGCACTACACCTTCCGAAGCCTTGAACCGCTCCCTTGCGTAAGCAATTTAGCGGGAGAGAACGTATCGTGCTGCTGTGAAATATAGTCCGTGTCCAACTCGGTATAGCGCTTCGTCATGCGCAGGTCGGAGTGTCCCATCAAATGCTGCAGACTGAACAGGTCTCCGCCGTTCTTCAAGAACAAGGTCGCAAAGCTGTGCCGAAGCTGATATGGTGTCAGCTTGATGCCGCTATCCTGACTGTGACGGGCAAACGCTTTGTCAAGGTGTGTGACCTTGAGCTGGTGTCCCTCGTAATTCGGGAAAAGCCAATCGTCCCATTCGTCGGGCTTTCTTGAAATAAACATATCAACCAGATTGGCGACGTGACTGCTGAGATAGGCTGCGCGTCGTATGCGTGTTTTCGCCGTCAATTTATCGACTGTAATGCTTTTGCTGTTCCTGCAATAATCATCGTTGCGCAGGGAAAGCAATTCTTTTGTGCGGATACCCGTATCGAGCATCACCATGCAGATAACATAGTCCCGCAGTCCCGTATAGGTGCCTTGGTCGAGTGAGGACAGAAATTGCTGCAGTGCTTCAACTGACGCGGGCTTGATGTTGCCATCGTCCCGCCGTTTGCGAAGCTTGTGGACCTTGATGGGATTTTTGCTGATATGACCTTGTTCGACCAGCCAATTCAAAAGAGCGTTGATATTCTGAAAGGGCTTATTATAGCGGGCGGGGGAGGTATCAGGGATTGCGGCGAAAAAGGTGAGCACGTCATTTTCAAGCTGTGCTTCGTCCAGACTGTTGCGGCTGTGCTGTAAAAAGCGGGAGAGACAGTTTTGGTAGTCTTTCATCGTTTCTTCGCCGGTGTGCTGAGATTTCTTGACCAGCAAAAATTTTTGAATCGCTCCGTCCAAGGTCAGCTGCTGCGGCTTCATTTTTACCATTCGCATAGGTTCCTCCAAATTACAAACCCTTTCCCCAAAGGGCCGATTTTGAAGAAAATCCGTCTTGCTGAAAATACAAAATTGCAACTTTTCACAACAAAAAACGAGAGATTCAACCGAAAATGGCTGAATCTCTCAACTCTGGAGGTGACACCCAGATTTGAACTGGGGAATGAGGGTTTTGCAGACCCTTGCCTTACCACTTGGCTATGTCACCGTATGGAAAAAGGAGCAAATGCTTTGCTCCTTTTTCATTTGGAGCGGGCGACGAGGCTCGAACTCGCTACCTCCACCTTGGCAAGGTGGCGCTCTACCAGATGAGCTACGCCCGCAAATGGTGCCTCCGGTCGGAGTCGAACCAACGACACGCGGATTTTCAATCCGCTGCTCTACCAACTGAGCTACAGAGGCATATCAAGCCGCTGTTGCAGCCTGATAATGGCGACCACGAAGGGACTCGAACCCTCGACCTCCGGCGTGACAGGCCGGCGTTCTAACCAACTGAACTACATGGCCACATTTTGGTGGGAACAACAGGGCTCGAACCTGTGACCCCCTGCTTGTAAGGCAGGTGCTCTCCCAGCTGAGCTATGCTCCCCACTCGAAGCCGTCTTACGAACGGCAAGGGTTATTATACTAAATCCCCCTCGCCGTGTCAACAATTTTTTTCAAGACTTTTGAAACTTTTTTTGACCCGGCAGAAGGGCGCGGTATGCGCGCCCTTACTTGCCGATTTTTTTAAGCTCGTCGATCATGCGTCGCAGCTCCTCGCCGGAGAAGCTGTGGATGCGGTCGCAGAACTGGCAGGTGAGGTCTGCCTTGCCCTGCTCGCGCAGAATGTCCTCCAGCTCCTTCGAGCCGAGGGAGAGCAGCGCGCGCTCCGTGCGCTCGCGCGAGCAGTAGCAGCGGTACTCGATGGGACTCGTTTCAAGAATTTCGAGGTCAAAATCGGAGAGCACCGTGCGCAGGAGGTTTGCCGGATCGGGATCGTCGCGGAGCTGATTCGTCACGCTGGGCGCGGCGTAGATGCCGCCCTCGACCTTGGCGATGGTATCCTCGCCCGCGCCGGGGAGGAGCTGAATGAGATAGCCGCCGGCGGCGAGCACGCTGCGGTCACGGTCGACCAGCACGCCGAGGCCGCAGGCCGAGGGGATCTGCTCGGACTCGACGAAGTAGGCAGCCAGATCCTCGGCGATCTCGCCGCCGAGCAGGTCGACCGTGCCGACGTAGGGCTCCTTGAGCCCGAGGTCCTTGATGACGGTCAGGGTGCCGCCGTGGCCGACGGCGCTGCCGACGTCCAGCTTACCGTCTGCGCGCAGGGGAAGCTCCACGGAGGCGTCCTGCACATAGCCGCGCACGTTGCCCTCGGCGTCGGAGACGGCGAGGATGGTGCCGAGCGGGCCGTCGCCTTTGATCTGGAGTGTAACGCTCTCGCCGCTGCCCTTGAGGGCGTTGCCCATCATGGAGACGCCGGCGAGCGCACGGCCGAGCGCCGCGGTAGCGACGGGGCTGGTGTGGTGGATCTGGCGGGCGCGCTCGGTGAGCGCACGGGTGTAGACGGCCGTGGCCTTGACCATGCCGTCCTTGGACATGGCTCTTACTAATGTGTCGTTCATAAAATCACTCTTTTCGGATACAGGAAATATAGATGCGCCCGTCTGTTTCGTTCGGGGCGCGGAGGCGGCAGTCGCCGTAGACGCGAATTTCGCCGAAGCCGGCGGCGGTCAGCCATTCGGTCAGCTCCGAAACGCTGTACCAGCGCTGGCGGTGCTCCTCAAAGCTGCGCTCCCACGCGCCGTCCGCGCGGGCGGAGAAAATGTCAACGTAATAGTCCAGCAGGCGCGAGCGGCGGGAATACTCCGTGCGCCACACGCAGTAGACGTCCTCGCGTTCGTCGAGCCAGACCTGACCGTCCATCGCCTCGAGCTTGCCGAGGGCATGAACGTCGAACACGAGCGAGCCGCCGGGCGCGATGAACAGGTGCAGGCGGCGGAAGGTCTCGCGCACCTCGCGCGCTTCGGTGAGATAATTGAGGCTGTCGAGGCAGCAGATCGCCGCTTCCACCGTGCCGTAGAGGTCCAGCTCGGGCATGGACTGGTGCAAAAACAGCGGCGGGACGCCGGTGAGCGTCTGTGCCTTCTCGCGCGCCTCGAGCAGCATATCCTCCGAGCCGTCCACGCCGATGAGCTCGTAGCCGCGCTCGGTGAGGAGGGCGGTCATCGTGCCGGTGCCGCAGGCGAGGTCGAGCACGGTATGAACCGGAATATGACTGCGCAGAAAGAGCTTTTCGACGAAGGCGGCGCGCTTTTCGTAGCCGACGTCCTGCGTCAGCTCGTCGTAGGAGGCGGCGAGGGCGGAATAGCTTTCCATCACTTCTCGCCCTTCATGCGCGCGAAGATGCGCTCGTAGCCGCCGTCGGAGTCGGTCAGCGAGCGGGCCACGCGCGAGATCGTCGCGCTGGAGGCACCGGTGCGCTCCAGAATCTCACTGTAGACCTTGCCCTGCGTGAGCATCCGCGCGACCTCAAAGCGCTGCTCCATCGCGCGCAGCTCAGCGATGGTGCACACGTCGCGGAAGAAGCTATAGCACTCCTCCTCGTCCTTCAAAAGCAGAATGGCCTTATAAAAGTCCTCGTTTTTTTCTTTCTTTCCGATGCGGTTTCCCGGTGCAGCCATGATAGACCCCTCCGAAATATGACAGTAGTGCGCCCTGCGCACCCTGCTTTATAGTTTAACAGAACAGAGCATGAAAGTAAAGGGCGGAAGTGTGAACTTTTCGCATTTTCCGCGGCGGAACCGCCTGCACGGACGCTTCATACATTGGAGTGAGAAAAAATGGGAGGACGGTATGGGAAGAGAGCTTCTGCGGCTGTCGGAAATGCCGCTGCACCTGGAGAAAACATGGGAGAGCGGCGGCGTGCCGGTGCTGACCGCCGAGGTGACGCTGCCGTGCTGCGGGGGAAAGAGCCGCCGTGCGCGGCGCTTCGACCGCTACTACCGCCAATACGCACGCGCCTATCTTAAATACTGCGAGGCGGAGCTGCTGCCCCGCGCTGCCGAAACGATGCGCACGGCGCTGGAGCGCAGCGCGCCGTGGAGCTGCGCCCGCGCGGTGCTCGCCTATCGGGTGACGCTCGTGCGGGGAGACATCCTGAGCCTTTATACCGAAGGCCGGGAGGAGCATCTGCCGCCGCGGCTCACGCTCCGCCGCGCGGAGACGTGGGATCGGCGCACGGGCTTTCTCCTGCCGCTCACGGCGTTTTTTCCGCCGAAAACGACGGTAAAAAAGCGCCTCGTCCGCGCGGCGCGGGAGACGGCGCGGGAGCAGATGGAGACGGGCACGGCGGCGTACTATCCCAATTACGGTGCGCTGCTGCGCCGCGCCTACTCGAGCCGCAGCTTTTACCTGGCGGACGACGGCCTGCACTGGTTCTATCCGATGTATTCCGTCGCACCCGCGGCGGAGGGCATCGTGGACTTTTCGCTGCCCTACGGCGAAGCGGGGCCGCTCCTGCCGGCGGAGGAGGAAAAAGGATAGAGAGAGGCGGCCCGGCCCGCAGGCCGCGCCGCCTCTCTCCGTAGGGGGAATGAGTGATATTCTTCTTAATAGCTGCCGAGGTCGGCGGACTTGTCGCCCTCGACGCTGACGCCGAAGACATAGTCGTTGCCGGGCAGGACGGCGTTGAGGATCACGCCGCACAGCGCCGCGATGGCGAGGCCGGAGAGGGTGACGGCAGCGCCGCCGACGGTGAAGGTCACGCCGCCGGTCTGACTGAAGCCCAGGCCGCTGACGAACATGACCGCCGCGATGATGAGGTTGCGGGACTTGGTGAGGTCGACCTGATTCTCCACGATGTTGCGCACACCGACCGCGGAGATCATGCCGTAGAGGATGAAGCTGACGCCGCCGACGATGGCCGCGGGGATGGAGTTGACGAGCGCGTCGAACTTGGGGGAGAAGCTCAGGATGATGGCATAGACGGCGGCGAGGCGCACGACGCGGGGGTCGTAGACCTTGGAGAGGGCGAGCACGCCGGTGTTCTCACCGTAGGTGGTGTTGGCGGGGCCGCCGAACATACCGGCGAGCGCAGTAGCGAGACCGTCGCCAACGAGGGTGCGGTGCAGACCGGGGTCCTCGATGAAGTTCCTGCCGGTGGTGGAGGAGATGGCGGAGACGTCGCCGATGTGCTCCATCATGGCGGCGATGGCGATGGGGGCCATGACGAGGATGGCGGAGACGTCGAATTTGGCGATGACGAACTGCTGCAGGCCGATCAGGTTCGCCTTGCTGACGGAGGCGAAATTGACGAGCGGCTGCATCACGCCGTTCGCGTCAGGCAGCTGCGCGCCGCAGGCGGTGGCGATGAGCGCGACGAGGTAGCTGCCGACCACGCCGAGGAGGATGGGGATGATCTTGACCATGCCCTTGCCCCAGATGTTGGCGACGACGATGATCGCCATGGCGATGAGCGCGAGCCACCAGCAGGTCGCGGCGTTGTTGATCGCGGAGCCGGAGAGGTTCAGACCGATCATGATGATCATGGGGCCGGTGACGATGGGCGGGAAGTAGCGCATGACCTTCTTCGCGCCGAGCATTTTGAACAGCAGCGCGAGCACGAGGTAGAGAAGACCCGCGATCACGATGCCGCCGAGCGCGTAGGCGAGCTTTTCATCGCCGCTCATACCGGCGTATTTGCCGGCGTCCAGCTTGGCGACGGTCTCGAAGCCGCCGAGGTAGGCGAACGAGGAGCCGAGGAACGCGGGGACCTTCATCTTGGTGCAGACGTGGAAGAGGAGCGTGCCGAGGCCGGCGAAGAGCAGAGTGGTCTGGATGGAGAGCGGCAGGCCGTAGCCCTGCACGAGGATGGGGACGAGCACCGTCGCGCCAAACATGGCGAACATGTGCTGCAATCCCAGCACCAGCATTCTGGGGGTGCCCAGCTGACGGGCGTCGTAGATGGCTTCGTGTCCGAGTTCTTTCTTCATGTGATTTTCCCTCTTTCTTCTGATTTTGGTGTATGTTCTTATTTGACCAAACGACTCAGCGCCCCGCGCGGGCAAAAAAAGAGACCGGTAAAAAATTACCGGTCAAAGGAAACAATATCATTATCAACAAAAACGATGCTGATAAAAATAGAAACACCAGCAGGAAGGAATTTCTTTTTGTACACATACTGCGTCATGGCTGTGTCCTCCCTCGTTTGTTTCTTTTGCAAATGATACAGGACGGGAGAGGAAAAAGCAAGATGGGATTTTAGCCAAGAAACACGAAAGACGTTTGGCTTTTTTGTGCGATGCGGCAAAGGACGGGCGGCGCTTCCCGCCGCGTCCGCGCATTGACGGCGTGCGGAAAAGCTGATATAATCCATAATGACAGAATATGTGAACGTTCGAGGGATACCATGAAGAAGAACGAAAAGAAGGAAACCACCGCCCAGCACCGCGCAAATCCCAACGTCCTCGGTCTGCGTGCGGACGTGGTCGAGCAGCGCATCACCGATACGCTGGAAACGAACTATATGCCCTACGCGATGTCGGTCATCGTCTCGCGCGCCATTCCGGAGATCGACGGCTTCAAGCCCAGCCACCGCAAGCTCCTCTATACCATGTATAAGATGGGACTGCTGAACGGTGCGCGCACAAAGAGCGCGAACATTGTCGGCCAGACCATGCGGCTCAATCCCCACGGCGACGCCGCCATCTATGACACGATGGTTCGCCTTTCCAAGGGCTACGGTGCGCTGCTGCACCCGTTCGTGGACTCCAAGGGCAACTTCGGTAAGGTCTACTCGCGCGACATGGCGTGGGCGGCGAGCCGCTACACGGAGGCAAAGCTCTCCGCCATCTGCGCCGAGCTGTTCCGCGACATCGACTCCGATACCGTCGATTTCATCGACAACTACGACAACACCATGAAGGAGCCGGCGCTGCTGCCGACGACCTTCCCGAATATTCTTGTGAGCGCCAATCAGGGCATTGCCGTCGGCATGGCGAGCCAGCTGTGCGGCTTCAACCTCGGCGAAGTATGCGACACGACGATCGCCTACCTCAAGAATCCCGACTGCGACCTGACGGAGACGCTGCTTGCGCCCGATTTCCCGACCGGCGGCGAGGTCATCTGCGACGTCGACGCCCTGCGCGAAATTTACAGCACGGGCCGCGGCGGCGTGAAGGTCCGCGCCCGCTGGCGCTACGACAAAAAGGAAAACCTCATCGAGGTCTATGAGATCCCCTACACCACCACGACCGAGGCCATCATGGATAAGGTCGCCGAGCTGATCAAGGCGGGCAAGGTCCGCGAGATCACCGATATGCGCGACGAGACCGACCTCAACGGTCTCAAGCTGACCATCGACCTCAAGCGCGGCACCGATCCCGACAAGCTCATGCAGAAGCTGATGAAGTCCACGACGCTGCAGGATACCATGTCCTGCAACTTCAACGTGCTCATCGCCGGAATGCCGCGCGTGATGGGCGTGCGCGAGCTGCTCGACGAGTGGTGCGCGTGGCGCACGGAATGCGTCCGCCGCCGCGTCTACTTCGTCATGAGCAAAAAGAAGGACAAGCTGCACCTTTTGAAGGGTCTCAAGCGCATCCTGCTCGACATCGACAAGGCGATCAAGATCATCCGCGAGACGGAGGCCGAGGCCGACGTGGTGCCGAACCTGATGATCGGCTTCGGCATCGACCAGGTGCAGGCGGAGTATGTCGCGGAGATCAAGCTGCGCAACATCAACAAGGAATATATCCTCAAGCGCGTGGAGGAGACGAGCGCCCTGCAGGACGAGATCGAGGATCTGGAGGATATTCTCGCCCGCCCCGCGCGTGTGAAGAAGATCATCGTCACCGAGCTGGAGGACGTGCGCAAAAAGTACGCCGAGCCGCGCCGCACCGGCATCGTCTACGGCCACGAGGTCGAGGAATACACCGAGGAGACCACGGTGGACGATTACGCCGTGTCCGTGTTCCTCTCCCACGAGGGCTACTTCAAGAAGATCACGCCCGCCTCGCTGCGCATGAACGCGGAGCAGAAGTATAAGGAGGGCGACGCGCTCGCGCAGAGCTTTGAGACCTCCAACGCCGCCGAGGTGATGTTCTTCACCGACAAGTGTCAGGTCTACAAGACGCGCCTTTCGGACTTCGATGACACCAAGGCGTCCGCGCTCGGCGACTATCTGCCCGCAAAGCTCGGCATGGACGAGGGCGAGAGCGTCGTCTATATGGTGCTGCCCGGCGATTACCGCGGCTGGATGCTCTTCTTCTTTGAAAACGGCAAGGCCGCCAAGGTGGAGTTGTCCGCCTACCGGACGACCTCGAACCGCCGCAAGCTCACCGGCGCGTACTCGGATAAGTCTCCGCTGCGCACGGCGCTGTGTCTGCGCGAGGACTGCGAGCTGGCGGTCTACTCCACCGAGCCGCGCGTGCTGGTGTTCTCCACCGCGCTGCTGGGGAGCAAGACCACGCGCGCGACGCAGGGCGTCGCGGTGCTGACGCTCAAAAAGAAATTCACGCTCGACTACGCCTGTCCCGCCGAAGCGACCGGCATCGCCAACCTCGCCCGCTACCGCGCCCGCAGTCTCCCTGCGGTCGGCGCGCTCTTAAAGGCGGAGGACAGCGACGAAAAACAGATCTCCCTGATGGATTGAGAAAGGAAGTCATTGCTTGAAGCTGCTCAAACAGTATGTTTCCATCACGCTCGGCTGCGCGCTCATGGCGCTGGCCTTCGACTGGTTCTACGCGCCGAACGAGCTGACGCTCGGCGGCTTCACCGGTATCGCGCAGGTCATCAACTTCTTTGCGCCCGCGCTGCCGGTCGGCGTCACCGTCATCGTGCTCAACGCGCCGCTCTTCCTGATGAGCCTCAAGCGCTTTGGCAAGCGCTTTCTGGTGCGCTCATTCTTCGCCGTGGCGGTGAACTCGATCTTCATCGACCTCATCAACGCCGTCTATACCTTTCAGCCGATGGATAAGCTCCTCGGCTGCATTTACGGCGGCGTGCTCGTGGGCGTGTCGCTCGGCTGGCTGCTGCGCGAGGAGGCGACCACCGGCGGCACGGAGCTGGGCGCGTGGCTGCTGAAGGCGAAGATCCCGGGCCTCTCCATCGGCACGCTCTGCCTTGCCATCGACCTGACGATCATCGTGTTCTATGCCGCGGTGTTCCGCAGCCTGGAAAACGCGCTCTACGGTGGCATCGCCCTCTATATCTCCACCAAGGTGATGGATATGGTGGTCTACGGCGGCAGCGCCGCGAAGCTCGCCTACATCATATCCAACGAGCAGGAGAAAATCACGCACGAGCTGCTTGCACGCGATATGGGCGTCACCCGCCTGACCGCCGAGGGAGCCTATACGCACAACGACAAGCCCGTGCTGCTCTGCGCTGTCCGCCGCCGCGAGATCGTGGCGGTCAAGCGGCTGGTGAACGAGATCGACCCGACCGCCTTCTTCATCGTCTGCGACGCGCGCGAGGTGCTCGGCGAGGGCTTCGGCGAATATAAGCCAGACGGGCTGTAAGGACAAACCGCTCTCCCGCGCCGCCGCGTGGAGGGGGCAAGAAAAAGAAAGGAAGCAATGTCATGGACTTTACGAATGTGACAAAGGCGCTGACCGCGCGCGGCTTTAAGGTCTCGAGCTTTGAGACGGCGAAGGAGGCCGCCGAATACCTCAACACGCAGATCGACGGCGCGACCGTCGGCTTCGGCGGCAGCATCACGCTCGAGGAGTTGGGGCTGTACGCCCTGCTCAGCGGACACAACACGGTGTTCAGCCATTGGCATCTGCCGGAGGGCGTGGACGCCGCCGCGCTGCGTGCGCAGGCGGCGGGCAGCGAGCACTATCTGCTCTCCGCCAACGGCATCGCCGAGACGGGCGAGATCATCAACATCGACGGCGCGGGCAACCGTGTGGCTTCGGCGATCTACGGCCACAAAAAGGTCTGGATCGTCGCGGGCAAAAATAAGCTCGCGCCCACCTACGACGAGGCGCTCTGGCGCGCCCGCAACATCGCCGCGCCGAAGAACGCGCAGCGTCTCCACGCAAAGACGCCCTGCGCCGTCAGGGCGGATCATTGCTACGACTGCAAGAGTCCAGGCCGCATCTGCCGTGCGCTCACCGTGCTCTGGGGCGCGATGATGGGCAGCGATATGGAGGTCGTGCTCGTGAACGAGGACCTCGGCTACTAAAAGCAGCGGGGAGGGAGCGCCGTGAAAAAGAGGATACTGCTTCTTGCCGCGGCGTTGTGCCTGCTTTGCTCCGGCTGCGGCGGCGGGCTGCTCGAGCGCGAGTGGTCGTCGGTCACGCCGCACAGCGCCGGCTACTGGGAAAACGGCGATAAGGACACTCTGCGCGCCGACAGCTATCAGGATGCGGTGAACGCGATTTTGATGCTGGTCGCAAATCACGCGGAGCGCGGCGTGGTGCGCTGCTATTTCGGCAGCGACGCGGAATACGCCGAGCTGGCCGCGGAGGCCTGCAACGAGGTGCAGCAGGAAACGGACCTCGGCGCGTATCTGCTCGATTACATAACCTATGCCGGCACGGACGAGCGCGGCTTCTACGAGCTTACGCTCAGCTTCGGCTACCGCCGCACGGCGGAGGAGCAGGAGAGCATCATCAACGCCACCAGCACCGAGGCGATCCCCGACCTGCTGCGCGCCGCGGCGGAGGAGGGTGCGGACCGTCTGGTGGTGCGCGTGAGCTACCTTTCCACCGACCGCGCGGGCGTGGAGCAGATGGTCCGCGACGTGCAGGAGGAGAAGGACGGCGGAAGAGACGCCGGTATGCTCGCCGCGCCGTGGCAGGTCAGCTTTTATCCGGACACGGACGAGCCGGGCATCGTGGAAATTTTGCTGAAATAAAAGAGGGAGAAGCAGCTATGTGGAGCATGATCTGGCCGATCGCGCTGGTGGTCGGTGTCAACGTGTTTTATCACATCACAACAAAGTCCACGCCGGAGGGCGTGAACGCCTTTGCCTCGCTCACCATCACCTATCTCGTGGGCGCGGCCTTTTCGGTCGCGGCGTTCTATCTGATGGGGAACCGTGATTTTATCGGCGAGCTGGGCAAAACAAACTGGACGGCGTGGGCGCTCGGCGCCATCATCGTCGGACTGGAATTCGGCACTATCTGCGTGTATCGCGCGGGCTGGAAGATCAGCGTCGCCTCGCTCGTGATGAACATTGCGCTGGCCTGCGTGCTGCTCGCGGTCGGTCTGCTGGTCTATCACGAGACGGTCTCGCTGCGTCAGGGCCTCGGCGTTCTCGTCTGCCTTGCGGGCATCTATCTCGTGGGCGCGTAACACGGGACGCACGGAATTACATAAGAAAAGGACGGCGTAAGCCGTCCTTTTTTACGCTTATTTGGATACCGTCAGCCAGTCGTCGAGCACGAGGCCGGGGTTGTGCTTGGTGAGGAAACCGACGCTCCATTCGCCGCCGAAGGCGATGAGCTTGCGGCCCTTGAAATCCTCGAGCAGCTTCGAGCCGGTGCAGAACATCAGGTCCTTGGGGTCGCCGGGACATTCCGCGATGAGCCGCAGGTGCTCGTAGGGCAGCGCGCTCATGCGCAGCTCCACGCCGTACTCGCTTTTCATGCGGTACTCAAACACGTCGAATTGCAGCGTACCGACCACGCCGACCACGACGTCCTCGAAGCCGGAGTCCGGCATTTTGAAGATCTGGATGGCGCCCTCCTGCGCGATCTGCTCGATGCCCTTGACGAACTGCTTGCGCTTCATCGTGTCCTTGGGACTGACGGACATGAAGTGCTCCGGCTCGAAGGTCGGGATGCCGCCGAAGCGGAACTTCTTGCCCGGCACGGTGATGGTGTCGCCGATGGAGAAGATGCCGGGATCGAACACACCGATGATGTCGCCGGCATAGGCCTCCTGCACGATCTCACGCTCGCTCGCCATCATGGTCTGCGGCTGAGAAAGGCGCATCTTCTTGTTGCCCTGCACATGGTAATACTCCGCGTCGCGCTCGAACTTGCCCGAGCAGATGCGCATGAAGGCAAGGCGGTCGCGATGCGCCTTGTTCATGTTCGCCTGGATCTTGAACACGAAAGCGGAGAAGTCGGGGGAGAACGCGTCGATCACGCCCGCGTCGCTCTCGCGCGAGAGGGGCGCGGTGGTCATGCGCAGAAAGCCCTCCAGGAACGGCTCCACGCCGAAGTTCGTCAGCGCACTGCCGAAGAACACGGGCGAGAGCGTGCCGTTTCGCACGGCGTCGAGGTCGAACTCGCGCCCCGCGCCGAGCAGCTCGATCTCATCGGCGAGGTTGTCGCGCCGCTTCTGTCCAATGAGGTCCACCAGCGCGGGATCGTCCAGCGCGATCTCGGTCACGCCGGCCTTCTTCGCGTGGCCCGCGTCGGTGAAGTGGATGATGCACTGCTTCTCGCGGTCGTAAACGCCCTGAAATTCCTTGCCGCAGCCGATGGGCCAGTTGACGGCGTAGGTGTCGATGCCAAGCTCACGCTCGACCTCCTCGCACAGCTCGAGCGGGTCGCGCGTTTCGCGGTCCATCTTGTTGATGAAGGTGAAGATGGGGATGTGGCGCAGGGCGCAGACGCGGAACAGCTTGCGCGTCTGCGGCTCGACGCCCTTCGCGCCGTCGATGACCATGACCGCGCTGTCTGCCGCCATGAGCGTGCGGTAGGTATCCTCGGAGAAGTCCTGATGGCCCGGGGTGTCGAGAATGTTGATGCAGTAGCCGCCGTGCTGGAACTGCATGACGGAGGAGGTCACGGAGATACCGCGCTGCTTTTCGATCTCCATCCAGTCGGAGGTCGCTGCGCGGGCGCGCTTGCCCTTGACCTCACCGGCCTGCGCGATGGCTCCGCCGTAGAGCAGGAACTTTTCAGTCAGCGTGGTCTTACCGGCGTCGGGGTGAGAAATGATGGCAAAGGTCCTGCGGCGTGAGATCTCTTCGTGAAGCGTGGCCATAGTGTCGTCTCCTTGCATACGGTGTTTGTCAATACAAATAGGCAGTTTATCATAGCTTTTCCGCATTTGCAAGGCGGCAGAACCAAAATCTGCGGAAAAATGAAAAATACGGCTTGACAAATATGAAAGAATCTGCTATTATCGTCAATGTTCCGCGGGCGTAGCTCATCTGGTAGAGCGCCACCTTGCCAAGGTGGAGGTAGCGAGTTCGAGCCTCGTCGCCCGCTCCAAAAAATAACACCACGACATCGTCGTGGTGTTATTTTTTGCAATGGAGACTGGTTTCTCGAACTCGCTGCCTCCACCCATGCGCGAAGCGCATTTTGATCTGAGGTGAGCGCAGGGTTCCCGCGAAGCGCCGCCAGGCGGTTCGTGGGATGCCGGGAAGCGAGGAACGAGCCCCGCTTTTCGCGTGCTCCTCGGCACTCACCGTTGCAGCGAATCAGGAAGCTATCCTTTGGCCTTGGAACCTATCGCCTTTAATATCAATATGAGAATTGCCATCACGGCAATTTGCGCAAAGGTGAAAAGAATCATAAGACCGCGCGATTCATAGTAACAGAAGTTGACCCAATTTATAATTACTTCAACCGTTACAGCCAATAGGATACTAAACCAAACATATCTGCGACCAATAAAGTAAAATACAACAGGCAAAATAAATGTTAAAAGAAATACGACCGGCGATAATAGATACTGTAGGGTGTACGGAATAATTGCCGCTAACATTTGTAAGCCCCCCGATCTTCAATTTGTTTAATTAAAATATCACAAAAATACAAGCCTGTCCACCTGTTTTCCTCAAAGCGTCCGCGCACGGTGTATATTCTTCGCACCTCGGCGCAAACTATCCTCTGCGCGAGGCCCGAACGTTCGCTTCGCGCGAATTTTGCAAGGAGGAATTTCTTCATGTCCGATCATACCAACAGCGGCTGCGCCTGCACCCCCAACAGAGCCATCAAATGCGAGGTCACTTCCTGCGCGAACCATTGCCAGAGTCAGTCCTACTGCGGCCTGAACGCCATTCAGGTCGGCACCCATGAGACCAACCCCACCATGGACCAGTGTACCGACTGCCAGAGCTTCCGCAAGAAGTAAGCAAAGAAGCGGCGCAGCCGCTTCTTACATAGGGAGTGGGGGACATGGAGAAGAAAACGAAGTACCGCCTCAGCGGCGTCGTCGCAGGACTTACGAACGGCATTTTCGGTGGGGGCGGCGGCATTCCGCTGCTCGTGCTGCTGACGAAATGGGCTGGTGTGGAGGAAAAGAAGGCATTCGCCACCTGCGTGGCGGTCATTTTTCCGATGTGCGCGGTGTCGGCGGCGCTGTGGTATTGGCGCGCAGAGCTGTCCCTGACGGCGGCGCTGCCGTATCTCCTCGGCGGCTTCGCGGGCGGACTGGTCGGCGGGAAGCTGTTCAAAAAGGTGCCGGACCTCTGGCTGCGGCGCATTTTCGCGCTCTTTCTGCTCTATGGCGGCTGGCGCTATCTTTTCACGGGAGGCTGAGCGATGACGGACTGGCTTCTGCCCGCGCTCGCGGGCTTCGGCACGGGCATCCTCTCGGCGTGGGGCGTCGGTGGCGGGACGCTGCTGCTCCTGCTCATGACGCTCTTTCTCGGCGTCGACCAGACGCAGGCACAGGGCATCAACCTCCTCTATTTCCTGCCGACGGCCGGAATGTCGCTCCTTGAGCACAGGAAAAACGGCTATCTCGACCGCGAGGTGATGCACGCGGCGATCCCGCTCGGGACGCTCGCGGCGCTTGCCGCGGCGTGGGCGGCGACCTCGGTCGACATCACGGTATTCCGCAAGCCGTTCGGCGTTTTCCTGCTTTGGGCGGGCGCCAATATGCTGCTGCAAAAAAAGAAATGAGACAATGCCGAACGCATTGTCTCATTTCTTATACAAAGCAGGTCTGCACGAGCAGCATATAGAGCGCCGTGCCGGCGAACAGGCTCAAAAGCATATTCCTTTTCCACCGTTGCAGCGCGGCGGTCACGGCGATGGCGATCAGCTCCGGCAGCGCGTGGTACGAGGCGAACACCGCGTCCTTGAGGCAGTAGACGAGCAGCAGCCCGATGACCGCGTAGGGCAGGACGGCGCCGAGGTAACGGATGAACGCGGGCGGCTCGCGCCCCTCGGGGAAGACGAGAAAGGGGAGAAAACGCGTCGTCATCGTGCCGAGCACAACGGCCGCGATGGTGATCACGCTCTGCGTGACGGTCATGGTCATAGGGCGGGCTCCTCCTTTTTCTGCGATTTGCTGCTCACGAGGAAGCAGACGATGATGAGCGCCATTGCGGGCAGCATGAAGCCGTCGCTGCCGAACACGGTGAGACAAAGCGCCGCGCAGCCGAGGCCGGTGAGGGCGGGGCGGTGGTCCTTGGCCTCCTCCCATTGATTGACGAACATCACGGTGAACAGCGCTGTCATGACGAATTCGATGCCGGTGGTGTCAAAGTGCAGGACCGAGCCGAGCAGCGCGCCGAGCGTTGCGCCCGCGACCCAGTAGGTCTGGTTGAGCAGGGTGACGAAGAACATGAACCAGCCGCGGTCCACGCCCTCCGGCGGGGTGACGGTGCAGTTGATGGAGAAGGTCTCGTCGCACATGCCGAAGATCAGGTAGGGCTTTTTCCAGCCCATGCCCTTGTACTTTTCCAGCATGGAGATGCCGTAGAACAGATGCCGTGCATTGACCATCAGCGTCAGAAGAAAGGCGTGCAGCGGCGCGTAGGCCGAGAGCAGAAGCTCCACCGCGACGAACTCCATCGAGCCAGCGAAGATGAAGGCGCTCATGGCCATCGGGTAAAAGACGGAAAAGCCGCGGCTGCGCATCAGAAAACCATAGGACATGGCGATGAACAAAAAGCCGATGCAAATGGGCAGGGAATAGGGCAGCGCGGCGCGGAATGCTTTCTTTTTCATGGGTGCTCCTTTGTGGAAATCCTACAAATGCGATAGGTAATAAGACGACGATGACATTTTACGCCTGCGTAAAAATTTTGTCAAGCCATTCGTGCAATTTGACGAAAGAGAAGGGAGAAGTCTCATTTCTGAGACTTCTCCTTCTTGGCTTTCAGCTTGTTTTCGATGGCGCGCATCCCCTTGTAGCACACCGCCGAGACGACGGCAAGCAGGATCATCGCCGCGGGAAATTGCTTGTTCTTTTTCATGCTCTCCTCATTTTTTCGCTTCGAGTGTGACGGAAACGGTCAGGTATTCCCCGCCGCGGCAGACCTTGAGGATCATTTCCTCGCCTGCGGCGTGGCGGTGGCGCACGCGCAGCAGATCGTTGGAGGTCTCGACGCGCACGCCGTCGGCCTCGTAAATGAGGTCGTCTACCTCCAGTCCGGCCTTGTCGCCGGGACCGTTGAGATCGACCGTGTAAACACGGGCGGCCTGCTGCCCATCGGGCAGATAGGCGGGCGTGCGGTCAACCGAGATGCCGAGCACCGGCTCGCCCTGCACCTCGCCGCAGCGGAGGATGTCGTTGACAATGTAGGCGCTTGAGGCGATGGGAATGGCGAAGCCAAGCCCCTCCACACTCGCGGTGGACCAGCGGTCCATGCCCATCTTCATCACGTTGATGCCGATGACCTGCCCATATCGGTTGATGAGCGGACCGCCGGAGTTGCCGTTGTTGAGCGCGGCGTTGGTCTGGATGAGCGTCATGGTCACGCCGTCTACATCCACGTCGCGGTTGATGGCGGACACGATGCCGTCGGTCAGCGTGCCGCGCAGCTCCACGCCGAGCGGGTTGCCGATGGCGTAGACCGGGTCGCCGACGCTCAGGGCGTCGGAGTCGCCGAACTCCGCGGCGGGAAGCCCCTGTGCCGCGCGGCCGTCGGTGTCCTGCGCCTTGATGACGGCAAGATCCTGCTCCGCATCGTAGCCGACGAGGGCGGCGTCGAAGATCGAGCCGTCCGCAAGGGCGACGTAGCAGCTCGTGCCGCCGGCAATGACGTGCGCGTTGGTGATGATGTAGCCGTCCTCCGTCAGGATGACGCCGGTGCCGACGGACGCGCCGCGCGGCAGCTCGGTCACCACCGTGACGGTGGAGGGATTGACCCTCCGGTAGATCTCCTGAATGGCCAGCGCGTCGCCGTGACCGTCCGCGTAGACAAGGCGTACGCCGTCGTCCGCCGATACGACCGGCAGCTCCGGCTCGGCGCTCTCGTCAAGCTCGCCATAGTAATAATAGTAGTCGGGATTGTCATAGTAGTCGCCGTGATCGCCGCCGTAGAAGCGGTCCGGCAGCAGGCCGAACCACCAGGCGGCGTACAGCCCGCCGGCGAGAACGAGGACCGCGGCCAGACAGATAAGGAAAATTTTCAGCCCACGGTGTCCCTTGCGGCGCGTTTTGGCGGGCGGCTCCTGCGCGGCGGTTTCCGGCTTTCTGCCGGGCAGCGGGCGGTCCTGCACATAGTAAGCAACGTAGGGCTTCGGCTCGGCGACGTACTCGAGCGTGACCTCATTGGGCTCGCGCTGCGGAATGAAGTTGTCAGACGGATACTGCTCCATGTAAAAGCTCCTGTGTTACGGCTGTGGGGCAAGCGAATTGGCGAGCGAGAGCGTGAAGGCGAAGGTCGTCAGGCCGTTTTCGCTCGTGACGGCGATGTGCTCGTGGTGCTGCTCCAAAATGGTCTTGACGATGTAGAGCCCGAGGCCCACGCCGTCCTTATCCTCGCTGCGGGACTTGTCGCTCTTGTGGAAGCGCTCGAAGAGCAGCGGGATCTCCTCGGCGGGGATGGTGTCGCCCTCGTTGCGCACGGAGACGACGGCCCTGCCGTTCGTCACCGCGAGACCGAGGTAGAGCGTCGAGCCCGCGCGGGCGAACTTTGTCGCGTTCTCCAGCAGGTTGTAGATGACCTGCGTGATGAGGTCGTTGTCGCCGAGCACGGTGACCGGCTCGTCGGGGATGTCGGCCTCCACGTCCAGCCCACGGTCGGTGATCTTCTTTTCCATTGAAATAAGCACCCGCCGCATACTCTCGCACACGTCGAAGGGCGCCTTGCTGCGCATCACGTCGCGCGACTGAAGCTGCGAGACCTCGAGCATCCGACGCACGAGGCGGCTCAGCCGCCGGCTCTCGTCGGAGATGATGTGCAGGTATTCCTTTTCCTTCTCCGGCGGGATGGTCCCGTCGAGGATGCCGTCGGTGTAGCCCGCAATGCTCGTCATCGGCGTTTTCAGCTCATGCGAGATGTTCGCGATGAACTCGCGGCGCTGGCGCTCGGTCTCCTGCAAAGAGTCCGCCATCGCGTTGAAGGCACTCGCCAGCTCGCCGATCTCGCCCGCGCCGTAGTCGTGCATCCGGGTGTCGAAATTGCCCTCGGCAAAGGCGCGCGTAGCAGCCGCCATCTCGCGGATGGGGCGCGACTGACGCATACTCACCCACGCCGAAGCGACGAAGGAGAGCAGCAGCACGATGACGCTCGTCATCAGGAACATGGCGAAAAACGCGCGCCACATCGTCGTCAGCCGGCCTGTCTCGGTCACGGCGAACACCGCGCCGACCGTCCAGATGTCGGACTCGATCGGCACGCCGACAACGAAGCGCTTGCTCTCGTAGATGCCGCCGAGCGTCGTGCGCGCGCTGTAACGCTCGCCGGAGAGCGCAGTCTCCATCACGTCGGACGGCACGGTGAGCACATGGTCGACCAGATTTTCGTCCGTCGTCAGCAGGACGCTGCCCTCGGTGCTGCACACGAGGAAGTCCACGTCGGTCATCGACGCGGCAACGCCCGCCATCTCGCGCATATCGCGCACATCGCCGCTCGAGGCGTAGGACGCGACCAGCCGCGCGACAACGCTTGCCTTCTGCGCCATCTCGTCGCTGCGCTCATCTGCCGCGTAGGCGTAGCTGAGCGCGAAGAACGACGCGCCGAGCAGCGCGAGCGTCAGCATGACGATGCTCGCGGTCAGGGCGAAATTCTGCCAGTAGATCGTCCGGAACTTCTGCGGAAGTTCCCATCTCTTGCCCTTCATTACTTCTTCACTTCAAACTTGTAGCCCACGCCCCAGACGGTCTTGAGCTCCCATTGGTCGGAGACGTTCTCCACCTTTTCGCGCAGACGCTTGATGTGAACGTCCACGGTGCGGCTGTCGCCGAAGTAGTCGAAGCCCCACACCTCATCGAGCAGCTGATTGCGCGTGTAGACGCGGTTGGGCGTTGCGGCCAGATGATAGAGCAGCTCCAGCTCCTTGGGCGGTGTGTCGATCTTCTTGCCGTCCACGATCAGCTCGTAGGAGTCAAGGTCGATGATGAGCTTATCGAACACGAGACGCTTTTTCGTGTCCTCGGGGATCTCCGTGCGGCGGAGCACGGCGTTGATGCGCGCGATGAGCTCCTTCATCTCAAAGGGCTTGACGAGGTAATCGTCCGCGCCCATCTCGAGACCGTGGATGCGGTCGTTGACCTCTCCCTTGGCGGTGAGCATGATGATGGGGCACTTTGAGGTCTCGCGGATCTTGGCGCACACGCCCCAGCCGTCGAGCACGGGCAGCATCACGTCAAGCAGCACGAGGTCAGGCTCTCTGGCCTTGAATTCCTCCACGGCCTTGCCGCCGTCCGCGGCGATGCGGACCTCAAAGCCCTCCTTTTCAAGATACATCCGAATGAGGTCGGAAATGTTGTTGTCGTCTTCTACCACAAGGATGTTGCGCGCCATGGCAGATCCCTCCGTTTATCAGTTATCTTTGGAATGTTCTTATTATAATCGGTTTTCCGCGCTTTTCCTGAACATTTTGTAAAGGTTTGATCAGGCCGTGACCTCGTTCAGCGCCGCGATCGTGCAGTTCTCCGCACGCAGGCGGCTGAACGCCGTGCCGAGCGCGGAGGACACCCCGCTCTCCGCGCCGAGGTAGAGCCGCACGCTGGTGGAGCGGCCGGCCCATTTGAGCGCGGTGTCTGCCCAGTGTGTGCCGCTGCGCGTAAAGTCGGACGTGTTGATCGTGATGGGACAGTAGCCCGCCCCGACGACCGCCGCGCGCAGCGTCCGGTCGGCGCTTTCGAGATAGACGAGCCGCGTGCGCAGGCTTGCGGCGCGCCACAGCGCGTCGTTGCCCCGTTCGATCTGTGCGAGCGCCTCATCGGCGGTCTCCGCGCTAATGCATAGCGCGACGGCGTTTCCCGTTGCGGCAGCGCGGCGCACGCCGTCGCCCGCGCTTTCCAGCAGCTCGGGCGTGAGGAGCAGCGTCGCATGGCTCTGATAATTTTCAAGCGTGGAGAGAAGCTGCGTGAGCATGGACCCGTTTGCTGCGGGCAACAGCAGATAGACGGTCAGATCGTCGCGCCGCGTGGGCGTATCGACCGGCGGGGGCGTTTCGGGCTGCTCCGACTCCGCCGCCGCGTGCGCGCGCTCGTACTGCGCGTAGCGCTTCTGAATGGGGTCGGTCGCCGCGTCGATGAAGTATTCGTCCGAAAGCACGGCGTTGTCGTCGCGGATGCGCAGCAGATAGCCGTAGGCGATCTTCGTGCTGGAATATTTGAGGTCGAATATCTTGGCAAGCGCCGTGATGGGGAAGAACACCATGCCGCTGCGAACGATGGGCGAGCCGGTGTATTGCTCGCCGGTGCGGTTATTCTCCATCGTGCCGGCGGTCAGGTCGCAGTAGAGCACGCGCTGCCCCTTGTAGAGGATGGCGACGGACTTTTCCTGGTTGTACAAGTAGCGGATGCCGAGGTCGTCCGGCCCGTCCACCGTCGCACCGGCGACATAGAGCAAGCCGTTCTGCCAGAACGGCATCGTTTCGTCGTTCAGGTCGCACATGCGGTCGTTCACGGCGGTGAAGTACAGCGTCGGCGCGGCGGAGGCGCGCGGCGGCAGCAGCGTACAGAGCATCAGCACGCTGAGCAGCAGGCTCAGCAGCCGTTTTCTTCGCGTCATCTATCGCACCTCCCATGACTCAATAATCTTCTATATTATAGTATAACAAATCCGCGCGGCCTTTGCAATCCCTTATCCCGCCCACTGTACGACCTGCGCGCCGGTAAAGTAGTGCTCTAAGATCTCCTCGCAGGAATAGCCCTCCTTCGCCATTGCGTTCGCGCCGTACTGGCTCATGCCGACGCCGTGACCGTAGCCGGTGACGTGGAAGGTCAGCGTGTCGCCGCTGACCTCGACCGTGAAGGACGGCGAGCGCAGGCCGAGGATGGTGCGCAGCTCGTTGCCGCGCACCGTCACGCCGCCGACACGCAGCGTGGAGACGAAGCCCGCGTCGTTGCGCGTGATGTCCGTGAGGAAGCCGCCCGCGTCCCCGTCGAGCTTTGCCGCAGGGTAGACCGCAAGAAAGCGGTCGCGGAATTCCTGCGCGGTAAAGGTCACAACGGAGTAGTAATTCGGCACGAGGGAATCGTCCTCGGGGCTGTCCACGCTCTGAAGATAGGGCAGATCGGTCTGCCAGACCTCGCCCGCGCCCTGCGTGTGTCCGGCGGCGGAGGAGAAAAAGACCGCCAGCACCGGCTCGCCGTTGTAGACGATCACCTCACCGTCCGTCTCCGCCACGGCCCGCGCGAGCTTTTCCTCGTAGTAGAGCGCTCCAGCGCCCCATCCGGCCGCCGCATCCTCGGCGGTCTCGTAGGCCTTGCAGCAGGTGATGTCGTCGCAGGCGTCCGCGTCGGGATGGCGCGCAATGGCGCCCTGCGCCATCTTGTGCAGCGTGTAGGTCCGCGCGGCGACCGCCTGCGCCTTGAGCGCCTCAAGCTCGAACGAGGCGGGCATCTCCGCGCGCAGCACGCCGAGGAGGTATTCGTCCATCGTCATCTCCTCGACCGCGCCGCCGTGCAGCACGCGCAGCGTGCGCGTATGGTCGGGCACAGCGGCATCGGGACGCCGCACCTCGCCGGACGGCTCCGGCTCGTCCGGCGCTTGCCGCGCGGGCGCGAAGCGCCACGCGAGGAGAAAGAGAAGGGCGATCAGCAATAGGCTGATGCGCAGGGCGTTTTTCATGTTGAAGCTCCTCCTTTGCAGGCTGTTTCTCATTTACTATATGAGGGGCTGTCCCAAGGATAGACCGCGGCGCGAAATGCGTGGACAAATCACCTCCGCCGTGCTACAATAGCGTCGATCGGATATTTTATCGGAAAGGACGATGCCCTGTATGAAGACCTCCGATCGTCTTGCGACGATCCTTTTTCTCCTTGCCGCGCCCGCCGCGCGGTTTTTGGAGCTGAAAAACAATTATGACCCGGCCGGTCTGCCGACCGGCGGCTTCCCGTACCTGCCCGCCGTGCTGGCTGCGGCGGCGGTCGTGTTCCTGCTTTCGGCGCGCGGACTGCCCGCGCGGGACGCGGTCACGGCGGACTTCGGCGGTATTTTCCGCTTTGACGGTCAGCTCACGCTGACCGCTGCGGTCCTGGGCGGCTTTCTGCTGCTGGCCGCCGCGGCGCTGCGGCTCGTGAGCGGGGGAATGGCGGGATTGGAGCTGATCCTTTCCGTGTTCCTCGCCTGCTCCGGCGCGGCGCTGCTCTACGCGCTCATCGCCCAGCGGCGCTCCGGTGCGTTTGCGCCGACCGCGCTGCTCGTGCCGGTGTGCTTCCTCGTCGTGCAGCTCATCGTTACCTACCGCGCCAACGCGCGCGACAGCGTGCTGGGGCATTTCTATGTGGAGCTTCTGCTGCTCGCGGCGCTCTGCCTCGCCTCGCTCTATCTCGCGGCGTTCGCCTATCGCTGCGGCGCTCCGCGCAGCTTTGCGCCCGCCGCACATCTGGCGCTCACGCTGGCGGCGGCCTGCTGCGTGGATATGGCGCTCGCGCGCCGGTTCGCCGGTCTTGCCGCCTGCCTCGGCGCGGCGCTGCTGCTCCTTGCCTATCTGGAGGCGGCAGGGGATTTCGAGGGGTAACAACGGAATCATGCCAAAAACGGAAAAACGGCTGCTCTCGCAGCCGTTTTTCCTATTGATTGGAAGATTGGATGAAAAGAAGCTATTGTCTCTTGCAAGTATTAAGATAACGGCTGAGTTTTAATAAAGTTCGGGTCAGTTGTTACAAAAGTATTAAATCGAATAAAAATTATGGTAACTTGTCCGCCCGTATGCCGCGGAAGAAACTCTCCAGCACCGCGCGGCACTCGTCCGCGAGGATGCCGCCGACGAGCGCGGGGGTGAGTGCGAACGGCTCCATGTAGAGATTCAGCACGCCGCCGCAGGCGCCCATCGCGCGGTCGCGCGCGCCGTAGTAGACGCGCGGGATGCGGGCGTTGAGGATCGCGCCGGCGCACATCGGACAGGGCTCGAGCGTGACGTAGAGCGTGCAGTCGTCCAGCCGCCACGAGCCGACCGTCTCATTCGCCATCGCGATGGCTTCCATCTCGGCGTGCGAGGCGGTAGACTGCTTCTCCTCACGGCGGTTGCGCCCGCGGCCGACGATCTCGCCGCCGCGCACGATCACGCAGCCGACCGGCACCTCGCCCGCCGCAGCGGCCTCGCGCGCCAGCGCGAGCGCCTGCGCCATGTAATTTTCCTGCTCGGTCATGCGCGTTCCTCCCATGGTTTAAGTTTAGGCATAATTGGCCATACTCTCCGTAAAATGGTAGGGGAGTTGAAACATATGCGTAAGATCAATCTATTGCAGCAGTCGACGGCGAGCGATCCGCGGCTGCAGGAGCTTTTCACCGAGCTGAGCGACACGCGCTTCGCGCTCGCGCAGGCTTATGTCCGCTTCGACAACACCACCGAGCCGGAGCTGGTGGACGCCTGCATCTTCGAGCTCAACGCGCTCCAGTCGCGCTACAACTATCTGCTGCGGCTCGTCAAGGAGAGCGGCGGCATCGCCGCGTCTAGGATCTACTCGGAGGGGGCGGTCACATGGGTCTGACGGACAAAATAGGCATTGCGATCCTCTGCGCCTTCGTGCTTTTTTCGGTGGTGCGGCTGTTCGCCGCACCACTGAGGCTGGCGGCGAAGGTGCTGCTCAACACGGCGCTGGGCTTCCTTGCGCTGTTCCTGCTCGGCCTGACCGAGCCGGTCACCGGCTTTTCGCTGGGACTGAATTTTTTCAACGCGCTCACCGTCGGCATCCTCGGCGTGCCCGGACTGGTGCTGCTGGTGCTGCTGCAGATGCTGTTCGTTTAGCCTACATATTTTCGGAGAGGCCGCCGACCGGCGGCTTTTTCATTTGTCCTCGCCGCCGACGCCCCAGCCATAGAGCGGGTAGCGCTGCATCGCGCCGAAGATCTTCTGCTTGAGGTCGGGATAGCGGCCCTCGAGCGAGGCGATGAGCTCCTTGATCTCCTGCCGGCGCGTTTCGCCGTTGGCGGGGCAGGGATTTTCCACGATGGGCAGCTCCAGCCGCTTTGCGGCGTTCACGACCTGCCGCTCCTTGACGTAGAGAAGCGGGCGGATCTGCGTGACGTCCGTGCGGCTGAGGTAGGTCACGGGCTGGAAACAGCCGAGCCGTCCTTCAAAAATAAGGCTCATGAGCATGGTCTCCACCGCGTCGTCGTAGTGGTGGCCGAGCGCAATCTTTCTGATGCCGTGCTCGTTCATCGCGGTCGAGAGCGCGCCGCGGCGCAGCTTGGCGCACAGCGAGCAGGGGTTCTTCTCCCTGCGCTCGAGGAACACGACCTCGTAGATGGGGACGCTCACGCGGATGTACTCCACGCCGAGCGCGCGGCAGTAGTCCGCCACGCCGTCGAAGCTCATGCCCGGCGTGCCCGCCTCAATGGTCATGGCGACGACCCGGAACGGCTTGGGATAAAAGCGGCTCAGGCGTGCGAGCGCGGTGAGCGTGAGAAGTGAATCCTTGCCGCCGGAGACGCCGACGGCGACGGTATCGCCCGCTTGGATCATGTCGTAATCCTCGACGCAGCGGCGCACGAGGCCCAGAATTTCCTGCATGGTTCGGTATTCCTCCCGGGTAACAGAGTAAAATTTCAATTTGCCATTTCAGAAAACGAGAGCAAATCGAAGAAAAAAAGAGATTTCAAGAGTATTGAATGCGCTAAATTAAAATGGTGTTGACAGAGGGGCGGAGAAGTGCTATAAATAGCTTTGTTCCGATTTTAACAGGGAACAGAGAAAATGTAAAGCGAAAGCCTACATGATAGATTTCAAACGGAGGAAAAACACCATGTCCACTTTTATGGCGAACAAGGGCAACATCGAGCGTAAGTGGTACGTTATCGACGCTGCCGGCAAGCCCATGGGCAAGACCGCCGTGGCGGCAGCCGATCTGCTGCGCGGCAAGCTCAAGGTCACCTACACCCCGCACGCTGATTGCGGCGACAACGTCATCATCATCAACGCCGCCAAGGCAGTCCTCACCGGCAACAAGATGGAGCAGAAGTATTACCGTACTCACTCCGGCTGGGTCGGCGGCCTCAAGGAGACCAAGTACCGCATCCTCATGCAGGAGAAGCCCGAGCTCGCGATGCGCGTCGCGGTCCGCGGCATGATGCCCCGCAACACCGTCACCAAGGACTCCCTCAAGCGCCTGCACATCTATGCCGGCGAGGCTCATGAGCAGCAGGCTCAGAAGCCCGAAGTCTGGGAAGTCAAGTAAAGGAGGATAAAGAAGAATGTATCAGTCCAAGAAGCCTTACCTCTACGGCACCGGCCGCAGAAAGTCCTCCGTTGCCCGCGTGCATCTCTTTGAGAACGGCACCGGCTCCATCACCATCAACGGCCGCGACATCGACGAGTATTTCGGTCTCGAGACCCTCAAGATGGTCGTCCGTCAGCCCCTCGCCGCGACCGAGACCCTCGGTAAGGTCGATATCGTCGCCACCGTCGAGGGCGGCGGTGTGTCCGGTCAGGCCGGCGCTCTGCGCCACGGCGTTGCCCGCGCTCTGCTGCTCGTCAACCCCGACTACCGTCCCATCCTCAAGAAGGCCGGTTTCCTCACCCGCGATCCTCGCATGAAGGAGCGCAAGAAGTACGGTCTCAAAGCAGCTCGTCGCGCGCCACAGTTCTCCAAGCGCTAACAGTCTTTCTTACAAGCACCCGCTTCGGCGGGTGCTTGTTTTTTGCCCTCCGGCGGGAAAAAGGGTCTTGACATGAATGGTTTATCCGTGATAAACTCACAGCAAGAAAATGGTTTATCCGAAATAAACCGAAAGGAGACCGCCGATGGACGAAAGAAAAATGGGCACGGTGCAGACGCAGTTCGCCGATCTGGTTTGGAAGCACGAGCCGATCGGCTCCGGCGAGCTGGTGAAGCTGTGCGAGAGGGAATGGGGCTGGAAGAAGCCGACGACCTATACCGTGCTGCGCAAGCTCTGCGAGCGGGGCATTTTTCAGAACGAAAACAGCGTGGTCACCGCGCGGATCACACGGGAGGAATACTACGCCGCGCAGGGCGAACGGCTGGTGGAGGATGCCTTTGACGGCTCGCTGCCCGCCTTTGTCGCGGCCTTCACCGCGCGCAAGGCGCTTTCGGCGGAGGAGGTCGCCGTGCTGCGGGAGATGATCGACGCATACGGAAAGGAGTCGTGAGCGTATGAGCGGTATTTTTCTCAAGCTCCTCAATCTGAGCATTTCGGCGAGCTGGCTGGTGCTGGTCGTGCTGGCGCTGCGCCTCGTGCTTAAAAGGGCCCCGAAGTGGGTGAACGTCCTGCTCTGGGGCATGGTCGCGCTGCGCTTGATGCTGCCGTTCTCCATCGAGAGCGCGCTGAGCCTGATCCCGAGCGCGGAGACGGTCAGCCCCGAGGTCGTGCAGTTCGATCCCGCGCCGACCATCACGAGCGGCGTGGAGTTCATCGACAACGCGGTGAACCCTTCGCTGAGCGAGAGCTTTGCCGCCGCGCCGTTGGCAAGCGTCAACCCGCTCTATGTGTGGACGTATCTCGCGGGATGGGTGTGGCTCATCGGCCTCGCGGCGATGCTGCTCTACGCGCTCGTGAGCTATCTGCGCCTGCGGCGGTGCGTGCGCGCCTCCATTCCGCTGCGGGAGAATATTTATGTTTGCGACGAGGTCCCCTCGCCGTTCATCCTCGGCATTGTGCACCCGCGCATCTATCTGCCCTCCGCGCTGGACGAGGCGCAGCGGGGGAGTGTGCTCTCGCATGAGCGCGCGCACCTCGCGCGGCGTGACCACTGGTGGAAGCCGCTGGGCTTTGCCCTGCTGGCGGTCTACTGGTTCAACCCGCTGCTGTGGCTTGCCTATACCCTGCTCTGCCGCGACATCGAGCTGGCCTGCGACGAGCGCGTGCTGCGCGGCATGGACGCGGGGCAGGTCAAGGCATACTCGAGCGCGCTGCTCGCGTGCAGCGTACCGCGGCGCATGATCGCCGCCTGCCCGCTCGCCTTCGGCGAGGTGGGCGTGGGTGCGCGCGTGAAGAACGCGCTGCGCTACAAAAAGCCCGCGTTTTGGGTGGTCGCTGTCTCGGTCGTTGTCTGCACCGTCGTGGCGGTGTGCTTTCTGACGAATCCCGAGCGCGCGACGATGAAGTGGGCGAAAAGCCTGCGCGTGGAGGATGTGGCGCGCATCGAGCTGCATGTTATGCCGCAGGCGATCGACAAGCAGTACAAGGACTTGGATACGGAGGAGATCGCCGAGGCGGTTGCACTCATCAACAAAAGCGGCGGCCGGTATGTCCGCAGTATGGAGCCGCTTGACGGCGGCAGCACCGCGCTCTATGTCACCACGACGGACGGCGTGCGGCACACGGTCGTGAACAACGGCAATGTCTACCTCTGCATTGACGGCGACGCCTACCGGAATTTCCACATCGCATGGCCGTACATTGAGGGGAACGCCCCCACTCCGGAGGGCTTTTTTGGGGAGAGCGTCGAGCCGGCAGAGGACGCCGACCGCGTTTACACCGATGCGTGGAGCATCCGCGTCCTCGACGGGTGGGAGCGCGAGGGCGACAGCCCGCTCTGGCGCTCGGGCGCGGGAACAGGCGCTTACTTCCTTGTCACGGAGGGGAGCGGCCTTGACGACAAGCTGATGGAGCTGTACAGCGCCGGCTGGACGCTGAAGTATTTCTCCGACCACTACCGCTGCACCTTGCGGGAGGGGGAGAGCGGCACGATGCTCAGCCTCTATCCCCGTCCGGAGGGCGGCTTCTATCAGATCGAATCGTACTGGAGCTATGAGGGCGCGGACAAGTGGCAGGTCAGATTAGAGGAGGGCCAGCTCAAGGTCATGGAGCAGAGCTTCCGGCTCGAGGAGGAAATGAAAACCATGACCGAGCCGACGCTGTCGCTGACGCTCACCGTTCCCGCTGCATGGGAGGATATTGCAGAGCTCTCCGCCTGCGACAAGGGGACTGCCTATCTGGGATATGGGATCATGCTGTTCCATCTGTCGGAAAAGAACGCGCTTGCGGCGTATCCCGACGGGGGAATGGGCAGCGTATGGTGGCTGGTCGCTATGAGCTGGGATAATTTCAAGGAATGGAGGGGCTATGACGCACTGCCTGTCCCCGAGATTCTCGGCATCGCCGAGTATGTCCTCGGAGCCGATGATGAGTATGTGTATCTGCTGGTGTTGCCGTCCGATGTGCAGTTCCTGGAAAACGATCCTGTCAGCCAGCGCCAATACGAGGCACTGCAAAGCGACTCACAAGGCGTACTCACGCGATTTTTGAAGGACAACGGAATCCACATAAATGACATGTGCCCTGCCTCCTCCGTGTTTTCGCCCCCTGCGCGCGGCGATGCATTCACTCCGCCGGACGCGGTGCGCAGCGGCACTGTGAGCGATACATCGTATGATAAAATTCTTACCGGCGCCGGTGAGAGCGAAGAACAGCGCACGTCCGAAAATGACGCAGAGCATACCGCGTATTCTGTTAAGACCCATGCAATGACCGCCGAGGAGCGAAGCGCACTTGACGCGCAGACCGAGCCTGCCCCTGCCGTGGGGACTGCCTTTCTGCCCCGAAGCAGCAGAGACAGCGCAATCGGAAATGCCTGCGCACCGTTTACCGCAAAGGCAGCGGACGTGGCGTTTGTCCTCTACAGCGCACCCGGCGCGACGGATTACAATGTGCGGCTTTGTGCGGGAGAGCCCGGTGCGGGCAAGTGGGCGTCGGATGCCGTGACCGTCAAGGTAAACGACGGCGTTCGTTTTTCCGGGCTGACCGTGGGGCAGGCGTACTACATGGAGGTCAGCTCCGACACGCTTTCTACCGCCGGATGTACGGCGCTTTATAAGTGCGCGACCACACCGCCCCCTGCGCACGGCGATGCGGCGAGCACGACCGGCTACGCCGCCTACGACGCGCTGCTCGCCGAGATCGCCGACCTGCGGCGCTCCGGCGCAAGCGACGTGCAGACCGACTTCAGCCATGATCTCCTGTCCGTGAACGACTACTACCAGACGCCCGGCTGGCTGCTGCGCGACCTTGACGGCGACGGCACGAGCGAGCTGCTGCTCGGCGCGGACTGGGGCGATGGCTACGGCGTGATCTTCAATATTTACCGCCTCGACGGCGCAAAAGCCGTTCGCGTCGTGGACGGCTGGAGCCGCAGTCAGTATTTTCTCTGCTCTGACGGTACGCTTGCACATGAGTGGTCGGGCGGCGCCGACCATTGGGGGAGGACCTATCTACGCTACGGCGAGACGCTTTTGCCCATCGAAAGCGTTTTTGACCGCGGCGGCGTGTGGTACCACGCCAAGGGCCTCGATGCCCTGTCCTTGGACGATACGCAGCTCGAAGACCGCTGCAAGACCATTCCCCGCGCCGAGGCGGAGCAGCTCATGGAGCGCTATACCAAGCAATATGAAGCCCTGCCCTTCACGCCGTTTAAAGCGTAAAGCGGAGGAAGGGTGCATTTCGCGCCGCAAAATCATACATTTCGGGCGAGAAATGCACATCTTTCCGCAGGGCGTGCTATGCTTTTCCTGCAAGAGCGTCCGAGGAACGGCCGGACAGCCGCCGGACAAAACGGGGAATAGAAGGAGAAGCATTATGGGATTATTCAGCAATAATAAGAAGCCCTGCCCCATCTGCGGCAACGCGACGCCCCGCCTGCTGCCGACCAAGGTCGAGGGCGTGCCCATCTGCAAGGAATGCGACAAGAAGATCGACCTGCCGAACGGCGTGCTGGACAGCATGACGCTCGACGATTTCCGCCGCTACATAGATTTTTACAACAAAAATCAGGTGCTGCGCGAGCGCTTCCATCCCGAGTATCGCTTCGGCTTCGGCGCGTTCAACACGCAGCTGGTGCTTGATGTGACCAACGGACTCTTCCGCCTGAAGGACGACGAGAGCACCATCGTGTTTGAAAAGTCCGCGCTCAAGTCCTTCCGCATCACGGAGGATAAGGAACCGCTCTTTACCGGCACGGCCGCCGGTCTTGTCTGCGCCGAGAGCAAAAACCCCGAGCGCGTCCGTCTGCTCGCACCGCGTATCGAGCAGTTCAAGCTGCAGAGAAGCGACTATGAGCGCATCATGCAGGCCGAGCGCGTGCAGTATCTCGACCGCACCAACGAGGAGTGGCGCGAGCGTGAGCGCGAGCTGGAGTTCCATAAGCCCGAGTTCCGCGAGTCCTCGCCGTTCCGTCAGTTCGTGGTGGAGCTGGAGCTGGACCATCCCTATTGGAAAGCCTACCGCAACGAGCTGGACGCGCCGGAGTTTGACGACGACTATCCGAGCGTGGACTCCTTCCTGCACAAGTACGACGAGAAGGTCAATGAGCTGCACACCCTTGCGCGCAACCTGATGCAGTTTATCGCCCCCGGCGCGCCGGAGACCGGCGCCGCCTCTGCGGCGCAGACCGTGGCCCCCGCGCAGGCGGGCGGCGCGTCGAGCACCGTGGAGGAGCTCAAGCAGTACAAAGCGCTGCTGGATGCCGGCGTGCTCACCGAGGAGGAGTTCGCGGCGAAGAAGCGCCAGCTGCTCGGCATCTGAAAAAATCAAAGGAAAAGCGTCCGTGACGGGCGCTTTTCCTTTTTGTGCAAAACATTTTCCGTCCACGCAAACATGGACGCGCCGCCGCGCATAGGTTGAGATAGAAACTAAGACCATTGGAGGCGGACCATGAAACAGACGCATTTTTTCCTCGGCGCGAACAGCGCGGAGGGTTTTTATGGGCTGTATGACCAGCTCCTCGACGCAAGGCTTTACGATCTGATCATCCTCAAGGGGACTCCCGGCTGCGGCAAATCGACCTTCATGCGCCGCGTGGCCGCGGCGCTGGAGGAGCGCGGACTGGAGACCGTGTACATCCATTGCTCCGGCGATCCCGATTCACTCGACGGGGTAATTTTTCCCGCCATCGGCACCGCTATTGTGGACGGCACCGCGCCCCACGTCCTCGAGCCGCGGTACGCGCTGGCGCATGAGCGCTATGTGGACCTGTCGCAGTGCTGTGACAGCGCGGCGGCGAAGGAGGTCGCAAACGGTCTGACGGCGCTGACCGACGCCTATCGCGCGTCCTACCGCGAGGCGTACCATGTTCTGCGGGCGCTCGGCAGCGTGGACGCGGAGCGCCGCGCTCTGGTGTGCGCGCACTTCGACGAGGAAAAGCTGCTGCGCCGCGCGGCGGGAATCACCGCGCGCGAGCTCAAGGGTCGCGGAGAGGCGCGGGGCCGCGCGGCGGACGTCTTTCTCGGCGGATTGACCTGCCAGGGCAGGGTGTGCCGCTTCGACAGCGTGGACGCTCTCTGCCCGCGTGTCTATGAGCTGTGCGACAGCTACGGCCTTGCCGCGCCTGTGCTGCGCCTGCTGCGCGACGCGGCGCTGGAGGCGGGGGAGGACGTTCTGGCTTGCCGCGACCCGCTGCGGCCCGCGGAGATCGCGCATCTGCTGATCCCCGCGCGGGGCCTTGCGTTCGTCACGACCGGCGAGGGCGTGCGCTATGAAGGGAAGCCCTACCGCCGCCTGCGCGTCGACGCGATGGCGGAGGAGAAGCTGACCCGCGCCGAAAAGGCGCACCTGCGCTTCATCCGCCGTGTCCGCCGTGCGCTGGAGGAGGAAGCGGTCGCGTCCCTCAAGCGCGCCAAGCGCGGGCATGACGCGCTTGAAGCGCTCTACCGACCCTGTGTGGACTTCGACGCGGTCGGCGCGCTGTGCGACGCGGAGATCGCGCGCATCGGCGCCTACCCGGTGTGACAGAAAAAAGCCATAAGGAAAGGAGCCTGCGCGCTGCGCGGGCTCCTGCTGTTTTGATTTGACGTTATACCGCGATGCGGCGGGCGCTGACATAGCCGGTGGTGTAGTAGGCGTCAGAAAGGTTGCTGACGATGACGCCGACGCCGTAGTCCGAGGCGTGGACGAACTGACCGCTGCCGATGTACATACCGACGTGCGTGACGGGCTTCGAGGTGGTGCTGCCGGGCTTCTTGAAGAACACGAGGTCGCCGGGGGCAAGCTCGTCCCACGAAACGGTAACGCCGTTTTGCAGCTGAGCGGAGGCGGTGCGGTTGATGGAGTAGCCGAGCTGTGCGCAGGCATACTGCACAAGACCGGAGCAGTCAAAGCCAACGCGCGGGCTGGCCCCGCCATAGACGTAGCTGTAACCGACGTACTGGAGCGCGATGTTCGCAAGCTCCTGACCCTTGCTCGAAGCGGCGGCGGGAGTGTAGTCCGTCTCCTCCACATAGGCGGCGCTGACGTAGCCCTGCTCGATCTGATACCAGCCGCTTTGGACGGACACGACCTTCACGCAGCGGCCCTTGGCGAGGGAGCCGACCTTGGAGTAGCCGGTGCCGGGGCCGGAGCGGATGTTGAGCGGACCCTGCGTGACGCGGATGTAAAGCTGCTCGAGCGCCTCCTCGGCGGTGGCGGCCTCGGTGTACGCCGCGTCGATGTAGCCGCTGCCGATCTGATACCAGCCGTCCTGCGTGCCGAGGACCTTGACGACCTTGCCCTGCGCGAGCTCGTCCGCGACCGCATAGTCGGTGCCGGGGCCGGTGCGGACGTTGAGCGCGTCTGCGGTGACCTTGACATAGGTGCTCTCACTCTGCGCGGCAGAGGCGCTCACCGCGCTGACTTCTGCCGTGACGACGGGGGCGGCTTCCTCAAGCAGCTTGATGTAGCTTGCGGAGACGTAGCCCTTCACGCTGCCGAGCCGGATGCCGTACCACCCGTTCGTCGCGGTGTCCACGATCTCGACCTGTTTGCCGCTCGGCAGCTGATCGAGAATGGCGGAGCCGGTGCTCGCGGTCTTGCGCACACGCAGGGTGCTGCCGCCGACGTCCACAACGCCGGTGAGCGCGAGGGTGGGGGTGGTCAGGCAGACCGCCAGCAGCAGGCCGACAGCCGTGCCGCGGAGCGCGTGGCGCAGTTTCATAGGGCATCCTCCTCAAATTCTCATGAAAAAGCGGCGCAGACGGGGCGCGCCGCCGAACGGTACCAAAGGTTACAATTTGTAACTATTGTAATGATACCATAATTCGACGGCGGATGCAAGGCTTTTTCACCCGCTTTTGGTCAAACAATGTCGCGCCAAAATTGTGCAGAATGCACGAAGTGCGCAAAAAATCCGTTTGCCGGCCGTGGAGCGGTGTGGTATGATAAGGCAAACACGGAAGAAGCGGAGAAAATGCCATGTTCCGGAATGAAACAAACTATGTGCTCACAAACGGCGTGCTGCTCGACGGCACGGAGAAAATGACGCCGCAGACGGGCAGAGATATTTATATTGAGGGCGGGCGCATCGGCGCGGTCGCCGATGCCGCGGCGCGCCGCGAGGGCTATGAGGTCGTGGACCTCGGCGGACAGTATGTGCTGCCGGGGCTGATCAACCTGCACGTTCATCTGCCCGCCTCCGGTAAGCCGAAGAAAAAGGCGAGCGACCCGAAGAAGCTCGTAAAGCTCATCACCGCCAACGCGCTCACGCGCCGCATCGGCGTGAAGCTGTGCGAGGGCTACGCGAAGACGGAGCTTCTCAGCGGCGTGACGACCATCCGCACGGTCGGCGGCGTGGCGGACTTCGACACGATCATCCGCGACCTTGCCGCGCAGGGAAAGATCCTCAGCCCGCGCGTGGTGGCGTCCAATATGGCGGTCTCCGTGCCGGGCGGGCACATGGCCGGCTCCCTTGCCTACGAAGCAAAGACAGCGGAGGAGGCCGCGGCTTATGTGGAGCGGATCGCGGCGGAGAAGCCGGACCTCATCAAGCTCATGATCACCGGCGGCGTGCTCGACGCCGAGGTCGTCGGCGAGCCGGGTGTGCTGCGGATGCAGCCCGCGCTGGTGAAGGCGGCCTGCGATAAGGCGCACGCGCTTGGCATGAAGGTCGCCGCGCACGTCGAAAGCCCCGAGGGTGTGCGTGCGGCGCTGGAAAACGGCGTGGACTCCATCGAGCACGGCGCGCAGCCGGACGCGGCGATCACCGCGCTCTACAAGGAAAAGGGCGCGTTCCAGGTCGCGACGCTCTCGCCTGCGCTGCCCTATGCGCTTTTTGACCGCAGTGTCTCCCATGCGACCTACGAGCAGCAGGAGAACGGCAAGGTCGTCTTTGACGGCATCATCGCCATGGCGCGGGAAAATCTGGCAAACGGCATTCCGGTCGGCCTCGGCACGGACACCGGCTGCCCCTATATCACGCACTACGATATGTGGCGCGAGCTGTGCTACTTCGTGAAATACTGCGGCGTGACGCCGGCCTTCGCGCTCCACACCGCGACGCGGCTCAACGCGCGGCTTGCCGGCATCGACGGCGAGACCGGCTCCATCGAGGCGGGCAAGGCGGCGGACCTGATCGTCTGCGCGAAGGATCCGCTCGCGGATCTCTCGGCCCTGCGCACGCTCTCCATGGTCATCAAGGACGGCTATCGCGTCGAGCATCCCGCGCCGAAGAAGCTGCCAGAGGTCGAGCGCGAGCTGGATAAGTTCCTGTGACCCATACCTATTATAATGTACAAGAAAAAGCACGGGAAGCCCCGTGCTTTTCCCTTATGGCGTTTTATGTTACAGCTCCACGAGCTCGTATTCCCGCGTGCCGAAGCCCAGCGCCGCCGCGGATTCGACCGTGCGGACACCGTTGAGGCTCTCAATGCGCTCTACGAGGTGGTCGCGGCCCGGATCGTCGGAGGCGTAGACCAGATCGAGGCAGGCCTGATCGACCGCGATGGGGTCGAGCGAGGCGAGGATGCCGATGTCCGCCATGCACGGGTCCTCGGCCACGGCGCAGCAGTCGCAGTCCACGGACATATTCTTCATAACGTTGATGAAAACGGTCTTGTCCTTGAAATATTCCGCCACGGACGAGGCGGCATCCGCCATCGCGTCGAGGAAGCTGTCGAGGTCGGCGGTCCAGATCTTTTCGGGCTCGCCGGCGCCGTGGATGTAGGCCTTGCCGTAGGAGGACGCGCAGCCGATGGAGAGCTGCTTGAGCGCGCCGCCGAAGCCGCCCATCGGATGCCCCTTGAAGTGGGAGAGGACGAGCATGGAATCGTAGTTGGCAATGTCCTTGCCGACGAAGTTCTTCTGAATACTCCTGCCGTTCGGAACGGCAAGCTCCAGATCGGGGCCCTCGGCATCGAGAATGTCCACGTCGAAATTCGTGCTCCAGCCGTGCTTGATCATCGTGCGGCGGTGCTTCTCGGTGGTGTTGCGCTCGCCCTCGTAGGCGGTGTTGCACTCGACCACCGTGCCATGCACGGCCTCGATCATCGGCCGCCAGAAGTCGGGACCCAAAAAGTTCTGGTTGCCCTGCTCGCCGGAGTGCAGCTTCACGGCGACCTTGCCCGGCAGTTCGCGGCCCACGGCGCGGTAAAGCGCCACGACCTTCTCGGGCGTGATCTCGCGGGAGAAATATACCTTAGCCTTCATCGCGTTTTCCTCCTTGCACAGAGATTGTCGTCTGCATTATAACCCAATGCGCAAAATATTGCAACTCCCGGCGAAACGGGACCTGTCTGCGGACGGATCATGTCACGGATGTGTCAAAAAACGGCGAAAAATGCTGTGCAGATATCCTAAAATTCCAAAAAAGTGATGTTTGCGATTGACTATGCTATCGTAATAGCGTAGAATAAAACCTGTTAATTTGGTGGGATATAGCAGATAACAAGAAGAAAATGGCAAAATATTGATGTATAGAAGAATGAATATTCATACAAAAGCATTTTGCGTGTGATCCGCTGCTCTCGCGAAAAGGGCTGCGCGCGCTTAACGGAGACCTTACGGCGGAAAACATCTCCTGAACGCCCCAGATACAGGGAGAGCGCGGGCGCGAAAACGCGGCAGAATATGAAGTTTTTACGGCGAAATTTGAATTTTGCTGAAAAAACAAAAGGAGAAAGTGACTGATAGCACAAAAAGAAAGAAGCATTTCTGTGCGGAATGACAATGACCAGAAAATTTCATCGAAAAAACTGGAAAATATGCTTGTGAAAGACTTGACAAGACGAGGATGAATGAATTATAATCCGTCCATAAAAAATGAATAAGCTGTGAACGTACCAAACATACCGCCCGAGGGTGCGGCGTACGCGAAAAAGACCATGTGGTCTTTTCTCTGTTCCGAGCCGGAACAGAGAATTTAACTTTTTTGTCGTATTCGGCGCAAGCCGGGTATATAATTTTTGAAAGGAAGATATCAGCATGAAAAAAGTATTGTCTCTGATCCTCGCACTGGCAATGGTTTTCGCTCTGGTCGCCTGCGGCGAGAAGCAGCCTGCCTCCGACGGTGACGCCTCCGGCGACGGCGATAAGTCCGTCCGCGGCAACGTCATTATGACCTTCGGCACCGCCGACACCGGCGGCTCCATGTACCCCGCCGGCGCGGCCGTCTCTCAGGTTTGGACGAACAACGTTGAGGGTGTGAAGTGCAATACCCAGACCTCCACCGGCTCCTTCCAGAACTGCCAGGACGTCTCCACCGGTGAGGTCGACGTCGCGGTCGCCACCTCCGACGTCGTTCTCAACGCCTACAACGGCACCGGCAAGTTCGCCGACATCGGCAAGCTGGACAACCTGCGCGTCATCGGCGCGGTCTACACCTCCGTGCTCAGCGGCGTGGCGCTCAAGAGCTCCGGCCTGACCTACATCCATGACCTGCTCGGCAAGCGCGTTGCCGTCGGCCCCGCGGCCTCCGCGACCGAGAACGCCACCCTCGCCGCCTTTGATGCCATGGGCATTGATTCCAGCAACACCAGCCTTGAGAATCTCGGCCTCGGCGACGGCGCCGACTCCGTCGGCGACGGCATCCTCGACGCGGCCTTTGGCTTCGCCGGCCTGCCCATCGGCGGTCAGCTGAACCTCGCTGCCACCAAGGAGATCCAGGTCCTCGACATGACCCAGGAGGAGATCGACAAGGTCCTCGCGGGCAACGCTGCCTACATCCAGACCAAGATCCCCGCCGGCACCTACACCGGTCAGGACAATGATGCCAACACCTTCGGCGTCAAGTGCCTCATCATCGTCACCGCCGATATGGACGCGGATCTCGTCTACGATCTGTGCAAGGCCATGAACGAGCACACTGAGGAGATGGCTGCCGGTAACGCCCTGCTCAAGGACATGACCGATCCCAGCTTCCTCTGCACCCAGATGCCCATTCCTCTGCACGACGGCGCCCAGAAGTACTACAGCGAGCAGGGCCTCATCTAATCGAGGAATTCTGAAAACTTGATCAAAAGGACGATCTGACCGTCCCTGCGAAAAGCATTTTTTGGCCGGAGTTGGGACATCCCAACTCCGGCTCCCCCTTTTCATTAAGGTTTCGTTAAGACCCCTCACTTAACAGAAAGGATGCGTTTATGTCCGATAAGAAAGAAATCAAAGAGATCGACGTCGCCTCGCTCGACAGCGAACTGGCAGCAGCGAGAACTCTCGAAGAGGGTAAGGGCGACAAGTTCATTATGATGGCCTCCGTCGTCGCCTTCCTGATGACCTCCTTCCATATTTATACCGGCTTTTTCGGCCTGTTCGACTACTCCGTGCAGCGCGGCGTGCATCTGGGCTTCGCCCTCACGCTGATCCTGCTCACCCAGCCTCTCTACAAGCACGTTTTCAAGGATAAATTCGCCGGCAGCAAGGCCTTCCGCGCCGCCTGCCGCACGTTTGATATGATCCTCGTCGTCCTCACATGGGTCTCCGTCTGGATGGCGCAGGACGAGGTCCATCACCTCACCGAGCGTCTGAGCAAGACGACCTGGATGGCGACCTTCGCGGGCGCCTGCCTCGTCATCATCGTCCTCGAGTGCGCCCGCCGCACCCTCGGCTACATCATGCCGGTCCTCGCGCTCATCTTCATCGCCTATGCGCTCGCCGGTCCGAATCTGCCCATGGCCATCGCGCACCGCGGCTATTCCCTCGAGCGTATCTGCAAGTTCCTCGCTACCGACCTGGACGGTCTGTTCGGCACGACCATGAGTGTTTCCGCCACGGTCATCTTCATGTTCGTTATGTTCGGCGCGTTCCTTGAGGCCTCGGGCTGCTCCGACTTCATCAACGACATCGCCATTTCCCTCACCGGTAAGATCAAGTCCGGCCCCGCGCTCAGCGCGGTCGTCGCCTCCGGCCTGATGGGCTCCATCAATGGCTCCGCCGTCGCCAACGTCGTCGGCACCGGCACGTTCACCATTCCTCTGATGAAGTCCCGCGGCTACAAGCCCCAGTTCGCCGGCGGCGTTGAGGCCGTTGCCTCCACCGGCGGTCAGATCCTGCCCCCTGTCATGGGCTCCGGCGCGTTCCTGATGGTCGCGTTCACCGAGCAGAAGTACATCGCCATCGTCATCGCGGCGGTCATTCCCGCGCTGCTCTATTACTGGGGCTGCGCCGTCGCCGTTATGTCCCAGACGGAGATCGCGCACGTCACGCTCATGGACCCCAAGGATATTCCCAAGAGCCGCGAGGTCATGAAGGACGGCTGGATCTATCTGCTCATCATCGCGGTCCTGCTCTACTGCCTGCTCGTCGCGCAGTATTCTCCGCTCTACTCCGCCCTGTGGGCGACCTGCGCGGTGCCCGTGGTCATGCTCTTCGATAAGAAGAAGCGCTTCACCCTCAAGACCATCCCCAGCGCCATGGTCAAGTCCGGCTTCAGCGCCATGTCCATCGTCATCGGCTGCGCCTGCGCCGGTATCGTCGTTGGCATGGTCTCCATCACCGGCATCGGCGTTATCTTCGGCGACATGATGATCCAGGCGGCGCATAACATGCTCTTCCCGTCTCTGGTCTTCACCGCCATCACCTGCATCGTCCTCGGTATGGGCCTGCCCACCACCGCGGCCTATGTTATCGCGGCGTCCATCCTCGCTCCGTCCCTCATCAAGCTCGGCCTTGCCCCGCTGACGGCGCACCTGTTCGTGTTCTACTTCGCGTGCCTGTCCGCCATCCCCCCGCCGGTCGCCCTCGCGGCCTATGCCGGCGCCGGCATCGCCAAGACCAACCCGATGACCACGGCGGTCGAGGCCTGCAAGCTCGGCTTCGCCGGCTTCATGGTGCCCTTCGCGTTCTGCTACAACCCGGCAATGATGATGCAGGGCAGCGTCGGCGAGATCATCTCCGTCGCCATCAGCGCGATCATCGGCGTTGCCATCATGTCCGCCGGCTTCCAGGGCTGGCTGCTGTGGAAGCTCAACTGGCTTGAACGCATCGTGTTCATCGCCGGCGGCCTGCTGATGTTCATCCCCGGCACGCTGACGGACATCACCGGTCTTGTGATCGCGGCCGCTCTGCTTCTCGTCAACGTGAAGAAGTGGGAGAAGGGCCCCAAGTTCATCATGGACAAGCACAAGGCCAAGCAGGAGCAGAAGTAAGCTCCGCTGAACCGGATACGGAATATGAGGGCCCCGAAAAGGGACCCTCATATTTTTTCATTGACCGCGCCCCCGGCGCGCGGTATACTGTAGCGTAAGAATCCAAGCGAGGAGAGAAGAACCATGGAAGCTCAGGAGATCCGTTACCGCGTCAATAAAAAGGTGTTTCGGCAGGCATCGCTCTACGCCATGTTTTTGCGAAACCGCAATACCTTCCGTGTGGGCATCGCCATCGTGCTGGCGGTGGCATTTTACACCGTGCTTGCCGTGCAGGGTACCTTTCCCCTGAGCTACCTTCCAATCTACATCGCGGCGGCCTATCTTGTCTGGATGCTTTTGCTGCTCGGACGCGAGGAGCAGCGCGTGCTGCGCTACCTCAAGAGCGACGAGTCGCTGCTGGGGACGGAGTATGTTCTGCGCTTTGACGCGGGCAAGCTTTCGGTCGAGATCCCCGAGAAGAAGCTCCGCAACACGGTCGCGCTCGCGAAGCTCGCCTCGGCCATCGAAATTTCGAGCGTGTTCATGCTCTGCCTTTCGGCCGATCAGCTCTACCTTGTGCCGACCGCAGCCATGACGGACGAGCAGCGCACGGCGCTGCGCGGCCTTCTGAGCAGCCGCCTCGGCGAGCGCTTTTATTCCAGTATTCTGGCGCGCGAGAAAAAGAAATGAACAAGGCCCGCCTCCGACATCGCTTCGGAGGTGGGCTTTGCCGTGCTATACCGGACGGCCGTGCTCCACGCGGCAGTCGCACTCGCTGCGCCACGACTGCGATTGCAGGAAGCGGCGCGCGGCATCGACGAAGGCGCGGGCGGCGGGCAGAAGGTGGCGCTTTTTCTTGTAGACCACGCTCAGCGGGTGGACAAGGTCGGGGGAGTCGAGGTCGAAGAAGAGCAGCTCGCCGCGGTTCGGCGCGTTGTGGACGGCGGTCTCATTGACGAAGCAGAAGCCGTAGTTTTCCGCCGTCAGGTTCAGCGCCGTGGTGGCGTTGGTGGTGTAGAGCGCGTTTTCGACGGTGATATGCTCCCGTTCGAGAAAGTTGTTGACGCGCATGGCGAGCAGGATCTCAGGGTAGAGCAGGACAAAGCGCTCGTGCTCGAGAACGGAGAGCTCCGGCTCCCGTCCCGCGCGGCAGGCCTCCGCAAGCGCCTGCGCGGCGCGGTTGCCGCGGTTGCCGACCAGGAGGATCTTTTCGTAGAGAATGGTCTCAGTGGTCAGGTAGTCGGGCGTATTGAGATTGGTGTTCATGATGGCAAAATCCACCGTGTTGTCCGCCACCAGACGGAACATCTCGCTCGTCGGGCGTTCGAGCAGCTCAAGATGGGCCTCGGGGTGCTCCTGCGAAAAGGCGGGCAGGATGCTCGGCAGGAGCGTGCTGGCGCGCCAGTTGCTCATGGCGACGCGGAGCGTCTGGCGGCGGCTGGCGTTCAAACGTGTGAAATCCTGCAAAAGCTGCTCATAGAGCTGCGAGCTGTCCTCGAGATAGTTGGCGTAGACCTTGCCGGCTGCGGTCAGCGCCAGCGGCGACTTGGTGCGGTCGAGCAGGCGGACGCCGAATTCCTTTTCCAAATGGATGACGTATTGGCTCAAGTAGGGCTGCGAGATGTGCAGCCGCTCCGCGGCTTTCGAAATGCTTTTCTCGGACGCAATGGCAAGAAAATATTCCGGATTCCGGTCCTGTACCATCCAGATCACCTCGTTTTCCTCTTTGATTATAGCAAAAAATACGACGCCGTCAAGCACGGTATAGTAAAAATACTATATGGGTAGTCACATTTAAGTCTTTGACCTTTTCGCGGCGATGCACTATGATAGAGTCAAACAGGGAAATCAGAAAACCATCGGAAAAGAGGGAGATTATGCCAAGGTTTGAAGCATCTGCGCTGCGGGGCTACTGCGTGTCGGTCCTGACGGCCTCCGGTGTGGAGAGGAGCTGCGCGGAAGCGGTGGCTGACGCGCTGATCGACGCGGAGCTGACAGGCGTGTCCACCCACGGTGTGAGCCGTCTGGCCGTTTATATGCAGCGCATGGACGCGGGCGTGATGTCGCGTGAAAACAACATCCGCATCGTGCGGGAATCGACCTCCACGCTGGTCGTGGACGCCGGCAACTCGCTGGGCGCGGCGGCGGCAAAATTTGCGATGGAGCAGTGCATCGCCAAGGCAAAAGAGACGGGCTGCTGCTTTGCAAGCGTGCACAGCTCCAACCACTTCGGCACCGCCGCCTATTATACAAGGCTTGCTGCCGCGCAGGATATGATCGGATTTGCCTGCACCAATCTCAAGGGCAAGATCGCGCCCTTCGGCAGCGCTGAGCCCTACATGGGCACAAATCCCATCTCCGTGGCGGCTCCGTCCGACGACCTTCCGGTCGTGCTGGATATGGCGCCGAGCGTTGTGGCGCTGGGCAAGCTCATTCTGGCGCAGAAGCTGGAAAAGTCTATTCCCGAGGGCTGGGCGCTGGATAAGGACGGCAGACCCACCACGGACCCCGCGGCCGGTCGTGCCGGCTCGCTCGTGCCGATCGGCGGCGCGAAAGGCAGCGGCCTCGCCATCATGGTCGATGTGCTTTGCGGCATTCTCAGCGGCGGCCCCTACGGTCCGCATCTGCATGACCTCTATGTGATGGACGAGCCGCAGGGCGTCAGCCATTTTCTCGGCGCCATCGACATTGCGCATTTCATCGAACCGGCAGCGTTCAAGTCGGCTCTTTCCGCCATGTCACGGGAGATCAAGGCGCTGAAAAAGGCCGATGGTGTGGAGGAAATTTTCCTGCCCGGCGAACGCTCCGGCCGCAAGGCGGAAGAAAATGCTGCAAACGGTATTGAGGTGCCGCAGCCGGTCTACGAAGAGCTGCTGGAGCTCGGCAAGCCCTACGGTCTGAGCCTGTAAAGGAGGAAGCATCATGGCAAAAATTCTCATCACCGAATCGGTCCACCCCATCGGACCCGAGCTGCTGACCGCGGCGGGGCACACCGTCGTCTACGCCGACCGCGACATGGACATCATCCGCCGCGAGATCGTGGACGCGGACGCCGTGCTCGTGCGCATCATCGAGCTGCCCGGCTCGCTGCTCGCGACGGCGAAGAACCTCAAGATCGTCTCCAAGCACGGCGTGGGCTACGATAATATCGACCTCGACTACTGCAAGAGCCACGGCATCGCCGTGACCATCACCCCGAACGCGAACAGCCTTTCCGTCGCCGAGCACGCCTTCACGCTGATGCTCACGCTGGCGAAGAATATCATTCCCGTTTCCAACGAGTACCGCACGGTCGGCTTTGCTGCGAAGAACCACGCCCCCGGCATTGAAATGACCGGCAAGACGCTGGGACTGATCGGCATGGGCCGCATCGGAAAGCATATCCTGCATATGTGCAGGGACGGTCTGGATATGCATGTCATCGTCTACGACCCCTACATCAGCGAGGTCCCCGAGGGCGTCGAGAAGGTGGACGACCTTTCCGAGCTGCTGCGCCGCGCCGACGTCGTGACGCTCCATTGTCTGCTCACCGACGAAACGCGCAAGCTCATCGACCGCGAGCGCCTCGCGCTGATGAAGCCCACCGCCCTGCTCATCAACTGCGCCCGCGGCCCCATCGTGGACGAAGCCGCGCTCATCGAGGCGCTGGAGAACGGCAGACTCGCCGGCGCCGGTCTCGACGTCACCGACCCCGAGCCGGTCGCGCCGGACAGCCCGCTCTTTAAGCTGCCGAACGTCATTGTCACGCCGCACTACGCGCCCACAACGGTCGAATCCGCCACGCGCGTTTCCAAGATCGCAGCCGAAAACATTAACGCGGTGCTTGCCGGTCAAGAGCCGGTGGGCCGCATCGTCTGAACAAGATTAAGAGGAGGAAAGCAACCATGAGACTCGCAACGATCAAGCTGCACGGCGCGGAGGTCGCCGGCATCGTCACCGGGAAGGGCATCCTGCCCGTCGCCGCGCTCAACGCCTACAAGGGTACGGGCTGGAAGGAGGACATGATGAGCCTCATTCAGGCGGGTCATATCCCCGGCCTGACGAAGTGGTACAACGAGGGCGGCAAGGAGGAGCTTGAGACCATCCCCGGCGTCGTGCCGGCGGAGGAGGTCGTCTACGCCCCGCTCTACCGCAATCCCAAGCGCATCTTCGGCATCGGCCTCAATTACGCCGACCACGCCAAGGACATCGGCAACGCCGCGCCCACGGGCTTCCCCGGCAGCTTCTTCAAGATGGCGGATACGCTCATTGGCCCGAATGACGACATCCTGCTGCCCAAGCTCAAGGAGGCACAGAAGACCACCGCGGAGGCGGAACTCGGCATCATCATGGGCCGCGACTGCCGTGACGTTCCCGAGGAGGAGTGGGAGAGCGCCATCGTCGGCTACACCACGATCCTCGACATGACCGAGGAATCCATCCTCAAGGGCAACGACTTCGTGCCCGGCAATCCCCGCTATCTGACCATCGTCAAGAACTTCCCGACGTTCTTCTCCTTCGGCCCCCAGCTCGTCACGCCCGACGAGGTGCCCGACGTGCTCAAGTTAGAGGTCCAGAGCGTCCATAACGGCGAGATCCACGCGAAGAACACCGTCGATCACATGACGCACGTTCCGTCCCGCCTCGTTTCCCTGCACTCGAGCATCCAGGGCTGGTACGCCGGCGACGTGCTCTCCACCGGCACCCCGCGCGCGTTCCACATTCAGGACGGCGACATCGCCGAGTGCCGCATCGTCGGCCCCGACGGCTTCGAGATGGAGCCGCTGAAGAATCCTGTCGTGGATCTCAAGCTGCACTGAGAATGATCAAAAATTTTAACATATCAGGAGGAACATATCATGGATCTGGGTTTGAAGGATAAGGTCGTTGTTTGTATGTCCAGCGCGTCCGGCTTCGGCAAGGGCATCGCGACAGAGTTCGCCCGCGAGGGCGCGAAGGTGGTCATCTGCACCAGCGAGGCGTTCAAGGCGGAGCTGGATCAGGCGGTCGTCGACATCGAGAAGGAGACCGGCAACCGTCCCCACCCCTATATGTACGACGTGCTCAACAACGAGAGCATCGCCGCGATGATCAACAAGGTCGCGGAGGATCTCGGCGGCATTTACGGCCTCGTCAATCATTGCCCCGGCCCGAAGGCCGGCACCTTCGAGGCGCTGACCGAGGCCGACTGGGCGGACGGCTATCAGAAATGCCTGTACAGCTACACCACCGCCATCCGCGCGGCGCTGCCGTACATGAAGGAGGGCGGCAGCGGACGCATCGTCAACTCCACGTCTTCTTCCATCAAGCAGGAGCTGGATAACCTCATTCTCTCCAACACGTTCCGCATGGGCGTGGTGGGCATGAGCAAGACGATGGCGCGCGAGTTCGGCCCGTACAACATTCTGGTCAATACCATGGGCCCCGGCCGCATCTACACCGACCGCATCAAGTACCTCAACACCATCCGCGCCGAGAAGGCGGGCATCACGCTCGAGGAGTACAACACCCGCGACGCCGCGAGCTTCCCGCAGAAGCGCTACCAGACGGCGGACGAGTACGCCCGCTCCGTGGTGTTCATCTGCTCTCCCGCGAACAGCGCGATCTCCGGTCAGGTCATCTGCGTCGACGGCGCCATGACCACCGCGTACTAAGATTATCCTCTCAGCATACGCTGATCTCTCTTACAGGGAAACGGCAGCGGCTCAAAGAGCCGCTGCCGTTTCCTATTCCGTTTACGGATCGCCGACGCCGTTTTCCCGCAGCCACGCACAGATGGCGGCGTCCTCCGGTCGGCCGTTTTTCCACAGCATACCGAAAAAAGGCTGTATATCAAGCTTTTTCTTGTAGAAAGGCGTTGGAATTTCTGCTTTTCTTTTAAGCAAGTCTGCGCTATAATGGGGACAACCGATAAGACGAACGGAGGAAAACACGATGGAAAGCTGGAAGGGAAACCGCACCCCCTCGAACCCGCAGGAGGGCTATTACGTCGGCCTGATGAACGCCTGCGGCTACCGCACAAAGGACCTGGAAAAGCCCGTCATCGGCATCGTCAATTCCTTTACGGACGTCAACCCCGGACACCGCGCCTTCCGCGAGCTGGCCGGCTACGTCAAGGAGGGCGTGTGGGCCGCCGGCGGCACGCCGGCAGAGTTCAATGTGCCCGCCCCCTGCGACGGCATGGCGCAGGGCGAGGGGATGCACTTCATCCTGCCCTCGCGCGACCTGATCGCCGGTAGCATTCAGGCGATGGCGAGCGCTCACGGCTTCGACGGTCTGGTGTTCCTGTGCTCCTGCGACAAGATCGTGCCCGGTATGCTCATGGCCGCCGCGGCGCTCAATAAGCCCTGTATGTTCCTCACGGCGGGCAGTATGCTGCCCTACGAGGCGGACGAGGGTACCTACGTCACGCCCGACCTCAAGGAATCCATCGGTCAGCGCAACATCGACGCCATCAGCGAGGAGACCTTTACCCGCTTCCGTGAGAATATCTGTTTCTCCTGCGGCACCTGCTCGATGTACGGCACCGCCAACACCATGGGCGTATTCGCCGAGGTCATCGGTCTGTGCCCCATCGACAGCACGACCATGCTCTTCTGCTCGTCTGCCAAGTACAAGCAGGCGCGCGACGTCGGCGAGCGCATTGTCGCGCTCACGAAGGAGGGCGTGCGCTTTTCCGACATCGTCACCGAGGCGAGCCTCAAGAACGGCCTGCGCCACGTCGCCGCGACCGGCGGCTCGACGAACGCACAGCTCCACATCTGCGCGCTCGCGCGCGTGATGGGTATTCCGATGGACCTCGCGGCCTTTGACGCGATCCAGCGCGACGTGCCCTGCGTCGCGAAGTTCAAGCCGTCCTCGAAATTCAATATGTACGATTATTACAAGGCCGGCGGCGTGGGCGCGACGATGAAGGCCATCGAGCGCTATCTTGACCCCGACGCGCGTCTGGCGACGGGCGGCACGGTGGGCGAGTTCCTCGTCCGCTTCCGCCGCAGGGTCAACCCGGAGGTCATCCACACGGCTGGCGAGCCGCTCTACCCCGACGGCTGCTTTGCCGTGCTGCACGGCAATCTTGCGCCGGACGGCTGCATCGTGAAAAAGAGCGGCGTGGTGCCTGAGATGTTCCACCACCGCGGCCCTGCGGTCTGCTTCGACTCCGAGAACGCGCTGCGCGCGGCCATGACGGAGAAGTCCGTCAAGCCCGGCGATGTGCTGGTCATTCGCTACGAGGGTCCCAAGGGCGGGCCGGGGATGCGCGAGATGTCCATTCCCGCGGCGATGCTCGTCGGCATGGGCCTGCACACGAGCTGCGCCATGGTCACCGATGGGCGCTACTCCGGCGCGACGCGCGGCCCCTGCATCGGCCACGTCTCGCCCGAGGCGTGGGACGGCGGCCCCATCGCTGCGGTGCGCGACGGTGACATGATCGAGATCGACATCGACAAACACACCATCCACCTCGAGGTCAGCGACGAGGAGCTCGCGGAGCGGCTGGGACACATCAAGCGTCCCGCGCATCCCGCGCTCGGCGTGCTCGGGGCTTACCGCAAAGCGGTCGACAGCGTGAACGAGGGCTGCACCTGGCTCTACGGCAAGGAAGAATAAGAAAACGGCAAGCGCCGCGGTCACCCGACCGCGGCGCTTGTATTGTGCTCGTTTGCTGCTTCAGCGGAGCTTCACCGCGGCGAGCACGGCGGCCTTGCCGTCCGCCTTTTTGATGGCGAGGCGGCAGCCGCTCTCCTCACGGCGGCAGTAGACGCCCAGCTCCTCGCCCTCCAGACAGGGAGCGGCGTAGTGGACCTCCATCGACGCGATGCGGCCCGAGGCCAGCTCGGCGGCGGAGAAGCAGTCGAGCAGCACGCGGACGTAGGCGACGTTGTTCATGTGACGGCCGAAGTCGATGTCCGTCGGGCGGACCGTATAGCCGCGCACGAGCTCCGCCTGCGTCAGGTCGTCCGCGAAGCGGGTGGGGCGATCGGTGATGCCGGTGTGGTCGGAGAACGGGAAATCGGCGGGAAAGCCGGTCTGCGCAAACTGCATCAGCTTCTTTTCCGTGCCGAGGACGGCCCACTGCGTGCGCCCGAGGGCGAGCAGCGTGCCGCCGCGGTGCAGGCTGTAGCTGCGGTAGCAGCGCACGGCCCTGCCGTCGCACGGCTCCGGCCATGTTGCGGCGGTGAGCTCATCCATGAGACCTGCGCGATGCAGGAAGTCCACGCGCGTGTGGACGGTCAGCCAGAACTCGCCGCGCTTCGCCATCGCTGCGCCGCCGACACCGATGAGCTCGGCGTGCTGGGCGGCGATGCCCTGAAAGATGGTAAAGGCCGCGAGGGGCGAGAGCTGCGCCGCGGCGTCGCAGTAGTCGGGCGTGACGGTGATGCTTTTTTCAAAAATGCCCTGCTGCATAGCTGCCTCCGATGTGCGTTCAGCTCCGCGCGCGGCGGCTCAGCTGCTGCTGCGCCGCGTGGCGGCGGCGACGCTGCGCGTTCACCACAACGTAGACCATCATAATGATGGTGATGGCGTAGGGGATGATGCCGGTGAGGTCGGAGCTGACGTAGTCCTGCAATCTCAGGCCGATGGCGTCGAAGAAGCCGAACATCAGCGCCGCGAGGTAGGCCTTGGCGGGATTTGCTGCGCCGAAGATCACGCAGGCGAAGGCGATGTAGCCGCGGGAGTTGGACATATTCTCGGCAAAGGTGCCGTTGAGGTAGCCGAGCGACAGGTGCGCGCCCGCGAGCGCGCACAGCACGCCGCAGAGGATGCTCGCGAGCCACTTCATTTTTTCCGGCTCGATGCCGGCGGTGCGCAGTGTCTCGGGCTTTTCGCCGCTCGCGCGCAGCCAGAAGCCGTAGGGGGTTTTGTAGATGAACACCCACAGCACGAGGACGAAGAGCCAGGTGAGATACACAAACAGCGAGTGACCGTTGAGCACCGCGCCGAGGAAGGGAATTTTATCCAGCAGCGGAAGGTCTACCGTCGGCAGGGAGGGGAAGCCCTTCGCGCCGGAGGTGCCGAACACGGAGCGGGAGAGATAGGTCGTCAGGCCGAGCGCGAAGGTATTGAGCGCGCAGCCGATGATGAACTCGTCTGAGCGGAACTTCACGACGAAGAGCGCGAAGAACAGGCCGATGAGCAGCCCCATAAGAAGCACCAGCCCCACGCCGCCCCAGGCGGAGGTAAAGAGATAGCTGCCGAACACGCCGAAGAACGCGCCCATGAGGATCATGCCGTCCATGCCGATGTTCATGATGCCGGCGTGCTCGGTGAGCGAGCCGCCGATGGCGGCGAGCGCCACGGGCGTGGCGCGGCGGAGCATCTCGTTAAAGGTACCGGAGGAGAAAATGCTGGCGAGGATCGCGGAAAGGTCATCCATGTTTCAGTTCCTCCTTTAAGCGTTCTTCGGCGGCGCGCTTAGCTCTACGGCGCTCGTGCGCCGCGGTGAGCGAGCGGGTGATGCCGCTCTCGGCGGCCATGCAGAAGATGATAACGGTCTGAATGATGAGGTAGATCTGCGAAGGAATGCCGATGAGCTCCATGCCCTGCGCGCCGATCTTCAGCACGGCGAAGAAGAGCGAGAGGAGGATGACGGTCACAGGCTTATACTGCGCGATCATGGCGACCATCAGGGCCTCGAAGTAGTAGTCCTTGCTCACGCTGTCGCGGTAAAGATGCTCCACGCCGTAGACGCGGAACATACCGACCAGACCGCACATCGCGCCGGAGACGACCATGGAGAGCAGGACGATCTGATCGGTGCGCAGGCCGGAGAAGAAGGCGAAGCGCGGATTCTCGCCGGTGATGCGCATTTCGTAGCCGACGGAGGTGCGCTCCATCACATACCACACAAGGAAGGCCATCACCGCCGCGGCAAACACGGCGCTGGTGAGGTTGGAGCGGGGAATGACATTGCCGAACCAGTATTGCGCGCCGAGCTGTTCGGTCGCGGCGACCATGTTCTTATTGGCGTTCTTCCACGGGCCCTTGGCGAGGTACTGGCAGAGGTAGGCGGCGATGGTGTTGAGCATGATGGTGGTGATGACCTCATTGACCTTGACCTTCACCTTCAGAACGCCGGGGAGGAAGGCATACAGGCCGCCGACCGCCATCGCGGCGAGCGCCGCGCAGACGATGACAAGGAAGCGGGGCTGTCCGTCCATCCACACGCCGACCTGCGCGGCAAAGATCGCGCCGAGGAGCAGCTGGCCCTCACCGCCGACGTTGAAGATGCCGACGCGCGCGCCGAGCACACAGGCAAGGCCGCACACGCACAGCACCATCGCGTACTCCAGAAAGTCGCCGATGTGGCGCGCGCTGTCGAACGCGCCGGAGAGCATCGCGCCGTAGGCCTCGAGCGGGTGGAAGCCGGAGACGGCGAGGATGCCCGCGCCGATAAGGAAGGCGAAGAGGATCGAGAGCAGCAGGGAGAGCAGATAGCGGCAGTTCACCGCGCCTGCAAGCTTTTTCATGTCTTTGCCGCCTCCTTTCCCTCACGGTGGCCGGTCATGTACCAGCCGATCTCCTCCTTGGTGATGTCACTTGTGCGGAACTCGCCGGTGATGCGCCCCTCGTACATCGCGATGATGCGGTCGGACAGGCGGAACACCTCGTCGAGGTCGGCCGAGCAGAGGAGAATGGCACAGCCGGCGTTGCGCTTTTCGATGATGCGGGTGTGGATGAATTCGATGGCGCCCACATCCACGCCGCGCGTGGGCTGGGCGATGATGAGCACGGGGGAATCAAACGAAAATTCACGCGCGACGACGACCTTCTGCATATTGCCGCCGGACATGGAGCCGACGGCGGTGTCGATGCCCGCGCCGCGGATGTCGAACCTCTCATAGACCTCCTCCGCGTAGCGCTCGATGGAGCTGCGCCGCTGATGAAACGCGAAGCCGCTGAAGGCCTTGTCGCGCTGCTTGCCCATGAGAAGATTGTCCGTCACGCTCGCGCTCCGGCTCACGCCGGTGGCGAGACGGTCCTCGGGAATGTGGGAGAGCCCGACCTTGCGGATCTCGCCCGCCGTTTTTCCGGTGACGTTCTGCCCGCAGACCTCCACCGTGCCGCGCTCGACGCGGCGCATACCGGTGATGGCCTCCAGAAGCTCGCTCTGGCCGTTGCCCTCGATGGCGGCGATGCCGAGCACCTCGCCCGCGCGGACGGACAGGCTCAGACCGTCCACGGCGACCAGCCCGCGGTCGTCACAGACGGTGAGACCGGAGACTCTGATCTGCTCCGCGCCCGCTTCGCCGGTCTTTTCCAGCCGGTCGTAGAGCACCGGGCGGCCGACCATCATCGAGGCGAGCTTTTTTTCGTCCACGTCGCAGGTGTTCTCCACACCGATGAGCCTTCCCTTGCGCATCACGCCCACGCGGTCGCTGATCGCCATGACCTCGTAGAGCTTGTGCGTGATGATGATGACCGTCATGCCCAGCTCGCGCACCACGCGGCGGATGACGGCGAACAGCTCATCCGTCTCCTGCGGGGTGAGGACGGCGGTCGGCTCGTCCAGAATGAGAATGTCTGCGCCGCGGTAGAGCGTTTTGAGAATTTCCACGCGCTGCTGAAGGCCCACGCCGATCTCGCGCACCACGGCGGCGGGATCGACCACGAGGCCGTACTCCTCCACCAGCTTCTGCGCGGCGGCCTCGGCGGCCTTGTTGTCAAAGAGCACACCGAGCCTGCGCGGCTCGCGGCTCATAACGATGTTCTGTGCCACGGTGAAGCTGGGCACGAGCATGAAGTGCTGGTGCACCATGCCGACGCCCATAGAGATGGCGGTTTTGGGCGAGAAGCGCTCGACCTTCCTCCCGCGGATATACACCTCGCCGTTCGTCGGCTCGTGGATGCCGTAGAGAATGTTCATCAGCGTGGTCTTGCCCGCGCCGTTCTCGCCGACGAGGGCAAAGACCTCGCCCTTTCGGATGTCGAGCGATACGTCATCGTTGGCGAGCACGCCGGGGAACTCCATGGAGATATGGCGGAATTCGACTGCATTTTCCTGCAAGGCTCGTTACCTCACTTTCTTTGGAATAGAGGAAGCGGCGCGGCTTTTGCCGCGCCGCAAGGGAAGCGCATGAAATTACGCGCGCGTCGTCTCCACGACGATCTCGCCGGAGGCGATCTTCGCGGCCAGCTCCTCGACAGCGGCCTTGACCTCGTCGGGGACCTGCTGCGTCATGCCGCTGTCGCCGTAGCCGATGCCGACGTAGCCGGTCGCCATGTCGGCGGTCCAGGTGGTGCCGAAGCGGCTGTCGCCCGCGAGATAGGACTTGACGGCGTCATAGATGGAGCTGCCGACTTCCTTCTTCATGGAGCAGATGATGACCTCGGGGTCGATGTACTTCTGGTCGCTGTCCACGCCGATGGCGTAGAAGCCCTTCTCCTTGGCGGCCTCGAACACGCCGTCGCCGCAGGCGGAGGCGATCTGGAAGATGACGTCCGCGCCCTGATCGTTCAGCGCGATGGCGCAGTCCTTGCCGACGGCGGGATCGTCGTAGGTGTTGGAGTAGTTCTTCACCACGCTGATCTCCTTGCCGTTCTCGGTGCCGTAATACTCGGCGCCCTGCGTGTAGCCGACGATGAAGTCGTTGATGGTGTCGGCATCCTCGCCGCCGACCGCACCGACCACGCCGGTCTCGGAGACCGCGGCGGCGATGTAGCCCGCGAGGAAGCTGCCCTCGTTCTGGGCGTAGGTGATGTTGAGCACGTTGGATACGGGCGCGCTGGTGGCGTTATCGACCCAGATCCAGTTGACCTCGGGATAGTCGGGCGCGATGGTCTCGACGTTGTAGAACTCCCAGCCGACGCACACGACGATGTTCGCCTTCTCGGCGGCGTTCTTCATCTGAATGTCGTGGTTCTCGTTGTTGCACTCGATGACGATGGGCGTCACGCCGAGGTCGGCGACCATGCGGTCCAGGCCCTCCTTGGAGGAGTCGTAGAAGCTGCGGTCGCCGAGCTTGCCCGCCACGACCAGCGCGACGGTCAGGCCCTCGGTCTCGCCGTTGGGGTCGGGGCCGGGGGTTGGAGCATTTTCCTTCTTGCCGCAGGCGGCAAGGCTGAGCACCATGACGGCGCACAGCAGCACAGAGAGTAGCTTTTTCATTCCAATTTACCTCTTCAAAACATTGTAGTCTCTGCGCGGCGGATGCAGGAGAGCCGCGCAGGTATGCTCTATTATAGGCATTCCCGCGCGGCTTTGCAAGACATATCGCAAAAATCGCGTTGTATTTTGTGATCAGGAGGGCGTTTTTTCGCCCAACGCTCCGCGCAGCGTGCGCCAGCCGAGCATGGCACACTTCACGCGCGCGGGCATATGGGAGACGTCGCGCAGAGCCGAGGCCTCCTCGAGGCTGTCAATCTCCTCCTCACTCGCCTCGCCGCGGATCATGCGCAGAAAGAGGTCGCCAAGCCGCAGAGCCTCCTCGCGGCTCTTGCCGACGATCATACCGAGCATGATGTCTGTGGAGGCCTGCGAGATGGCGCAGCCGTCGCCGACAAAGGCCCCGTCGGCGATGGTATCGCCATCGAGCTTGAGCTGGAGCTGAATTTCGTCGCCGCAGCTCGGGTTCACGCCGTCGAGCACGAGGTCGGCGTCCGGCAGGTCGTGCTTGAACTCCGGGCGGACGTTGTGCTCGGTAAGGATCTCGTTGTAGAAAGGATTAGTCGTCATAGCCCATGCGCCCCCTGACGGTGGATAGGCTGCCGACCAGCCGGTCCACATCGGTTTTGTCATTATAGAATGCGAAGCTCGCGCGCACTGTGGCGTGATAGCCGAGGAAGTGGTGGAGCGGCTCGGCGCAGTGATGCCCCGCGCGGACAGCCACGCCGTCGGCGGCAAGCAGCTCGCTCACGTCGTGCGGGTGGACGTTGTCCACCACAAAGGTCAGGATGCCGTTGTGCTCCTCCGCCTTGTCCGAGCCGAGGATGCGGACGTGCGGCAGCGCGCGCATCCGCGCGAGGGCGTCGGCGGTGACGGCCAGCTCGCGCGCGTGGATGGTATCGAAGCCGACGCGCTCCACATAGTCGATGGCGGCGTGCAGGCCCGCCGCGCCCGCGGCGTTGACGGTGCCGGCCTCAAATTTGTGCGGCGCCTCGGCAAACGCCGCGCCCTCGCGCGTGACGGACTCGATCATCTCGCCGCCCGTGAGAAACGGCGGCATCTCCTCCAGAAGCTCGCGCCGCCCGTACAGCGCCCCGATGCCCATGGGCCCGTAGAGCTTGTGGCCGGAGAAGGCGAGGAAGTCCGCACCCAGCTCCTGTACGTTGACCGGCAGGTGCGGCGTGCTCTGCGCGCCGTCCACCACCAGCACCGCGCCCACGCGGTGCGCCAGCTCCGCGACCGCGCGGATGGGGTATTCGCGTCCGAGCACGTTCGAGACCTGCTGCAGCGCGACGACCCTTGTCCTTGCCGTGATGAGCGCTTCGACCTTGTTGAGGTCCAGACTGCCGTCCGGCTCACATTCCATGAACTTGAGCTGCGCGCCGGTCTGACAGCAGACCATCTGCCATGGAAGGATGTTGCTGTGGTGCTCCATCGTGGAGATCAGGATCTCATCGCCCGCCTTGACATGGCTGAGCCCGTAGCTGTAGGCCACAAGGTTCAGCCCCTCGGTCGTGTTGCGGGTGAAGACGATCTCCTCGCTCTGCGCCGCGCCGAGAAAGCGGGCGACGGCGGCGCGGGCGCTCTCGAGCGCGTCGGTCGCCTCGATGCTCAGCGGGTAGAGCCCGCGCAGGGGATTGGCGTTGTGGCGCGTATAGAACTCCCGCTCCGCGCCCAGCACACACTGCGGGCGCTGGGCGGTGGCGGCGCTGTCGAGATAGGCGACGTCACGCTGCGCGAGCAGCGGGAAATCGGCTTTATAATTCGTGCTCATTCGCGTTCCTCCTTCGTACACAGGACCTGCGCGAGCGCACCGAGGGTGCGCGCGGAAAAGGCTTCGTCCTCCGCCATGCGCGCGAGCCGCTCCACGGCGGCGCGGGCGAGGATGGCTTCGGCGGCGGCGCGGTCGATGCCGCGGCTGGCAAAGTAAAAGAGCGTGTCCGCGTCCAGCTCGCCGATGGTCGCGCCGTGGCTGCCCTCGACGTTCTCCTCGGCGCAGAGGATGACAGGGACAGTCTTGTTTTCCGCGTCCTCGCCGAGGAGCAGGACGGTCTCGTTTTCGCTGCCGACCGAGCCGGCGGAGCCGCGCTTGAAGTCAATGGTGCCGCGGAAGACCTTTTTCGCGCGCTCCATCAGCGCACCGGAAGCGTGGATCTCGCTCACAGTGCTTTTGCCGAGCTGCTCAACGGTCAGATCAATGTCCGCCGTGTCGCTCCGGCGGGCGAGGTAGCCGAGGTCAGCGCGCAGCGCCGCGCCGTCGCCGGCAAGGGCGATCTGATGGTCGGCGTAAACAGCGCCGTCGCCGAGCTGGAGGGAGATAAGGTCGAGCTTCGCGTGTTCAGCGAGCTGCGCGCTCAGCTCGTGGCGCAGCACCGCGCCCCGCGTGGGATTCAGAAGCTGCACGACGCGAAGGTGCGCGCCCTCCGCCGCCGTGAGCCTGAGCTCCGCGGCAAGGGGCTGCGCGGCGATGCAGACCTCAAAGACGGTCAGCTCCGCGCCCGCCTCGGCGGTCACGGTATAGACGCGGCGGCCGTAGGCCGCGCCGCCGTCCGCAGCCTCGATGCGGAGAGGGGCGTTTTCGCCGGAAACGGCGGTGAAGCGCTCGTTCGAGAGAAGCGCCTCCGCGTCCGTGTCCCAGCGGACGGCGGCCTCGTTCACGCCGAGACGGTTCCAGGTGCGCGAAGCGGGACGGTTGACATAAATCATTTTTTCCATATCGTTCGCTCCTTTCGCTCAGCCGATGCTGCCCTTCATCTCAAGCCGGATGAGGTTGTTCATTTCCACGGCGTACTCCAGCGGCAGCTCCTTGGACACGTTGTCCGCAAAGCCGCTGACGATCAGGGCGCGGGCGTCCTCCTCGCTCATCCCCCGGCTCATGAGATAGAACACCGCGTCGTTGCTGATCGCGCCGATCCTGGCCTCGTGGCCCACGGCGGCATCGCGCGTCTTGATGTCCATGGCGGGGATGGTGTCCGAGCGCGATTCGGAGTCCAGCATCAGGGACTGGCAGGAAACTGCGCTTTTCGCGCCCTTTGCGCTCTTTTCCACTACGACGCTCGAGCGGAAGGTGCTCACGCCGCCGCTTTTGCTGATCGAGCGCGTGTTCATATAGCTGCTGGTGTTTTTGCCGACATGGACGACCTTTGCGCCCGTGTCGAGATCCTGTCCCGCGCCGGCAAAGGTCACGCCGGTAAATTCCATGCGGGAATCGTCGCCCTTGAGGATGCTCATGGGGTACAGGCAGCCGACGTGCGAACCGAACGAGCCGGACACCCACTCGATCGTGCCGCCCTCCTCCACCAGCGCCCGCTTGGTGTTGAGGTTATACATATTCTTCGACCAGTTCTCGATGGTCGAGTAGCGCAGCTTGGCATTCTTTTTGACGTAAAGCTCCACGCAGCCCGCGTGGAGGTTCGCCACGTTGTACTTGGGAGCGGAGCAGCCCTCGATGAAGTGCAGGCTCGCGCCCTCGTCCACGATGATGAGCGTGTGCTCAAACTGACCCGCGCCCTTGGCGTTGAGCCGGAAGTAGGACTGGAGCGGGATGGACAGGTGCACCCCCTTGGGGACATACACGAACGAGCCGCCGGACCACACCGCCCCGTGGAGCGCGGCAAACTTGTGGTCGCGCGGGGTGACGAGCTTCATGAAATACTTGCGCACCATGTCGGCGTACTCGCCCTTGAGGGCGCTTTCCATATCGGTGTAGACTACGCCTTCGGCGGCGACCTCGTCGCGCACATTATGGTAAACCAGCTCGGAGTCGTACTGCGCGCCCACGCCGGCGAGCGACTTGCGCTCCGCCTGCGGGATGCCCAGACGCTCAAAGGTATCCTTGATGTCCTGCGGCACGTTCGCCCAGTCGTTCTGCATCTTCGTGTTCGGACGGACATAGGTGGCGATGTGGTCAATGTCCAGTCCCTCGAGCGAGGGACCCCAGTCGGGCAGGCGCAGCTCGTTGTAGATCTGGAGCGATTGCAGCCGGAACTGCTGCATCCACACGGGGTCACCCTTTTCCTTGGACAGCTTGTCCACGATCTCCGACGTCAGGCCGGACTCCATGCGGTAGGCGTCGTGCTCCACGTCGCGTATGTCGTAAATGCTGCGGTCTACGTCCGCAACGTAGGTTTTTTCTCTGTTCTCTGCCATGCCGATGTCACCGCCTTACTCCGTCTTCAGGCTGCCGAAGCCCTTTTCGTTGATGGCCTCGACCAGCTCGGCCCCGCCGTTTTTCACGATGACACCGTTTTCCATGACGTGCGCGGCGTCGACGTGCAGCGCCTCCAGAATGCGCGTGGAGTGCGTGATGATGAGGAGCGAGCCGTGCGTGCGCTCACGGAAGAGCCGCACGCCCTCGGACACCGTGCGCACGGCGTCCACATCGAGACCGGAGTCGGTCTCGTCAAGGATGGCGAGCTTGGGCTCGAGCATGAGCATCTGCAAAATTTCGGCTTTCTTTTTCTCGCCGCCGGAAAAGCCCACGTTCAGGTCGCGCTCGGCGTAGCTCTCGTCCATGCTCAGCAGCCTCATGGTCTCCTTCAGGCGCTTTTTGAAGTCCCAAAGCCGCAGGCGGTCGCCGGTCTTCTGCTCCAGCGCGCTGCGGATGAAGGCGCTGAGCGTCACGCCCGGCACCTCCAGCGGGTTCTGGAAGGAGAGGAAGATGCCGCGCTTGGCGCGCTCATTGACCGGCAGGGCAGTGATGTCCTCGCCGTCAAATACGATGCTGCCGCTCGTCACGGTGTAGACCGGATTGCCGGTGACGGCGTAGCCGAGCGTGGATTTTCCCGTGCCGTTCGGCCCCATGAGAACGTGCGTCTCGTCGCGCCCGACCGTGAGGTCAACGCCGTGAAGGATCTCCTTTTCCCCCGCGCTGACGTGCAGGCGATTGACCTCTAAAAGTGCTTCATTTTTCATGCTGCTTGCCCTCGTTTCTGCGTCTGTCCGATCGGACAGTTCTATAATCCTATCAAGTTGATAGGATTATAAGACGATAAACCTATAATGTCAATAGGAATTATAAAAATTTTCGGGCCGTCCGCACCTATTTGAACACTTGCACAGACCGCGCCGCGCTGGTATCATAAGGGCGAGGTGAGAATATGGCAACAACAAAGGATTACATTGAATACGCCTGTGAACGCCTGCACGGCGCGGGCGGGCTGCGTTACCGCAAAATGTTCGGGGAATACATGGTCTATGTCAACGATAAGCCCGTGCTGCTCGTGTGCGACAACACGGTGTTCGTGAAGATCGTGCCGGAGCTTGCCGCGCTCATGGCGGACGCGGAGCGCGGCCTGCCCTATGAGGGCGCGAAGGAGCACTATATCCTCGATATCGACGATAACGACCTCGCACGGCAGGTCGTCGCGGTGCTGGAGGCGGTCACGCCGCTGCCGAAGCCGAAAAAGAAGAAGGCCGAGTAGCTTGCCAGCGCCGCGCCGGTGTGCTACAATAGGCGGGAAAATCAGAAAAAGCGAGGAAGCGAACCATGGAATACGATCTGCCCGTCGCGCAGATGGCGCGCGGCGATGATATCGAGGGCTTTTACGTCCTCAAATCCGCCTTTTCCAAGGTGGCGAACAACGGCAAGCCCTTTTTGAACCTGACCCTTTCGGACCGGACCGGCGCGGTCGACGCGAAGGTGTGGGACTACCCCGGCCCCATCGGCGCGGCGGACGAGGGCAAGGTCGTGAAGATCCGCGGCAGCGTGTCGGAGTTCCGCGGGGCCTTACAGGTGACGGTGGAGCGCATCCGCCTCGCGGGCGAGGGCGACCGTTACGACGTGACCGCGCTCGTACCCACCGCGCCCATCGACGGGGAGGCGATGTACGCCTCGGTCGAAGCGCTGCTCGACTCCATCACGGACGCCGATTATAAGGCGGTCTGCCGTGAGTTGCTGCGCCGCCACAGCGAGAGCTTCCGCACCATCCCCGCCGCCAAGAGCGTCCACCACGGCTTTCTGCATGGCCTTCTGATGCACACGGGCAATATGATGCAGCTCGCCGACTTCCTCGCCGGGATGTATGCCGACACGGTGGACCGAAGTCTGCTGCTCGCGGGCACATTCGCGCACGATCTGCAAAAGGAGCGCGAGTTCCGCTTCTCCGCCCTCGGCCTGGTGACAGACTATTCCGTGCAGGGCCAGCTGCTCGGCCACCTTGTCATGGGCGCGCAGGAGATTGCGGACATCGCGAAGGAGTTGGACGTTCCGGAGGAGAAGTCTGTTCTGCTCCAGCACCTCGTTCTCTCCCACCACGGCGAGCCGGAGTTCGGCGCGGCGGTGCGTCCGGTCTGCGCCGAGAGCGAGCTTTTGAGCTACATCGACATGATCGACAGCCGCATGGAGATCTACCGCGAGGTGCTCGGCGCCACGCCGCTCGGCGGCTTCAGCGACCGCGTGTTCGCGCTCGACGGCAAGAAGCTCTATCACCACGAATGAGGAGGAAAGAGGGATGCATCCATACTTTTCGGTCATGGACGAGCGCTGGTTCCACCGCGCCTTCGTCTACACCGGCTCGGTGACCGACCGCGAAAAAAACCTCGACTTCCGCTATCGCTATGAGCAGGTCAAAGGCGACGACGGCGACGCGCTCAAGGCCTCGACCTACTCCGACCTTTGCTACGAGCTGGCACAGGACGTAGAGGAGGAGACCTTCCCCTGGACGGACGAGGGCGTGGAGGAGCTGAAGGCGTGGTATCAGTCGCAGTACGAAAAATTCCTCGCCGCACATGAGGCATGAAGCATGATAAAAAAGGGGAGCCGCTTTCCGTCGGAAAGCGGCTCCCCTTTTCGGTCATTGCAGGCGGACCTCTGCGCCGGTGAGGGCGTCGTCCTCGTGCGAGACGAGAAGGACGATCTTCTCCCGTGCGGCCCGCGCGACGCAGCGCTGCGCCGCGGCGCGGTTGTCCGCGTCGAGTCCGGTGAACGGCTCGTCGAGCGCGAGCGCGTCCGAGGGCGCGAGCAGGGCGCGCGCGAGGGCCAGACGGCGCTTCATGCCGCCGGACCAGTCCCGCACCCGCTTGTCTCCCGCATCGCCGAGCCCCAGCTCCGAGAGCAGGGCGCGCGCGGCGGCCTCGTCGTAAGCCGCGCCGAGCGCGAAGCGCAGGTTGCCCGCGGCGTCGAGCTGTTCGAGCAGGCGGTCCTCCTGAAAGACCGCCGCCCAGCGGAAGCGGCCCGCGTTCGTCGCGCCGCCGTCAGGACTCTCCAGCCCCAGCAGAATGCGCAGCAGCGTTGTTTTGCCGATGCCGGAGCTGCCCGTGACGCGCGTGAGGCCGATTTCGGCGGTAAAGCTCACGCCTTGCAGCACTGCTGTGCCGCCGTAGCTTTTGCGGAGATCTTCCACCCGAAGCTCCATCAGGCGCACCACCTTTCCGTCAGCGCGTCCACGCCGCGCAGGAACAGCCCTTCAAACAAAACGGAGAGCAGCACGATCACCGCCGTCCACGCGAAGAGGTCGGCGGTCTGAAAGTAGACCTTGGCGGTGTAGAGCTGCTCGCCGATCGTACTGGAGCACAAACCGATGACCTCCGCCGCCGTGCCGGCCTTCCACGAAAGACCCAGCGCCGTATCGGCGGCCGCGCGGAAGTAGGGCAGCACCTGCGGCAGATCAACGCCGCGCAGCCGCCGTGAGAACGGCACGCGGAACACCCGCGCCATCTCAAGAAGCTCGCGGCTCGTGCCGCGGATGCCCTCAAGCACGTTGCGGTACACGACGGGGAGAGCCATCAGCGCGGCGATGAAGAGCGGCAGCTGGCGGCTATCGAGCCACACGAGCGCGAGGATGATGAACGACGCGACCGGCACGGCCTTGACGGCGGACACAAGCGGCGCGAGCAGCTCCTCCACGCGGCGGTACCGCGCGGCAAGTGCGGCAAGCACGACCGCCAGCGCGCAGGCGAGCAGAAAGCCGCCGAGGATGCGCGTGGCCGAGGTGAGCGCCGTCCGCCAGAACGCGGCGGTGACTGCCAGCTCTCCGAGCCGCGCGAGCGCCGAAAGGGGAGAGGCGAGCAGCAGCGCGCCGTGCGGGTAGAGGGCGGCGAGCGCCATGCTCGCGCCCTGCCACACGAGCAGCCAGAA